>Ga0075156_10000022_pt1 | contig 66787 bp, 59 predicted proteins | sample JI81AbrownDNA_FD_70966 | JGI IMG/M metagenome (GOLD analysis project Ga0075156, IMG submission 70966) | Wastewater effluent complex algal communities from Wisconsin, to seasonally profile nutrient transformation and Carbon sequestration -... | ecosystem: Engineered > WWTP > Effluent > Algae...
AAAAAAAGGCTGTTACTCGAATATGGTATATGCTTGCATTTTGGCAACGCAGAATACGGCAACATAAGAGCCCCTGGCCTTCTGGATATTCCAGTCATAATAGAGATCCATCTCGTGCAGACCCAATTTTAAAAGGACATTGGTTTCTTTCATTTTCACTACTTCATTACTTTATACTAGAGAAATATTGAAAGTAGAAGAACCCAAAGTGAAAGGTCTTGCCAATTGAGAGAATCATGAAATAGAGGTTTATAATTCTATCCGTAACGCTGAAGCAAAAAAAAATCAAGTATTGATACATCTGGCAATTAAGCGTTAAATCTAAACTGATTGTATTTTTGAGTAATAGATTTCCAAAGAAAAATTTGAAAGACTGGATCCGTTTTTAAAAAACAATGTACGAAAAAAAAATGCTAAGCAGGTTCAATTGAGTCAATCGTCGATTGATGACCATCATTTTCAAAATACAATTCCTCTTTTCAAATTAGGTTCATGCGAAGAGAGGAAACTCGAGATGTGTTGTTTCGCTTTTCACGATTGAGAAAATTCCCTGTTCTCACCAAATATCGGTGGCTCAAGTACCAAGACTTTCTCCTCCATACGTGAAGTTGGAGATGGGTATTTCTTGCTTTTATGATGACTAGTCGAAATAAAGAAGCCTTGATTCCTATCTCATTCGTTTGAAACTAGAATCGTGTCGGTGTTTTCTGACTCAAACAAGCGATCAACCTTTGAGTTTACAATCTTTTGGTAGATAATTGTTTAAATAAGCAATGGTTGCTTTTTTGGATTCCTCAATCATCCACGGTGTAAAGTCTCCATAAGTTCTATAAGAAAGTTTGAGTAGCGAATCTGCAATCGAGAAGGCCACACCAAAGATTTCATCTGAGTGTTCCAGTTCAGGAAATTCAAATCGCTCCATCAAGCCGATTTTCGCCAGATTTGCTAGCTTAGCGTCTAATTCTTGTCCTACGAATCTCATCTCTGGATTGGACATTCGATAACCATAGATTAAACGAGGAAAAGCTGATTCCTGTTTGGTGATCTCGACAGCGACATCAATCGAACGTTCAATATAATCTGACCATCTTTCAAATAATTCTTGTTTTAAGGACAAAGACTTTTCGATTAAAAATTCCGAATGCATCAGTCGAATTCCATGAAATATAGCTTCGACATTCGGAAAGAAGTGGTAGGCGGAAGGTCGTGGGATTTTGGCTGCTTTGCAGAGGTCGGCGAAACTGATTTCTTCAGGAGATTTCTCACGAAGAAACTCCAAAGCGACTTTGAGTATCTGCGCTCGTCGATTTCGTCCCTGCTTGCTCGTAAACTTAAAACGCCTGGAAGCAAGTTCTGGAGATAAAGACGCATCTGCCAATTTATCCATAGTACAATCGTATACGAAAAATAAAGTCAGTCAATACTGTTGTATCAGAAAAATGTATGATTTTTTCACTGAGTGGCAGAAATGAGACTCACTCAACCGAGAGAAACTTTCAATTGAAAAATACTTCCTTGGTGTTTCGGAATAAAGTTCAAAGAGGCGCCGATGCTATCTGCAATCGATTTACAAAGATAAAGTCCTAGACCAGATCCATTTTGCGATGTAACACTTTGCTGAAATATCTGATTCTGGATTTCTTTTGCAATTCCTCTACCTCGGTCTTCGACTTGCCAAAGAATTTGACCTTCGGAAGTTTTTAAAATGACTTTTATTTCTGAGCCTTCCGAAGAATACTTTATCGCATTATCAATCAAGTTTTTTAGAATGATTGTGATCTCATGAGAGGATTGGAGAAACGTTTGGGAAAAAAAACTCTCTTCGGGATGTTCGAATCGGATTGTTTGTTTCTTGTTCTCGATTTTGTAATATAGGGTCTCTATTAATTTTTGAGTAAAAATTAAGGGTGAAACAAACGTTCCATTTTCTTTTTGGAGAGCTGTTTCCCGTTTTATGTTATTTAAAATATTTTCTATGGTGGCCTGTAAATCTACGATACGAGATTTCATTCCTTCCATCATCCTCTTTAACTCTGCCTCTGTTAAAGACTCATCTTCATATAATTCAATCAATTGTCCAAGATTATAAACTGGGTTTCTGACATCATGAGCCAGTATTCCGAGTAAGTTTTCTTTGTTTCTCTTTTCCGATTCTACGATCGTTATCTGAGAGCGTAAAAGATTTTTGGCGACTTCCAATTCTTTGTTTTGTCTTTTGTAAAACTCGAGCACCAAGGATACTAAACTGACAATAAAGATAGCCACCGAAAGAAATGTTAACAAATGATCTGCAAATTGATCTTCATTGTTTGCATAATCTGCTAAAAAGAGATGGGATCTATCTATACCAGAATACAATAAAACGGACATAGACAACATAGTAAAAATTGTATAAATCCATTTCCACTTGTTTGATAGTAAGATAGGATACACAACGAAAAGAGTTAAAATTCCATAAAATGTAGGTCCATTGGTACCATGGTTTCCTAAGTAATTGATCACGAAAAAAATTAAGATGGGGATATTCACGAAATGAGTATAGAACTCTTTGAAACCGCTGAATTTCATTTTTAAATAAGCTAGGCCAAAAATGATGATAATCGGAAGTTTTAATGCAGCTAAAAAATAAAAATTTAAGTAAAGATCATTGCAGATGATCATGAGAAGCAATAATGTCGAAAATAACAATATTGTTTTTGTAACTTTGATTTTTAATTTTTCAATATTGTCGGGAACTGTTTTCATAGACTCGAATCGAATGACTCAATGCTCCCGATACTATTCATAGCTTATTCTTTTTGTCTACTACTCTATGGGACCTATTTCTTACAGAATGGCAGAAATTTATTATTGACCTTTGTCGATTTTATTGAAACTCATTGCAATCAAACAGGAGAAGAGAGTATGATTCGAACCGTTTTCGTTCTCGTTGCTATTTGTTTCCTTGCTTGTCTTAGCACTTGTAAAAAAGAAGAAAACTCCAAAGGAATGCCGCAGACTGACAACCAGTCTAGCGAGCAAAAAAAAGAACCGATGAAAAATACAATCTCCATTGCAGAAATCCCCGTGACAGATTTAACCCGAGCAATTAAATTTTACGAAACCATTTTAGGCGTTACGATAGAAAAGATGAGTATGGAAGGGACGGAGATGGGTGTTCTGCCTGCAAACGAAAGTTCCGTAAATGTTGTTCTCGTAAAAGGAGAGGGTTATACACCGACGAAAAATGGTGTGGTCCTTTATCTCGATGCAGGAAATGATCTGATGCCCGCCCTGGAAAAGGTGGAAAAAAACGGGGGAAAGATCCTTTTACCGAAAACGCAAATCAGTCCTGAAATGGGTTATTATGCTTTGTTCCTAGATTCCGAGGGGAACAGGCTCGGTTTTCATTCCAAAAAATAAGATCATTCGTTCCGTCAATAAATTGAAGTGAGGATCCGAGAAGCTAGCCGGTCCGCATTTGACCAAGCTTCTTCGATTCTGGAAGCTGCTGCCCAATCTCCGGTAGCGGCCATTTGTTTTTCTGCATCGAGGTAAAATTCCAGACTTTCAGAACCATCATACATTGCATATTTCCATCTATGGATCGAAATATGAGCCGCTTTGTTACTTTCCATATCTGTTAATGATTCAAACTCTTTTAAGAGTGTCATCTCGACTGACTTCAAATCATCTTCCTTATGACTTTCTGCCCAAGCATTGTTGGAGTGAACAACAATGGCAGTAAGATCGGAAACTCGATCGGGTTTTGTAGAATTGATAGCAATCCACCTAACAGGACTATTTCGAACGTTTGCGGCTATCCAATGTTTTTTCCAGGGATTCGTAAATCCGATCATCAAGGAAAAACAGGCATTCATTTTTATCGACCGAACGGGAGCGGAAAATGGCAGATCTCTTTCGAACAAATGTGTCGTCTGAGCAGGTGGAGCCGTGGAGATCACCCAATCGAATGTTCCGAGAGTATGCCCAGCCTGATCCATTAAATACCAGTCGGCATTCTCCTTGCATATCGAAACAATCTCACAATTGAGTTGGACATTCATCCCTTCTGCGATCTTTTTGCAGAGACTATTCATATTCGGACTTGCGACAAAATGTGGCTCAAACCACATACTTTTCGTTATTTTTTTTCCGGCTTCCAAAGTAATAATTTTTCCAGCCCATTCTTTAATCGTTCCAGAAAGAATATAGGGCTGAAGAAAATCTTTAAATCTTTGTGTGCGTGCGGTGAAAAATTGTGCACCATGATCAAAAAAGAAAGGCGCCGCAAAACGAGTGCTCATGCGTCCAGATACCCCTCGAGCCTTTTCGAATACTACAACATCGGAATCCTTTTCAAGAGATCTAGCGAGTGTTAATCCTGAAATTCCTGCTCCTATGATGGCGATCCGTTTTTTTAACAAATGAAAAGATTCCTATTTATGATCCGAATTAAAACTTTTGTTTGCCAATGACGCTCAATGAAATTTGTAAATTGTCAAGGATAAAAAAAGAGAACGATCTACCTCTAAGTAAAGTCCACATTTACGGGTTTCACCTATAGAAAGAAATCAAATTCTATGAGATCCTTTTAAGTGATATGCAGCTTTTTCGGTTTGGACTCGTTGTAATCCTTCTATGCTCAACGGCTTGTAGGACAGTGAAACAGAAATTAGATTCTGAAAAACGGATCCTAATTGCGGTTGGAGATTTTCAAAATCGTTCGAATGATCGACTTTATGATGACCTAACGTATGTATCGACTGGAAATTTCATATTCGAGTTGAATCGCCACGGAGTTTTTAGAATTATCGAAAGAGAACGTTTAGGAAACCTATTGGATGAATATAGGTTAGCGAGAACAGGTCTTCTCGACTTGTCAGACAGAAACGATCTGGGAAAGATTCTGGGAGTAGACGCGATTCTCGTTGTCACACTCACCTCAGTTCAATACAAAATTTCCGAGCAGAACTTCTCCACAAAAAACATAATCTGGAAAAAACAAACACACCCTCCGTCAGTGATCCATGCGATCTCAGCCAATGAAGAACTCCATGTCCTCATTGATGCAAGGTTGATCTCGATAGGAAGTGGGGAGGTGATCGCTTCTGCGAAGTTCCAAGGAAGTGATGAAAATTATTATTCTGCGATTCTTGGCATCACTCAGAACGGGAGTCAGATGGACAAGAGGGAAATCGTTAAAAAAATGCTCAACGATTCTGCGCCGATACTTGCCCGAGACATATCGAGACAGGCAGAAGAAAATAGGATTCAAAAGGAAAACTGAATTCGTTGTTTTTTAGGTAACTTGAATCTCATCGTAAAATCGATCAAATAGACCTTTTTTAGTTCTGAATCGGAAAGAAAATAAGAAACATTTTCAGTGTGAATACGTCTAAGAGACAGTTTTAGCAGATGTTCCAATCAATCAAAAAAATATTATCAAAAGTGAATATTGATTCGAAGTTTAAAGGGGAGATGAAGTATCCTCGCTTAGATTCTTTAGAAGCTTTAATCTTTTCTATCCTCTCTTTTTTTCATCTTAGAATCAGTATCAACAAGTCACCTTCGGATATCATCACCATAATCAGTGATTATGATTTTAACGCGAGACGATTAAACATCAAAGATTTAAAGGAAGTGATTGATGTGATCCCTAAGTCTCTGCAACTTCATATGAAGTTTCACGACTTAAACTTAAAAGAATTGCGACCGCATGTTACAGAAAGATCACCTTTTATTTTATTTAAGATTTCAAACACTGGGGAAATAGAAAAAGCTTTTGCTCTTGATGGTTATACGGGTTTATCGTATAACATTGTTAATTTGGAAACAAATGAAAAATTTTCTATACCAGAAGCAGAGTTGATTTCTTTACTAGAAATTAAATCCATCTCCCAAAAAATTAAAATCTTAGGAGCGGAACCTCTTTCGAGTTTCTTGAATCCGAAACCACCAGAAAAGAAAATCGATCGGTTTGTATCGGCAATAAGACAAATTGTTTATTTGATAAAGTTAGAACGAAACGATATCTGGATCATAACGATTTACGGAATTGGAATCGGTATCCTTTCGCTCGTAATTCCCGTTTCCACATCAGCGTTAGTTAATGTGGTCACCTTCGGAGTGTTATTACAACCTGTCATCGTTCTCACTTTGATTGTTGTCTGCATTATGGGATTTGCTGGTCTCATGCAAGTCGTGCAGACCTTTGTCATTGAGATTTTACAACGAAGGATTTTTGTGCGAATTGCATTGGAATTTTCGAGTAAATTTCCTTATATGGGAAGGGATGGTCTATTGCTCGAGCATAAGCCAGAACTTGCGAATCGTTTTTTTGATTCGATTTCGATCCAAAAGTCTATCAATCTACTCTTAGTTGACGGGCTTGCTGTGATTTTGACTGCGATAATAGGACTCACCTTAATTGCTACCTATCATCCTCTGTTTCTCTTATTCGATGTTTTTATCCTCTTTCTCGGGGCATATTTGATCATTTACAAGAAGGGAATCAAAATCGCTTACGAGTACCTGGATGTTTCGAAAGAGAAGTACAAAGTTGCAGCGTGGATAGAAGAAATTGCGCGTCATGATGCACTCTTCCATTCAAAGATCGGAAAAACATTCGCCAACGAAAAAATGGATTCATTGATGAAAGATTATCTCTGGATTCGTGATTCTTTTTTTCAGAAATACATTCGGCAAATCATAGGACTCGTGAGTGTGCAAACACTGGCTAGTGGAATTTTACTAGGAATTGGAGGATATCTTGTCATTCAACGTCAGCTAACAATTGGCCAATTGGTTGCTGCAGAAATAGTGATATCTAAGGTGTTAAACGATATGTCAAAGTTCGGAAAACACTTAGAGAGTTTTTATTCCCTTGTCGCTTCGATCGACAAAGTATCAACAGTATTGAATTATGCGGTAATAGAAACGTCCAATAAAGCATTCGTGGAGAATGGTTCCAATTCTGCCCTTTCCTTTGAAAATTTATCCTATAAAAACTCTTTAGGAAAAGTCATCTTCGAGAAACAATCATTTTCCCTCCCAGATAAAAGCGTTATTGGTTTAAACTCAGAGTTCACAGATCGAGTTGATGCCTTGTTTTACATTCTGACGGGTCAAGTATCTGCGAATGAGGGAAAGATTTATATTGATGGCCAAGATATTTTAAATTCAGATTATTTTTTACATCATAACGAAATTTATTTAGCTCGTGGAAATGAGATCGTGTCTGGAGATATTCTAGAAAACTTGAGGTTGGGCAGTAAAAACGTCTCGCAACTAGAAATCATGCGGATGATCGAAAAATTAGGAGCTTTGGAAATCATCCAAAACTTGCCAGATGGATTAAAAACACGATTGGCTACATTCGGATTTCCTTTGAGTCAAATGGAGAAATCCTTGCTGCAACTAATGCGAATCCTTTTACATAAACCAAAAATAGTTCTTATTGATAAAATCTTAGATCAACTGCCCGAAAGCTATGTAAATTCTTTTCTCAATTGCATTCGAGCTGAAGAGGCTATTCATATTACAATTATTCATTCTCATAACCGAACGGTAATATCAAAAATGGATAAAATACTTTCGTTAGATGAAATTCATTCGACAAAGAACCTGATAAAACAAGGTAAAAATCGAAATGTTTAAATCAAAACAATTTTATAAAACGAATTTACCCAGTTTTCATTTGGTCCAGTCCTCTATTCCTGCTCGGACATTGGCCTATACGTTGGCACTTGTTTCCATCTTCATCCTTTTTGTGATGCCATTTATCCCTTGGCAGCAGACAACGACAGGTACGGGAAGAGTTGTCGCTTACGCACCGTTAGATAGGCAGCAAATGATCGAATCTCCGATCAATGGAAGAGTGGTGAAGTGGCATGTTCATGAAGGAAGTCGAGTAAAGAAAGGTGATCCTATCATAAACATTTCAGACAATGATCCGGACTTTATTGAGCGTTTACGTTCAGAAAAGAATGCATTGCTTCAGCGTCTCGAAGCCGCTAGATCCAGAGAAGATTCAATTCGGGCAAGAATTGTTTCTCTCCGTTCCGCGAAGGGTAGCGCAGTAGATGCTGCAGAATCAAGACGTCTGATGGCACTTGATCGGATCCGGGCCGCAGAGCAAGCGGTAGATGCTGCGAAGGCGAATATCAAAGCCACGAACATTCAATTAGAACGTCAAAAATTATTGGTGGAGAAAGGACTTGCATCAAAAAGGAACTTAGAGCTTGCGGAATTAGATCATGCGAATGCAGAAACGAGTTTAGATCGAGCCAAAGCCACGCTTGATGCGTCGAAAAAAGAAGCTCGCGCTTTCGGTTCCGAGGGAGGAAAAGTAGGCGAGGATGCGGAGGCTTCGATCAATGATGCTAGGGCTTCCCTTGCATCTGCGCAGTCAGAAGTGGCACGAGTTTTAGAAGAACTTCCCCGGTTGGAGGCGAGATTATCGAGGCAACAAAACCAAGAAGTATATGCTTCTCGTGATGGAACAATCATGCGAATTCTCGTAAATCCAGATACACAGCAGGTGAAAGAAGGAGATGGTGTCGCGGTGATCGTCCCTGATTCAGAAGATAAAGCGATAGAACTTTTTATCAATGGAGATGATATTCCTCTTATCCAAGAAGGAAGAAAAGTCAGACTTCAATTTCAGGGTTATCCTGTTCTCCAGATTACGGGATGGCCAGAAGTCGCAGTAGGAACGTTTGGTGGGATTGTGAAATTAGTAGATGTATCTGATAATGGTTCTGGTACCTTTCGAATTTTAGTAGTACCAGATCCGAACGATCGAACTTGGCCTTCGAGCATGTACTTACGACAAGGTGTTCGCGTGAATGGATGGATTTTTCTGAATCGAGTAAGCCTCGGATACGAACTGTGGCGTAAGTTCAATGGATTTCCGCCAATGTTACCTGTTGACGATCTAAAAAAAGCAGAATAAGATAAAGGAAACCAAGTTATGCTAAAAAAAATTACAATCTTCTTTAAGTCTTTTTTTGTGATTCCTTTTGGGATACTGGCTGGCGAGTTTGAAGTAGATCCTTTTAAAAAAAATGAGTTTGAGTCTTTACACGGTCCGAATATTTATTCTGAATCTTATATCAATAAACAACCAGGAGTTCTGAGTTTAAGTGAATTATTAAAATCAGTTGAAAAGTCGTATCCATTGGTGTTAGCTGGTGAGAAATTACTCACTGAATCCGAATACAATTATTTGGCGGCGGAGGGCGCTTTTGATTTACAACTGAGATCGTTAGGTATTTCGAAACCATTGGGATTTTATCAGAATAACTCTTCAGATACACTGATTGAAAAACCTACTCCGTTAGGTGGTACTTCTTTTTTTGCAGGATATCGCATTGGACGTGGAAACTTTCCAGCTTATGATGCTAGAAGAGAAACCAATGAGTATGGGGAAGTAAGAGCAGGTGCGCTGATTCCCCTATTTCGAAATAGAGAAATTGATAAAAATCGTGCTGATCTGAGGAAAGCGGATATCGATCGCAAACAAGCAGAGATTTCGATCCAAAAATTGAAGATTGAAATTATCAGAGAAGCGACAAGACGTTATTGGAAATGGGTCGCGGCAGGACAAGAGTATTTGGTTTATAAGGATCTTCTTGCAATCGCAAAGGTGAGGGAAAACCAAATCTTAGATCGTATCAAACTGGGTGATTTGCCAAAAATAGAAGGCTCTGATAATAGAAGGGCAATCTTGCAGAGGGAATCCCAATTTGTATCGGCTGAAAGGGAATTGCACAAGGCTGCGATCGATTTGTCCTTATTTTTAAGAACACCAGAAGGAAGTTTGATTACTCCCAAAAATGACCGCCTGCCGATAGGATTTCCGAATCCCATTAATGATAAAGAACTGGATACAGATGATTCTTTTAAGAAAGCACTTAAGCTTCGACCAGAGATCAAAGATACAGAGTTCAAACGTGATAAAGTGAGTATTGATCGTGAGCTTGGATACAATTCCGCAAAACCGCAAGTGGATTTACTCGTAGCCGCCTCACAAGACTTTGGTCCTGGTTCCATCACACGTGCCAAACCTGAATTAGAGGCCTCTCTAGTTCTAAATGTACCTTTACAAACAAGGCGACCAAGAGGGCTAATCGGTGCGGCAGAAGCTAAACTTTCCCAATTGGACCAAGAACTTCAATTCATAAAAGATAAAATCAACACAGAAGTTCATGATACAATTTCTGAAGTTATTGCTACGAGAAAAAGAGTAGAAATCGCGAAAACGGAATATGAATTAGCAAAAAGTCTTGAGGAATTAGAAAGAGAAAAATTTTTTCTCGGTGACTCGACACTTCTGATTGTGAATATTCGAGAACAAACAAGTTCAGAAGCAGCGATACGGGAAATTAAAGCTCTATTCGATCACCATACTGCTGTTGCTAACTATAAAGCTGCGATCGCTTCTTTCTAAACTCTTGTGGTGTGATAGATTCATTTTTTCTAAAAGCATCATTAAATACCGATTTTGAAGTAAACCCGCATTCCAAAGCAATATCTAAGATTGATTTTTGATCCTCTTCAATAAGAAGTCTTTTGGCTTCTTCGATTCTATATTTTTTCAAAAGGTCAACGAAGGATATTTTTAAAATCTGGTTAAGAATTTCCGATGTTTGGTGGACCGATAAACCAAGTAAAGCGGCTAGATCGGATAGTCTCAATTCTTCCTCCAAGAATATTTTATCTTCTGTCATAAGCGACGTCAATTTTTTCGTGACTCGTTCAATATTCACTCCATTTAGATATGTTTTTTTTTCGCTTGAATTTGACTTTAGAAGAGATTCGTCGAGATCTCGCTTAAATTTTTGTATTTCGATTTTTGTTAATGTAAGCTCCGATTCCATTTCTTTGATATGACCTCTGATTGTCCGAGATACAAAAAAGGAGTTAGCAGGTAGAAAAACACTGAGAAAAAAAAGGTAAATCTTACTATCATGAGAATCAAATGTCTCATAAGAAAAAATATTCAGTATCTCAAACAAAAATAAACAAAGAAGACTTAGGATCAACCAAGGAGTTGGTTTTAACTGGTCTTGCAATTTTGAAATCGCTAACTTTAAGGAAAGAATTGTGACTCCCAAATACAATGTTGTATAACAAACTGAAATGAAAAATCGTGATATAGTTGTAAAACTCAGAATCATTAATAGGAACGCCAATGCCATGCAGACTTGGTAAATTCGATGCGTAATTGGTGTTTTACTATTTGTACCTAAATAATTGGAAAGCCATGCACTTCCCGTTATGATTAAAACTCCTATGATTATTTTTTTGAATAACGATAATGGGATCGCAAGTGAGGGGAAAAGAAAATAATTCGCAAGCCCAGAACCAAAGATAAAAACCAAAAAGATCGCAAAGTGAAAAGCGATATGATAAATCATCCAAAGTTTACGGTATTGGAATGTAAGGTAAACCAATCGGATGAGAAAAAAAACAAGTAAAATTAGGAAACTAAAAACAAGACCCGTATGCCAATTGAGAAGTTCAAAAAGTTCTTCCGTGGTTAAAAGTTTGATTTCAGATTCGATAAAATTTTTAGACCGAATATGGATTTCAAACTGTTTTTTTTCGAAGGGTTTGAGTTCTAATGGAAATGTCGGAAAGATTTGTGGAATCGGCCAGGTCGAGACGGGGTGCGAGTATCCAGCCCTTTGACAAGGTTCTGACTCAAAACATACTTCGACCTCATCCAAGTGACTCCATAAAAAAATCAAATAATATGACTTTGGTTTTTCCGCATGACTTTCCACTTTTAAGGGAAAAGAAACTTCATCTTTTTGAAAACCATAGTGAATGACTAGAGATCTAGATTCTAGTTTTTGGAAATTTTCACCTGTTTCGACTGTGGAGCTCAGAGTCACGGGTGCTATTGTTTCTGCTTGCGAAGATGTTATAATAGCAAGGAACAGACTCAAATAACAAAAAGACCGAACGATCCTAAAGACACTACTTTCTAAGTTCCAACTTATAAGCTGGGACGATCCTTTTGCCATTTTCTGATATAAAGAGAGTAGGGTGAAAAAATGAAACAAACATTTCAATGGCAAAGTGGGCTTTTCGTTCTAATCAGCTTTTTTACGGCAACAATGGACCTGGCCAGTGTGGGGCTTTCTTCGAAGGAAGCGATTCAAAGATTGAAAGAAGGCAATCAAAGATTTACTTCAGGACAAAGTTTGAAACCAAATCAGAGTTTAGATAGAGTCAAAGAACTTTCCAATGGACAGAATCCTTTCGCAGTTGTTGTGGGCTGTTCTGATTCTCGAGTTCCGAACGAAATCGTTTTTGATCAAGGATTGGGAGATCTTTTTATCGTTCGTACTGCTGGCCAAGTTTCTACGTATGCTTCCTGGGGGAGCATTGAATTCGCTGTAGAGGTTCTCGGTGCCCAATTGATTCTCGTTCTTGGACACACAAACTGTGGAGCGGTGGCTGCAGCCTGTAAGGTGCCCGAAGTGCCCGGACATATTGTTACTTTAATCAATTCTATAAAACCTGCGGCAGAAAAAGCTTTCCGACTGCCAGGAGACCATATCAACAACAGCGTTCGTGTGAATGTAGCGATGCAGGTGCAGACGTTACGAAAATTGGAACCAGTTTTAACCAAAAAAATCAAGTCGGGCCAGCTCGAAGTCATTGGTGGTGTTTATGATTTAGCGACTGGCTATGTCGAATTTCTCGATGAAAAATTCATCAATCAAATGAATCCATAAGGAGTAGTCAATGGAAATCTCACTAACTCTTTTATCAAAACTACAGACGCCCATGTTCCTAGCATTTTTTTTAGGAATTTTTGCGACACTGATCAAAAGTGATTTAAAATTTCCGGATGGCATGTACACGGGATTAACAATCTATCTGTTACTCGCGATCGGATTAAAAGGAGGAGTAAAACTATCAAGCACTCCTTTGGTTGAATTTTATAAACCTGCAATGGCAGCGATTTTTTTATGTATTAGCATACCTATCATCGCTTACCTTCTACTCACTCGTTTAGGGAAATATGATTCCGTGAATGCGGCTGCCTTAGCTGCCCATTATGGTTCAGTTTCAGCAGTCACTTTTAGTGAAGCAATGGCCTTTTTAGAAAGTCAAAATATTGCCTTTGAAGGTTTTATGCCGAGTATGCTTGCCATTATGGAAGTTCCGGCTATCATCATCGCGCTATTTATCGTTAAATCGAAATCAGGCGGAGGATCAGATACTTGGAAAAAAGTAATACATGAACTTTTTGCGGGCAAAGGCACCGTATTAATGATAGGTGGTCTGATCATCGGTATCATAACGGGTAAAAAAGGTTTGGAGCAATTTGGACCATTGTTTGACACTCCTTTTCGCGGAGTCCTCGTACTGTTTTTACTCGAGGTAGGAATTGTGACAGGCCGTAGGCTTACGGATTTAAGAAAGGCAGGATTCTTTCTTGTAGCGTTCGGAATACTTTTCCCAATATTCAATGCGGCAATGGCAGTTTTATTGGGTAAAATATCGGGTTTATCTCTCGGAGGTGCCACAATACTTGCTACCTTGGCAGCTAGCGCCTCTTATATCGCTGCGCCTTCGGCGATACGAATCGCATTACCAGAAGCAAGCCCCGCTTATTACCTTACGGCGGCTCTGGCTATCACTTTCCCATTTAATCTATCAATCGGTATACCTTTATATTTAACATTCGCTAAACAAATTTATGGAGTTTGATATGAAACTTGATTCAGCAAAATTAATTACGATCATCGCAGATGATGCGATTGAGAATAAAATTATTGAGGATCTTAAGAGTGTTTCTGTAAAGGGATACACAATTACGGAAGCAAGAGGAGAGGGATTAAATTCGATTCATGACTCTTCTTGGGAGGGTAAGAGCGTAAGGATTGAGACGCTTGTTTCAGAAGGAAAAGGAGATAAAATCCTTTCAATCATGGCTGAAAAGTATTTAGAAAAATTTGCGATGATTGTATTTTCATCAGATGTAAAAATAATTCGAAAGGAAAGGTTCAATTAAAAAGTCATATGGAAAATTTGTTAAAAGGACAGACAGTAATCATAACCGGCATCACGGATGAATCCTCCTTGGCACTCTACATTGCCAAAGAATGTAAAAAACAGGGAGCGAATTTAATTTGTACAGGTCTAGGAAAAACGGCTTATCATAAAAATGTTTCGGAGAATGGTCTCGCTTATTTAGAGAAAACATTCCTAGATTTTCAAAAAACCGTTCATAAGGAACTAGGTAAGGAGACGAAAACTTTCGCTTTAGATGTGGGTATACAAGAAAGCATCGATGATTTCGCGTCCGAACTAAAAAAAGAAAAAATCCTATTGAATGGTCTAGTTCATTCCATTGCCATGGACAAAACAATTCGACAAGGTAAAGTAAAGCCGATACTCGAAGTAACCCGAGAAGAATTTATGGATACTATGAATATTTCTGCGTTTTCCTTTTTAGCTTTAACGAAAGCATTATTTTTCGAAGGTGTTTTACAGAATCAATCTTCCATACTCGCCTTAAGTTATTTAGGTGCCGAAAAAATCGTGAGTCATCCTTATAAAAACATAGGTATTGCAAAGGCAGCTCTGGAGAGATTGACAAAGGAAATGGCGATCGAACTGGGAAAATCAAATGGTATCCAGGTGAATATAGTTCGTTTTTCCCCTTACACTGCAAGTAAAGCAGGAGGTGCCATCGAAGGTCTCGCGGAAGCTGTAAAAGAGGCTGAAATTAAATCACCACTTGGAAATGCGAAACCACAGGATCTTGCGGAGGAAGTTGTTTATTTACTTCGTAAATCAAATCGTATAACAGGAAACATTCGGAGTGTCGACGGTGGATATCATATTACGGGATAAGTTTCATTCCAATATGAATCTCTATCCTTAGGATAAGTTTTCCAAAAAAGGTCGTGAAAAAAGAGAAGGGAAGATTTACTATAAAGGATTCTCAAAATTTCTTTGTTAGAGAGCGCTTTCGGTCCTACTTTAAGAAGTTTTTCACAAAGTTTTCGAAGAGAATCTTTTGATTTTTCCTTTTCTAAAAGTCTCTCGCGAATCATAAACAAATGGATACCAAAGATATAAGGATCTGTAAGAACTAGCTTAAGTGCGTTACGTGGAGAAATTTCTTTTCTTTTTTTTCTCAATGCTAATTCGGGTGTTTTTATGTTGGAAGAAGTCAACATGGCAAGGAAAGGTGATAGTAACCAGGAGAGCCAAATTGGGGAGATCCAAAGAAAAAGTTGAAATTCAATACGATAAAGAAAGATGGAAAGTAAAACCCCACTAAAGAATGGAAGTTTGAAATTTTCAATCGCGGTTTTAAGCGGAATTGATGTCGCACTTTCTCGATTTTGATGTCGCCAGATCACTTTTTTACCCAAGAGTGTATAAATTACAAATTGGACGTACATAAACATATTTGTCGGGGCCATCAAAAAAGATAAGAATGTCTCTTGGATAAAAAACTTAGCCAATTTAAACCGGGAGTTTGAAATTCTTATTGGATGAATGAACTCAATGGCAAATGCTAAAATCTTAGGAGCGAATAATAAAGATAAGGTGATCGATTGAAGTTGAATCGCTTTTCCTAGATAAAACTGCTTAAAAATGATTTCGAATTCTTTCGAATTAAATGCGAGTCGAAAAAATCTGAGATCATCCAGATATAATATTAAAGAAAGTATTATAAAAAGAAGCCACAACATGCTTGAAAGATAAGAGAAAATTCCCAGCAGTATGGAAATTTTGGATTGAAAATTTAATTCACGAGCCCCCAAAAACCAAAAGTGTTGTAAGTTTCCTTGACACCAACGTTGATCACGTTTTAGAGATTCGATCCATGTCGGCGGATATTCTTCAAAACTGCCCGCGAGATCAGTCGTGAACTGAACTGAATAACCTGCTCGTCGAATCAGAGCTGCCTCAATCGTATCGTGACTCAGAATTTTTCCACCGAGGGCACCTAATTTAGGTAATTTGGGAAGTGCGCAATGATCGATAAATGGTTCTAAGCGGATGATCGCATTATGACCCCAGAATGAACTAGAGTTCATTTGCCAGTAACTAGCACCCGTTAAATAATACTCGCTATATAACTTTTGGGAAAGCTCGAAAATTTTTTGAAATTTAGTATTGCTTTTGTAAATTTGTGGATTGGTTTGTAAAATTCCAACGGTCGGTTCTGCCTCCATTTTTTTTGAGATTAAAATCATATTTTCAGGGGTCATGAAACTATCCGCATCAAGAACGATCATATAACGATAGTTCTTTCCATATCTTCTACAGAAGTCAGAAATGTTGCCACTTTTCCCATTTGTATTTGATTTCCTTCGTCGATAAAATATTCTTCCCCATCCTTGTGTTTCTTTAATTAAATTGATGTATTCTAACTCTTCTTCGATCCAGACATGAATCTGATTGCTGTCACTAAGTATAAAGAAATCAAAGGAATTTCCTTCCTTTGATAATTTGATCGCGGAAAACATTTTCGAGATCCTTTCATACACTTCCAAAGTATTTTCATTAAAAATAGGAATAACAACGGCTACAGGTACAGTTTCCAAGGAGATCGATCGTAAGTCGTTGACATCAATCTTGCAACGATAGGGGTCGCCTCCTTTAAAATATTGAATAAAACCGAAGAGTGCAATGGATGCGCCGTAAGATAAATGTAAAAATAAAAAAGAAAATGTAAACAACAGCAAGCCGTCTATCCAATCAAATTGGCGGAATGATAAAAATTCAAAATAAATAAGCGTTCCGTAACCAGAAAGTAAGTTCACGAATCCCCAGAAAGTAAAAAGCCGGAACGTATAAGTGTTAAATTCGATTTTACGCATATGCGAATTAAATAAAATACAGAATTAATGAATAGAGAACAATCCAAAATAAGACAGTAAAAAAAACAGTCTTTTTGTCTATTTTCTCCTCAGATAATTTAGCGAATCCAGCAAAATCGATTGGACGTGGTACCATTTTGCCGAATCCCTTTCCTCGGGAGGAAAACTGATCCTTAAGTGTATTGGCAATGGAATCAAAATTCGGATAGGCTCGGAATTCACGGAGTACGATGCTTTCATATTTTAAATCAGGAAAACTATCTGAATACAAATGGAGTTCCCTTCGGGAAACGGAATCCATCAATTCTTCAAATCGATTCATGGCTTCGTTTAACGAAATTTTCTCATCATTCTTTAGGACGGATTTAATCGTGTCCGCAATGTAAATGGGATCATCATGTCCTAATGCCCTTACTCTTTTTTCCAGGGCCAGTATCAGTTCGCTAGTTGCCATTGTCCCATGTAGTAATCCAAGTTTCTGTGATGACTTCATCCTTATCTTTGATATACGCTTTCAACTCCGTACTTTTATTTCCCAACTTAGCAGGAATTTGGAAAGTTAAACGGAATTTTTCCGATTCCGGTATTTTTTGTAAAACTACATTAGTTACATCAACGGGTTCATTCCATGATTCGACAACTGGAGTAGGCAATGTCTCTTCCGAGTAGTTTTGTAATTTGTCTCCCTTAAAATCGATGAGAAATTGCCTTTCTCCATCTTTTCCGATATTTGTTCGTGTCGCGATCACATGTCCTAATTTTTTCGGAGGGTTCGTATTCCAAAAAATCGTATAATGTAAGTTTAGTGGCTCTCCAACATCCGGAAGCGTATTAGGTGTCCAGATTAAAGTAACATTGTCATCGGAGTCCAGTTTGGTGGGAAATCTAAATAATTGGAATTGCCCTTTTCCAAATGATTCAATAGGTTCAATCCACGCACTAGGTCGCAATTGGTATTTCATGTTTGTATCTTCGTAACTAGAAAAATCACGATCACGTTGGATCAGACCAAAACCCTTTGGATTTTCGGTTTCGATTTGATGAATATGCGGTTTTTTAGGATTGTCAAGCGGACGCCAGAACATTTCACCATTTTCAGTTTGGAACTGGAATCCGTCTGAGTCGTGAACTTCGGGATATACTTGTCCCTGCGGGATTTGAGAATTTTCCCCATACCAGAACATACTCGTCAGTGGCGCGATGCCTAATTTTTCGATAGGTTTTCTTAAGTAAACTTCTGCGGTTACTACTGTTTTTGAAATTTCGCCTGGAGAAATTTCAAATTCATAAGCCCCAGTTACTGATTTACTATCTAACAAAGCATAAATGTAAATAGTCGAGTCAAATAAGCCTGGTTTTTTAATCCAAAATTCCTTAAAAATGGGAAATTCCTCTGATACGTTCGGCATACCGGTGTTAATACTTAGGCCACGAGCGGACAATCCGTAAGCTTGGCCTTTCGAGACGACTCGGAAATAACTCGCTCCTTGGAAAACCGCAAACTCATCCGTGTGTTCATTTGTATTTATGGGATAATGAATTTTGAAGCCGGTATGTCCAATCTCAGCGTTGAGTTTAATCTCTCCTACTTCCGTCCAATCAAAGTATTCCTCGAGAAACGGAATTCGTTTATAATTGGAGCCTATCAATTCATTGAGATTGATCGCATAATTGTACAAATGACCTGGGGGCATGAATTGAATTTGGAAGGCACTGCCTTCGCTCCGCCATAAAGACTTTTCAGTCAAGAAACGAATATTTTTATAACGATCATAGGGGAGTGAAGCAAGCTCTTTGGAAGTATGAGGTTTTGTTTCGACGTAAGGTGTTTCTAGAAGTTTTTTTGCCTTCGATTTTAGTTTTGAAAAATCCATTTCCGGTCGCACGACTTCATGCGGAGAGGCGATTGTGACATTCCCAGAAGTTTGATTCGGGTCTTTTGTAAGTCCAGTGGCGATCAGTAACGCGGCAATGGCTCCCAGTATTAAATTCACCAAACCCATAAAGCCAGTGTCCCTGACGTTATGGATTTTTCCTCAATTTTTTACATATAGGAGGGTGAGTTATTTAAGAATCATTCAATTTCCAATTTGAGATTCCAAAAATTTACCAAATCCTTGCTCTTTTCCCAGGGAGGGAACAGGGTATCCTTGGTTTACGGCTAGTTTTCCATTGATGAATACTTTTTTGACTGTATCATCATTTCTGCGGACCCACCTTTTGAAATCATTCATAAAGTTCATGGGCGCTTCCACATCTTTGGCTAAATCCTCATTTAATTTTGTTGGATCTATGAGAACTAAATCAGCACGTTTTCCTTTTTTGATGTACCCGGCATCTATACCGAACCAATCTGCTATTTCTCCTGTCAGACGATGAACCGCAAATTCTAGACTCATAAAGGGCTGATTGATTTTCTCCGCATCATAGGCAAGTTTTAGCATGCGCAGTGGGAAATTATAATGTGCCATACCTCGTAAATGGGCTCCTGCATCTGAGAAACCGATTAGTACATCGGGATGGGAAACAATTTTTTGTAAAGGTTTAAGCCGATGGTTTGCCATCACTGTATACCATCGAATCTGATTTCCATGTTCGCCTACCAAATCTAAAAATGCTGTTACAGAATGAACACCCTTTTCTTTTGCAATTTGATCAATGGATTTTCCAATCAAACTTTTATCTGGTGCAGAAACAATTTTAGTCTCTCGAAAGTCTCGGTGGAAAACTCGCGGTAAAAACCAATTTGTCCATTGTTTTTTAAACCAGGAACGATATTGAGTGTCTTTCATTAGTTTCTTTCTTTCTAATTCATCTTCAATATGATTCGCCGCGGCCCCAGCACCAAACTCCTCAAATACGACAACATCCATTCCATCGGCATAAAGATCAAATGGCTCAGGCAGTGATTGATACTTAAAATCTGCTCGAAATATTTTATTTGTGATCCGACCAATAAGCCCTAGCAGTTTGTAGAGTCCTGGATCGTATTTCACATCCATAAGTGAAATGATAGTCGTCTTTAGTGGTTTCCGGAAAATGCCAAATGCTTCCCACAGGAATAAAAGCAGATTAACTTTAGTAGAAACGTTAGGTACACCTTGAAAAACTTTTCCTCTTTTACGAAGGATTTTATTAAACTTTCGATACTCACTCCATTTAGCAAAAGTCGAAGGTAAGGGGCGGGATCGAAAACGTGATCCATCCATTTTATCCCAGATAAGAGTATTTATTGACATGCCTAAATATCCAGCATCAAGTGCTTCTTGGAGTAAAGATTCCATTTTGGCTAACTCTTGTTTAGTGGGTGATTCATCCTTGGTTAATGCTCGTTCTAAACCCATTACGTAGGTACGAATGGCCGAATGGCCTGCAAAAGAAACTACATTGGGTCCCAGTGGCATAGAATTCAAATGTGTTTTGTATTCTTTCGCTGAATTCCAATTCTTATTCTTTTCTAAAATCTCAAGAACATTTTTTCTCGGGATCGCTTCCACTCTGCTAAACATATCAGCTAAATCAACTGGATCACCTAACGCTAAACTCAAAGAGCAGCTTCCTAATGCGATTGTCGTGACACCGTGACGAACAGATTCTGAAAGATCTGGAGAAACTTCAATTTCGGCATCATAATGCGTATGAAAATCAATAAACCCTGGAGTGAGCCAAAGACCTGTGGCATCGATGATCTCTTCTCCCGCCTCTGGCTGAAGGGAGGCAGCAATTTCCTGAACAATTTCATCTTTAATTCGTAAATCACCGATAAACGAATGGGTTTTCGAACCATCGAAGATACGTGCACCTTGGATTAGTGTGGTAGTCATAAGTATTCCTCAAACATCGAACAATGCGTAGGTCAAAATAAGTATGAGAAAGTAAAAAAGTGTCAAGAATGAAAATAGAATCAGGTATTTTTAATATGTAATTTTTCTGATCGAATGATTGTATCGATCAGAAAGGTATAAAAAATTTCCATCCGTTGTGATCGAGGTATCACAATTGATAGCATTACAAAACTGTGAAGTCCCAGGTATTCCGATCGTCCCATCTAACAATCCGTTGGAGGCGGGCGTTGCAATTGTAGTCACTGCATATGGTGCAGACAAAGACATTTTTCTTAACCGTTTGCCATCTCCTTCAAGTATGTAAAGAAAGGAACCGTCCATTGTTAAACCGTATGGCTTGTTAAAAGTTGCTAAGGTTCCTGTCGTATTGTCGGCAGATCCGAGTGCACCTGAGCCGGCAACAGTCGTTTGCGTCAGCGTAGAGAGATGGTAACGTATTATTTGGTGGTTGTCTGAATTGGCTACATAGAGGTAGGTTCCATCTGTGGTGATTCCATTCGCATTGGCCAGACCAGTAAATGAAAGGGAGGAAGTGATTCCTGTTGCAAGAACAATTTTTCGAATTTGATTGTTTGATCTATCGGTGACATATAAATTTACAGCATCAGTAGTCAAATAAGTTGGTACATTGAGCCTGGATGTACCAATGCCTCCGTCGACAAAACCACTAGAACCAGCTTGGCCAGCAAGTAAAGAGATAGCTCCTGTGGATATATTGATTTTATTTATGATATGATTATTGTAACTACTTACATAGACATTTACGCCATCCGTAGTAATGCCATGTGGACCTGGACTTGTTCCTAGCGTGGAAACAGAATTGTCACCTAAATTAAGTTTGCGGATCGCATTATTAAAAAGATCCGCGACATATAAGGATTGTCCATCTGTCCCAATCGCGATTGGATTGTCAAAACGAGCGGAAGTACTTGTACCATTTGTAAATCCATTACTTGCGGCTGGGTAGGCACCGGCAAGTGAGGTTAGATTCGCAAAACCTTGATTTAATGTAGGTGGGTTTGAAGTACTGAATAATGTTCCATTATAGACGTATCCTCCAACACAATCGAATGTAACCACAGCATGTGCACCAGAGAGCGTACCGAATGCAAGACCTTGAACAGAACAAATTTGGCTAGCTGGTTGTGAAACAACGGAAATTGAATAGCTTGAACTATCCAATAATGCCGTATCAAAATTATTGTAGCCAGATAGTGAGACAGAAAGAGATTCTGATCCATTGTTTTTTAAGGTAAGTGTTCCAGATAAATTGTTTATTAAGACTCGCACAAAATAATATCCCGGAATATCAATATTCTTATTTAACACACTCACTTGGACACTTGTCGTATCCTTAAACAATATGTCAGTGGATTGCACTGATATGTCAATAGTATAACGAGTATCAGTTTCTACACCTACCACTCCTCTAGCACCTTCAATCCTAACTGTCTGCGGTGTGGTGCCATTCTCTGATGTGAAAAGTAAATAAGGAGTGTCGCAAGGCAGCGCAGAAACAAACACTGGACTCGTAACATTGATCGATCCACCACTTATCGTATCAGAACTTGACAAACAAACGAAAACATTTTCGGTTGGATTGGAGGAGAGTGCCACCGTAAACGAAGTCGAGACTCCAAATTCATTGGTATTTCCGGTGAGTGACGTAAGAATGAGGCTCCCCGAATTCGGGAGAGCCAAATTGGAGAAGAGTGCAATTAAACCTGGCGTTGGTTTCACTGTGCAAGACAATAAAAAGCTAATCAACAAAAAGTAAAATTTCACTCTACTTATATCAACGGTTTGATTCCTCAATCTCCTAAACTTTTTCTGCCCAGATCAATAATTCTGTGAGTTCAATCGCACGATTTCCTTCCGCACTGGAGACTTCTTTTGCTTTGTGGAATAAAATCTGAATTTTTTCAGAATCTATATTTTTACCTGCTTCACCTAGCATGTGCTTAATTGCCTTGGCGCCTGATTGGTTCGTAAAATGAATGACTTCCTCATCGTCTCGACCTACGAATTCTGGGGAAAAAGTTCGATAAGCGCCTTTTTTTTGGCCTATCGTTTTGGTGACACCATCCTGATGAATCCCGCTTCGATGAGCAAAAATGTCAGTTCCGAGAATGGGAGCTTTTTCGCCGATCGGTATCTGAGTTAACTCAGCGATAAACCTTGCTGTCGGATATATTTTCTTAAAATTTAAATCAACAATCTGACCACATTCATGTAACGCAACTGCTGTTTCGTATAAATTCGTGTTCCCAGCCCTTTCACCTAATCCATTTAAGGCGACTTCAACTTGAGTGGCACCGACGAAACAACTTTCAACTGTCGTTGCAGTTGCCATTCCTAAATCATTATGCGTATGAACTGAAATGATGATATTTTCTGGAATTTGTTCGGATACTTTTTGAACCATATTTACGAACAAAAAAGGTCTGTATCTCTCCACTGTATTTGGAAGATTGATAACATTCGCACCAGCATCAATAGAAGTTTGAAATGCTTTGACGGCAAAGTCAAAATTATCTACGGCATCACCGAAATGTTCTCCGGAAAATTGAATACTCGTGTTATTCCCACTGATTTTACGTGCAAATGAGACGGCTTTGTGAATTTTATCTAATACTTCTGATTCGGATATTCTTAGTACTTGTTGAATCTGAAAGGCGCTTACAGGATAAACGATATGCAAGCGTGGACTTTTTGCATGTTGAATGGCTTCCCAAGTAATTTCGATTTCTTTTTCAATCGCCCGAGATAGTCCTGCGATTGTTATGTGAGATGGTGCTTTTTGAGCAAGAATTTTGGAAGCGTTAAACTCGCTGCTATTTGAAGATGGAAAACCGACTTCGATTCCATTTACATTCAAATTTACTAATGCTTCAAAAACCGACTCTTTCTCCATTAAAGTCCACGGTTTTTTTAAAGCTTGATTCCCGTCGCGTAACGTTACGTCTTGGATCCAAATTTTTTTTGGTTCTTGTTGAGCTTGTTTCATTTTTTCCTCCCTTCTAACGCCATTTAGGTCACTCATCGGAAGGGGGATTTTAGTTTGTAAGTGGCTACAAACTAAAAAGCCCGAATCCTTTGAGGGATTCAGGCTTTTTCATCAAAGCACAATCACCCTCGAACTTAATTGAGTCCGAGGAGGAGGAGTGAACTTTGAATATTAATAGAAGATTTCATAATATACCTTTATAGACTGAAAAGTTTTCCAAGTTGTCAAGTTTTTTTAGGAAAAAAAAGCAAGGATTGCACTCGAAATGGAAAGATAGAGACAGAGAGGGGTAAATAGTTTTTTATCCATTTGCCCGAATTCTGTTTCAGAAAGTTTACGAAACAGACCGACGTAGTTCTTGTCTCCAATCGCTCGCAATCCAAATACAATTCCAATGAGTGTCAATGCCAATGGATGCAGTGCCTGTAAACGAGCGGGGACTCCTGGAATTTTGACAGACACGGTGATGAGAAAAAAACCGATTAAGCCAAAAGCGACGAGGAGGCAAGCGATCCTCCCAGGTTGAAAGATCGGTTTTCCCTGGTTTGTAGTTGGAATTGCTGAGGAATAACCCCATCTCCCACCAAACGCCCAATAAATGTGAAGCAAAGTAAGAAAAGTAAAAAGGAGCGAGTTTGTGTAGATGAGTAAGTTCATTTTTTTATCGTTATTTTTTTAAGTTTCGTTAGAAAACCGTTTTTTAAACAAAAGATTTCGCCAAGATCTGACTTAAAATAAAATCATAAACTTGGAGCCTTGTTCACCTGTAATCACTTTTAATTCGCCATTATGTGCATGCATAATGTCAAAACAGAATGGAAGTCCAAGTCCTGTTCCCGATTCGCCAGCCGTTCCTTGTAATGTTGTTTTCACATCGTTTTTAAATAGATTTGGTAGTATTGTTTTGGGAATTCCTTTTCCAGAATCAGAGACATAAACAGAGCCTGGCTGTTCGCTACCAATTTGAATCTCAGAATTTGGGTTTGAAAATTTGATCGCATTGGATATTAAATTTGCAAAAACTTCTCCAATTAGCGTTCGATCCGCCATACATACGTAAGATTCTGGCAAATGGTTGTTTATCTGAATCCGTTTTAAATTTGCATGTACTGTCATTCGATCTATAATTTCATCAACAAGGTCTTTTATTTTAAATTCTGTTTTCTCAACAGCAATAGCGCCTGACTGCAAGCGACTAATATCGAGTAGTTTATCGATTAAAGTAAGCAAACTGGCAGAAGTATTTTTGCCAAGTTCAGAATACTCCATAATTTTTTCTTTGCCCAAATCTTCCTCCTGGAAGATCCCAAAAAGATTCCATATCCCGCCTATGGGTCCTTTGAGATCATGAGAAACAAGGGAAACAAATCTATCTTTTTGATTTGTTGCTTGTTCAGCTAAGTCCTTGGAGGCGGATAATTCTCTTGTCCTTTCCTTTACTTTTTCTTCTAGCTCTTCTTTTGTTTTGATCATCAATTGCAAAGATTGGTGTTCCTTTTCTAAAAGTAAATTTTGTGCTTTCTCCTTTTCATGGCGCATTACATTGAATCGATCAGCCAGAGCAAAAGCCAGTAAAATCATCTCAGCCATAGATCCGATTTGGAGGATATCCTTTGTGATAACAGTAGCTTGAAAAAATCCAAGACTCGTTAAGCTTGCAAGAGCTGCTGTTATAAAAAGAACGATAAAGGCAATGAGAAATACAAATCCACTCCGATGTTTTTTGTAAGTAAAATAAATTCCGATACTCATAACAAGTATCAATGTAAGAATATTGATGATCATTGAAATGCGAGAAAATGTCGAATAAGAAATAAAAAATCCGACTAACAAGGCGCTATGAATACTGATCGCAATTTTTATGAGAAAGTCAGCTTTCGGTGTGTAAGTAAAGGTTTTTAACAGCTCTCGAAAAAAAAAGAAGGAAAGTGATAAATGTTAAAGCATTTGCAGTTAAACTTGAGTTATTCGAAATCGTAGGTGAGTCAAGCCAGAGAAATTCTTTAGCTAAGCCATTTTTTGTTGCAATCGAATAAAACATAGTGATGGCAAAACTTACATAATAGAAATAGATTATATCCTTAAGAGAAAAGAATAATAACAAATTAAACAATATCATTGCAATGGCGATTCCGAAATAAAGAGCCTGGTGGAAGTAATCATCTCTTTCATATTTATGAAAAGCGTTGGTTTCCCATAGTCTAACTGGAATTATTAAAGGGGAAGTCGTGTTTACTTTAAAAAAGAATACTTGTTTCGATTCTGGAGGAAGAATTAAAGGAAAAATAAAATTTCGATGCTGATAGGGTCTTGTTTGAAATGGAAGATTGTTCCCTGTTTCTATCACTTGGTAATTCCCATCTAACGTCGGTATATAAAACGTCAGATAGGAGATGCGAGTATAAGCAAATTCTAAAAAACGATTGACTTTCTTGGACGTTAAATTTTCGAATTCGAATCGTAGCCAATGGGTAGCGGAACTAAAACCTAAATTCGTATCTGAGTTATTTTCAGGAAAATTTTGAAAGGAGGAAGCAGGTTGTCTTAGGATATAATCAAATTCTAATTGATTGTTATCATCCCGAAAAAAGGAAATGTATTGATTTAGATTGGTACGATCTTGGTTTTCCAATTGGATCAAGAAGGGTTTTGTTTCGGAGTAGAGAACGGCAGGTTGGATCAAAAATAAACCGATTACAATTAGAACGGATCGAAATTTATACATCATCGTTTACCTGACTTTGTTTTTTTTAACATCATTCTCTTCTCCCCCCATTTGACAATTCACCAGATAAAATTCCCATGCCTTTCCTATTTTTTTGCGGACTGCGTACGGATTGTTCCTCAGTGAAGAAATATTTTTAAACATAAATTCCCACATTCTAATCTTATTTTAGTACAAAAGCTAATTCGCAGGGATTCCTGATTCAAGTTGAGGGTATTTTTATTATTATGAGAAATTTTATTAAGAAGTAGAGGAGTATGGATATTTGAATTAAAGAGAGGCGATGGAAGATTCCATGGCATGAAAATTGGTTTGGTTTCTTTTTCCTTTATAAACGAGACGAATTTTTAAATTGGAGTCAATGAGAAAAGTTGCGGCTTGTGAAAACTGATTTGGGCGAATGCGCACCCCAAAATAATCGATGAGCTGATAGTCGGGATCGGCAGCAAACGGAAAACCAACTGGGTTGTAAGCAAGCCACCTCTTGATCGAAATTAGTTTTTCACTAGATACGACAACTACACTTCCTCTCTTGTTTTGTAAACTTTCTGCCCAAAGAGCCAGATTTTTTAAATGAAGTCGACAAAAAGGACACCACGTTCCCCGAATGAAAACCAATAACAAAGGTCCTTGTTTTAAAAGTTCTGAAAATTTAACGATCTCATTCGTAGAGAGATCAAGTTCCCAATCTTTGATGGACTGGTCTAACTGCAATGTATCTATTTTTTGATTCACCCCCGGATCTATTTGTAACATAAACCATTCTTTGATATTTACCATTGTTGATTACTATTCACTAATTTTAATAATTCATTAACAACTTACGTAAGGATGGTTCGCATGTTGCGTAGAGAACGCGACACCAAAACCTTCCGCGAGGTCCGTTTGAGGAATATGATATTTGATTGCGATTTTTAGAATAGCCATATGATGCACCGCATGTTCATTGCAATAAGCTAATTCTCTAAAACTCGAACTTTTTAAGATAGGTCGATTCTCCTTCTTATGTGTGGACACTCGAACTTGCACTTGCTTATCAAACCGGACGGTATCCATTTCTCTTTTAAGAAATCTTAAGAACTCTAATGCAAAATCCTTTTCTTCTTCCAATCGTTTGGATCTTTTCCTCTCATCAAAGTCGATTTCACCACGTTGTAACCCTAGAATATATTCTTGGTAAAATTCTACTATATGGCGTAAATGTTGTGACACGCTATTTTGATTGAGAATTTCTAATGGCCGAACGAATTCCTCTTGCGTTAATTGTGTTGTTAGTCTTTCCAACGAGGAGAGAATGATACAGGATTCTTCGACGAGGATCATTCTTACTTTCCCCTCTGAATACGTGCAAAAAATATTTTTGCAGATTCTTTTTCCATCGCCAGTAGGGATATACAACCAATCAAACAGACTATTGCTAAAGAAAATAAAAGACCACCATCTTCATATACTTCGATACCAATGATAAAAAGATGCGAGCCTACTGCAGCGAACATTGTACCTATGCCAAGTAACGCTCCCATCCAAGAAGTCCTAGGTAAAAAGAGAAGAATCACTATTAGTAGTTCAGCGATCGCGGCACCGATTCGTCCCCAAGGCTCGACACCTAACTTAGAAAAAATAAATACGGATTCTTCTGCGCCTGAGAACTTAAAGTAAAGAGTTTGTATTAGAATTATCGCAACAATTGCTTTTAGAATACGAACAAACCATAATTTTAACATTTTTATCCTGTCCGATGTCCATTGGAAAGCTTCGGATCATTTTTATTATATCCGAGTTAGAAAATAATGCCATGTCCAAAAGGTTTTTTTTTATGTCAATTTTTCTGAGCCATCAGAGATTTTTCTTTTCAGCTCACGAAAGTTGGATGGAGGTTCTCCTGTCACTTTTTTAAATAATTTACTAAACTGACTTGCATCTTCAAATCCCAGTTCGTCCGAAATCTCATTGATTGATTTTAATGAGAAAAGCAGCATACGTTTCGCTTCTAATATGATACGATTGTGAATGGTTAGCAAAGGTGGGTCTAACTTTGCCTGACGGAAAATTTCTGATAATTTTTTAGCACTTAAATTTAACAAAAATGAATATTCAGAAATCAGTTTTTGTTTTCTAAAATTTTCTTCAACGAGCAAATTAAACTTTCTGATAAACTCAATGTTCTGTGGGTCACCACTAATCCCCTTTATCTGTGATCTACCAATTCTGGTTAAGCGAATGATAAGAACCTTAAGTAAACTGACTAACATTTCGCTATGCAGATTATCCTTTTCTTTGAATTCTTTCTGAAAAAGATCCGCTAATTTTTCGAAGGGTAAAATTTCAGGCATAGGAACGTTTAAAATTGAAAAATTTTGAGCTCCATAAAATAAAATTCCATTACAAGATACTTCATGATCGTGATCTCGAATACAATAAAATTCCCGATTGAATGAAATGGCTGTTAACTTATTTTTGTTCTTATCATTGATTTTTATATAATTTAAAGCTGTCAACGTACAGAATGTATTTTTTTTTAAAATAACGGTATGATCATCACAAGAAAAGGTGAAACTTTCTTTGGTCCGGTTCCACAGAATATGGTTTGCTTTTGGATGGGAAAAAGCAGTTTTTAAATTTTTGGAAAGGTCATTGGTAAAATGAAAGTAGGAACCAGTCACAGGATCATCCAAAGCATAGTAAAAAGATTTTTGATTCTCAGCCATAGGAAGGTCCTTAGTTACTTAGACAATGGGAATTGAATTATTGGATGAAGTCAGGAGTAAATATTTTTACAAAAAAGGCCAAAGTCACTCACGTCCCAGGCGCCAGGTGAATTATAGAAGTGGATAAGGCGATCGGGGAGCCGGAATGGTTTCCTCACCACTAACACCGCCGAGGCGCTTAAAAAACCAAACTGTTCTTTTTTCGTTGAAATGTGTATTTAAAGGTTAAAATTCAAAAATTATTTCCCTATTCAAATGCGATGCTTTCACAAATCTGGAAAGATACGTAGGCAGACCTTTGCATAAAAAAAATGAAACCTTTTCAGAGCTTTCGCTCGACCCACATATTCTGAAAGCAGTTACAGAATCAGGTTACACGAAACCCACTCCCATCCAAATCCAAGCAATTCCCTTATTACTAGAAAAAAGAGACCTTCTCGGCTGTGCCCAAACAGGAACAGGTAAAACGGCAGCTTTTGCTCTTCCAATTTTACACAACCTGGTTCTGGAAAATAGGAAAACAATTCCCAAACAACCTCGAACTTTAGTTCTAGTTCCTACTCGAGAGTTAGCAGTACAAGTACATGATAGTTTTAAGATTTATGGAAAGTACCTCCAAATCAAAACAGCCGTTATATTTGGCGGAGTTGGTCAGAGTCCTCAAGTTAAAGCGCTTTCGTCAGGAGTTGATGTGTTAGTTGCCACTCCTGGTAGGCTTGTAGATTTGATGGATCAAAGATATGTTTCTCTATCGAATTTAGAGGTTTTTATTTTGGATGAAGCGGATCGGATGTTAGATATGGGATTTATCCATTCCATTCGAAAGATATTAACTTTCCTACCGAAAAAGAGACACAATTTATTCTTCTCTGCTACCATGCCACCTGATATTGAAAAGTTGGCTTCTTCGATTTTAGTAAACCCGACTCGAATTGATGTTACCCCTGTATCCTCCACTGTGGAATTGATTGATCAATCCGTTATGTACGTGGATAAAGATCATAAGAAAGATTTACTCCTCCATCTTTTTAAAGACAAAGCTCTCAAACGAGGAATTGTTTTTACGAAAACTAAACACGGTGCCAATAAGGTAGCGGAGTTGTTGAGTAAAAATGGCGTAAGAGTGGATGTGATACATGGAAACAAATCTCAATCCGCTCGCCAAAGAGCACTTGAAGATTTTCGGGCAGGAAAAAATAGAGCACTAGTCGCGACGGATCTTGCTGCCCGTGGTATTGACATTGATGATATTACACATGTGATCAATTACGAAATACCGTACGTACCTGAAACTTATGTTCATCGAATCGGACGAACTGCACGGGCCGGGGCAAAAGGGATTGCCATTTCTATCTGTGAGGCTGACGAGCGTTCGCTGATCAAAGACATTGAAAAAGTAATTGGTATTCCCATTCCCGTTGATAGAGAACAGCCTTTCCATTCAAAAAATGTGGAGTCCCACACTGGGAAAGCACCAAAGATCCATGGATCCGGTGGTGGTGGGGGAAGACAACATCGGTCCGGTGGAGGAGCGAGTAGCGGTGGTTCTAGAGGACCCTCTTCGAAAAAATCCAGAAGACGCTGAGCCAAAGCTGACACACTTTTAGATTTGTCTTTACGGAAAGATTGCCTGGTGGATAGATTAGGCAATTCTTTCTTTTACAGACAAATGATGAATAAAAGAGCCTTTATACCTGCCGATCTCGCCCTAGAACTAATAAAAAATATCCGTGTACTCGCACTTGCGGGAAAAAAGAAATTTAATCAACATCTCGTTGAACCATTGGCTTTCGGCGGATGGGAGAGAGACAAGGCACACTTAGCGACTACATCTGCCAAACTCATGGATAAGATCCAAGAGGAGATCAAAGATCCCGCCTATGAAAAAGCGATTCCTCATAAATGTAAGCGACTTGTTTCTCAATCCATTTCGGAAAGTTTATCGGCATTAGGTGATTCTTGTATCTTTTTTCTCGAACGTATCCAGGAAATGCCTACTTTGGCTAATTCCGAAGAGGCAAGAGATTTTGTTTTTATTATAGAAAAACCGCTAAAAACCTTCGCGAAAGAAACTGCTGTTGCCAATGAGGAGCGTTTTGAAACATCCATTCAATCATTAAGTTTAGATGATATGAAAGAGGCATTTGATACCGTTAGGCTTGACGGAACGAGAAAAAAAGTCTATTTAGAAAAAACGATTCATAATCTCTACCAACAAGTTTTGTTGGCAACCAAATCAAACAATTTAGCTAGATGTAAAAAATTACTCTCAACTTACATTCTCTCTTATCATGAAACAGAAATTTATAATAAAACGGAAGTCGAAACTTTATTAAATGCTTTAGACAAACGCGAAGAAGGGTTCAGAAAACTTATCTGGGATTCACTTGCCATCGAAATTTATTACGCGGTCACCAGGGGAATTTTGGAAGGGAATGCGAAAAAGGCAATCCAAGGAATTCGGAAGTATGCCTATATCTTTGAGGGAGATCCAGATTCAAAATTTTATTATGAAATAGATGGTCTGGAACGAAAACTTTACGGAATCATTCAAACGAAAGATATGATGAAAGATTTAAGGAAAGTGTAATCATGGAAAAATTAACAATTGTCGAAAAAAAATCCGGAAACCCTGTCGTTGTTCAACTAACAGGTGAAATTGACGCGAAAACAGCGCCAGACTTAAAGTTACAGTTGGAACTAATGATTGGTAATGGCGGAACCAACTTTGTATTGGACATGGCAGGACTCACTTATATATCCTCAGCCGGAATCGGTGTACTCAGTGCTATCTTAAAATTTCTAAAGGAGAAAGCCGGCGACATAGTTCTCTGTAACCTAACAAAAGAAGTAAAGGATACATTAGATTTAATGTATTTCACGAAAAAAGTTAAGGTGTTTGCTAACGTCGAAGGTGCGATCGCCAGTTTTTAATTTTCGAATGAAAATTCAAAAAGAGAAGGAGCTGCTACTTGAGCCGAATTTGGAAGAGCTCTCTACTCTTCGAAAGGAAATCCGTGCATTTTTGGGAGAAGAAGGTCGTTCCATCCTACGAAACCGGATTGTATTTTGTTTAGACGAGCTTGTAAGTAACATCATTGAACATAGCGGTTTGAAACCGACGTATTCTAAAATTGAACTCCGACTCCTCTCTTACCCTACGTTTTGGAAATTCATTCTGATCGATGAGGGACCACCTTTCGATCCTAATTTAGTACAGGGAAAAGATTGGCTTGATCTTTATGAATCGGGAGCTGAAGGCGGGTTCGGTCTCAGGGCAGTCAAAAAACTGGCTTATCTCCATTACACGAGAAACGTCAATTCATCGAAAAATCAGATCACACTTCATTTTAGAAAAGGAAAACATGAATAAAAAACAAATTTTACGAATGATATCTCCGGGAATACGGATCAAATTGTCTTTCTTTACTGTTCTTCTGATCCTCTCGATTGTTTCAGTTTCTTCGATCATCAATTATAACCAGCAAAAGGCTGCCCTTACAGAAAAAATAGATTCAGAGATCAAAGCTCCTTTGGAATTCGTAAACGCAATCGTGTTAGAACTCGAAAATCTAACTCGGAGTTTAGTTTTGATTGAAGAATTTAAAATCCGAGTGCGTGAAAAGAAAAAAGAACTAACAAAATTTAAGCGAGTCATAGTTCGACAGGAGACTGGCTTTTTCGGAACATTAAAAGATCTGGGAAAGTCGATCGGACTCAATGTGAAAAAGAAAAATATTTATAGTTCCGTGGATACTTATTTTTCAAGATATCTTTCCGAAAAAGAAATTCAGGAATTTGAAAATAAAGTAAGAGCTCAGTTAAAAAAAGAATCGGGTGCACCAATAGATGAAAAAACTTTTTTCAGAATCAAATCCCTGGCGGAAAAAACAGCCATTGAAAAAATAAATCTGGAAAAATACAATGCAAGACTAAATGATAATACAGATACGATCCAAATTCTACAAAATGAACTAAAGCAAGTTCAAATAACGGATATTCTGCGAAAAGATTATTTACAAAAAATTGAATCATTTCTCTCTGAAAACAAAAAAATCGAAAAACAAATTCTTGTTTCCAAAAAAAAGGAAATGCTTTTGCAAGCAACCTTAACGAAATCTTTACAAACATTTTTCCGCGGTTCTTTTCAAGGACAAATCACTTCTCTCGGACTTGCTCCAGAAAAGATACGAATTCTGTCTTATGATACTTTGGGTAAGGAAACTATGGACACAGGTTTACTCTTTTCTCATTCTAATCAGACAGGAAAAAAACTCTTGAATCAAACCGAGTTTATAGAGAGTAGGAAATCTTTTTTTTCAAACAATCTAACTTCGGAACAAATTCTAAACAAGAATAGTAAATCATACGATGTAGGAGGTCGACAGTATGATGTTTCTTATCGACCCGTTTTTAGAAATCCAAATTCTGCCGTTCGAGCCATAACAATTTTTCAATCACAATCGAATCAAGAGCAAGGATACGATCAAATATTAGAGGATGATAAAAAAATATCTCAGGAGTTCAAAGAACTATCTTCAAAAATTAAATTGCGTCTTTCTGAATTAAGATCGAATTCTAAGATCAAACCAAGTGCTGATAAAGATTATAAATCCCTTGCGACTGCTTATCAAAAATTGATTGAGAAAAGAGAGCAGAATTACAATCGACTTACGCCTGCCAAACGTTCCTATGAGCAGCATTTGGAAAAATGGAAAACCAATGTAGAGACACAAAAAAATATACTCAAACAAACTGAAATCGAAATTGGTACTTTAGAAAAAAAACTGAAATCGAAACCCGATCCTAATGATAAAAATTTTGATCCAGAAGAAATTCAAAGCCGAATTCAAAACCTGGAATCTTTGAGTGAGGAGCAAAAAGATTCGATCCATCTTCTCGAGTCTTCGAAAGAGGATCTTTCCAATCTGAACGATCAGAAATTAGATGATTCTTACCGAATGTTAAGAGAATCTGCATTGCAGGACTTTACTTTCGTTCCATTTCGTACCGGTGTAAGTCAAATGGAACGCTATTACCAAGATAGTTCGCTTCGTAAGCAAGAATCCATGAGATACAAATCCATTCGGGACTGGGTACTTTCCGGGGATTCGGAAACGGAACTTCCTAAATCTAGAAATGCATCCATTTTTTCTGAGACAGGTATCCTTGTTCGTAGTCGATCCGAAGTGGAAGAGATGATGTGGAATTTAGACTCGACTGCTCTTTTGCCCATGAAAAACGAAAGAAAAGGTTTGTTATACGATATCCTTAAAAAGGATTTGTTAGGATATAATATTTTGATTCTGGATCGAACAGAAGGTCTTCGTCAAATACGAAAAAATAGAGAAGAAACGATCCGATACGTGGCCGTTATCTGTGTGATTGCTATCCTTCTTGCCTATCTATTCGCTTGGGTATTTGTTAGAAAATTAAAACTGATCAGTAAAAAAGCCGAGGAAATCGAGAAAGGAAATTTAAAAGTTACATTTCCGAAGGCAGGTTATGATGAAATAGGGATACTCAGTGATTCACTGAATGATATGGTCATTGGTCTGCGAGATAGAGAAGAAATGAGAGGAGAACTGGCAGCAGCAGAGGAGATTCAAAAACGTCTCTTACCGGAAAAACTACCAACTAGCCTATCTGATAAAATTGAAATTTCTGCCTTTTATAAAGCAATGACCGGAGTCGGTGGCGATTACTATGATTTTATTGAGCTCGTTGACGGGAAATTAGCGTTTTGTATCGGTGATGTTTCCAATCATGGTGTAGGCCCGGCGATTATAATGGCTCTCTTTCGTTCTCAACTAAGATCGATTTTGCGAAGAGGTGAAAGAAATCTTAAAAAAATATTACTTGAACTGAATGCGAATTTGTATGAGGAAACTCCCGATCATATTTTTATTACCTTTTTCATTGGGGTATATGATCCAAAGTCTTCCCAAATCGAATATGTGTCAGCTGGACACATTAAACCATTGTTTTATGATGCTTCAAAAAATAAAATCCACGAGCTTCCCGCAGGCGGCCTTCCTTTAGGGATGGATGAAAATTCTTTTTTTGAAACTACCATCGAAAGACGAGGGATCCTTCTCGAACCTGGTGATGTTTTTTTCCAACACACGGATGGCCTAGACGAAGCAAGAAGTAAAGAACGCGAATTTTTCGGAAGAGAGAAAATATCTAATATTCTACTTCTGAATGGCAGGAAATCGGCATCCGAATTAATTGCATTGATGGTCTCCGAAGTAGAGAAACATACAAGTGAAAACTTAACTAAATCGGGTGTTTCCACTTTACATGACGATCTTGCTATGATCGCGATACGAAAGAAAGAAGATGAAACAGATACCAACCTGAACTAAAGAGAATGATGCCGACTGGAATGAGTAAGGTGAACGGGAGACTGATAGATTGAGTCAAAAGAACCAATAAAAAGATTGATCCGAATAACAAAGGTGAAATGAGCCAATTTGGAAATCTAGGTTTCGTTTTTTTAAGTGCGAAAAAGAAAAGTGCGATTGTAGGTCCCAACGTATAGGAAAAAATAGTAAGTCCCACTTCTAGGATCCCTTTTTCCAGTTGTTCGTTTAGAAAAAAGGGGACAAGGGAGGAAAAGAAAAGAACCACTCCAAAAAAAAGACTGATCGTTTTCGGGCTAAAGTATTGATCCACTCCCCAGTCTCTGGCCCAAGTTAGCGAGAGTGAGTTGATCGTCGATGAAAGTGTTGACATCGCACTTGCGAGGATGGCAGAAAGTAACAGTCCTAAAAATGGAGAGGGAATTTCTTCAATGATAAAAAGACTAAATGCCTTGTCCGCTGCCACTGTTTTTCCTTGGAAAAATAAGTAGAGAAGGGTGCCAATACTTAAAAAGAGTAAAAATTGTAAACAGGCAAAAATGCCGCTTGCAATGAGAATCCTTTGACCGGTTTTTAGATCTTTTGATGCTATGATTCGCTGAACAAGCATTAGGTCTGTCCCGTGTGATCCAATAGAAATAAATGCTCCTCCGAGAATGGCGAATAAAAAATAATAAGCATTGTTTGAATCTTGCCAATCCAAATGGAAGATAGTAAGTTTATTTGATGCATCCAATTGATGTAACAAATTATTCATTTGTCCACTTCCCGAAAAATTTGTTAAATAAATGAGAAGGCCCAATGAAAAAATACCGCCGAGTAAATAAATGATTAATTGCAAACTATCCGTGAAAACTATTGCCCTAAAACCCCCATAAACGGAGTAAATAATCGTAACGACTGAAAGTAGAAATAAAGCAATCACTCCCACCTGCATATCTGAAAAGGGAAATAAATTCATTCGACCGATAAGAAAAGCGATTGGCAGTGAAGTTACATACAAACGAATTCCGTCACCTAAGATTCTAGAGATTGTAAAAATGAGAGACATGGACTTCTGTGCCGAAGTTCCGAACTTTTCTCCTAAATATTCATAAATGGAAATTCTTTCACCTGCATAATAGCTAGGTAATAAAAAAAAGGCAACAATAGTTCTTCCTATAATATAACCGATGCTAATTTGAAGAAAGGAAAAATCACCTTTAAAAGATAGGGAGGGGACCGATAAAAAAGTTAAACTAGAAGTTTCTGTAGCAACTAAAGAAAAAAGAAGCCAAATCCATGGAATTTGTTTTTTTCCCAGATAAAAATCTTCTTCGGATGTCTTATTTTTTGAAAAATGAAATCCGAAGTAAAAAACCGTTAGGAAATAAAGAACGATAACAAATAAATCTGGATAGTAATTCATGGTTTATTTAGGCAAGTTCTCATCAAGCGAGGAGAGTAAAACCAGGAAATTTTACAATGGCACGGATTAAATCTGTACGAGTGATGATTCCTAGAATTTCTCCTGAAGGATCAACTATAGGCAGAGCACCCACTTTTTCGTCTAACATAACTTTTGCGGCATATCGAATTTCCGTTTGTAAATTTCCTGTTAATACGCGCACTACCATGATCTCAGTAATTTTTCCATTGCCAAATCCTGAGTTTACGTTGACTGACTTCAATACATCACGATCGGAGACGATGCCAACGACCTGTTTTTTAGAATTGATGATGGGAATATGCCGGAACCGAAGTTTTAAAAAGAGGGATTTTGCCTCATTTACAGTCGCATCCTCATCCAGAGTCGTTACTGGCGTGCTCATTACCTGACTTGCGAAGAGTAAGGGAGATCTTTCTTTTTGCTCCTTTTTTTCTTCCTCATATGCGGTACGCGGATTCGGAAAGATTCTTCTTGTATTGGCTTCTGTTTGTGCGTCTGTTTCGGGATCGATTGGCAGCAGTCTGTGAATCTCTGCTAGACTCGTGACCGCAGGAACCGTAGGCCGGGATACTTCTGGTAGCCGAGGAGTCAATAATCCGTTCTGAACCCAAAAAAACATGTGAATGTCCTAGTTTTGACTAAATTTGTATGGGAAATACATAAAAAACTTGAAAAAAGAACAGTGATTTTTTATCCTTCGAAGACGAAAGCGCAACGGATAAGGCAGGAATACATGACCACTCAACCCACGTTATTATATCACTTACTTGAATCGGTAGCAAGTCGCTTTCCAAACAAAATTAGTTTTCGGAAGTCTGTAAAGACAAGTTCGTTCCCAGGTTTTTCATTTTCGGAGCTAAAGTCAAGAGTTGACAAGTTTGCAAGTGGTTGGATCGATTTAGGTTTAGAAAAAGGAGATCGGGTAGGCTATTTTTGTGATTCATCACCTAACTGGCTTTCCATGGACTTGGCGATACTTTCTGCTGGAGGTGTGGTTGTTCCGAGAGGAACAGATATTGTGGAAGAGGAAATTCTTTATATTTTAAATCACTCAGAAGCGAAATATTTAGTTGTGCAAAAAGCGAAGGATTATGATCGAATCATTCGTTTAAAAGATAAATTGATCCATTTAAATAAAATTTTTATTTTGGAAAATGAATTGGGGGATTTAGCCTTAGGGGAAAAATCCGTATCCGAAATTTTAAATCTCGGGGAAAACGCAATATCAAGAAATCAGAATATTCTAAAAGATCGTCTCGCGGATTTGGATCCCACTGCCCTTGCTACACTTATCTATACTTCAGGAACGACAGGAAATCCTAAAGGTGTCATGTTGTCTCAAAAAGGTTGGATAACTGCGATCCGAAATACGATTGCTAGGTTAGATATGTCTTCTGATGATACGGCAGTTAGTTTGCTTCCACCTTGGCATGCGTTTGAACGTGCAATAGAGTATGCGACACTTTCCTTAGGAATAGATTTTCTTGTCTCCAATATGACGACATTGAAAGATGATTTGCGCGAATTTCGACCAACGATTTTTCCTTCCGTCCCTAGAATCTGGGAATCCGTATACAATGGAATTATGGTAAAAGTTTCCAAAGAGGGTGGATCTAAGGAAAAAATATTTCACTTTTTTTTGAAAGTAGGTATCAATTGGGCAAAACAAAAGGCTGTATTTTTGGGATATGACTTTCAGTTAATAAAAAAGAATATTCTAATTGATTTTGTTCATCGGAGTTATGCATTACTGATTCTTTTCCTTTTGTCCCCATTAAAATTGATCTCAATGAAAATATTTAGTGCCATTCACCAGGCATTAGGTGGCAGAATTAGAATTTGTATATCTGCTGGTTCTGCGCTTCCTAGTGTCGTGGATAGTTTTCTCTCCGCAATCGGATTGAAGGTGTTAGAAGGTTATGGGATGACAGAAACATCTGCCGTAGTATCTATCCGATCGAATACAAAACCTACACGTGGTACTGTCGGAATTCCCATCGATGGTTACAATGTTATCTTAAAAGATGATACAGGAAAAATTGTGAAACATAAGGGTGCAAAGGGAACCTTATGGATCAAATCAGATCAAATTTTAAAAGGATATTATAAACGACCAGAGTTAAACGCTGTAGTATTTGATTCGGATGGTTTTTTTGATACTGGTGACCTAATGCAGTTCACATACCGCAATGAACTCGTATTTTCAGGTAGATCCAAAGATACAATTGCCCTTATTGGAGGTGAAAATATTGAACCGATTCCGATTGAAGATAAACTTTTGACATCCAGCTACATTGATCAGGTGATGATTGTTGGACATGATAGGAAAACTTTGGGAGCACTTATCGTTCCTAATTTTGATGCTGTTAAAAGTCGATATCCTGATTTGAGTGATGACTATTCTACATGGAATCAAAATCCGAAAGTTAGAGATCTATTTAAATCTGAAATTCTAAAAATTATATCAAAAGATAATGGTTTCAAAAGTTTTGAATTGGTGCCAGCAAACAATTATTATGTTGTTCCGAGGCAATTTGACCAAGACCGAGAAATGACGAGAACTTTGAAGATGAAAAGAAATATTATTGCGGAAACCTTTGCAAATGAAATAAACAGGATGTATTTATGAGAGAACCAAAACTAAATCCTTATTTAAACGAAGAGGATAAAGATTTTTATGAAACCGTTTTTGAATTTTCACGTGATAAAGTATTACCTTCCGCAGAAGAACGTGATGAGAAAGAAATTTGGTCGAGTGAACTCTGGCAAGAATTTAGTAAGGCAGGTCTTACAGGGCTTTCTATTCCGACTGAATATGGTGGCCAAGGTGCGAGCTGTTTGCAATGTTCTCACGCTACTGATGCTTTTTCCTCTGGGTCACTCGATGGAGGTTTAGGTCTTTCTTGGGCTGCACATATGATCATTGGCGCAATGCCCATTGTTTTCCAAGGAACAGAAACTCAGAAACAGAAATACCTTCCGAAAATTGCATCTGGAGAATGGATCGCCGGATTCGCTTTAAGTGAACCTGCTTCAGGTTCGGATGCAGCCTCGCTCTTAACACGTGCAGAGGAAGTTGAAGGTGGCTGGAAATTAAATGGCTCTAAAATGTTTATCACCAATGGCCCTGTCGGCCAAGTATTCGTTGTTATGGCTAGAACTTCTGAAAAAGGAAGAGGTCCGTTAGGTATTTCGGCATTCATTGTTGAAGACAAGACAAAGGGTTTTAAAGTAAGCAAAATATTAAAGAAACTAGGACATCATACTTCGATGACAGCCGAACTGGTGTTTGAGGATATGGTCATACCAAAGGAAAATTTATTAGGTCCTTTAAATTCCGGTTTTTTACGAATCGGAAAAGAGACACTTGAGTGGGAACGGACAGTCTTTGTAGCCGGTCTTGCGGGCGCGATGGAGTTTTGTTTTCGAACAGGCTTGCGATATGCAAAAGAACGGATCCAGTTTGGTAAACCCATTTCTTCATTTTACGGGATGAAGGATATATTAGTTCGAAATTGGGTTTACATTCAAGCAGCTCGACGACTCATTTATTGGGTTGCAGAGAGAAAGGACAAAGGTATTCCTTCGCCTTTAGAAAGTTCACTGGGAAAATTGATCTCTTCTGAAATTTCAGAAGACGTTGCCAAAGACACCGTTCAGCTTCTCGGCGGATATGGTTATATGAAGGAATATGCCGTAGAACGTTTTTATCGTGATGTGAAATTGGGTACGATAGGCGGGGGGACAAGTGAAATTCAACGATCGATTATTGCTTCACTCTACCCTGGTAAGTTGAAATTTATGGGTGAGTTTTCGCGCATTGATACTGCGCGGAGTCCTATTGACTCCATTCAGAATGTCTTATTTGATATCATTGTTCGAATGGACACTGAACCAGACAGAAAACGATTCCAATCCATTGAATTTGCTTTTGCCGATGCTCTTTCCCTTTTTGTGATTCTCTCTCTTTCCGAAAAAGATGCAGAAGAGGATATTTCGCATTATCCCAAAAAAGCGAAGTTAGTTGATAGAACCTTGTTGACTTTTTATTTGGTAGGTAAATACTTAGGATCTCTTTCTCGTCTTACAATGTATGTTGGCCAAGAATTGAATCAACTTTGGGAAGATTATCAGAAAATAAGTGCCACCATTGAAGTTACGGTCAACGAACGATTTAATGAATTTCAGGATTTTTCCTAAACTGTGAACGCTGCACTTCGAGTATCTTTAATCTATTTAGGACTCGGAGTGGTTTGGATCTACACTTCTGATCACTTACTTGCAGTATTTGTGGAATCTACAGAAACCACAAGGTATGCCCAATCGGTCAAAGGTTGGTTATTTGTTTCTGTTTCTGCCATAGTTATCTTTTTTCTATTGAAACGTGAAATTCTGCGCGAATACAAAACCATCCGGGAAAAGAACAGAATTGATCAATTGTACCAGAATATTTTGGAGCAAGTACAAGATTCTGTCATTGTATACAATTTGAAGTCGAAAAAAATTGAATTGTTATCATTCCAAACGGCTAAGTTTTTTGAACTCACACGAGAAGATATTCTCAAAAATCCCTACCTATTGATCGATTTGGTTCATCCAGAAGATAAAAATTTTATCACCGATGTATGGATCAATAACCTAACAAAAAATTACGAGGGGCTGTTGTATCGATTACAGTTTGCCGATGGTCGAATCAAATGGGCACTTGAGAATCGACTCTATATTTTTGACACCGATGAGGAGGAGGGTCGTGCCATTGCGATCACAACGGACATCACGGATTATATTCAAAAACAAACTCAATTGGAACAGTCCTTAAAGGAAAATAAGACGCTGCTCACGGAAGTGCACCATAGGGTAAAAAACAATCTTTCTGTTATCATCTCATTTTTACAACTTCAGTCTTATGGTGCACCTAAAGAATCTGCTGTTGTTCTCGAACAGAGCATCGCCCGAATAAAGGCCATCGCCCTTGTACACGAGAAACTTTACGGCTCTAAAAATCTTTCTAGTCTGAGTGCCTCCGAGTATATCTCTGGCCTCGTTGAAAACATCAAACTTATGTATATGCGAATGGATGTTACTATCAACTTATCCATTGACTCCATGGAGATCAGCCCCACGGATGCTATTCCTCTGGGTCTAATGATCACCGAAATGCTTACCAATTCATTTCGCCATGCATTTCCGTCAAATAAGGATGATCTAATATCCATTAGGTTGATTATCGAAGAATCAGGCAGAATGGAATTGGTATACAAAGACAATGGCAAGGGTTTTCCACCTGGTATGAATATAATGAGTTCCGAATCTGTCGGGTTATCAGTTATATTTTCCTTGTGTAGTCAACTTTCTGGCAAAGCTCTGAATGTTTTTACCGCACCGAATGAAGGAGTACTGTATCATTTTGAATTTGAACCTAAAAAAAGGAAGCTAAGAGAATGATCTACCAAAAAGGAAAAACTTATTCCGAAATTCAATTGAAAGACTCAGCCTCATTTTCGAAAACAATTTCAGAAACGGATGTATATCTTTTTGCTGGAATCAGTGGTGATTTCAATCCATTACACACGGATGAAGAGTACGCAAAAACCACGGTTTTCGGTACAAGAATTGCTCACGGTGGGTTGGCCGCTTCTTTACTTGCTCCAGTATTAGGAATGAAACTTCCTGGACTCGGTACAGTCGCTCTTGAAACAATTACGAAATTCAGAAAACCTGTTTTTTTTGGTGATACAATCACTTGTTCGGTGGAAGTCATTGAGAAGGTAGAAAAGTTAAAGGCGATCAGGATGAAAATCGTTTGGACGAATCAAAAAAATGAGGTGGTGAGTAAGGGTGAAACTTTAGTTATTCCTCCGAATTAAGGAACTGACCAATCAAACCGATTTCGTCCTCTACAAATTCAGCGACCTCCTCTAGTTCGTCTGGATCTAAAATTTCCTCTAATATTTCATCTCCATTATCATCATTACCTAATTTAAGAACAATATAACCGGGTACATCGGAGTCAGGGTCATCCAATTCCACATTCACGAGGTAATACTCAGCTTCAGAAGTTGGAATAAAGACTAAGTATTCAAGTCCAGCAAGTGAGAAGGAATAAAAAACTTCCCATTGGAAGGTATTTCCTCTTTCGTCTACCAAATCAATTTCTTCCGAGGAGCGATTTGGTAAAAAATCATCACCTTGTAAGCCTACTTCTTTCAGATCCATTATTTATAAAAATCCTTCTCGAATGGGAGGCTATGTTTTTTTTTGGAATTACAATCTTTACAGGAAGGAACCAAATTTGCCTTGATTGAAAGCCCACCTCGTATAATTGGAATTAAATGGTCCATTGTCAGTTCTTCAACTTTAAATTTTTGACCACAATAATGACAAATTCCAGAGGACCGTTTGTTTTTCCACCAAGCAGAGTTCTTTAGTTCTTTGGCTTTTCTTCTCTCCCGGGCAATCTCCTCATCCGAGATCGTCGAAAAAAAACGTTCCTCAATTGGCTCATTCTCCATACCCAAAGACAAGCTATCATCAGATGATCTGTCAACTAAAGAAAAAGGATCGACGGCCAGTCGCATACTACTTATTCCAGAAGTAGGAATGGGACGATTATTTTACTTAGACAATTTACGTTCATTCGCTTTATTTCTAGGAATCGTATTTCATGCCGCTATTGTTTATGCACCTAAAATAGGATATGCGATCCAAGATTCGAATCGATCTGATATTTTTAGTTTCTTTTGTTATTACATACATAGTTTTCGAATGCCTCTTTTTTTCTTGATTTCAGGCTATTTTTCGGCACTAGTCTGGGAGAAAAAGGGCAAGAGATCGTATTTTGATGGTCGTTTTCATAGAATATTTATCCCCATGTGTTTGGGACTTTTATTCCTTGCTCCGATCCAATATTATCTTGTAACAAAACTAAAGAATCCCCATTTGACTTTTTTCCACTTCTATCCTTCTTTTTTTTCAGAATCCACCTTTGCTCATTCACATATATGGTTTCTCGTAGATCTTTTCCTTTTCAGTTTGATATTTATAACAATTCCGAAATCTTTTTTGAAAAGAATTGCGATTGGTTTTCCTAAAAATGAAATAGTTTTCTTATCTGTATGTGCGATTTTCATTTTTTCACTGACACTTTTTGCTCATTCTTTTTTTCCAAGGGGGGATGATTTTTTTGGCATCGATAAACTTACGTTTGCGTATCAATTTGGCTTTTTTTTAATTGGGACGATTTCGTTTTATTCAAATTCAATTTTTAGGTTGGAAAAAACGATTTCTATTTTGTCTTTTTTCACTTGGCTGCTTACAGGTATATCGATATTCATTTTATTTTATCAGATTGAGATTTCAGACCCACTTTGGATGCCCTATTTTTCCTTTGGGATTGAAAAGAGGGCATACCATATTTTCCTCTGGTGTATATCTCCCCTTGTGTGGACCAAGGTTCTTGTAATGTTTTTTCAAAAATATGTGAACTTTACAAATCCGTTCACTATGTACTTAGTAGAATCAAGTCTTCCTATCTATTTACTCCACCATCCCATTTCCTTGTCCGTAGCATTTTATTTCAGAACTCTGACTTTTCCTTTGTACGTAAAATTTTCCATTCACACTCTGATCGTATTCTCTCTTAGTTTTATCTTATATGATGTTCTAATTAAAAATTCAACTCTGCTCCGAAAAATCTTTGGACTAAAATAAAATTTTACGTTCGACTGATCGCTTGGATGGCAGATGAGATCGCGGCATCCATCGTTCCTGAATGGCGAGCCAAATGTTCACCAGCAAAAAACACTCTTTCATATGGTTCAAACCATGGGTCCTTTATCCCAAAGGAGCCAGCTGGAAAAAGGGAAACAAATCCACTTTGACCGGTTTGTTTCTGAAAAGAATGAAAAATAAATCCGTTTTCTATAGGTTCTGCAGATTCCAATTGTTTCAATTCTTGGAGGGAGATTTTTAAAAGCGCCTTTCTTTGGTTATCCGTTGCTCTCTCAAATAACACAGCTCGATCACCACTAGTCAAAGAAGTTAGCGCAAAGTTCGTAGTACTGACAGCTTCCTCTCCGCTTAAATAAATGGCTTGTGCAGGCGTATCAGTTAAAGATAGAAAAGGAGAAAAGGATTCTTTGCTTTTGCATAATATTAAATTTTTTGAAAGTCTTCCCGATTGCATTCTTAGACCAGAATAGACAGTATCCTTCGGCAAACTTGGTGTCCATTTTATATCTAAAACATTTTGAGGCGGAATGGTACACACCAATAAATTGGCTTTCATTACTTTACCAGAAGCTAGTTCTATTTGGACCGAATTTTTTATCTGACTTACCTTTAAAACCTGATCCGCAAGTGAAATTTCAGTTTCATTTCCTAAAAGTTGAATCAATCCTTGGATGAGTTTTTCTGCTCCACCGGAAACATAGTATTCCGGGCGAAGAGAAGATTCTTGGGAAGCAAGATCATACAAAAGAGATTCACTTGATATTTGACCAAGCTCTCCGCCTACAAGGATACGGTATGCTTCACTGATAGATTTTACCTCGTCTTCAGCCAAGCCTTGGTAACGGGCGTAAGATGAAAAATTAATTTTATCTAATCCTTGTTTTTGGGAGTCACCGAGAGATTTATGTAAGTCGATCACTTTTTCTAGTGTCTCTACGGAAGAGGGAGAAACTTTAATTAGGGAATTGCCACCATCCTCTCTTAATTTAAATTTTGAAGCAATGGGAGAATTTTTGAGTGTGAGGCCAAGCTGTTTCACAAGAGTTTTGATATCTGATTGTCCCTCGCCAATCCATTCACCACCTAAATCCTGGACTATGCCTGATGTTTTATCAGTATATGTGGAGATCCTACCGCCTAATCTCTCACCTCTTTCTACGATAGATACCTGGTATCCCGATTGTTTGAGAAGATAAGCAGAATAAAGTCCCGAAAGTCCTCCACCGAGAACAATCGCTCTTTTCTGAGAGGCAGTCTTTACTGGTGTTTTGGCTTCGTTTTTGATTTCCGTTTGTCCGAAGGTGGGTTTACTTTTTGCGAGTGCGAAAAGTGTGCCCGTGATGCTTAGCTTCTTAATAAAATCTTTGCGATTCATAAATCTTTCCCCTAAAATCTATAGAAACCGAAAAAAGGCTAGAAAAATTACCAATTTCCTTTGTAATAGTTTTGGCTTTTTTATTCATCTCTTGTTATAAATTGGAAATTAAATTGAAAACTCGACTGCATTTTATCTTTTTGCTTTTATTCCTTTTTCCCTCGATTGCCCTCCTTGCAGAGGTGGCATTTCCCTTAAAAGCCGAGATGGCGGGTAAAAACCTTCTGCCATATCTTTTTCTTTTAGAGGATCCGAGTTCGTCATTCAAACCTGATCAGATTCTATCTGGCACACATGACTTTGAATTCAAAAAGGTACCTTCCGAAAATCTAGGTTTCTCCGCCTCGCAGTTTTGGGTAAGAATTCCAGTGGCGAATAAGTCTAAGGAAACGCTTGTTTGGTTACTCGAATATAATTTTCCGCTCATTGACGAGATCGAAATTTATTCAAAAAACCTTCCTGAAAATTTAAAAACAAGATCAGGAGATCAGTTTCCGTTTTCAGAACGAAACGAAAATTATAGAAATGTAATCTTTCCTTTGATCGAAAAACCGAATTCAGAATCAGTCTACTACTTAAGAATTAAATCTGAATCTACGATTCCCCTTACACTTGAGGCCTGGTCGACTGCCGAGAGTATGAGTAAGATGAACAAAGAACAAATCATCTTTGGATTGTTTTACGGTATCATGCTTGTGATGATACTCTATAATTTTTCTATTTTCGTTTTTACTCGTGAAAATAGTTATATCCTGTATGTACTTTTTATTACTTCCATTTCTCTTTTTCACCTAGCAAATAATGGTATAGCTTTCCAATACCTTTGGCCGGATTGGGTATGGTGGGCAAATTATTGCCTGCCTTTTTTTATCATAACATCTTGTTTTCTCGGAATATTTTTTGCGGTCAATTTTTTGAATCTGAAAAAATTATCGATCAAAATGTCAAAGTTTATGATCGCCTGGTCGTATTCGTTGATCCTCATCGCATTTTTGACTTTTTTATTGCCATATCGAGCGGGTGTGATCGTAGCGATAGGAGTTTCGATTCCTTCACTAGCGATTATGATTTCCGGTGGCGTCATCGCTCTATTACGAAAAGGCAGAACGGCACGATTTTATCTCATTGCATGGTCCTTTTTTCTGTTAGGTGCTACGTTGTATTCCTTCAAAAGTTTAGGATTGTTGCCAGATAATCATATCACGAGATGGACCATTCAGATTGGAACTGCTCTCGAAGTCGTTCTCTTATCTCTTGGGCTCGCAGACCGTATTAATTCATTATCTAGAAGCTTACGAGACAACTTGCGAGAATTATCTCACGTAAACGCTAGAATTGAAGATTCAGAAAAGAGATTTAGGGAAATTTTCCAAGGTGCCGATGAAGTGATACTTCTGTTAAATGAGGAGACGTTCATTCTAAATGCGAATCGATCTCTTGCCAAACATCTAGGGTATCGAACAGACGATATCAAAGGTAAAAAACTTGCAGATTTACTTTTTCCAATGAAGGGAAAAAAAGCCGGATTTAATTTACTTTATCTCAATGATAAACTCACAGAATTAAAAATGATCGGTAAGGTCGGGACCTTTCAGATTGAGTTCGCTCAAAAATACGTCAAAGAGCCAAAAGATATGTATATGAAGTTACAGTTCATAGATTTTGAGAACTCGAGAGAGATTTTGGTTACGCTCACTCCTCAGTATGAGGATACACTTCTCAGTTTTATCGACTCCGAGCGTATTGAATTTACAATCAGCAATTACTTGAGAAATGCGGAGCTCGTTTCTCAACAAGTGACTTCACATTTAGGAAAACACATGAATCCGATTTCTCAAACAGAAATTAGGACCTCTCTTCGAGAAATTATCATCAATGCGATAGAACATGGAAATTTAAATATTGGATTTGATGAAAAATCACAAGCACTGTTAGAAGGAAACTACTTAGAGTTTCTACACAAAAGACAGGAAGACCCTAGATACAATCGAAAGGTTATTAAAATTGATTATGTTCTTACAGACGACTATGTAGCCTACCGAGTCACTGATGAAGGAAACGGTTTTGATCATAAAAAAATATTAGAAAAACCGATCGAAGAATTAAACGAGGCACACGAGCAACATGGGAGAGGAATTTATCTCACAAAATCTGTATTTGATCGAATCGAATACAACGAAGTGGGAAACCAGGTTCGGCTAATCAAATTTTTTCATCAGCATTAATACTTTTGCCAATCCAAAACCCACCATTCATTCCATTCTTGGGAATAGAGTAGGTTGCCTGGTAAGTGACTTTGTAAGAGTTCAATGAAGGCATCTTTCTTTTCGGTAATAATTCCAGAAAAGATAAATCTCTTTGAATTCACTTTCGCCAAATTACGTATGTTTTGTGAAAGAACTGCAAAGGTTATATTTGCGATTGCCAGTTCATAACTTTCTTTTAAACAATTTTGATTGTCGAGTCCTGATTCCTCGACAGTAAATTTAATATCTTTGGAAAAATCATTTTCCTGCCAATTAGACCAGGCTGCTTTGACTGCATTCTGGTCAATATCGATAGCGAAAATACGTTTCGTTCCAAGTTTTGCAAGTCCAATCGATAAAATACCAGATCCAGTTCCAAGATCACAGGCAGAAGAAAAAAATTCTACATTGGTTTCGGCAAGTGAATCCAACCTCTCTAATATTAGTTTGGTGGTCTCGTGATGACCCGTACCAAAAGCGACTCCTGGATTGATGTAAAGAGGGATTCCGTTCGTCGGTTGCCATAAAGCTTTCGTAATTTCTGAATCTTTTTCCCAAGTAGGAATTACCCATAGTTTTTTTCCTACAGGAAAAGGTTTATAAAATTCTTTGTAAGCTTCTTCGTAATCACGTGTTTCTATATTTCTCGATTCGTAATTAGAGTTATGTGGAAAGTTAACTTTTAAAAAAATAAGAATTTGGAGCTCTTTATCAATCTCATCAATATTTAAATAGATTCGAATATTCGTATTTTCTTTTAAGATTCCTTGTTCTGGCTCTTTAGGTGAATCACCATCAAAGAGGATTTCGTAATATCCAGCTACCTGAAGTAATTCTAAGAGCGAATAAAGTTCGTCAGAACCAGATTTCGGTAGATTGACCTTTAATTCTCTATATTCCAAGTTTTTAATTTATCCGACTTCATCCGTATAGTCCATCACTAAGTACATCAGAGTTTCCCCATCTGTCGGATTGGAATACTCATGTGAAATATCGGCCTTAAAGAAAACAGAATCCTTGGGTTCGAGTTCGACTACTTTTTCTCCTACACGGAGTCTCAGTTTTCCCGACACGACAACGATGTTTTCGGTTGTTCCCGATTTGTGTGCTTCGGCCACTTCATGCCCGCCAGGTTTTAAAACTAGTTCATAGAATTCCGTTTTCCGATTCCCGAGAAACGGGAAGAGGGCACGACTTGCAAATACCTTTGAATTTGAATAAAGGACTTTCGAATTTTCAGCTTTGAGAACGTGAATGCCGTCCTGGTTTTTTTCTTTCAACAATTCCGAAAAGGGAACGTTCAATCCATTGGCAATTTTCCAAAGGACGGATATGGTCGGAACCGATTTGCCCTGTTCAATCTGACTGAGCATCGCTCGACTGACTCCGCAGCGATTGGCCAGCTTATCTAAAGAAAAACCTTTGGTATGGCGGATCAATTTCAGGTTTTCTTTGACGACGTCTGTTATATAATCGCCCGCTTCAGCGAAGGCTTGTTCCTTTTCATCATCCGATGGTTCGAGTTTAGTGACCATAGCTCAAAATCCAATATAACAGAGGGAAGTCAAGAAACTAACGTGTCTGTCTTGAATTTTTCTCCTCGATCACGAATACTGGCATCGCCTTGGAGTTTGTTTGTACTATTTTATGAAGTTCTTTGGCTGTTCCTCTGTAACTTTTTTCGAATTTTAAAGAGATATCTAAGTTCAAAAAAACACGTCTGTTGGCAGGAACTACTTTGGAAAGGGACTCTAACATATGTTTGGTTCTGTACGGAGTTTCATAAAATACGAGGGTATGTCCCAGATTTAAATAGGCCTTCAGATCACGTTCTCTTTCCTTTTGGTCTTTCGGAAAAAAACCTATAAAGGTAAAAGGGGAAGATTGAAAACCAGAAGCTGTCAAGGCTGCCATCGCGGCAGTTGGGCCAGGGGCTGCCATGACCGAAATTCCGTAATCCCATGCTTTGGGCACGATTTTTTTTGCTGGGTCTTCGAGTCCAGGGCTTCCAGAATCGGAAATGATGCAGGAGAGAGGAACTTGAAGTAGCCGCAAAAGAATTTCATCGATTTCTTCCTCAGAGGAGTGCTCGTTTACAACTTCAAACTCTCTTGCGATCCCAAGTCTTTTTAACAAAGTGGAAGTTGTTCTTTGTTCTTCACCTAGCACAATATTGGCGGATTCTAAGAGTTCTTTTGTGCGTGGTGGTAAATCTTTGTCATCACCTAAAGAATTTGAAACGAGATATAAGGTCGGTTTTATTGGAATCATAATAATGGAAAATATGGTTGAATGAATATATTTTGTTTTGTGCAAGCGGCCACAAATTCCGCATTTCCTTTATCGATCGCAACGGCACCCAACTTGGCTGCACATAACATTGGAAAGTCGTTAAAAGAATCGCCAAAAGCAAGATCAGGCATTCTTTTTATACGTGATTCGATCGCCTGAACTTTTCCTTCCCCATAAGTATATGGCTCTATGATTTTTGGAAGAGTTTTTCCCTTGGCGTTCTTTTCCTGCCTCATCCCGATGACCTTCGATTCAGGAATTGAAAAATGAGGAGCAATTGCAGCGATTCCAAGTTCGGGTGAAGCGGTGACAATGTATGATTCCCAGCCGTGTGATTGTAAGTACTGGAGGAGGTCTAACATTTCGGCTTGCGGGAACACCGCGGATTCTCTGGGCAGGGCTTTTACTTTTTCCCAGTATCTTTGACTGAAGGCATAAAACTCTATTTGATCCAGCCCTTGGAAAAGAAAACTTGTCCAGCGATAGCCACCTTCAATTCCAAATTCCTTCAATTGGTAAGAGTATTCTTCCCATAGAAGAGATGCTTTTGTCTCGGCAGAATGTAAGGTATGGTCCTGCCAAAAGTCTGTATCTCGAAAGTGGTTGCTTAAATCTTTCGGAAGATTCACCATACCTTCGCTAACTACGGCTTCCATCAATTTTTCCCCGAAATCATTTCGGATCAATGTATTGTCAAAATCGAAACAGGCAAGGCCTGGGGAATGGGAGATGATTTTGGTCAGGCTCGCATGAATTTCAGGAACCCAACCTCGCAAAGGAAATGAGTCAGTCACTAGATTTAATTGGCGATGCTTACCATGCTTGTTGCGACTCCTTCTTCAAATGGAGTGAGAAAGTTTTCAGGATTGAGGTAAACGTTTTGGAATCTAACTTCAAAGTGAACATGCGGTCCTGTTGATTTACCAGTATTTCCAGAATAGGCGATGATCTGCCCTTTTTTTACGATATCGCCTGCCTTCACAAGTATCTGGCTGTTGTGACCGTAAACGGTATGAAAATGATTGAGATCATGATGATAAATTTTGACGGTGTTTCCATAATCTCCGCTTCTGCCAGCGATCTCAACGACACCATCGGCAGCTGCCAAAACAATAGATTCTTTTGGAATCGCTATATCTACGCCTGTATGGAGTGTGTTCCAGCGCCTTCCGATCCGAGAAGAGATTCGGGACCGATTATTGGGAAGTACGGGCCAGATGAATTGGTCAATCTGCGTATCGACAGCTTCTCGGTATGCTCCGGCTTCTTGTAGGCTGGCTGCATACTCTCGGCTATAAGGAATAAAAACGGGTCGATTGAGTTTCTTTTTCTCTTTTTCCGTCATCGCATTGAGTGCGTAAACGTCTTCCAAATCAGCTCCAAACTCTTGTACTTTCGTTTCCAGAGACTTTTTTTCAAAGCGGAAATCCACCCAGAGACCCCAATTGTCAGCATAACGCTGAAAAACTTGGTTATCTAGAAAAACTGGCTCATTCTTTTTCTTTTGGTAGGAGGCAAATGCAGAGAAGGAGACGACCAAAAGGATGGCTCCTAAAATACTGAATAGTGATCTTTTTCGTTTCATCTTTTTCGCCCTCACATTTTATTGTGCACTGCCAAAATCTCACGCAAAGGTTTCCGGTCAAGGAAAAGGATACCTGCAAAAACGTCAAAACTGGCACTTAAGAGACATAATTATGTCAGACGAAACATTTGGCGACGAAAAAAAAGGGGAACGACCACCTCAAAACCAGGAACGGTGTTCCTGTTGGTGTAATATGCGTTAGATGCTAGAAGGATGCGTGGCAAAAGGATGCCACGCAAAAGAGAGGGATCAGGCGCTTATCTTCTGTGGAAGAAGGATCGTCTGGCTTTTGTAAAAATGAAACCCAGCCATCATCAGAAAAGCAATCCCGATGCCATAGGAAGCCCAGCCCAGACCAAAGTAACCCAGTAATAAGAAACCAAAAATCAGTCGTGTGATCTCAGAGGTTACCGCCCAAGACTTCCCTTCGATCATCGCATTCACAGAAACGAGGGAAAGAGTCACCCATACTGAAAAAAGAATCTGGGAAACGAGGGAAAACTTCATCACAAAAAGAAGAAACGCAAAGGAGAGAAGCAGAATCCCAACAAACCAAGCGGTCGTGTAAGAACGAACTTCCGCATTCGGATTCGGATCGTATTTCACAAAACTCTCCGGACGAACCTCTGGAATCGGTAGGTAACGTGCCGGCTGACCACCTACTGGTGGAACCCAGCCTGGTCTCTTTAGGAAAACCAAAATTTTATTCCATAAACCTTTCGTTTCATACGATTGTTTGATTAACTCAATGTAATAATGAAAATTCGCATAAACCGGATTGAAGCTGCGAAGTGGTTTTACCGTTCCATACACACAGGCTTCTTTTTCTACCTGGAAAGTTCCAAACAGACGATCCCAAATGATGAATATTCCGCCATGGTTTCTATCGATGTAAATCGGATTGATGGCATGGTGGACTCTGTGGTGAGAGGGAGTCGAAAGCAAAAACTCCCCCACTTTTCCAATCTTATCTACGGCTTTTGTGTGCACCCAAAATTGATAGATCAAGTTGATTTGTCCGCTTCCCAAATACATCCACGGGTGAAATCCAACGAGCGCCAAGGGAACATAAAAAATCCAAGTGAAAAGTCCGCCGAGGCCAGTTTGTCGAAGGGCAACAACAAGATTGTATTCCTCGCTGTGGTGATGGATGACATGACCGGCCCAGAAAAAATTGATTTCATGCGCCAATCGATGGGACCAGTAGTAACAAAAATCTTGGCCAACAATGCAAAGAATCCAAGCCCATGGATTGTTTAGCGCGAATTCGAAAATTCGGAAGTTTTCATAGATGTAAAAATAGGCAAACAGTCCAATCCCCTTTTGGAAAAGACCCCAAAGCTGGGAAAGGATGCCAGTGCTCAAGTCGGCGATCGAGTCATTCAAGCGGTAAAGACTTTTGCGCTTCCATGCACCGATCGCAACTTCAATTCCAATGAGGATAAAAAATCCTGGTATGGCGTAGGTGACAAAAGGAGGGGGGGTAAAGTTAGCAAACATAAGTTACTCTTATGCCATCATTTTGACAAGGAGTCAAGTAATTCCTGACCGAGATTCAGAAATTGTTTCCGGTTCAATTCTTCAGGCCGAGTTTTTGGAGAGATATTCATTTTGAGGATGGCCTCGCTCACCGCTCTTTGGAATTCCTGATCCTGCGAAAAGGGAGATTCCCGAAGACTAACTTGGATTTGTTTTCGTTTGCCCCAAAAAAAACTACGTAATAACCGGGACCAAATCTCGAGTTCCTCTTTGTTCTTAAAAATACGTTCCGAGACTGGGTGTGGTTTAATGAGAATGAGGCTAGAGTCAATTTTCGGAACGGGGAAAAAACATTTTTTATTTACTGTCTTCAGTAGGGAAATCTTTCCTATAGCTTCTAAAAAAACAGAGAGTGAAGAAATCTCTTTTGTCAGTCTTTCTGCAAATTCTTTCTGTACCATAAAAATTCCGCCTTTCCAGGCACTAAATTCCACGGCGATAGTAGTAATGATATCGCTTGTTAGATGGTAAGGCAAATTTCCAAATAGGAAGATAGGCAATTGAGAAATTTTATCTAAATTTTTTAGAGCATCTCCTGGGTAAAGTGTCCCGTTAGAAAATGATTTTAAATATGTATTACGAGCAAGTTCGATGTACGCAAGGTCAATTTCAAATAGATGTGTAGGAAGTCCAAGTTCTAGAATAGGATGAGTCAAAGTTCCTAGACCAATACCAATTTCTGCTACTTCCATGGATTCGGAACTTAAAATTGATTTCGCAGATTCGACGATGAATTTTACAATATTTTGATCAATTAAAAAGTTCTGTCCATATTTCTTTTGCGCATTGAGTCCGTTAGCGGAAAGAAAGTTCTGGATCTCGGTCGGTGTCGTATATCGCTTGTACAAGAAGTTCCTCTACGCTCATTATTTTCCAATAAGGGGAAATCCCAAGTAGTTTTTGAAATTTTTTCCAATCTTCTGGTTTTTCTTTTGACCAGGTCGGAAAATCTAGCACCAAATAATTCGCCGCTACTTTCCTTGAAAGTTTTTGTTTCGTTTCCAAGTTCCGTAGTGTCATTAAGAGTTTTTGAAGATATTTTTTATCTCCGTTGTATCTGATTAATATCTTTGAGTCGTCTCCTTCTCGGTAAAATACTGGCATTAGATTAGAGGAATTTGATTGGACGATCGCTACTGTTTCGCCTATTTTTCGCTCAATGCTTTTTTTCAATTGTAGACTTTGTTTTAAACAAGATTCATCTTCGATCAATATCGTTTTTACTTCGGAAAGTGCCATCATAGTTTGGGCTTTCTTGAAATTTTTTTCTGCATAACATTTTCCTAATATAAAATAAGAAGTTTGGTTTTGGATGAAAAAATTTCCCTTAAAAAACACAGATTGAAATTTTGACTTATGACTTTCCGAATTAGAGAGATACCAAATCCCAAACGGATGAAATCCAAAAAGTAAAATCAGAAGGATAGAATACTTTAATAGGAGCGAAAGCTTTTTGGGAAGCCATTCGAAAAATGAGATGTGTTTGTTTTTTTGGGGAATACAATGCTCCATATATTTGATTAAAAATATGAGCAGAAGGAAAATGAGATAAAGTAGGATCGGATAAGGTGTTCCCCGCCATGTAAAAAAAAATGAAATGGAATTCGTCAGTTCGGTCACAAGTCGCATAAACAAACTTAGAAAAAAATCGGTGAGCCGCCAAAAATACGAAATCAATTCTCCTCCAAAAAAGAATTCTAAGGTAAGGTTTAAATAAAGACATGGAAGAAGTAGGGACGCATAAGGTACAACGATTAGGTTAATCCAAAAACTACCAAATGAAAAGGAATGAAAATAATACACCAGAGTAGGAAATGTGGAAAAAGAACAAGCCAAAGAAAGTGTAACATTGTCCTTTAACAGGTGTTTCCATTTTGGAAACAGAAAAGAGTCGAGAATCGGTTTAATAAAAAAAATTCCGAAAACAGCCCCAAACGAAAGCAAAAATCCAACGCTTAAAAAATCCTGAGGTAAAAAAAGTGCGATTGTAGCCGAGGAATAGGAGAGTGTATCTCCAGGGAGTGTCTTTCGATAAAAAATCAAACCAACGATACTATAAACAGCGAAACTGTAAGCTCGTAAAAACGAAACGGGAAATGCGAGAAGGTAGAGATACAAAAATCCAAATAACAAGGCAAGAATGTAAGGGATCGGTCGAAAAAAACCAAAAATTTTCCTAAAAATAATAAGAGCGAATCCAATAAAGATACCTAAATGAAGTCCAGAAGCAGCAAACAAGTGCAATATGCCTCCTTCCCGTGTTCTGTTTTTTATTTCTAGAGGTAAGTATTTACTGGAGCCAAGAACAAGACCTTTGGCAATCGACTGTAATTCTAGTGGTAAATCCGATTTCGAAAGCAGTCGACTCACTAGGTGCGAAAACTGTGCGGAGTGTTCGGACGGATTCTCAGATCTGGAAGGAACGGCGTTTTTAAAAATAGAGAAGTCGAGAGCAATAAAAACGAGAGTTCCGAACAGAAAAAGTCGAGATTGATTTAGAAATGAAACTTTAAAAAAACAGAAGGCAATATCGATAAAAAAAAAGGTCAAAAGGAAACAAACGATGAGGATCGATTTATACGGCGAGGAGTTCGCGATCAATTTTGTGATGAACGCAGAGGTAGAGACTCCGAATGCGAAAATCCCACCTTTCGACATCGGAAAAAGGTTCGGCAATTTTCCAGGCTGCATACCTGTTAGGGTTAAGGAAGAAACTGAATTTCGAGAGAAACTATATTAAGATGAGTAAATTCCAATGGAAGTTCGGATTTCTTTTATTTTTTTCTCAGCAATTGCTCTTGCTTTGTTTTTTCCATTTGTGAGTGCATTTTGTACGTAACCAAGATCTGCACTCAACTCATCTCTTTTCTTGCGATACGGACCAAAATGATCAAGGATCACTTCTAAAAGTGTTTTTTTTAAGTCCCCATATCCAGCTCCGCCTTTCAAGTATCTTTCTCTTAGAGAGGTTCTCTCGGAATCAGATAAAAATAAGGAATGAATTTGGAAGATAATGGATTCGTCTGGGTTTTTTGGCTCTTCAATACCCTTTGAATCACTGACAATTGACATGACAGATTTTTTAATCTCTTTTTCTGATCCGAAAAGATCGATCGTATTTTTATAGGATTTTGACATTTTAGCGCCATCAACACCAGGAACCGTAGCCGTTTTTTCATCGATATCCGGTTCAGGTAACAACAATAAGTCGCCAAACTGAGAATTAAATCGTTCCGCAATATCACGTGCATATTCTAAATGTTGTTTCTGGTCTTTTCCAACAGGTACGCGATCGGCGGAAAATAATAAAATATCTGCTGCCATCAAGATGGGATAGAAAAATAATCCTGCGCCCGGAGCAAAACCCTTGGCAACTTTATCTTTAAAAGAATGTGCAAGTTCTAGTTTTGAAACGGAAATTGTTTGAGAGAGATACCAAGTCAATTCATTTACTTCTGGAACGTCGCTCTGCATCCAAAAGATGGATTTTTCTGGATTTACACCTAATGCTAATAAATCGAGAGCTGCCGATATTGTATTTTCCTCTAATTCCTTTCGTGAACTATACGTAGTAAGTGCATGTAAGTTGGCGATAAAAAGAAAGAGCTCTTCTTTTTCTTGGTACTCGAGAATTTTACGAATCGCGGAAAAATAATTACCAAGATGAAGTTTTCCTGATGGCTGAACGCCCGTGAGTACTCTCATAAAAAGATCAATCCCCTAGATCACCAGGTTCGTCTTCAGGAACTGCGATCGCCAAACCCGAGCCATCCGAATTGAAAGTAGAGTAGGTGAGTCTTTCATATTCTTTATTCAAATTCGTTAATTCTTGTTCTATCTTTCTGTGTGCTGTTAGTTTTTGTGAAGTCTGTGGATCTTTAAAAATAACCGCATAATTGTATAAATATTTTGTGAATTGTAAAAAAACTTCCTCAACGGTCATGCCATCGATTCTTTCCTTTGTTACCACAGATTTATCATAGTGTGTTAAGAAACGCTGTTGGAGTTTGACTTCTTCAATGACTTTTTCTTTGGTCACCGCAATTTTTTCGGATCCTTTTCCTTTTGATTCGGAAGCCTTCGCCATGAGGTGACTTTCTACAAGCATGTTTAGCTTGTTTGCAAAAGTACCGAAAAATTCTGCAGAATCAGTCAGAGCACCAAGAATACTATTGATGATTTGATCGGTTGTACCTTTATTAAAATCACTATTGTATTGTTGAAAAGTATACTGGAATCTTGGAAATTTTTTATTAAAATTTTCGATTGTTCGAACTAGATTGTTCATTGTTTCGATTTCAACTCGGAATAAGCCTGGCTGCACAATCAACATGTCTTGATTTTGATTTTTGTCACCTAGCTTAATGTAACCTTCCAGTATGTTGATGTAAATCGTTTGTAAATCTCGTAACAGCAGGTGCAACAGTCTATGAGGCATTGATTTATAAGTATTTTTAATGGACTGACTTTTTGCTGCATCGGGGAGATGTTTCATTACATAATCATCCACCACAATATTCAAAAATTCGAAATTTATTTTCCCTTTGTCATCAATGTTAAAATATCTGGTTCTTAGGTTTTGAAGTTCTTCTTTTTTAAAAATCCGCTCTGTAATGTCATCGCTGATCTTTGCAACAGTGACCTCAACTTCTTTCTGGATTTCTCTCGCTGCTTGGAATTTATGTTCCTGAATCGGCGGGACTCTTAATTCAGCGATGATATCTGGCCACGTGAACATTTTCTTTTTCGAAACGATATAGAAGGCAGTGATAACGTCAGATAACTTTGGTTTGCTATTTTCTAAATTGAGTCCAAAGTTCACTCCTTCTAGAATTGTGGGAAGCTTCGTGATAAATTTTTCATCTAATTTCCCAACATCAGGAAGATTGTTAATGATAATCTGACGCGAGTCTTCCCGATTTAAAAAACGTATATAAAACATCTGCATCTTTAAAGAGCGATCTAGAAATATATCAGGTGAAATTTTATCTATAAACAATGAGTCCAGAGAAACAAAAGCATTCAAAAATTTATTATAATTACTAATGACATTGTAAACAAGTGGCGTCCAAATTCGCCAACCTTGTTGTTCTGCCATTCTTAATGCTTGTATGGTGGGAATGATGGTATCTTCCTTTAAGGTTCGGAATAATTTCTCTGAAGACGGAGAGATTGATGGATTTCTGCCAAAAAGACCTAAGTCAATGGTCCCTGTTTCCTTCGCAAATTTACTAATCGAATTTTGAGTGCTATTGGCTCCTCCTCCGAACAGACCTGCAAATAAACCTCCACCTTGTTTGGCTGGCTCAGGTTTTTTCTTTGGCGCATTTTGTTTCTGTTTATTCGAGTCGGCATTCGAAGAATCGGGTGCCTTGGTTTTTGGTTTGTTCTCTTGTTTCGGTTTATGTTCCTGGCGAGATTCACCTCGACCTTGTTCGCGGGTTCGTTCTTCAGGAAGAGCAGGTTTAGCAGGTTTGGATTTGTTTTGGTAATCTTCATCTACTTTTTTAATGAGATCGATCCGAATAAAAACGTCATTGGAACGAAGGATCGCTTCATCGATAAGCTGCTGGTGTTCCGGAGTTCTCGTCTTACGATATAGATCTGCAAATACGCGATGGGCTTCTGTTCGAGAGACGGGCGTCATAGTTCACTCCTTTTGATTCAGAGGATTTTCGACGATTTGAGAATTTGTTGGAGGTTGGAAGTTAAAGAGACTTGTTCCGAGGCCAATATTCGTTGCGATCCCAGAGAAAGAAATTTCCGTAACTTCCTCGTCATCTCGTTTCATTTTAATCACTCTTGGTAAATCATTGTCGGAAACAATCAAGATGATTTCTGAGATTTTTTTTGTAGGAGAAGTCAGTCGGAAGGTTTTACCGCTAACAGTCACGTTTTCATAACCACCGAGCAGGCCTCCAAGGCCACCACTTGCCCCTTTCAAATCCTGTTTCCCGGAAAGAGAAGAGTCGGGGCTATAAAACCACAGGATTTTACCATTGGCGGAAATAATCCGACCATCATTCCATCGCACATGCAATTGGTATGGATTTTTATAAGACAGGACTCCCGTCAGACCCCCGTTGATGGTGACTGTGGCTCGGAAAGTATCGAGGGAATTTAACTTAGATATGACAGCATTTAGTTTTTCTTTCCCGTCCTGAGCCATCACCTCGGTGGTGGCGACAGTCAGGAGGAAAAAAAGGAGGGAAATTCTAATAGCTAAAGTCACAACTCCAATTCAAAACGAATGCTCAGATTACCCCAGCACTTTTTTGAATTCAGCTGTGACCGCAGGAACCACTTCAAAAAGGTCAGCAACAATCCCGTAGGTTGCGACTTTAAAAATCGGTGCGTCTCCATCTTTGTTGATAGCAACAATGTATTTGGAAGAACCCATACCAGCTAAGTGCTGGATAGCTCCAGAAATTCCGCATGCAATGTAACAATTAGGGGAAACCGTTTTACCAGTCTGACCCACTTGGTGAGAGTGTGAAATCCAACCAGCATCCACAGTCGCACGGGAAGCACCGAGTGCTGCACCAAGTGTATCTGCGAGATCTTGTAACATAGGCCAGTTTTCTGGTCCTTTGATTCCACGACCACCAGAGACAATGATCGATGCGTCAGCTAACTGAACTTTGTTTCCACCAGAAAGGTCTTTCGATACTGATTTGAGTCTAACATCACCAGCACCCGCCGAAGATTTTTCAACTGCACCTGCGCCGTCTTTCGGAGTTACTTCTTGTGAGTTCGCTCTAACTGTAAAGATTTGGATGTCAGAAGATACTTTTAAATTTGCGTAAGCTTTTCCAGAGTAAATTGGTTTTTTAGCGACCACTTTTCCACCGTCTACGGATAGTCCCACAGCATCTGCAACGATTCCAGCGTTCACTTTGATCGCCACGCGCGCAGAGTAATCTTTTCCTTGTGAAGAATGAGGAATCAGAACCACTGCTGGTTTTTTTTCAGTGATGATGGCGCTAATTCCATTGGCATAACCTTCTGGATTGAATTCTCCAAGGTTAGCGCCAATGATCGTATCTGCACCAACGGCCTTTAGATCAGCCGCATATTTATCAGCGTTGTCGCTGATCACAACTGTATGAACTTTACCACCGATCGCATCTGCAATTTTACGTGCAGCGGAAGTGAGTTCTTTTGAGATTTTTTTAAGTTCGCCGTCTTTTAATTCACTAACTACGAGTACGTCTGCCATGGTATGCTCCTTAGATGACCTTCGCTTCTTCGCGAAGCGCTTTTACGAGTTGAGATGCAAAACCTGCTGCATCTGCTGCTTCTAGTTTTCTACCCGCAATTCTTGGTGGTGGTGGTTCAATAGAAACTACTTCCAGCTTAGAAGCTGTGGCTCCGAGTTCTTCCGGTTTTTTCACATCGACAGGCTTTTTCTTTGCTGACATGATCCCTTTTAAACTTGGATATCTTGGTTCATTGAGACCTTTTTGGGCTGTGACAGCAAGGGGAGCAGTAGTTTCTACCACTTCCGAGCCACCTTCCACTTCGCGAGTCGCTGTTACTTTGTTTCCGTCAAATTCCAGTTTTAAAGCCATCGCTACGTGAGGGATGTTCAGTCTCTCCGCAATTTGGATTACTACTTGGGAGCTGTCGGTATCGATGGCCTGACGACCGCCGATGACTAGATCCGCATTTTCTGCTTTGATAAGGTTTGCTAATAATTCTGATGTGTATGTAGAGTCAAAAGTATTGTAATCATCTACTTTTACATGAATGGCACGATCAACGCCCATTGCGTAAGCAGTTCGGAGTGCTTCTACAACTCGATCTGGGCCAAGAGAGACCGCTACTACTTCTCCGCCGCTTTTCTCACGAATGCGGATGCCTTCTTCGATTGCGAATTCATCATATGGAGATATGATCCATTTCACACCGGACTCATTGATAGATTTGTCTCCGGCTTTGATGCTGGTTTCCGTGTCTGGAACCTGTTTTACAAGTACAAAAATTTTCATTCCTTACCCCGATTTCGTGGATTGCCTAATACCAGAAAAAGTGAGGTCACTACTCTGGGAAGTCTTTTATTCTCTCCAGAATGTATATTTGATCCAATTGTAGGTCCATAGAATCCAAAGAATGACAACCACTACGTTGGCATCTGTTCGAAGGTAGATGGAGAGACCAATGGAAAGAGGGAGAAGGAGAAAGGATAAAAAGGAAATAAAATGAACAAGGTGAGGAACGGATTTTAAATTTTGAGGACTCGTCCGTAGGATGGCAATTTTTCCTAAAGTCAGGGCAGGTTCTTTTTTGCCTAGATAGAGATAGATGTATGCGAGTGAGAGAAAAAAAAGGAAAAGGTTCAAAAAAGCAAAGATCATAAAACAAGATTTTTCAAATCCAAAGCAGGAGAATAGAATAATTTACAAATAGAAATAGAGTACGAAGGGGAAATAGCTCAATTCTAAGATCATTTTACTCAAATGGGCCGGTATCCGTGACAAAAAGAACGAAAGCAAGCCGAGACAAAAAAAGTATAGGCAATATCCCACCGCAACCAACTCCAGCTCTTGGAAAAAAGAATAAGTAAGGAATGCGAGGAAAAGTCCTAAGCCTAAAAAAGTATAAAAAACGGATTTAGTCTTTTTTTTGCCGATGGCGATCGGAAGGGATGTTTGGTGGTGTTTTTTATCCCAGGCAAAGTCCACTAACGAAAGAGAAAGTATTTCGCAAAAAATTGACAAAAAGAAAAGAAGATAAATGGAAAATTCTGCAAGACTATGAGGAGGTCTGAAATAATAAATGGGATAAGCCGCACCGCTACAATAAAGAAACGCAATTAAAAGTTCTTTAGGAAAAAATGGTGCTGTAAGAAAATAATGCATCCATAGATAAATACCAACTAACATTCCTAATAAAAGTCCGCCCGCTAAAAATTTAGTTTCATAGACTAAGCAAGCAAACGTCAGTGAAAAAATGAGTAAGGCCAAACCAGTAACCATCGTAAATCTCGTTTTTCGAATGTAAAAAGTTCCCCTCGGGGTCCTTTCTTTTTCGGTTTCTTTCCAAGAATCATAGGTTCTATCTACGAGATAAATACCAAGAACCGAAAATCCAAGCAGCATTAAATCTAGATTTTTCGGGACGAAACGAAAGGCATAAGAGAGAATTCCGATGTTTCCGATTAAACCGAGTAAAACATCGCCTCCTAAATAAAAGAAAGCTAGGATAGAAATATTTTTTTCTTTCATTTGTGAGTGTAGAGCCTATAAAAAAACATCCATATGCAATTCTTCGAGAAAGTAAAATCCATTTATCTATTTGACCGATCTATGCCCACCAACACTCGAAAACTTCTTAAAGAGGAAGAGATCCATGGAGCGAAAATGGCCAATCGATTCCGTTATATCGCGGGACTCGCCTTTTTTGCTTCTGCTATTGCCAATCTCTCCAATACCTTTTCATCATTAGGACTGCTAACAAATTTCGGTGCCCTTTTGGTTTATTTCATAAATACAATCGTCCATGGACTGATTTTAAAATCAGATCATACTAAATGGAAATTGAAATATGAATATTTTAGCATATTCATAGATAATACTCTTATTGCGGTCACAATTTGGAATTGGTATCTACTTGTTGGTAATCAAAATCCGAATTTTGTTTTAAAAAACACTCTTATTTTCTATTTTTTAATCCCGCTGTCTTTTACGTTAATTCAGTTTCGAATCTCTTTAGTATTGAATACCCTGTTTTATTTCTTATTCTATTATTTTTTGTTTTTTACCTATTCGAGAATGAATGATGGCCATACAGGTGTGAGTTGGTATCATTATGTACTCGGAGATGAAATTATAGTTGCAGACGCACTTGTCACTAAGCCCGTATTATTTACTTTTGTTTCCTTGTCGGTTGCTTATGGAATTTATAGATCCTATATTATGCTGATTCGAATCGGTAAAGTAGAAGCACAAAAATCATCACTTGCTCGTTATTTCTCGCCTGATCTCGTTGAGGAAATTACCTCCCAACCAGATTCCATACAGACGGGACGCAGGCAAAAAGTGACCGTGCTTTTCTCTGATATAAGAGACTTCACTCATTTTTCGGAAGAAATGGATACCGGGGTTTTATCTGATTTTTTAACTCAATACCGAAGTCGAATGACTAGAGCAGTATTTTCTTGTTCAGGAACTCTGGATAAGTTTGTCGGCGATGCAGTGATGGCGACTTTTGGAACTCCTTTGCCCTCCGAAATTCAAGGCTTTGATTCAAAAAATGCAGTAAAATCCGCGAAACAGATGTTTGCGGAATTAGATAAATTTAATTCTGAAAGAAAAGAGAGAAATGAGTCTATGATTCGAATCGGAGTTGGAATTCATACGGGCGATGTATTTGCGGGTAACATAGGTTCGGAGGAGCGTATGGAGTATACGGTGATTGGTGATACGGTTAATACTGCCTCCAGAATTGAATCGGCTTGTAAAACATTAGATGAAATATTATTGATATCTTTTGACGTTTGGAAGGAGATCGGTGAACCTGCCGATTTTGTAAAAACTCCCGAGGTGAGGCTGGCGGGAAAAGAAAATTCTGTAGTATTGTATGCCTGGAGGCCTTAAACAGCAGCCTTACTTAATTTATGAACGGCATCAAACAATCTCTCGTTTAAATCTCGATCGATGATGTAGATGACTCGTGTGGAACCTGCTGCATGAGAGGATAGGTCAATCATCGCCTTTCTGCGATCCATACGAATTTGAGTCAAATCGAAGTCTGAAATTCTGTATTTATTGGCCTTTTTAAATATAGGTTTGATTGTGCAGATTCGTTGGAGTTTCGGCCTTGTCTGGTATCGATCCACTTCGATGACAACACAAATATCAAAGTGAACTTGTTTCTCTGAATCAACCGACGCAGTGATGATAAAATCACCAGCATTGATGATATTCTCGTTGTTTGTGAGACTGGCCCCAACATAATCCAATAAGTGGCGGATATTCTTATTACTATAAGAAAAAAAGGAGTCATTCACGATCATCTTTAAAGCCGTTGCTGATGAGAAAGCAGGCCGCCAGCTTTGCGCCGATGTCAGAGAAGCGTATTCGCTGGCAAGTGATAGTATAGCAATGTCATCCTCTCTACTAGCAGTTGTTACTTGATTTTCCTGCTGGTGAAGCTGTGTTTCAATATCTTCTACAATCCGTTCTTTATTGGCTTCCTTTGTGTATATGTCCCTAACTGACATTAACTTTTGGAATACAACTCTCGGATCTGGGAAGTTATTATTCACACCGTTGCCCCGAAAAGGACGATGGTGATTTAATATCAGTGTCCTGACGTCCGTTGATATCTCTGGCGCGGGTAGAGTCATCAGATAACTAATGATAGGATGCTGTTGTATGATGGCATATTCTTCTTTGGATATTTTTGGATTTTCTGTAATATCAAGTTTCGCATAACCAACGTCAGCTAGGTAACTTGCCATCATGATTGCCAAGTGCTCTTTTTGGTAAGGTTTTTTATCGTTGTCTGAAACGATTTTTTTGGTTCGAACTTTCATTCCCATGGCAATGATTGTTCGTTTTGTCATGAGTTCTGACTGAAGGGAAACACCTGCGACACCTAAAATTTCTAATATGTTAAAAATACCGGATTCGAAGTCTGGGTTGCTTGTGAAGTCTGTTAATAATTCGTTAATTGAATTTTGTACAAACACGGCTTGCTCTGAGGTGAAAGATTGTTTTCGTAAATCTTCTATCAGAGCGGCAGACTGTCTTGCAAACAGCTCCGTTTTCTTTTGATCAAATAATTTAACTGGGACTTTAGTTTCTTCGGCTAGTTTAGAGGAAGCCTTACCTTTGTTAAGTTCAGAAAGGAGAAAATAAACACCTTGGAGTTCAAATTTTAATAACTTTCCAAAATCATCAGGAGTCGGATTTTTCTTTTTGGGAATTATGATTTGACCGTTTCGATTGTAAAGGTCAATAGGTATGCTATTGTTTCTTCGGAAACTATTTAAAGTCTCCTCATTTAACTCAAATTTTGCGAGCTTGTCTTTTGGTACTTGTTGTAATTCACTCACAACCGTGCGCTCCGATCAATAGAGTTTTCACTAGGGAAAGTCCTAGGGGGAAACAGGTTACAAATTAACTTAGGTCGCATATATATGTCACTTAATAGTTAAAAATAATTTATAGAATTAGAACGTAAATAATTTTTAATTTTTGTAATTGAGTCAAAAAATATCTTTTCTGATTTGTAACCTCCTTTCGTGGTTTTCATGAAACAAAAGTTACCTCATACTAGTAGATTTCCTAGTCTATTTGAAGTATTGGCCCGAAAAGAGGAGGGAGGACTGCTACAAGAACGGACAATTCGTAATGGATTTGAAATAAAAGTGTTACACATTTGTATATCATAATAGTATAATATAATGTAATATAGATTCTGTTTTTATTTTTTATTCTTTTTTTTGAAAGAGGGTTCAATTCGGTTTTATTTCCGCTTTAGTTTTCATTTGAATGATTGTTTAAAGATCAGTTTCCTATTTTGTACATGCGATAAAAAAGCGTGAGCCTTGGATTTTGAAGATATTTTTCGTTTACAATAAGTCCAAGGAGAAACATGATTTTCTAATGAACGTGTCTCATAAGAATCAAACATTCGATTTATTTAATCCGACGGAATCCCATCTTGCATTGAGAGAATCGGTCTCTTCTTTTGCGGCCAAAGAGATGGACGCGCAGGCAAAAGAACATGATGAAAACGAATCTTTTAATGAATCCTTATTTAAACGATTAGGAACGGAGTTAGGAATATTTGGCATCACTGTTCCCGAGGCAGATGGAGGACACGGTTTAGACCCAGTAGCCAGTGTCATTATTCATGAAGAGATGTCCCGTTTTGATCCTGGTTTTACTTTATCATACCTCGCGCATGAAGTCCTATTCGTAAATAATTTTTATTACAGTTCAAATTCTTTGCAGAGGGAGAAGTATCTCCAGAAAGTAATTTCTGCAGAATGGATCGGTGGAATGGGTATGACCGAACCAGGCGCCGGCACTGACGTCCTAGGTATGACTACGATTGCAGTCAAAAAAGGTGATAAGTATAT
>Ga0075156_10000023_pt1 | contig 65395 bp, 60 predicted proteins | sample JI81AbrownDNA_FD_70966 | JGI IMG/M metagenome (GOLD analysis project Ga0075156, IMG submission 70966) | Wastewater effluent complex algal communities from Wisconsin, to seasonally profile nutrient transformation and Carbon sequestration -... | ecosystem: Engineered > WWTP > Effluent > Algae...
ACACCATGAAATTCCCACGCACCATGAACCGACGCACCGTGCTGCGCGCCGGTACCGCACTGGCTGCAGGTGCCGCAACGGGCGGCGTTTTGCAGGGCTGCAGCCCTGAAGCCACCGAACCCCAGGCGCCTTTGCCCTTCACCAGTGGCAAGCCCCTGCCATGGACCAACTGGGCTGGCAACCAGGCGTGTACCCCGGCCACCCGCGCAGTGCCCGCATCCGAAGCCGAAGTCATTGACGTCCTGCGCAACGCCAAAGGCACCGTGCGTGCCGCTGGCGCAAGCCATTCTTTTAGCGCGGTGGTGCCCACCGACGACACCCTGGTGTCCACCGATCTGCTGAGCGGGCTGGTCAGGCACGACCCCACCACCCAGCAGGCCGAAATCTGGGCCGGCACACGCATGCACGCACTGGGGCCGATGTTGCACAGTGTGGGCCAGGCCCTGCCGAATATGCCGGACATGGACTATCTATCCATGGGCGGAGCCATCGCCAACTCCGCGCACGCCACAGGCACCGGGTTTGGATCCATGTCGTCCTATGTGGCTGGCCTGGCGCTGGCCACGCCATCGGGTGAGCTGATCGAATGCAGCGCCACCCGCAACCCCGAGGTATTCCAGGCTGCACGCACTTCGGTCGGCGCGCTGGGCATCGTCACCCGCTTCACCCTGCAAAACGAAAAGGCGTTCGCCCTCACCGAGGTCAACCGCGTCGAGACCACCGAGGACGTGCTGGCAGACATCGACAACCGTTGCAGACAGCACCGGCATTTCGAGTTCATGCCACTGTTGCACTCCGATCTGTGCGTGACCATTGCCACGGACCTGGCCCAACCGGGCGACAAGGACGAGGGGGAGGACGACCCACAGGCCATCAACACCTTGCGCAGCGTGTTCAATGCGGTGCGCTGGCTGCCCGGTGGCGATACGCTATACAACCAGGCGCTCACCACCTTCATGGCGGGAGACGCCAGCACGGTGCGCACTGGCCCGTCCTTCCAGGTCTTCCCGCATGTGCGCGTGGTGCGTTTCCGCGAAATGGAATACACCGTGCCTGCCGAGGCCGGACCGGCCTGCGTGCGCGAGATTCTCGCCACGGTGAAACAGCGCAACATCCCGGTGTGTTTCCCGCTGGAGTACCGCTATATCAAGGCCGACGACATCTGGCTCTCCATGTTTGAAGGACGCGATGGTTGCAGTATTTCGGTGCACCAGTTTGGCGACGTCGACTTCAAACCGTACTTTGCCGAGATCGAACCGATTTTCTGGAAATACGAAGGCCGCCCGCACTGGGGAAAAATCCACACGCTGGACGCCAGACGCCTGGCAGCCCTGTACCCACGCCACTGGAAAGACTTCCAGGAAGTGCGACGCGCACTCGACCCCCAGGGGCGGCTGCTCAACGCCCATCTCAAAACCCTTTTTGGAGCCTGATATGTCCACATCCCGCCGTACCGTCATGTTGGGGGGTGCCGCCGCAGTCGCCGCCGTGGCCGTAGCAGCCAGCAAACCCCGCGACCAGGGTGGCCCTTACCCGGCCTACTTTGAAAAACTCAACCAGACCCTGAAGGCGCACCAGATCGACCGCCCGGTGCTGGTGATCGACCTGGACCGGCTGGACCGCAACATTGACCGGGTAGCCAGGTCGGCCAGCACTGCGCCCGCCAAGACCTACCGTATCGTGGTCAAGTCGGTGCCCAGTCCGGCTCTGGTGGACTACATTGCCCGGCGGGCCCACACCAACTCACTCATGGTGTTCCACCGCCCCTTCCTGCAGGCCATGGCCACCTTGCGACCGGACTCCGACATCCTGCTGGGCAAGCCCATGCCGCTGGCTGCCGCGCAGACCTTTTACGCACAGCACAAGGGCGCCTTCGATCCCGCGCGCCAGTTGCAATGGCTGATCGACACCGATGCGCGGCTGCAGCAGTACCAGACGCTGGCGCACAAGCTCGGCATCAGGATGCGCGTCAATCTGGAGATCGATGTGGGCTTGCGTCGTGGCGGGTTTGCCGACCCGGCCGCCCTGCTACCGGCTCTGCAACGCATTCAGGCTGACCCGCAGCACCTGGAGTTTGCCGGTTTCATGGGCTACGACGCCCACATCATGGGCTTGCCCGGATTCCTGGCAGACCGCGAGAAACCCAAAGTTCGGGCCCGCTATGCCGCGTGTGTGGACCTGCTCAAGACCCAATTCGCGGCACTGGCCACCGGCAAACTCACCTTCAACGGCGCCGGCAGCCCCACCTTCCGGCTCTACGAGGGCGACGCCGTGATCAACGACCTGTCTGCAGGGTCGTGCCTGATGAAACCCACGCACTATGACCTGCCAATTCTGGAAGACTTCGAGGCCAGCGCATTCATTGCATCCCCGGTACTCAAACACCAGCCGGCCCGATTGCCGGCGCTCGATGTAGTGAGTTCGCTCATGGGCACCTGGAACCCCAACCAGGAAGACATCTACTTTGCCTACAGCGGCAACTGGCTGGCGGAATGCGAAGCCCCTCCAGGGCTGGCGCCCCACTTTGCCTACGTCAGCTCCAACCAGCAGGGCTATACCGCCTCGAAATCGGTGTCTCTCCAGGTGGACGATTTCATCTTCCTGCGCCCCACCCAGTCGGAGGCCGTGCTGCTGCAATTCGGGGACCTGGTTGGCGTGCGCGGCGACAAGGTGGAACAACGCTGGTCAGTGCTGCCAGTCGCAGCCTAGTCACGCCACTGTCACATTTGCACCCCATGATTCCCCGCTGAAGTTGTCACACACACAAGAGGAAATCCATGCCACGCTTTTCGCTCCACGCTATCGCTGCCGTCATTGCAGTCTCCGGTCTTCTGGCTGCCTGCTCCACGGGCCCCACCGCCCAGAGCACCGCTGCCAAGTACCCCACGCTGGACGGCGCGCTGCCGCTCGTCATCGGCCACCGCGGTGCCAGTGGCTACCGCCCCGAGCACACGCTGGCGTCCTACCAGAAGGCCATTGAACTGGGGGCCGACTTCATCGAGCCTGATCTGGTCGTGACCAAAGACGGTGAACTCGTGGCGCGCCACGAACCCAACATCACTGCCACCACCGACGTCTCCACCCGCGCCGAATTTGCCAGCCGCAAGACCACCCGCAAGGTCGACGGCGTGAATGAGACCGGCTGGTTTGCCACCGACTTCACGCTGGCCGAGTTGCGCACCCTGCGCGCCAAACAGCCCAACGCGGCGCGCGACAAGTCGTTTGACGGCCAGTTCCAGATCCCGACCTTCCGCGAAATTCTCAATCTCGCCAAGACCGAATCGGCCCGGACCGGTCGCACCATCGGCGTGTACCCCGAAACAAAGCACCCCACCTACCACGTGGACGCGGGCCTGCCCATTGAACCGCGCCTGCTGGCTCTGCTGAATGAGTACGGCTACACCCAGAAAACCTCTCCGGTCATCATCCAGTCGTTTGAAGTGGCCAACCTCAAGGCCCTGCGCAAGCTCACCAACGTGCGCCTGGTGCAGCTGATCGACGGCGACGATGTGGACTCCAAGGGCAACGTCACTCTGGTCGCGCCTTTCGACAAGCCCTACGACTTTGCCGTGGCCAAAGACAGCCGCAACTTCCCCGACATGCTGACCCCCAAAGGCCTGGCAGAGATCAAGAGCTATGCCGATGGCATTGGCCCCTGGAAGCCCTACCTGGCCAGCGCCGCCCATGTGATGGACACCCATGGCAAGCCCAAAGACCTCAATGGCGACGGCAAGATCAGCGATGCCGACCGCGTGGCATTGCCACCGACCGATGTCGTCAAGAACGCCCACGCAGCCGGCCTGTTCGTCCACGCCTTCACCTTCCGCAACGAGGCTCCGGGGCTGCTGTCCGACTACAAGGGTGACCCCAAGGCCGAGTACAAACGCTTCTTCCACCTCGGCGTCGATGGACTGTTCAGCGACTTTCCTGACACCGCCATCGCCGCACGCGCAGCACCGTAAGGCAGCCACCTAGAATGGCAGACCGATGTCTGTCATTCCTGCCTTGCTTCCCTCCCCATCACGCCGCCAGCGGGTTACCGCAGAGACCCGCGCCCTGTGGCATCTGGCGTGGCCCATCCTGATCGGACAGCTGGCCAACATCGGCATGGCAGTGGTCGATGTGGCCATGGCCGGGCACGCTTCGGCCGATGACCTGGCCGGTATCTCGCTGGGGGTGTCGATCTGGAACATGGTGATCATCACCATCATGGGGCTGATGATGTCGGTCAACCCCATGGTCGCCCACCACGTGGGCGCGCGCGAGTTGGACCAGGTGCCCCATGTCGTGCGCCAGGGCCTGTGGAAGGCACTGGCGGTGGGCCTGGTCGCGATGCTGGCAGCCAACCTGGCCGGCCTGGTATTTGAATCCATGGTGCTGGAGCCACAGGTACGCGACCTGGCACGCAGCTTTGTGCTGGTCACCAGCTTTGCCCTGCCGGCGTTTGCCTGCTACCGCGTGCTCTATGGCTACAGCACCAGCCTGAACCAGACCAAACCCCTGATGGTGATTTCGCTGGGCGCGCTGGCACTCAACGTGCTGGTGAACTGGCTGCTGGTGTTCGGCAACTGGGGATTCCCCCGCCTCGGTGGTCTGGGCTGCGCCTGGTCCACCTTGCTGTGTGTGTGGTTCAACCTGCTGGCACTGCTGTGGTGGATGCGCCGCGCCAGCGCGTACCGTGCCACCTGGCCGCTGGGCGAATACGAAGCTCCGCACTGGCCCAAGCTGCGCAGCCTGTTCCGTCTGGGTCTGCCCATTGGCGTGACCTACTTTGCCGAAACCAGTGCCTTTGGCCTGATTGCCCTGCTGGTGGCGAAATTCGGCAGCCACGAGATTGCCGCCCACCAGATTGCGCTGAATTTCACCTCACTGGTGTTCATGGTGCCGCTGAGTCTGGGCATTGCGCTGCTCACCCGCGTGGGCCAGAGCCTGGGCGCAGGCGATCCTGCGGCCGCACGCTTCCGGGCCTGGGTGGGCGTGGGGGTTTCGGTGGTGTTTGCGGTGATCTCTGCCACCGGCATGGCACTGTTCAATACCTCGATTGCCAGCGCTTACACCAGCGATGCCGACGTGGCCGCACTGGCGGCGCAGTTGCTGTTCTTCGCTGCCATCTTCCAGCTGTCGGATGCCACCCAGGTGGTCACCAGCTGCGCCATCCGCGGCTACAAGGTGGCCCGCATGCCTATGGTCATCCACCTCACGGCCTTCTGGGCTTTTTCCCTGCCATTGGGCTGCGTGCTCGGCCTCGCGCCCGACTGGCTGCCCTGGCGGCCTGCACAGCCCATGGGGGCCGCAGGGTTCTGGATCGCGCTGATTGTGGGCCTCACCATTGCAGCACTCGGTCTGGTGGTACTGTTGCGCCAGACCGCCCGCGCCCACCTGCATTCCACCCGCCTGCTGGCGTCCTGATCCATGCCCCACCCAGATACCCGCATCGCCATGCCGCCCACCACCGTGGTGCTTTTTCTCGCCCTGTTGCTGGGGCTGCAGCCGGTCACCACCGACCTGTACCTGCCTGCACTGCCGGGACTGACCCAGGAACTGGGCGCCGCCATGTCACAGGCCCAATTGACGCTCACGGCTTTGCTGCTGGCCTTTGGCGTGTCGCAACTGATCTGGGGTCCGCTTTCCGACCGCTTTGGCCGCCGGCCCATCCTGCTGCTGGGCATGGCTGCCTATGTGGTCGCCTCCATTGGCAGTGCCCTGTCGCCCACCATCGAAGCCCTGGTCGTGTGGCGTACGCTGCAAGGCGCGGCCATGGGGGCCGCCGTCATGTGTGCCCGCGCCATCGTGCGCGACCTGTACCAGCCGGTACAGGGCGCCAGCGTCATGTCCAAGGGACTGAGCGGCCTCGGTGTGATTGCGTGCACAACAGCGCCATTGGGCGGCTTCCTGACTGCCATGTTCAGCTGGCATGCCGCCCTATTGGCGCTGGCAGTGTTTGGTGCGGTCACGCTGGCGCTGATTGCCTGGAAGTTCGAGGAAACCGTGCGACAGAAGAATCCCAAAGCGCTGCAGGGCAGAACCCTGGTGCGCACCTGGATCAGCATCCTGCGCAACCCCACCTTCCTGGCGTTCTCTGCCCTCTCGGCCGCGTCGTATGGCGGGCTGTTCACCTTCCTGGCTGCATCTTCGTTTGTGTTCATCCGGGTGCTGGGCTACAGCGCCACGCAGTACGGTCTGGTGATGCTATGCATGTCGCTGGTGTACCTCTCGGGTACCTTCCTGTGCCGGCGTCTGTTGGTGCGCTACGGCGTGCGCAGGACAGTGGCCATCGCAGGAGGCTTATCAGTCACCGGCGGCACCGCCATGGGCGTCATGGCGCTGGCGGGCGTGCAGTCGGGTTGGGCTATTGCGGTGCCCCATGCCATCTTCATGCTGGGCCACGGCATCCACCAACCTTGCGGACAAAGCGGCGCCGTGGGCCCCTTCCCGCATGCAGCCGGAGCGGCCTCGGCACTCAACGGCTTTCTGATGATGGTCGTCGCCTTTGCCATCGGGCAGTGGCTGGGCACCCACATGGACGGCACCGTGCTGCCGCTGACCAGCGGCATCTGGTTCTGGAGCACGCTGATTGCCGCAAGCGCATGGACGCTGGTACAACGCCATGGCACACCCTGACTCCGCCACGCCCCGCTGCATCTGCCTGGCCGGCCCCACGGCGTCGGGCAAGACGGCCGCCGCGCTCGCCATCGCGCAGGAACTGCCGGTCGAAATCATCAGCGTGGATTCGGCACTGGTGTACCGCGGCATGGACATCGGCACCGCCAAGCCCTCGGCGCAGGAACTCGCCAGCGTGCCCCACCACCTGATCGACATCCGCGACCCGCTGCAGGCCTACAGTGCGGCCGAGTTTGTGCGCGACGCCAGGGCCCTGATCACCGACATCCGCGCCCGCGGCAAGACGCCGCTGCTGGTGGGCGGCACCATGCTGTATTTCAAGGCGCTGTTCGACGGCCTGGACGACATGCCCCCGGCCGACCCCACGGTGCGCGCCGTGCTGGAAGCCGAGGCACTGGCCAAAGGCTGGCCCGCCCTGCATGCCGAACTGGCCGCGGTGGACCCGGTGACCGCCGCGCGTCTGGCCCCCGCCGACAGCCAGCGTATCCAGCGTGCGCTGGAGGTGTACCGGATCTCGGGCCAGCCACTGTCGCATTTCCATGCGACCCGCAATGCTACAAAAAGTGAAGCTGCTCACGCAATATCTACGGGGGCTAGCGACTTGATTTCTCTTGAACCGGTGGATCGCATCTGGCTGCACGACCGCATTGCCCAGCGCTTTGATGCCATGCTGGCAGCGGGCTTTCTCGACGAGGTGCATGCCCTGCGTGCGCGTGGCGACCTGCACCCCGACCTGCCCTCGATGCGCTGCGTGGGTTACCGCCAGGCATGGGAGGCGCTGGATGGCAAGTTCCCCCTGACCGAACTGCGCGACCGCGGCATCTTTGCCACACGGCAGTTGGCCAAACGGCAGATCACCTGGCTGCGCTCGATGCCCCAGCGCCACATCGTGGCCTGCGACGCACCCGATGCGCTGCAACAGGTACTTCAGCGGGCGCTGCAACCGGTGCGTGCGCCATGACCCTACAGGTCTCCGGGCTCCACAAGCACTACGGCCAGACCGCGGTGTTTTCCAACGTGTCGCTGGACGTCGCGCCGGGCGAGTTTGTGGCCATCGTGGGCGAGTCCGGTGTGGGCAAATCCACGCTGCTCAACTGCATGGCAGGCCTGGACAGCTGGGACAGCGGCACCGTGCGTCTGCAGGGGCAGGACCTCGGCACCCTCAACGACGATGCACGGGCACTGCTGCGTCGGCGGGCCGTGGGCTTTGTGTTCCAGGCCTTTCATGTGTTGCCGCATCTGGACGTGGCGCAGAACGTGGCCCTGCCATTGTTGCTGCTGGGCCAACCGGATGCCGCGCGGGTGCAGGCCATGCTGGATGCTGTCGGTCTGGCCGGACTGGAGGCTCGCCTGCCACAACAGCTCAGTGGTGGCCAGCTGCAGCGTGTGGCCATTGCACGCGCACTGGTGCACCGCCCGGCCCTGCTGCTGGCCGATGAACCCACAGGCAACCTCGACCCCGACACCGCGGCCATGGTGATGGAAGCGCTGGTGGCGCAAACGCGCCAGCATGGCGCATCCATGGTGCTGGTGACGCACTCGGTGGCCGCCACGGCCCGCGCAGACCGTGTGCTGCGCCTGCGACCCGATGGGGTGGTCCCGGGCTAACAAACTGTTACAGCATGCCACGCCGGTTCGTGGTCCACTGTCAGTCCATCAAGAACATAACGACACCACATGGGTTGGAAAATTTCACGCTTTGCCAGTAGCCTGGTCAGCCTCCTGCGCGAGTCGGGCACAGACCCGGCCGTCGCCGCCGACATTCGCCTGGAAAATGCGCGCGATGCCATGCTGGACCTGCTGCAGGAATCACTGGATGGCAAGGTCGTGCGTCCCGCGGTATGGGGCAAAGTGTTGTATGCACGGGACATCGAATCGCTGTGGTACCACCGCAGTGACGTGATGGCACTTCTGTCCGTCCATCTGGGGGAGAACGAAGCCCGCCGGCGCGTGACTGCACTGACACCGCTGTTCAAGGAAATGCAGTTGGGTCGCAAGCCGGGCACCCCCGACCGCTCCGATCCGACCTGACTTTCGCTTGCGCTGTCAGGCGCCCCACAGGGCTTGCAGCACCCCCTGCTCCAGCCGCCACCCCACCTGGGCCACCGCCCGCGCTTCCGCTTCGTCGTGCGTCACCCACAGCGTGGCCATGCCATGGGCTGTGATGTGCTGGCGGAATTCCTCGCGCAGGTGCACCCGCAGCTCGGCGTCCAGCGCCGAGAACGGCTCATCGAGCAACAGCACCCGCGGCCGGGTGATCAGCGCCCGGGCCAGCGCCACGCGCTGTTGCTCGCCGCCGGAGAGTTGCCACACCCGGGACAAGGCAAAGGCCTCCATGCCAAAACGGCGCAGCATCTCCACCGCCTGGCTGCGTGCCTGCGCTTTGCGGATGCCCTGCTCCACCAGTCCGAACGCCACGTTGTCCTGCACGGTCAGGTGCGGAAACAGCGCAAAGTCCTGGAACATCAGGGCAAAGTGGCGCTGCTCGGGCGGCATGCGGGTGATGTCCTGCCCGTCCATCCACACAGTGCCACTGTCGGGCGCTTCCAGACCGGCAACGATCTTGAGCAGGGTGCTCTTGCCGCAGCCAGAAGCCCCCAGAATCGCCACCGTCTGCCCGGACGCCACGCGCAGCTCAACACCGTTGAGCAACGGACGGCGTTCGCCCCGCCGGGGCTCCCAGGTCTTGTGGATGGAACGCAGTTCAAGCATGGTCAGGTTCGCGGGAGCCGCGCCATTCGATCAGCGCAAAAGTGCCCATGGTAAGCGCCATCAGCAGGCAGGCCAGCACCATGGCGGCATCCAGGTTGGCAGCTCCGGGGCGGCCCAGATGCTGGTAGATCAATGTCGTGAGCGTGGCCCATTCCGGCCGTGAGAGGAACAGGCTCACGGCAAATTCTCCCACCGCGGTTGCAGCCGCAAAGGCCACACCCCGGCGCAGCGCGGGCGCCAGCAGCGGCAGCGTGACCCGCCAGAAAGCGCGCCAGGGACTGGCACCAAGGGAGCGGGCCGCCTGCAGGTAATACAGCGGCATGCTGTCCAAAGCCGATGCCACCGACTTGGCCACAAAGGGATACGCCAGCAGGGCATACGCGCACACCAGCAGCAAGGCGTTGCCCGTCCACGACGGATAGAGCAGCAGCAGGCCAAACGCCACCATCACCGGCGACACCAAAAACGGCAGGAACACCAGCGTGCGCAGCGCCAGCGAACGCCGCGCTGCCAGCGCGTGCGCCAGCCCCAGCACGGTAGCCAGTACCACCGCGGAAAAAGAAAACCGCAGGGTGTTCCACAGCGCCATCCGGGTATCTTCTTCCAGCAGGACGCGCCAGGCCGCGTGTTCTCCACTGGAGAGAAACGCTCCTGAAATGATAGCTTTCCACGCAATGGCGACGAGGGGTAGAGCACAAATAAGCATAAAAACACCGAGCGCCACCACCAGCAGAAGCCAGTGGCCCGCACCCTGCGGCCGCTGGCGCGGCTGCCGGTCGGCGCGCCCGGGGGTGGCCAGCTGGCGCTCGATGGCGGCGTAGCCCCATGCCACCAGGGCCGTGAGCATCAGCATCCACAGCGCCAGCACACCGGCCTGGCCCAATTGCAACTCGTGCGCGACCAGGGTGTAGATCTCCACCTCCACCGTGGCATAGCGCTGACCGCCCAGCACCAGCGCCAGACCGAAACCGGCAAAGCAGTAAAGAAACACCAGGCACAGCGCCGACATCAACCACGGCGCAATGGCCGGCCACTCCACGCGCCAGAAGGCACGCCAGGGGCTGGCACCCAGCGTGCGCGCAGCAGCCAGACGCGAGGCACTGACCTGCTCCAGCGCATCGGTACCGGCACGCACCACCACGCACAGGTTGAAGAACAGGTTGCCATACAGCAGCAGCCAGGCCGTGCCCTGCAGATCCGGGCCACCGAGCTGCACCAGTACGCCATGCGGCCCCATCAGTGTCAGCACGCCCAGCGCCGCCACCAGCGTGGGCACCACAAACGGCAACATCAAGGCACGCAGCACCAGGCTGCGGCCCCGGAACTCCAGCCGCGCCAGCACCCAGGCCAGTGGCAGGCCCAGCACCAACGCTGCAGCGCAGGTCAGCAGCGCCTGCAGGAAAGACCAGACCATGCGCCAGCGCAGGTAGTCGTCCTGCCACGGCGCCCACAGGGCCTGCAGGCTGTGCCCGTCGGTCGGCCAGCCCTCGGCGACCAGGCGCACCGCCGGCGCCACCAGCACGACCAGCAGGAACGCCAGCGGGAGCCCGGCCAGTGCCAGCGGCGCGGCGCCCTGGCGCATTACTTGAGGACCACCCGGGTCCAGCGTGCCACCCAGTCAGCGCCTCGGGCGGCTAGGTCTTTTTCCGCGGGAGCATCAAACGCCGCAGGCTCGGGCGCAAACTTCATCACGTCGGCACGGGCCACGCCAGCCTCGGCAGGGTACATCCACATCTCGGTCTGCATCTGCTGCTGCACCGGCACCGAGCGCATGAACTCCACAAACTTCTGCGCCGCTGCGCGCTGGCTACCGCCCTTGACCAGTGCCACGCCCTCCACCTGGCGGAACACGCCACCCGCCAGTGCCAGACTGCCTGTTGGGGGCTCGGTCGGCTTGTCCTTGGCGTAGAACAACTCGGCCGCCGGGCTGGCGGCATAGCTCACCACCAGCGGGTACTTGCCGCCATTGCGCGAGAACTCGGTGTAATACGCCTCGCTCCAGCCCTTGGCGACTTTCAGGCCGCCGCTGCGCATGCGCGCCCACCAGTCAAAGGCTTTTTCCTCACCCAGCGCACCGACGGTGGCCAGCAGGAAGGCATGGCCCGGGCTGGAAGTCGCCGGGTTCTGCACCACCAGCAGTCTGGCGTACGCTGGCTGGGTCAGTTCTTCCAGTGATTTGGGCAATGCCATGCCGCTTTTGGCAAACCAGGCCTTGTCGTAATTGACCGTGACGTAGCCGTAGTCCACCGGCACCAGCGGTGCGGGCAGCGGAGCCACCGCAGTGCGCGTGGCTGCCGGGCCGTTGTAGGCGTCCAGCACCTCTGCGGCCAGCGCCTTGGGGGCCAGCGCGTTGTCGATGCCATAGACCACATCGGCGATCGGTTTCGCACGGGTCAGAATGAGTTTGTTGAGCATCTCGCCGGCATCGCCGGCCTTGGTGATGCGCAACTTGACACCCGCCTCTTTTTCAAACTGCGCCAGCAAAGGCTTGGGTACCGCAAACGAACTGTGGGTCAGCACCCGCAGTTCGGCTGTGTCTGCCGCGCTGGCGGCGTTGACGAGTCCCAGGCTGGCGATGGCCGCGGCCAGAAAAGAAAAAATCCCGTGTTTCATATGGCGTTCCAGTTTTCAAATGCGCCGGCATCGGACACATCAAAAACCACAACCCCACTGCGACACGGGACGGGCTTCTCACGCTTCCTACGCTGGCATAACCCAGATCAGGTTCATGGGGTATTTCTCAGTCCGCCTGCGCGGACACCCCCGGTGAAGCTGCCATTGTAGGTCGATCGCAGGTTGATCGCCGCTGGCACAGTCCATTCCCCGCACAATCTACCCATGCATAGTCCCCTGTGGCCCCTTCTCACCAGCTTTTCCTGGCAGGAACTGCGCCACCACCCGTGGCGCAACGCGGCGGCCGTGGTGTCTGTCATGCTGGGGGTGGCCCTGGCGTTTTCGGTGCACCTGATCAACGCATCGGCGCTGGACGAGTTCTCGCAGGCGGTGCGCTCAGTGGGTGGGCAGCCGGATCTGGAATTGCGCTTCAACCCCACCGCGCAGCCCGCGGACGCTGCGCCAGCGGCGCCTGCCGTACTGGCGCGCCTGCGGCACCATCCGGATGTGGTCCTTGCCTCTCCGGTGCTCGAACTCAGCACCAACGCACTGGGCAGCGACGCGACCGCGCGGCGCACCCTGCTGCGCATCGTCGGTGTGGATGCCCTCCAGGTGGCGTCGGTTGCGCCGGACCTGATGCCCTGGCCGGATACCCAGGCGGGGCGCCTGGACCTGTTCGCACCCGATGCGGTGTTTCTCAACGCGGCCGCGCGCCGCGCGCTGGGCGGCGGCCGGCTGCAATTGCAACAGGGCTTGCAGCTCAAGCCGGTGCGCGTGGCGGGCAGCGTGCAGGCCACGGGACCTCCGCTGGCGGTCATGGACATTGCAGCGGTACAGGACCTGTTTGGCCGCCAGGCAGAAATCAGCCGGATCGATGTCCGCCTGGGCAGTGGTGTGGACCGAGACGCGTGGGCACGTGCCCTGAGGACAACCCCAGACTGGCCGGCGGGTGCCACGCTGGCACCGCCGGGCGACCCGGCGCAGCGCATGGGCAAGCTGTCGCGGGCCTACCGCGTCAACCTGACGGTGCTGGCCCTGGTGGCCCTGTTCACGGGCGGCTTTCTGGTGTTTTCGGTACTGGCCCTGAGCGTGACGCGCCGCGCCCAGCAGTTCGCCCTGCTGGGGGTACTGGGGCTCACCAGTACTCAGCGCATGTGGCTGGTGCTATGGGAGGCGGCGGCACTCGGTGCAGTGGGTAGCGCGCTGGGGATTGCCCTAGGCACTGCACTGGCCACGCTGGCGCTGCACCTGCTCGGCGGTGATCTGGGCGGGGGCTTTTTTGCCGGAAGCACACCCGCGCTGCAATGGAGTGCCAGTGCCGCACTGGTGTTTGGCGCACTGGGCGTGGCCGCTGCACTGGCGGGTGCCTGGTGGCCGGCACGGCTGGCACGGGAACTGCCCCCTGCGCAGACGCTCAAGGGCCTGGGCGCACTGGACGCCCACGCCAGTCACCCGTCGCTGGGTGCAGCTCTGCTGGCCGGTGGCGCGGCGATGGCGCTGGTCCCGCCCCTGTGGGACATTCCGATCGCGGCCTACGCCAGCGTGGCGCTGTTACTGGTGGGCGGCATCACCAGCCTGCCGTGGATGGTCGGCGTAGTACTGGACCGGGTGGCACCACGGGTGGGCGACCATGCCCTGCCCCTGCTGGCCGTGGAGCGCGCACGGCGGGTGCGCCAGAGCGCAGCGGTGGCCATCAGCGGGGTGGTGGCATCGCTGAGTCTGGCGGTGGCGCTGACCGTGATGGTGGCGAGTTTTCGCAACTCCGTCACCCAGTGGCTGGACGCCGTGTTGCCGGCAGCACTGTACGTGCGCACCGCATCCAGCGGCAGCGCCAACGACACCGCCTACTTTGACCCGACCTTTGTGCAGGCCGCTACCAGCGCGCCGGGCGTGGAGCGACTGACTGCACAGCGCACCATGCCCATGGTGCTGGACGCAGCACAACCCGCCGTCACGCTGATCGTGCGCCCGCTGCATGATGCAAAGAGCGGTGCCCTGGGGTTGCCGCTGGTGGCCGACGCGCTACCGGTGCCACCGGGACACATTGGCATTTACGTGAGCGAAGCGGTGGTCGACCTGTATGGCGCCCGGCCAGGTTCGGCTTTTCCTGCGCTTTACAAGGCTTTTATGCCCCTAGCCCCCGTAGATACTGCGCAACCAGCTATGTTTTTTGTAGCGGGTGTGTGGCGTGACTATGCGCGCCAGTTTGGCACCATTGCCATGGAACAAACGGACTTTGCGCGCCTGAGCCAGGACCGCCGGGTCAACGACATCGCGTTCTGGCTCGCACCCGGCGCCGATCTCTCCGCGGTGCGTGACGAGTTGCGCCAGATCGCCAACCGTCGGTCCAACACGCCGGGGGGCGAAGCCGGTGCCCTGCTGGAATTCGGCTCGGCGGCCGAGATACGCGCCACCAGTCTGCGCATCTTCGACCGGAGTTTTGCCGTCACCTACTGGCTGCAGGCTGTGGCCATCGGCATCGGGTTGTTTGGCGTGGCCGCATCGTTCAGTGCGCAGGTGCTGGCGCGGCGCAAAGAGTTTGGTTTGCTGGTGCACCTGGGGCTGACGCGGCGCCAGATCCTGCTGGTCATTGCCGGGGAAGGCGCAGCCTGGACCACGCTGGGCGCGCTGGCCGGCATCGGCCTCGGTCTGGCAGTGGCCGTGGTGCTGGTGCATGTGGTCAACCCCCAGAGTTTTCACTGGACCATGGAACTCGCCCTGCCCTGGCTGCGCCTGCTGGCGCTCGGCGGTGCCGTCGTCCTGGCAGGCACACTGACCGCCTGGCTGACAGGGCGGGCGGCAGCCAGCCGGGACGCGGTGCTCGCAGTGAAAGAGGACTGGTAAAGTACACTCAAGCATGTCTACCCTGTTCGACTTCCTGCCCATAGGAGCGTACCGATCGACCGAGTCTGGCCGGATGCTGCACGCCAACGCGGCGCTGGTGCGACTCAACGGGTACGAACGGGAAGAAGACCTGCTTAGCGGTGTGAATGACATCGGCCAGGAATGGTATGTAGACCCCCAGCGGCGCAGCCAGTTTCAGGCATTGCTGGAGCGCGATGGGCAGGTGGTGGATTTTGTCTCCGAGGTCTGTTGGCACCAGACCCGTGTCCGCGGCTGGATACGCGAGAACGCGCATGTGGTGCGCGACAGCGGTGGCAAAGTGCAGTTTTACGAAGGCACCATCGAGGACATCACCGCAGCCTATCTGGCCCATGAGGCGTTGAAAGCCAGCGAGTCCCTGTTGCGGGAGATGGCCGCGGAGGTGCCGGGCATGCTGTACCGCATCCATTTTCCCGCAGGCAAGCGTGGCCAGTTTCTTTTTGTCAGTGCGGGCGTGCGCGAATTGTTCGGACTGACTCCGGAAGAAGTCATGGCCGATAGCGCCATGATTCGCGACCGACGCCATCCGCTCGATTACGAACGGGTCAACCAAACCGTGATGCACGCCATCGACAACCGGAGTCCGGTTGACATCGAGTACCGCATCCTGTTGAGTGACGGCACCGTCAAGTGGGTGCATCTGGCGTCATCGTTTGTATCGGAAGACGCACAGGGCCAGATACGCAATGGCGTCTTGCTCGACATCACGGCCCGCAAATTGGCCGAAGCCCAGTTGATGGAGAGCGAGGCACGCTGGAAGCAGGCACTGGAGAGCACGGGAGACGGTGTGTGGGACTGGTACATCCAGACCGGCGACGAATTTTTTTCCCGACGGTGCAAGGAAATCTACGGCTTTGCGGAGGATGAGATTCCTGACCGTTCTGAAGCACTGGACGGCCGCACCCACCCCGACGACTTGCCGCAAATGCTGCGTGACCGCGACGCCCATTTCAGCGGCGAGACGCCCAGCTACACCAATGAGCACCGCATCCTGTGCAAGGACGGATCGTGGAAATGGGTGCTGACCCGTGGCATGGTGATCAGCCGCGACGCCAACGGGAAGCCGCTGCGCATGATCGGTACCCACACCGATATCTCGGACCGCAAGGAGGCCGAGGCCATGGTCTGGCGCCAGGCGCACTTTGACCCGCTGACCGGCCTGCCCAATCGCCGGACTTTGCGCGAACGCCTGCACAACGCCATCCGGCGCAACCAGTCAACCGGTGAACCGGTGGCCGTGCTGTTCATCGACCTGGACCACTTCAAGGAAGTCAATGACACCCTGGGCCACGACATCGGGGACCTGCTGCTCGTGGAAGCTGCGCGCCGCATCACACAACCGCTGGGTCCACAGGACACGGTGGCCCGCATGGGGGGAGATGAGTTCACCGTAATTCTGGGCCAGGTGCCGGATGCGCCAGCGCTGGACGCCATGTTGCAGGGCATGCTGGACCGGCTGGCGTCGGCCTTCCACATCGGCCCCGAACAGGTGTTTGTGTCAGCCAGCATGGGCGTGGCCCTGTACCCGCAGGATGCCACCCTGGTGGAAGACCTCTTAAAACACGCCGACCAGGCACTCTATGTAGCCAAGGGGGCGGGGCGCAACCGCTTCAGTTTTTTTACTCCCGAATTGCAGCAGGCCGCACAAACCCGTCTGCGACTGGCCGCCGACCTGCGGCTGGCGCTAGCCGCCCACCAGTTCGAAGTGGTGTACCAGCCCATCGTGCAGCTGGCCACCGGCGCCATCCACAAAGCAGAAGCCCTGCTGCGCTGGCACCATCCGCAGCGCGGGCTGGTCAGTCCCGCACAGTTCATTGGCATTGCAGAATCCACCGGGCTGATCATCGACATTGGCGACTGGGTCTTTCGCCAGGCGGCTGCGCAGGTGCAGGCCTGGCGTGCCGCACACCACCCCGACTTCCAGATCAGTGTGAACAAATCGCCCATCCAGTTCCAGGCCACGTCGGGGACACCCTGGAGCACCGTGCTGGAGCAGATGGGGCTGCCCGGAAGCAGCATTGCCGTGGAGATTACCGAGGGACTGTTGCTCGATGCCACCAACGCTGCCCTGCAGCAACTGCAGGCGCATGGCGATGCGGGCATGCAGATATCGCTGGACGATTTTGGTACCGGCTATTCATCCCTGACCTACCTGCAGCGCTTTGCGATTGACTACATCAAGATCGACCAGACCTTCGTGCGCAACCTGCATGCAGGCTCCACCGATCTGGCGCTGTGCAAGGCCATCATCCTGATGGCCCATGAGCTGGGCATGCAGGTGGTGGCCGAGGGCGTAGAAACCGAGGCGCAGCGGGACCTGCTGGTGGCTGCGGGCTGCGACTATGGGCAGGGCTATCTGTTTGCCCGGCCCATGTCGGCTGCGGATTTTGAGAAGACCTGCTTGCATTCCTGATGCTGCGGTTCAGGGTGTAGTGGCGTACCCCGCCAGACCCCGGACCAGCCGCGAGGTTGCATGCATTGCCAATGCCAGGCCGCGCCCCAGATCATGCAGCGGCTCCACTACGCTCGCGTGCCAGCGGCTGCCCGAACCCTGTTGGGCGGCAGGCATCCACTGCAGCGTAATTGCTTCGTCCCCATCCACGGGCCACGCCTCCAGCACCACGCGCTGCCCGGCGCGCAACTTCAGGTCCTGCCCCGGCATGACAAAGTGGTCGCCCGTGTCCGACACAGGGCTCCTGCGATCCACGTCCAGTGTGGCCCAGGCGCGCCCCTGGGTCACCCGAAATACGCCTTCAACGCGGGGGCGCAGGCTCAATGCCTGTCCGCTGCGCAACGCCCAGGTGGCTTGGACCGGCTGGGAAAGTGATGGGGATAGCACGGGGCTGAGGGCTTGCATGGTGAACTCCTGTTGGGTGGATGGGCACTTCATGATCGCCACGGAAGCCGCCCCAGTCCAATGAAATCGGGCTATGCTATTCATTCCATTACCGCATCAATTGCCACACACCATGTCCAACGCCATTGCGCCCCAGACCGAAATCCGCCTGCGCACCCGACCGATCTCAGTGGGGCACCTGCGCGCACTGGAAGCCGTCGCCCGCCATCTCAACTTCCGTGCCGCCGCCGAAGACCTGGCACTGACCCAAAGTGCGGTCAGCCGCCAGGTACAGGCACTGGAAGACGAGGTCGGTGTGCCCTTGTTCCTGCGCCACACCCGTGCGGTGGAGCTGACCAGTGCCGGCAACCAGTTGCTGCGCGCCGCTGTGCCTTCGCTGGAACGCATTGACAGCGCGGTGCGGCTGATTCGCCAGAGTGCCGGGCGCAAGAGTGTGGCCATTTCCACCTGGGCCTCGTTTGCGTCGATGTGGCTGATCCCGCGGCTGGAGGCATTTCAGACGGAATACCCCGACATCGATATCCGCATTGATGCCACCGACAATCCCGTCGACCTGGAGACCAGCGATGTGGACCTGGCCATTCGCTACACCCGCCCGGGCCATGTGGGCAACGAGGCGGTGCGCCTGTTTGGCGAGCAGCTCACCCCGGTGGCCAGCCCCTGGCTGCTCAAAAGCGGGCCACCGCTGCGCAGCCCCAAAGACCTTGCCAACTATGCGCTACTGGAAGCCAGTGACTCCCACCGCACGCAAAACCTGGAGTGGCTGACCTGGCGGCGCTGGCTGGAAGACAACTGGCAGCCCAAGCTCGCGCCCAAACGCTGGATGCACTTCAACTACGCGCACCAGATCGTCCAGGCCGCACTTACCGGCCAGGGCATCGCACTGGCCCGCATGCCCCTGGTGGCCGACAGTCTGGCCAGCGGCGACCTGGTGGAAGTACTGCCCAACGCACGCATCGATACCCCGATGGTCTACTGGCTGCTGGTGGGTCCGCGCAGCGGCGTGCGGCCCGAAATACAGGCCTTCTGCCAGTGGCTTACGGGGCAGGCAGAACTCACGCGCCTGGCCATCGGGGATGTGCCCGACGCCGATGCCGGTGCCCATCCGGACTGAGAAGTCCTAGAAATCGACCACCAAAGACACGTTGGCGTGACGGCCGGGCTGGGTGTAGGCGTCCACGACCACCGGACTTGCATTGGAGGCCAAGCCCTGCACATCGGACCAGTTCCAGTATTTGCGGTCTGTCAGGTTGTTGATGGCCAGATTCATACGGATATCTTTGCGAATACGCCATTGGCCGCTCAGATTCAAGGTGGTCGAAGCGGGCACCAGAAACTGCAGTTGAGTAAGGGATTTGGGAATATATGCACTATCCAGATCCTGCAACTTCTTCTCGTCCTGGAATACGGCATCCAGGCGCACATCCCAGTTGGAGGTCTCGTATTTCAACCCGAATGCAAGCTTGGCTGGTTCAATGTAATTGAGTGGCAAGCCAGTTGCATCGTTGGTTCCGCGAGTGAATCCATAGCCGAAGGGAGAACTCAGACGCCCGTTTGCAAACTGGCCCCAATCGTAGTTGCCTCGAATTTCGAAACCGGAAATCGTCGCCTTGTCGATATTGACGGTTTGGAACCGCGTCTTGTTAGTCGTACTGGCTGGCAGGCCGTTTGCAGTGCCGAGGTCTTTTTTCTCAACAATCAGGTTGGTGTAAACACCTGAAAAAACAGAAAAATCCAGACTCAGTCGATCCAGTTTGACGCGCGTGCCGATTTCAAAATTATTGCTTTCTTCCTGCTTCAAATCCGGGTTGGGTAGCAGCACCGCCGTGGAAACTTCCAGTGCGCTGTTGAGCTGCTGTCCTTCTGGCGCCCGAAAACCCGCCGCATAATTTCCATACACCGCCCACTGGGGGCTGACACGAAACACGGCACCCAGTTTGGGGGTGACGGCAGAGCCCGAAAGTGATTTTCCAGGACCTGTAGCGATACCAGGGTAGTACCCATCCTGACTCAGAACATCCAGTGCAAACTGGTCATAGCGCACACCGGGCGTAATACTCCAGGCATCGCTAATCCATTCGCTTTGCACATAGACCGCCTGGCTGCTGTCGCGCATATCCGGAAAGTAACGCTTGGGTATATAGGGAGTCAGTGGAGCCGGGTCGCTGCCATCGGCAAAACTGGATACATCGGTACGTACCACGTCCAACCCGTAGGTCAACTTATGCGACCACTGCGGCGACAGCACAAACACCTTGTCTGCCTGCACATTCCCCTGCAATGTACGCTCGTCATAGTTCATGATCCGAACTCGCTTGCCATCATTGGCGGCGGCGGTCTTGAGCAGGGTATACCCATCGTCCAGGGCGTGGCTGTTCTGGGCACTCAAGACCAACTGCAACCGGTCTGCCCATGCCGTATCCATTCGGTATTGACCCTCCCAGCTACCCCGGTCCCTATCACTGATTTTCTTGGAGGACTCTCCGATCACCGCACTGGCAGCGTTGGCAGTCGATGTGACATTTACCGGAGTCTTGACCCGGCTGGACAACAGCTCCACCTCCGAAGTCTTGTGAACATGCTCTAGCGTGAAGGCATGGCGCTGCGTCCCTGAAGGATGCAGCACCAATTTTCCCAAGATGGCGTTGTTATTGTTGGTTTGCGGATTGGGCGTAGTGCGATCCACATTGGCCACATCGTTGCTACCCATATTTCCCAGAGCGCTGGCGCGGGTCTGGACCCCGGTCAGCGACCACTCCATCGCTTCATTGGCACGCACGGCCACCGTGCCACCCACAGTGCTGCCCTGATCATCGCCGCTGTAGGACAACCAGGCCTTGCCGCCAATGGACTTTGGCGAACTATCGGTCGCATTCAGCAGGTAGTCAGAGGGCTCCAGGGTAATAAAGTTCACCAGACCGGCCAACGCGTCCGACCCATACAGCACCGATGCCGGACCATGAATGACTTCAATGCGTTTGAGCACCCCGACCGCGACCGTGTCACGGCTGAAAGCATCGCTTCCATTGATATAGCTGCGCGGCAGCCGCACGCCATCCACCAGCATGACCACCCGGTTGCCGCCCATGCCACGGATGTTGAACCCCGCGTTGCCATCGGCACCCACTGAATTCCCCCTGCCGGTAACACCGTAACGCGCAGGTGCGCGCTTGACAGAGACATTGGGCAATGTCCTCACCGCGTCCCGAATGTCACCCACCTGATCTGCTTCAAGGTCCTGCGCACTGATCACATCCACGGCGAGTGGCAAGTCTTCAACAAGCTGTTCGTTGCGGGAACCACTGACGACAACGACTTCCTTGAGCACGGGAACGTAGGTTTGCGCTTGTGCATTGCCAATGCCGGTACATGCCATAGACGCGGCGACAGCAATGGTTCGGAGTGCAGGAATTTTCATATGGTTGATCATGCGCATGTATCTCTTCTTGATGGCTGGCGTGATTATTAGGGGAAACCCTTAAGCAACGCTGAGGAATACACCGTAACCTTGATCCAAATTAATGTTCGCCGCATGCATCTGTCCGATCATGCTTGCATTCGCTGAAGTCGCATTATCAGAGTCCGCAGCGGATCACTCTGGGAAACCAGAATGGCTCAACCAGGGCTCATCGCAAAAATAAAGGAAGAATCCATGAAAACTCGAAAGCTGTCCCGTGTAGCAGCCTTGGCACTGTCCGCCTTGGCTTTGACTGCATTCGCGCAGGACAAAAAGGGCATCACCGCTGGCGAAATGAATTACCAGGCAGGTGCGTCCCCTCTGGGTAGCGAGCCCATGGTGCAAAGCACCAACCCCAAGGCACCTCCGATGACGCAGGCCGAGTTCGATGTGGCCCGCAAGATTTACTTTGAGCGCTGTGCCGGCTGCCACGGCGTGCTGCGCAAGGGCGCCACTGGCAAGCCTCTGACGCCGGACCTGACGGTCGCCAAAGGCACCGATTACCTGAAGATTTTCATCGCCTACGGCTCACCAGCCGGTATGCCAAATTGGCAAACATCCGGTGAAATGACCGAAGCCCAGGTGGATTTGATGGCCCGCTACATCCAGCACGAGCCACCACAGCCGCCCGAGTTCGGCATGGCCGATATGAAGAAAACCTGGAAAGTCCAGGTGGCGCCCAAAGATCGCCCCACCAAGAAGATGAACAAGTTCAACATCGAGAACATCTTCTCCACCACGCTGCGTGACACGGGTGAGATTGCGCTGATCGATGGCGACACCAAGCAAATCATCAACATCATCAAGACCGGCTATGCGGTGCACATCTCGCGTATGTCGGCTTCGGGCCGCTACCTGTTCGTGATTGGCCGTGACGCCAAGATCAACATGATCGACCTGTGGATGGAAAAGCCTGACAGCGTGGCAGAAGTGCGCATCGGTCTGGAAGCCCGCTCGGTGGAAACCTCCAAGGCCAAGGGCTACCAGGACAAGCTGGTGATCGCTGGCGCCTACTGGCCGCCCCAGTTCACCCTGATGGACGGCGACACGCTTGAGCCCAAGAAGATCGTTGCCACCCGTGGCATGGTTGTGGGCACACAGGAATACCATCCTGAGCCCCGCGTGGCATCCATTCTGGGTTCCCACTACAAGCCCGAGTTCATCGTGAACATCAAGGAAACCGGCAAGACGCTGATGGTGGACTACTCCAACCTGGACGCCCTCAAGATCACCGAAATCGGTTCTGCTCCGTTCCTGCATGACGGTGGCCTGGATGCGTCCAAGCGTTACTTCATGGTGGCTGCCAACAACAGCAACAAGATTGCTGCGATTGACACCAAGGACGGCAAGCTGGCTGGTCTGGTGGACGTGGGCAAGATCCCGCACCCCGGCCGTGGCGCCAACTTCACGCACCCCAAGTTCGGCCCCGTATGGGCTACCGGCCACCTGGGCGACGAGACGATCTCGCTGATCGGCACCGATCCCAAGAAGTTCAAGCAGTACGCTTTCAAGGAAGTGGCCAAGCTGACGGGTCCTGGCGGTGGCGCTCTGTTCGTCAAGAGCCATCCCAAGTCCAACAACCTGTGGTCTGACGCGCCTCTGAACCCCGATCCTAAGATCTCCCAGTCCATCGTGGTGTATGACATCAAGAACCTGGACAAGGGTTACAAGGTGCTGCCTATCGCTGAATGGGCCGGTATCAAAGCCGACGGCGGTGCTATGCGCGTGGTACAACCCGAGTACAACAAGGCAGGCGACGAAGTGTGGTTTGCGGTCTGGTCCGCCAAAAACAAGCAGTCTGCACTGGTGGTCGTGGATGACAAGACGTTGAAACTCAAGGCCGTGATCAAGGACCCCCGTCTGATCACACCGACAGGCCACTTCAATGTGTATAACACCCAGCACGATGTTTATTAAAATTACGCGCTGATACTAACTGCGGGGCCCCAGTGGCCCCGCTCAACATGGAGAAGACGAGAATGAAAACTGTACTTATCGCAGCAGCCGCACTGCTGGCCTTTGGCGCGCAGGCAGCCCCGGTGGACGATGCCATGAACAAGGCTGGCTGCATGGCCTGCCACGCCAAGGACAAAAAACTGGTTGGCCCGTCTTTCAAGGACATTGCTGCCAAATACAAAGGCCAGGATGCGGTCGCCAAACTGATGGAGAAAGTTCGCAAGGGCGGCTCCGGCACTTTTGGCCCGATTCCCATGGCGCCGAACGGCCCTGACAAGATCAACGACGCTGATCTGAAAGCGGCCGTGGAATTGATCCTCAAGTCCTGACCTGGCTTCACCATGCGTACCACCGGCTTTCTGGGGGTAGGCATTGCCATACTGCTCTCGGCCTGCCTCGTGCAGGCCGAGGTGTTTGTGCCACCCTGGTGCACCGATCAGGACGCCCGCCACACGGCTTCATCCGCAGATGGCCAGTGGATTCTCTGGTCCGATGCAGAAAAACCGGCAATGACCCTGTTTGATGCAAAACCCCAGGCCATTCGCCAGTACACGGTAGCCACCCGGGATGGAAAATCTCCTTCACGGATCCACGCGATCTACGACGCGCCCGCTCGGCGCAGCTTTATTGTGGTGCTGCGCGACATACCCGAGATCTGGGAAATTTCCTATGACCCGCAGGCCGAACCCATCTTTGACGGTCTGGTCCATGACTACCGCATGGGGGAAGGACTGGCACATGCCGGTTTTCTGGGCGTACGCCGGACACTGCTGCAGACGCAGCTTGCGGATCTGTACTTCACGGACGATTACCGCACCGCCGTTAGCATTACTGCAGCGGCCCACAACGCGCCTGCCCAAGCCCACGTGATCAATCTGGATGTTCGCAGGGAATTGGCCGCCGTCCCACTGGCTACCTACCAGCCTGCCGATGCGGCAATTTCGGTCGCAGTCGATGGACGCACCTGGAGGGCAATGCCGGGGCTGCGCCAGAACATCTCCGCCCATCAAGCCCTGCGGCGCTACTGCACGCCGTAGGTCGCCAGTCGCTGTGGATCGATGATGCGGATATCGCGCTTGTCCATTGCTATCAGTCCCTGCTCTTCCAGCTCGCGCAGCACTTTGGAAAAATACTCCGGCGTCAGGGAAAGCCGTGAGGCAATCGTGGCCTTGCTCACGGGTAACGCCACCGTAAAAGCTTGCTCTGGTGATTCGGCTTCGATCTGGTATTCACGCAGCAAATAGCCAATCACCCTTTGCACGCCATTTTGCAGAGCGCCGGATTCGATATCCTGGATCAACCCATGCAACCTTCGGGAAATGCCCGCCAGCATGCGCATGCAGAAGCGGGGGTCCCGTTCAATCTCAGCCACGATGGCCTGCTTCCCCACGGTCAGCAGCAGTGTGCTGGTCAAGGCCTGGGCATTGAGGATGTAAGGTTTGCTGGTGAACATCAGCGCCTCGGCAAAGCTGTGCCCCGGTCCGACCAGTTCAATGACTTTTTCCTGTCCAGCCTGGGACAGCGCAAACAATTTGATCTGACCAGTCACCACCACATGGAACTCTTCACATGGCTCGCCGTAGCGAAATATGGTGTCACCTCGGTTCAGGCGTTTCAGGTCACAGCCACCGGCCATGCGGGCCAGATCTGCAGGCGACAAATCGCTAAAAAGTGGCAACACTGCCAGGAAGCGGGGGATGTTGAATTGTTCAAGTTCCATCAATAACGGTCCATATTGTCATAGTGCATAGAGCAGGCAAGAGGCGGGAAACACAGGCAAATTCTGTTTCTTACGCATTCTTGAAGTCGTTCAAGGATAAACGACGCCCCACGCTCTAAAATCGTGGCAGATTATTCATCACTGGAGTAGTAACGCAATGACCCAAGCAAAAGCTGGCGGCTTTACCAAGCAGATGGCCCGCAATATGTTTTATGGCGGTTCCCTGTTTTTCATATTGGTGTTTGCCGCACTCATTTTCGATAGCGAACGAAAAATTCCCCAACGCTCGAATGCCGAGGCCATCACGCCGGCCGTCATCGCAGGCAAGAAGTTGTGGGAGACACGCAACTGTATCGGTTGCCACACGCTGCTGGGCGAAGGCGCGTATTTTGCGCCAGAGTTGGGCAACGTGTACAAGCGCCGCGGCCCCGAATTCATCAAGGCATGGATCCAGTCGCAGCCCACACAGGCGCCTGGCCGTCGCCAGATGCCGCAGTTCAACTTCACTGAACAGCAGTTGAATGATCTCGTCGAGTTCCTGCGCTGGACCGGGAATATCAATACCGAGAACTGGCCACCGAACATTGAAGGCTAAAGCGCTCATCACGCCCAAACCGAAAAGGAACACTCAAAATGCAAGCGACCCCTCTCAAGTACGCCTCGCAGTCGGTTTCGAAGTACTACTTCGTTGCCGCGCTGGCGTTGTTCACGGCCCAGATCGTCTTTGGCCTCACGCTGGGACTCCAGTACGTCATCGGGGACTTTCTGTTTCCGTATATCCCGTTCAACCAGGCGCGCATGGTTCACACCAACCTGCTCATCGTCTGGCTGCTGTTCGGCTTCATGGGCGCCGCCTACTACCTGGTGCCTGAAGAGTCCGAGACCGAGCTCTACAGCCCCAAGCTCGCCATGGTGCTGTTCTGGGTGTTTCTGGTCGCTGGTGCGCTCACCATCGTGGGTTATCTGGCCGTGCCGTATGCCAAGCTGGCTGAGCTGACCGGCAATGATCTGCTGCAGACGATGGGACGCGAGTTCCTGGAGCAACCGCTACCCACCAAGGTGGGCATCGTGGTCGTTGCCCTGGGATTTCTGTTCAACATCAGCATGACCGTTCTCAAGGGCCGCAAGACCAGCATTTCGCTGGTGCTGCTGTTGGGCCTGTGGGGCCTGGCACTGATGTTCCTGTTCAGCTTCGTGAACCCGCACAACCTGGTACGCGACAAGATGTACTGGTGGTTTGTGGTGCACCTCTGGGTGGAAGGCACCTGGGAACTGATCCTGGGTTCGTTGCTGGCTTTTGTCCTGATCAAGACCACCGGTGTGGACCGCGAAGTGATCGACAAGTGGCTGTATGTGATCATCGCCATGGCACTGGTTACCGGTATCCTGGGTACCGGCCACCACTTCTTCTTCATCGGTATGCCCGGCTACTGGTTGTGGGTCGGCACGATCTTCTCGGCCATGGAACCCATTCCTTTCTTCATGATGACGGTGTTTGCCTTCAACATGGTGCAACGTCGTCGCCGCGAACACCCCAACCAGGCCGCCGTGCTGTGGGCTGTGGGCTGCTCGGTGGTCGGTTTCCTGGGTGCGGGTCTGTGGGGCTTCATGCACACGCTGAGCGCCATCAACTACTACACCCACGGTACCCAGATCACTGCTGCGCACGGCCACCTGGCCTTCTACGGTGCCTATGTTCTGGTGGTGATTGCCATCATCAGCTACGCCATGCCCATCCTGCGTGGACGTGAAGCCAATAGCCGCCGCGCCCAAAGCGTGGAAATGTGGAGCTTCTGGATCATGACCATCGGCATGGCCGTCATGGTGCTGGCCCTGACTGGCGCTGGCATCCTGCAAGTCTGGCTGCAACGCCTGCCAACCACAGGCGCCCTCTCCTTCATGGCAACGCAAGACCAGCTGAGCTTCTTCTACTGGATGCGCGTCTGGGGTGGTGTGGGCTTCCTGGTGGGCCTGCTCGCTTACCTCAGCAGCTTCTTCATTGGCGCGGGTGCCAACGAGAACGAACCTGCCACGGGCATGGTGCCCGGACGTGCCTGAAATTGACCGCTATGAACGTTCTTCCACAGCACACGCCGCCTTACTACGCGGCGCAGGGAGCTGAATGCCAGTTGTTTGAACATGCATGGCAACAACAGTTGCCGCTGCTGATCAAGGGACCCACCGGCTGTGGCAAGACCCGTTTTGTGGAACACATGGCGGCCCGTCTGGGCCGTCCACTGGTCACCGTGTCCTGCCACGACGACCTCAGCGCCTCCGATCTCGTGGGGCGCTTTCTGATTGGCCAGGGCAATACAGTGTGGTCTGATGGTCCGTTGGCCCGCGCAGTGCGCAACGGCGCCATCTGCTACCTCGATGAGGTGGTCGAAGCTCGCAAGGACACCACCGTGGTGCTGCATCCACTGGCGGACGACCGGCGCATTTTGCCGATCGAACGCACGGGGGAAGAGTTGGCAGCGCCACCAGAATTCATGCTGGTGATCTCGTACAACCCGGGTTACCAGAATCTTCTCAAGGGCCTCAAGCCCAGCACACGGCAGCGCTTTGTGGCGTTGAGCCTGGACTACCCTGCCCCCGACATTGAGCGCACCATCGTGCAGAACGAGACAGGTGTCTCCGAAATCATAGCTGGGCAACTGGTGCGCCTGGCAACCGCGTTACGCTGTCTGACCGATCATGACCTGGAAGAAACAGCCAGCACCCGGCTGCTGGTAGCCGCTGGGCGCCTGGCCGCATCGGGTCTGCCACTGGCACTGGCATGCCGTGCCGCCATCATTGATGCGCTGACGGACGATGCGGATACCGCCGTCGCGCTGCGCGAGGTGGTACGTGCTGTCATCGGCGATGAAAGCTGATGTAGGCGCACAGGCCTCCAGCACCGCGCGTCTGCAGGCATGGCGCCGCCGAACACAGGGCGGCTTTTTTCTTCTGTTTTTGCTGGCTCCCGCACTGAACCTGCTGCGTTTTGACCTGCATGAGGCCCAACTGTGGTTTCTGGGCATGCGCTGGTCGTTGGGTATTGATGCGCTGGCACGCGGCGAAGTCAGCGCAACCCAGGCGGGCATAACCCTGCTCCTGCGCGCTTTTGTGCCCGCCGTGCTCTTCATCGTCGTATTTCTGGGCATTGCCTACCGCTACGGGCGCATCTACTGCGGCTGGTTGTGCCCCCATTTTTCTGCCGTTGAAACCCTCAACACGCTGCTGCACCGCGCCTGCGGCAAGCTCAGCCTGTGGGACAAAGCCACCACCCCCCGCGCCGGCGTCGACCCGTCTCCCCGGTGGTGGCCACTGTTTGCCTTGAGCTGCCTGACGATGGGCTTTGTGTGGGCCATCACGCTACTGACCTACCTGTTGCCTCCCGCAGAAATCTGGGGCCGGCTGTTGCAAGGCACCCTGACGCCCGGGCCCACACGCTTTCTGCTGGTGGCCACGTTGCTGTTCACGCTGGAGTTCGCCTTCGCACGGCATCTGTTTTGCCGCTTTGGTTGCGCCGTAGGGCTGTTCCAGAGTCTGGCCTGGATGGCCAACCCACGGGGCATGGTGGTGGCTTTCACCCGCGAACGCGCACGCGACTGCAAGACCTGCCGCCATGAAACCGCCGAAGGCAAGGCGCTGCCCGGGGCAGCCGCCCTGACGGCGCTTCCGGGAAACGCCTGCGATGCGGTTTGCCCCATGCGCCTGCACCCGCGCAATATCAAGCGGCTCATGTTCTCCTGCGTGCAATGCGGCCAGTGCCTGACAGCGTGCGATGCCACCCAGTCCGCGCAGCACCGTAGCCCAACCCTGCAATGGGAAATCGGCGAAGCGGCTTTGCGTGAAACCCTGCGCCAGCGCCGCGAAGAACTCCAGGACAAGCGCTGATGGAAGAACTGGTAGGCCGCTGGTGGCACGAGGCGCTGACCCACTGGACGCGTCCCGAGCATGCGGCTTTTTCGGTCAGCCTGGATGAAGCCAAAAAATCCATCGGCATCATGTTTCGCGCGGCGGGCGGCGCAGGCCATGTGCGGCTCACTGAAGCCACGTCGCAGCGCACGGGCGGTGCCCAACCCTGGCTGAACCGCCTGGCGGGCACGCCCCAACGCGCGGCGCTGACCGTGCTGGAGCCGCAGGTACTGGCCTTGCCCCCCGCGCTGGCCGTTTTTCCGGACCGCGCGCTGAACCACGACCTGTATCTATGGCTGGCATTGCTGTCCGCACACTACACGCACGGCAATGGGTGGGTGGCGGACAACCTGCAAGCGACTGACCATGCACTGCAGGCCTTTCCCGGGTTTGCACCGCGTTACCAGGCGCTGCGCGACGCCCACCTGGCCCAGCGCCCGGACCCAGCCGCACTCAAGGGACGCCACGCTGCAGCCGAACGCTGCATACAGACCGCTCTGCGCGACCAGACGCCAGATTATCTGGACCTGGTCTGTGCGGACGTAGCTCCGGTATGGCTCTGGATGGGTGCCGTCGAATCGTTTGCGCCAGGCGCTGAGCGGAGCACCCAACCCACCACGCCAACTGACCCACGCAAAGCAGCGGACAAGAACGACACCCAGCGCCGCCGCGCCAGCACACGCCAGTACGACACCGAACGCAACCCATTTATCCTGCCGTTCCGCGCCGAGGCGCTGATGAGCTGGAACGAAATGGTGCGTGTCAACCGCAGCACCGACGACGAAGACGATGGCAGCGCCATGCGCGCCGCCAATGACATGGAGACACTGAGCATCACCCCCGACGGCCAGTCGCTGGCCGCACGGGTGAAGTTCGACCTGGACCTGCCCAGCAGCAGCGCAGACGATCTGCCGCTGGGACCTGGGACCCACTTTCCCGAGTACGACTACCGCAAGGGCGTGCTGATCCCGGCACACTGCTGCCTGCAGGAGCGCATCGCCCGCCCGGGCACCGCCTTTGTGCCGTCTCCAGCCCTGCGCAACACCGCGCGTGCCATGCGCAAGCGCCTGGAAATTTTGCGCGATGCGCCGCGCCAGCAGCGCGGCCAGCAAAGTGGTGACGACATTGACCTGGACGCCTGGATCCGACTGCAAGCCGACGCTGTGGGCGACCAGGCCTTGCGCAGCGACACCCCCGCCGTCTACACGCGCCGGGTACGTGGGGAACGCAGCCTCTCCACCCTGCTGCTGGCGGACCTGTCGCAATCCACCGATGCCTATGCCAGCGACACCGAGAGGGTGATCGATGTGATCCGCGATGCACTCTATGTGTTTGGCGAAGCACTCACCGCCGTGGGCGACCCGTTTGCCATGTGGGGCTTCAGCTCGGTGCGACGCCAGAATGTGCGCATGCAGCGCATCTTGGATTTTGACGAACGCTGGAGCGACGCGTCCCGTGCACGCGTGGGCGCCATTCGCCCCGGCTACTACACCCGCATGGGCGCAGCGGTGCGCCATGCCACAGCGCAACTGCAGGTTCGGCCCGAGCGCAAGCGCCTGCTGATGCTGCTGACCGACGGCAAACCCAATGACCTCGATGTGTACGAGGGTCGCTATGGCCTGGAGGACACGCGCCACGCCATCCACGAGGCACGTACCGCCGGACTGACGCCATTCTGTGTGACCATCGACACCGACGCACACGACTACCTGCCCATGCTGTTTGGCCGCCAGGGCTACGCCATGGTGCACCGCCCACAGGACCTGGTGCGACGCCTGACGCAGGCTTGGACTATGCTTGCACGCTAATCCACACACGGGGGGCCACACGGGCTCCAGCCACGGTGTCTGTTTCAAGCTTCTCTTTGCGACGCCGCGCGGTCCTGGGCTGGGGCGCTGCCAGCGGCCTGGCGCTGGTGCCTGCCGCCCACGCCCTGCCTCCGCGCAAGCTCGCGTTTCCCCGCGATGCGGGCGCACACCCTGACTTTCGCACCGAGTGGTGGTACATCACCGGCTATGCCAATGCGGGTGGCGAGCAGGCAGCACTCGGCTTTCAGGTGACGTTCTTTCGCAGCCGGGTGGAGGCGACACAGACGATGCAGTCCAGTATGGCCGCCAAACAGCTACTGTTTGCACACGCCGCCGTGACCGATGTGCGCGGCAAAAAACTCTGGCACGACCAGCGCATTGCCCGCTGGTCCGGCGCGGCGCCGGGCACCAACCCGGTGGACACGGCACATGCCAGCACCCGGGACACGGCGATCACCCTGAACCACTGGACCCTGCTGCGCGATGGCAGCGACTTGCAGGCCAAAGTCACTGGTACGGACTTCGCGCTGGACCTGCGCTTTGTGCAGACGCAGCCCCTGCTGCTGCAGGGCGCAGACGGCCTGTCACGCAAGGGGCCCGATGCCAGGCAGGCCAGCTATTACTACAGCCTGCCGCAACTGCAAGTCAGCGGCAGCATTACGCTGCAGGGGAAGGTTCGCACAGTGGATGCGGGCAGCACGGCATGGCTGGACCACGAGTGGAGCCAGGAGGTGTTGCACCCGCAGGCCGTGGGCTGGGACTGGATGGGCATCAACCTGTTCGACGGCAGCGCGCTGACCGCCTTCCAGCTACGCGACAAGGAGGGCAACGCCCTGTGGGATGGCGGATCGTTCCGCAGCGCACCCTCTGCCGGGGGCACCCGCCATGCGTTCGCGCGCGGCGAGGTGCTGTTCCGCCCCCTGCGCAGCTGGCGCAGCCCGCTGAGCCAGGCCAGCTATCCGGTGGAGTGGATCGTGCGCACACCGGCCGACTACTACACCGTCAAGGCGGTCGTGGACAACCAGGAGCTCGACAGCCGCAACTCCACAGGCGCCATCTATTGGGAGGGTCTGTGCGAGGTGTGGAATAGCAACAACCGCTTGGTCGGGCGCGGGTATCTGGAAATGACCGGCTACGCCGCGGCGTTGAAACTGTGATGGTCCACTACAAACGCTACACTTTTAGTAGCAACATGCGCAATATGGACGGGGGCTAGAGGCCAATTTCTCTATATTTATGCCCTTGCCTTGCCTCCACCGCCTTGACCCCCATCTAAGCAGCCATGACTTCTTCTGACCGCCCCAAATCCACCAACCCCAAATCGCTCTCCGGTCTGCTGCCGTTTCTGCGGCCGTATCGAGGCCGCATTGGCCTGGCGCTGCTGTTTCTGGTGCTGGCGGCCGGGGCCACGCTGGCCTTCCCCGTGGCACTGCGCAGCCTGATCGACGGTGGGCTGGTGCAGGCCGACAAGGGTGCGCAGGTGATGGCGCTGCGCGAACACTTTGCGGCGCTGTTTGCCGTGGCCGTGGCACTGGGCCTGTTTTCGGCCTGCCGCTTCTACATGGTGAGCTGGCTGGGCGAACGCGTAACCGCCGACCTGCGCAATGCGGTCTACAGCCACGTACTCAAGCAAAGCCCCGAATTCTTTGAAACCACGCAAACCGGCGAAGTGCTCTCGCGCCTTTCGGCCGACACCACACTGGTGCAAACCGTGGTCGGCTCGTCGCTGAGCATGGGGCTGCGCAACTTGGTGATGGGATTGGGCGCGCTGGCGGTGCTGGTCTGGACCAACCCGGTGGTGATGCTGCAGGTGCTGGTGGTGCTGGTGCTGATCGTGCTGCCCAGCCTGTGGTTTGGCCGACGTGTGCGCAAACTCTCGCGCGCGTCTCAAGACCGGGTGGCGGACTCCAGTGCGATTGCGGCCGAGGTGCTCAACGCCATTCCCGTGGTGCAGAGCTACACGGCTGAGGGACGAGAGACGCAGCGGTTTGTCACCTCGACCGACAACGCGTTTGCCACTGCCACCAAGCGCAGCCTGATGCGTTCGGTGCTGGTGGCCTTCATCATCATTGCCACGTCGGCCGCGCTGCTGTGGGGTCTGTACCAGGGCACGCAGGCGGTTGCCGAAGGCCGCATCAGCGCGGGCCACCTCGGGCAAACCGTGGTGTACGTGATCATTCTGGCCAGCGCCTTTGCAGTGCTGGGCGAGGTGTATGGCGACCTGCTGCGCGCAGCGGGTGCCACCGAGCGGCTGATGGAGCTGCTAGGCACCCAGTCTCCCATCACTTCACCCTCAAATCCGGCTCTAGCCCCCATGCCTGCTGCGGGAAGCGCTATCAAATTCGAAGCAATCAATTTTCACTACCCATCCCGCCCGCAGCAGGCGGCATTGCAGGACTTCAGCCTCGATGTGCATCCCGGGCAGACCGTGGCCATCGTGGGACCGAGCGGTGCGGGCAAGAGCACGGTGTTCCAGCTGCTGCTGCGTTACTACGACCCGCAGAGCGGCCAGATCGTGCTCGATGGTGTGGGTACACGCGCCATGGCTTTGGACGCGCTGCGCCAGCGCGTGGGCATTGTGCCGCAGGACGCCGTGATTTTTTCCAGCACGGCACTGGAGAACATCCGCTATGGCAAACCCGAGGCCACCGATGCCGAGGTGCACGCCGCCGCCCATGCCGCCTTTGCGCACGAATTCATCCAGGACTTGCCCGAGGGCTACAACACCTTCCTGGGCGAGCGCGGGGTGCGCCTGTCGGGCGGACAGCGCCAGCGCATTGCCATTGCACGCGCCATGCTCAAAAACCCGCCCCTGCTGCTGCTGGACGAAGCCACCAGCGCGCTGGACGCCGAGAGCGAACGCATGGTGCAGGCGGCACTGGAGTCGGCCATGCGCGACCGCACCACGCTGGTCATTGCCCACCGGCTGGCCACGGTACAAAAGGCCGATTTGATCGTGGTACTGGACCACGGCCGGCTGGTGGAGCAAGGGACGCACGCCGAACTGGTGGCACGTGGCGGGGTGTACGCCGGACTGGCGGCCTTGCAATTCAACGCCTGATAGCAGGTTTTGCACACGACAAAGCATTGAAAAGCGCGGGGTATGTGCCTAAAATCAAGGCATTCACTCCCGGGAGATTTTCCATGGACGTCAGCAAAGCCAAACCCCAGCAAGTACAACAGGTGCAAGCCACCAAGCGCGCCGAGCAGGTGCAGCAGACTCAGCGCCGCGAAGCGCAGGTGCAAGCTGAACAGGCACAGACACAAAAAGCCGCCGAGAACAAACCCCGTCCCAATGTGAACGGCCAGGGCCAGACCATCGGAACCCGCCTGAACGTCACGGCCTGAACACCGCGCCGGTCTGACAGGAACCACCCAGTGGTTGCCATCACCGCCACCAGCAACGCGACGCCGTCTTTGCAGTCGGTGTTGAATCGTTCGCGCGTGGAGCAGGCCGGGCGTGAAGCCGAGCAAGCAGAAGCCAACGCGCAGCAGTTGCGTGCGCAGGCCAACGAGGAAGAACGTAAAGCCCAGCAAGGCCAGGAAAAGGTGCGCACCCTGACGGCACAAGCCCGCCAATCGGACGCAACCTACACGTCTGCGGTCAAGGGCAGCACCTCCGAAGTACCGCCCGAAACGCAGGACTTCATCGAGCGCCTGTACAAGGCCACCAGCCAGAAGTTCACCGACAGCGGCAACGCACTCAAGACCACGGCGAACGGCTCGCCCGTCATCAATATTCAGGGCCAGTCGACGGGACGCATCGTCAACATCTCGGCCTGACCAGACACCGCCTGCGAGCACGCACGCCATTCGCCCGGTTATTACATTTCTGCATAGTTTCACTAAAACTCAGCCTTAGACAGGCTGAGGCGACGCGCCTAGAGTGCGGGGCTTGACGACTTACCACAGGAGCCCGCATGTCGCACCCGACCGCCCCCACAGGCACTGCATCGCATTTGAACAACCCGTACGGACACCCACTGCCGTCGTACCTCCAAGCCGACCAACTGGGTCCCTGGGGCATTTACCTGCAGCAAGTCGACCGCGTGATTCCCTACCTGGGGCATCTGGCGCGCTGGGCGGAAACCCTCAAGCGGCCCAAGCGGGCGCTGATTGTGGACGTCCCCATCCAGCTGGACAACGGCACCGTGGCGCACTTTGAAGGCTACCGCGTGCAGCACAACACCTCTCGCGGACCCGGCAAGGGGGGCGTGCGGTTTCACCAGGATGTGAGGCTGTCGGAAGTGATGGCGCTCTCAGCCTGGATGTCGATCAAGAATGCTGCCGTCAACGTGCCCTATGGCGGTGCCAAGGGCGGCATCCGCGTGGACCCCAAGACGCTGTCGCGTGGCGAACTGGAACGCATGACACGCCGCTACACCAGCGAGATCGGCATCATCATCGGCCCCACCAAGGACATCCCGGCGCCCGATGTCAACACCAATGAGCAAATCATGGCGTGGATGATGGACACCTATTCGATGAATGAGGGTGCCACAGCCACGGGCGTGGTCACGGGCAAGCCGATTGACCTGGGTGGCTCACTGGGCCGGCGTGAAGCCACAGGGCGCGGCGTATACACCGTGGGCGTGGAGGCGGCCCACCACATTGGGCTGGACGTGACCCACGCCCGGGTTGCTGTGCAGGGCTTTGGCAATGTAGGCGGTATCGCCGGCAAATTGTTTGCCCAGGCGGGTGCCCGCGTGGTGGCCGTGCAGGACCATGGCGGCACGATCTATCGTGAGTCGGGACTCGATGTGCCCGCGCTGTTGGCCCACGTCGCACTGACCGGCTCCGTGGCGGGCTTCGCACACGCGGAGGTGATCTCCCAGGATGCATTCTGGGATGTGGACTGCGACATCCTCATTCCTGCCGCACTGGAACAGCAGATCACGGCAGCCAATGCAGGGCGCATCCAAGCCCGTCTGGTGATTGAGGGTGCCAATGGACCGACCACACCACAGGCCGATGACATCCTGCAGGAACGCGGCATTCTGGTGCTACCCGACGTCATTGCCAACGCAGGTGGCGTGACGGTCAGCTACTTCGAGTGGGTGCAGGATTTCTCCAGCTTTTTCTGGAGCGAAGACGAAATCAATGCCCGTCTGGTACGCATCATGAAGGAAGCATTTGCCGGTGTGTGGCAGGTGGCACAGGACCACAAGGTCAGCCTGCGTACCGCCACTTTCATCGTGGCCTGCAAACGAATACTGCACGCACGCGAGTTGCGGGGTCTGTACCCCTGAGCATGAAGTGCTCCTGCAAGGATTTACTGCAGGGGTTCCTTCAACGCATCCGGTATCAGCAGCGGAACCACGTCGATCCCTTCTTCGACCAGCGCCTGCGCCTCGTCCGGGGTGGTCTTGCCGCGGATGGCTCGCTCCTCGGCTTCGCCGTAGTGCATCTTGCGGGCCTCCTCGGCAAAGCGGTTGCCTACATCGGTGGTGTTGGCCATCACATGGCGGGCTGCAGCCATCCATGCGGCAGCCAGGGCAGGCTGGCTCGCTACGGGTACCGCTTCGGTTGATTCCTTTGCGGGTGCATGCTGTGCGCCGGAAAGGCTAAGTCGGGGTGCACTGAGTTTCTTGACCACGTCAGGGTGCCCACATAGAGGGCACTGCACCAGGGATTGCGCAAGCTGCGTCTGAAAATCGTCTTCAGACGCAAACCAGCCCTCAAAGGTGTGGCCGTTCGAGCATTGCAGATCCAGAACTTTCATGCACGTATTGTCAACCCGCCAGTGCTTCGCCGCTGTTCTGCCACGGTAAAGCCCATGCGCCCGCAAGTACGTTCTGCAACCACAAAGCCCCCGTCAGCGTCTTGGCATCGGTGACCTTGCCTTCAAAACACCATTGCAACAGTTCCTGCGGAGTCGCAGTGATTACGTCCAGAAACTCCCCCTGGTCGAGCTTGCGCTCCCCCAGGGTCAGGCCTCGGGCAAACCAGATGTCGATGAATTCCGTGGAGTACGCAATGACCGGGTGCATCACACCCGCACGGGCCCACTCGGTGGCGGTGTAACCGGTCTCTTCGCGCAGCTCCCGTTGCGCACAGGCCAGCACACTTTCATCGGCGTCGAGCTTGCCGGCCGGAAATTCGATCATCACCTGCCCGACGGGATAACGGAATTGCCGCTCCAGCACCACACGAACCTGCCCCTGTGCATCCGTGAGCAAAGGAATGACCATGACGGCCCCCGGGTGCACCACATATTCGCGCACGGAACTCTGCCCATCCGGCAACCGCACGGTATCGCGAAATGCGTGCAGAAAGACGCCCTTGAGAACTTCCTGGCTCGACGTCCGGGTTTCAATCAGGTGGCTATCGCCCATGGCTCCCGCCAGATTAATCTCTGTGCCGCAACAGATAGCGGTAGACGAAGCCAGGGAACGCAAAGGTCAGGAAGAGTGTGACCGTGATGGCGTAGAACTCCCAAGTCTGCGGAACAATCTGGCCAGCACGGTTTTCGAGAAACAATCCGACCAGACCCGACAGCAGATAGAGCGCCAGCAACTCCAGCAGACGCACACCCAATGACTTGGGGCTTGGCCGTGCGATCACGCCGAACAGCTTCTGGCTGAAAAATGGCAAGTTCGCTGCCACCAATGCGAGCACCAGTACCAGCCAGACAGAAACAGAAGTGGTCACGCAGGCAGACTCAGATCAGCAGCCAAAAACCGCTCAGGTTCCCAGCATTTGCAGCACCGAACGCGCGCAAATATCCATGAGACCGCTGGGCAGCAAGCCCAGAATGAGCACCAGAGCCCCGTTGATGCTCAAGACTGCGCGCACATCCATGGGAGCAACCACATGGGTGGCCGTGATCGGCTCGTCAAAGTACATGACCTTGATGAGTCGCAGGTAGTAGAAAGCACCGATGAGGGACATCAGGACAGCGAAGATCGCCAGGCCGAGGTACAGCGCCTGACCGGACGCCACCAATGCCTGGAGCACTGACAGCTTGGCGTAGAAACCGACCATGGGCGGGATGCCTGCCAGGGAGAACAGGCAGACAGCCATCACACCGGCATACAAGGGACTGCGCTGGTTCAGACCAGCAAAGTCCGCAATCTCTTCGCTCTCGAAACCCTCGCGGGACAACAGCAGCAGCACACCGAAGCTGGCCAGTGTCGTGAGAACGTAGCTGACCACATAGAACATCGCCGAGCTGTAGGCATTGGCTGCAGACAGGGTATTGCCATTGACAACACCAGACATCAAACCCAGCAGCACAAAACCCATCTGGGAAATCGTGGAGAAGGCCAGCATGCGCTTGACATTGGTCTGCGCGATGGCCGCCAGGTTACCAATCAACAGCGAACCTACCGCCAGCACCATCAGCATTTGTTGCCAGTCAAAGGCCAGCGGCAGCATGCCTTCCACCAGCAGCCGAATCACGATGGCAAATGCCGCAAGCTTGGGAGCGCCGCCAATCATCAGCGTAATGGCGGTGGGGGCGCCCTGGTACACGTCGGGGATCCACATATGGAAAGGCACCACACCGAGCTTGAACGCCAGGCCGGCGACGATAAACACCAAACCAAACACCAACACCTGGTGGCGCACTTGGCCGGAAACGATGGCCTTGAAAATCATATTGATGTCCAGCGAACCTGTGGCGCCATACATCATCGACATACCGTACAGCAGGAAGCCCGAAGCCAGGGCGCCCAGCACAAAGTACTTCATGGCAGCTTCGGTCGCCGTCGCGTTGTCGCGGCGCAAAGCCACGAGGGCGTAACTGGACAGGGTCAGCAACTCCAGTCCCATGTAGATCACCAGGAGGTTGTTCCCGGAAATCATCACGAACATACCGAGAAGGGCAAACATGCTCAGTGTGAAGAACTCACCGCCGCGCAGCATATCCCGCTGTCCCGCATAAGGGCGACCATAAACCAGTGTCACCATGACTGCCACAGTGGCAAAACACTTGAGCCAATTGCCCATGGAGTCACTGACCACCATGTTGCCGAACGCGTACATGGTGGCCCCGCCCGTAGCGTAGGCCGCCTGAAGGATGGCCACCACGGCCAGGGTCAGCAGGGTTAGTGCATAGGTCCGCCCACGCAGGGGCGACTTGACGCCCAGATCCAGCAGCGCGATGGCGCACGCCATGGCAAACAGAATGATCTCGGGGTAAACGGCGATCCAACTGATTTTGTCAATCATCTTAGGTCTCTCAATTCAGTTTGATCAGTTCAGCTTGGAAATCGCAACATGCTTGAGCAGCTGCGCAACCGAAGCATCCATGACGTCAGTAAACGGCTTGGGATAAATGCCCATGTAGAGCACCGCAATGGCCAGCAGCGCCAGCATGGTGAACTCACGCGCGTTGATGTCGACCAAGGCCTTCACATCGTCATTGGCGACCGGGCCGAGGTACACGCGCTTGAACATCCATAGCGTATAGGCCGCACCAAAAATCAGCGCACTGGCGGCCGCAAAACCGATCCAGAAGTTGAACTTGACTGCACCCAAAATCACCATCCACTCACCTACGAATCCAGCGGTACCCGGCAAACCGCAGTTGGCCATGGCAAACAGCAGGCCAAATGCCGCGAATTTGGGCATGGTGTTGACCACGCCGCCATAGCTCGCGATTTCGCGCGAGTGCACCCGGTCATACAGTACACCGATGGACAGGAACATGGCGCCCGACACAAAACCGTGCGCAATCATCTGAACCAGTCCCCCGGAAATACCCAGATCATTGAAGATGAAAAAACCCAGCGTCACAAAACCCATATGGGCCACAGAGGAATAAGCCACCAGCTTCTTCATGTCCTGTTGCACCATGGCCACCAGACCGACGTAGACGACCGCCACCAGTGACAGTGTGATCATCAGCCAGGCCCATTCATGTGCTGCGTCGGGCGCAATCGGCATCGAGAAGCGCAGGAAACCATAGGCTCCGAGCTTCAGCATGATGGCGGCCAGAACCGCGGAACCACCCGTAGGCGCTTCCACGTGGACATCGGGCAACCAGGTGTGCACCGGCCACATAGGCACCTTGACGGCGAATGCTGCGAAGAAGGCAAAGAACAGGAACGTCTGAGCAGTCTTGCCAAGCGGCAGTGCGTGCCACACCGCCAGATCAAAGCTGCCGCCCGACGCGGTGTACAGGTAAATCAGTGCCACCAGCATGAGCAGCGAACCCATCAGCGTATACAGGAAGAACTTGAACGCGGCATAGATCTTGTTCGGACCGCCCCAGATACCAATAATCAGGTACATCGGGATCAGCGTGGCTTCGAAAAAGACGTAGAACAACAGACCATCGAGCGCACAGAACACGCCGATCATCAAACCGCTCAGAATCAGGAAGGCGCCCATGTACTGGTTGACGCGGCGGGTGATGACCTCCCAACCGGCGATGACAACGATCACGTTGATAAATGCCGTCAGCAACACAAACCAGAAAGAAATGCCATCCACACCGAGGTGGTAATTGACATTGAAGCGCTCAATCCAGGAGGCTTTCTCAACGAACTGCATGGCTGCAGACGCGGTATTGAACTGTCCGTACAGCGGCAGCGTCACCAGCAGGCTGATGATCGAGCCAATCAAGGCCACCCAACGCACCATACCGGGTTGGTCGTCGCGTCCCAACGCCAGCAAAATCACTCCGAACGCAATGGGCGTCCAGATCGCAAGGCTCAACAATCCCATGTTCTTTTTCTCCTACTTGAGCCAGACGAAATACGTCATGAGCACAAAAATGCCCAAAATCATGACCAGGGCGTAGTGGTACAGGTAACCCGTCTGCAACTTGCGCGCAACGCCGGCAATGGCGCCCACCACTTTCCATGAACCATTGACCACCAGACCGTCAATCAGCGTCTGGTCCCCACCCTTCCACAGACCGGTTCCCAGAGCTCGGGCACCACGGGCCAGAATGTTCTCGTTGATCCAATCGAGGTAGTACTTGTTCTCCAGCAGTTTGAAGACCGGCATGACATTGCGCTTGATCGCTGCGGGCACAGCCGGGTTCACCAGATACATGTAGTAGGCAACGGCAACACCCGCCAGCGCAAGCCAGAACGGCAAGGTGCTGAAGGCGTGGGCCGCCATGGCCAGCGGACCGTGGAATGCGTGGGCCAACTCCTCCATCACAGGGTGTTTCGAAGCGTTCACGAAGATGGCGTCTTTGAAAAACTCTCCATACAACATGGGACCGATCGCCAGGTAACCAATCACCACGGAGGGAATGGCCAGCAGTACCAGCGGTACGGTCACGACCCAGGGCGACTCGTGCGGCTTGTGGTGTCCGTGATGGTCATCATGCCCGTGCGCATCATGGTGATCGTCGTGGTGAGCATCCGGATTTTGGTCGAAGCGCTCTTTTCCGTGGAACACCAGGAAATACATGCGGAACGAATAAAAAGCTGTGACAAACACGCCAGCCAGAACGGCGAAAGATGCAAATCCGGCAGCTGGCAGGTGGCTTTCGAGAACCGCCTCAATAATGCTGTCCTTGGAATAGAAACCGGCAAACAGCGGCGTGCCAATCAGTGCCAGCGAACCGAGCAGCGACGTGATCCAGGTAATGGGCATGTACTTACGCAGACCACCCATCCAGCGGATGTCCTGGTTGTGGTGTACACCCATGATGACCGAGCCCGCGCCGAGGAACAGCAACGCCTTGAAGAAAGCGTGTGTCATCAGGTGGAATACTGCGACCGAGTAGGCTGAGGCACCCAGCGCCACTGTCATGTACCCGAGCTGCGACAGCGTGGAATAGGCCACCACACGCTTGATGTCATTCTGAATGATGCCCAGGAAGCCCATGAACAGGGCCGTGATGGCGCCGATCACCAGAATGAAGTTGAGTGCTGTGTCGCTAAGTTCGAACAGCGGCGACATGCGGGCGACCATGAAAATACCGGCGGTCACCATGGTGGCTGCGTGAATCAGCGCGGAAATCGGAGTGGGGCCTTCCATGGAGTCTGGCAGCCACACATGCAGCGGGAACTGCGCCGATTTGCCCATGGCACCGATAAACAGGCAAATGCAGATGACCGTCACCAGCATCCAGTCCGTGCCAGGAAATGCCATGGCAGACAGTTCACCCGCCTTCGCGAATACTTCTGTGTAGTTGAGGGTGCCACCAAAGGCAACAATCAAACCGATGCCAAGAATGAACCCGAAGTCACCCACACGGTTAACCAAGAACGCCTTCATATTGGCAAAAATGGCTGTGGGCTTGTTGAACCAGAATCCAATCAGCAAATAGGACACCAAACCCACTGCTTCCCAACCGAAGAACAGTTGCAGCAGGTTGTTGCTCATGACGAGCATCAACATGGAGAAGGTGAACAACGAGATGTAGGCGAAGAAACGGTTGTAGCCCTCGTCTTCGTCCATATAGCCAATGGTGTAGATGTGCACCATCAGCGAGACGAAAGTGACCACGCACATCATCATGGCGGTCAGGCCGTCGACCAGGAACCCGATCTCCATCTTCAGTCCGCCGACGACCATCCAGGTGTAAAGGGTCTCGTTAAAACGGGCCCCTTCCATGGCAACCGACTTGAGTGTCAGCGCGGACAGGATAAAAGCGACCAGCACGCCGAGAATGGTCAGCGTATGACTCAGACGGCGACCGATCCAGTTGCCACCAAATTTGGTGCCAAAAATACCCGCCAGAGCGGATCCCACCAAGGGTGCCAGCGGGACCGCAAGCAGTGTAGAAGCAGACAGGGTTTGACTCATCTTATTAACCCTTGAGCGTATTGAGTTCGTCCACATTGATGCTGGACTTGTTACGGAACAGCAGCACCAGAATGGCCAATCCGATCGCGGACTCCGCGGCAGCCACTGTCAGAATGAAGAACACGAATATCTGACCGTGCAGATCATGCAGGTAATGCGAAAAGGCGACGAAATTGGTATTGACAGCCAGCAACATCAGTTCAATAGCCATCAACAACACGATCAGGTTCTTCCGGTTCAGGAAGATGCCCACCACCGACAGGGCAAACAGCATGCCACCCAGTGAGAGGAAATGTCCAAGTGTCAAAGTCATGCTTTGGTCTCCGCTTGCGTAGCAGCCTGTGTGGGCGCGGGAGCCTCACGTGTGGCATCCATCTTGACCACGGCCATTCGGTCGCGCGCCTTGACGCGCACCTGATCGCCTGGGCTGACATATTTGCTGTCCTTGCGGGCACGCAGCGTCAGCGCGATCGCCGCAATCATGGCCACCAGCAGAATGGCTGCAGCCACCTCCAGTGGGTAGAGGTACTTCGTGTACAGCAATATGCCGAGCTCTTTGGTATTGGAGGCGCCAGGCACAACAGCCTGGGGTTCATCCACAACGCGGAACCCGCCCATCAAGACTGCAGACATCTCCAGTGCAATGACCACCCCCAGAATGGCGGCGAGAGGAAAATGCTTCCAGAAGCCTACCCGCAGATTTTCCACGTTCACGTCCATCATCATCACGACGAACAGGAACAACACCATCACCGCACCCACGTACACCAGCACCAGCGTAATCGACAGGAACTCAGCCTTCAAAAGCATCCATACCAAGGCTGCCTGGAAGAAGGTCAGTACGAGAAATAACACGGCATGCACCGGGTTACGTGCAGTAATCACACGAAACGCTGCAAACAGCATGACTGCCGAGAAAATGTAGAACAGACCAGTCGTGACACTCATAATTCAGTTTCTTTCTTGCGACGGATCAGCGGTACTTGGCGTCAGCCTGCTTATTGGCAGCGATCTCGCTCTCATAGCGATCACCCACGGCCAGCAACATTTCCTTGGTGAAGTACAGGTCACCCCGCTTTTCACCGTGGTATTCCAGAATATGCGTTTCCACGATGGAATCCACCGGGCAACTCTCTTCACAGAAACCGCAAAAAATGCACTTGGTCAAATCGATGTCATAGCGTGTGGTACGACGTGAACCGTCGGCCCGTACATCGGACTCGATCGTGATCGCCATGGCAGGGCAAACGGCCTCACACAATTTGCAGGCAATGCACCGTTCTTCGCCATTTTCATAACGACGCAACGCATGCAGACCTCGGAAGCGAGGCGACAGCGGTGTCTTTTCCTCCGGGAACTGCACGGTGACTTTACGGCGAAAAAGATACCGCCCCGTTAGTGCGAGTCCTTTGAAAAGCTCAATCAGCAAAAAGCTGTAGAGGAAATCCTTGAGAGAAAATGCGGAAGGCATAGAGGCAGAAGTGTTAGAAGACATTGATCGTTCCCTCACTTCCAGATGTTCAGGGGGGTCTGCATCCAGACACCCACGACAACCAGCCAGAACAACGTGACAGGAATAAACACTTTCCAGCCCAAACGCATGATCTGGTCATAGCGGTAACGGGGAAAGGTCGCCCGCACCCAGATGAACAGGCTCACCACGAGGCAGGTCTTGATACCCAGCCAGATCCAGCCGGGAATCCAGTCCAGTGCGGCTACCGGCGACAGCCAACCACCCAAGAACAAGGTGGAGGCCAAAATGGAAATCAGCCACATGTTGGCGTACTCAGCCAAGTAGAACATGGCATAGGACATACCCGAGTATTCGACCATGTGGCCAGCAACGATCTCCGCCTCGCCTTCCACCACGTCAAACGGATGGCGATTGGTTTCAGCCAAGCCAGAAACAATATAGATCACAAAAATCGGCAACAGTGGCAGCCAGTTCCAGGACAGGAATGACAGCCCCATGTCGGCAAAAGAGCCCTTACCCTGGAGCACAACGATCTCGGTAAGGTTCATGCTTCCCGACACCATGAGCACGATGACCAGGCAAAAACCCATGGCAATTTCGTAGCTCACCATCTGTGCGGACGCACGCAAAGCCCCCAGAAACGCGTACTTGGAGTTGGAAGCCCACCCGGCAATCACCACACCATAGACCTCCATGGAGGTGATGGCCATGATAAACAGCAGCCCTGCATTGATGTTGGCGAGCGCGACCTCAGGACCAAAGGGAACCACAGCCCACGCCGCCATAGCCGGCATGATGGTCAGAATGGGACCGATAAAGAACAGACTCTTATTCGCAGCCGCAGGAACCAAAATTTCCTTGGTCAGCAGTTTCAAAGCATCTGCAATCGGTTGCAGCAAACCCAGAGGACCCACGCGATTGGGGCCCACGCGCACCTGCATCCAACCCAGGAATTTGCGTTCCCACAGGGTCAAATAGGCAACCGCGCCCATCAGAGGCAATACCACCACCACGATCTTGATCAGCGCCCACAGAACTGGCCACACAACGCCAGTCCACCATGCGTTCGACAGGAGGCCCATGCCACCGTTGTACACCATGTCAATCATGCTTGTGCCTCCTGAACTACCAGTCGTGCATCAGCGGTCAACTGCAGAGATGGCGCACGCCGAACGATGCCATCGAGTTGGTAGATGCCTGCCACGACCGGTGCACCTGCCGCTGCGGACAGATCTGTCGGCAAATTCGCAGCGTTGTTCAATGCGCTGGCGGAAACCTGTGCCGGAACGCCACCGCTGGCCTGGTGCATGCCAGCCAGAACATCCTGCGCAGATTCGTAGGCAAAACCTGGCAGATCCAGCATATTGGCGAGTACGCGCAACACTTTCCATGCCGGTCGCGTTTCGGCAAGCGGCTTCACCACGGCATGGAAGCTTTGAACCCGACCTTCCGCGTTCACAAAAGTACCTGGTGTTTCTGTGAATGGCGCAATGGGCAACAGCACATCACTGAACTCCATATTCGCCTTGAAAGGGCTCAGGGTGACAACCATCTCAGCTTTGCCCAGATTTTGGACTGCGGCAGCACCAGCAGCAGAGTCGCGCGCTGGCTCTGTATTGAGCAACAGCACCGCCTTCAAAGCACCGGCCAGCATTTGTCCGGCATTCAATCCACCCTTGCCAGGCATGGCACCAGCCAGCTGGGCCCCCACGGTATTGGCCGCCTCGGTGAGGTAACCGACGCTTGCGCCGGTCTGCGCTGCGATCCAGTTCGCCAGCCCCAGCAAACCGGAGGCCTGGGCATGGTGTGCTGCTGCATTGCCTAACAGCACTGCCGTGCGTTCACCACCGAGCAACGACTTGGCAATGGCTTGCGCTTCAGGGGTTGCATTTCCGCCGACCGGTGCTGCGACGCCCTTTTCGGCAGCAATCGCAGCAGCAATATCGGCAAGTGCCTGAAGCCACTGCGACGACGCCACTGTCATGGCATTGGCCACGGGCAAAGCCCAATCACTGACACGCTCATTGAGCACATTCACAGCACAACCCAGTTTGGTCGCATGACGAATCCGCAACGCAAACAGAGGGTGGTCCTTGCGCAGGTTGGAACCCACGACCAGCACGCGCTGCAACTGGGACAAGGAAGCGATGGAAGTTCCCAGGTAGCGCGCACCCGGTGCAGTCACAAATTCTGCGTTACGCAGACGGTAGTCGATGTTCTCGCTACCCAAGCCACGCACCAAGGAGCCCGCCAAATGCAACTCTTCCAATGTGCTGTGCGGGCTCACCAAAGCGCCCACCGCATTCGCACCGTGGTTGGCCTTGATTTGTTTCAGTCCATTGGCAACATACTCAAGCGCTGTCTGCCAGTCCACGCTCTTCCACACACCACCCTGTTTGAGCAGGGGCGTTGTAAGGCGATCCTCTCCATTGAGAGCTTCGTAAGAGAAACGGTCACGGTCGGCAATCCAGCATTCATTCACCGCATCGTTCTCCAACGGAACGACACGCATCACCTTGTTGTTTTTCACCTGCACAATCAGATTGGCGCCCGTCGAGTCATGCGGACTGATCGACTTGCGACGTGACAGCTCCCAGGTACGGGCGCTGTAACGGAAAGGCTTGCTGGTCAATGCACCAACCGGGCAGATGTCAATCATGTTGCCCGACAACTCGGAATCCACCGTCGCACCAACGAAGGTTTCAATCTCGGCATGCTCACCACGGTGGGACATCCCCAGCTCCATGGCGCCCGCAATTTCCTGACCGAAACGCACGCAACGTGTGCAATGGATGCAGCGGCTCATCTCTTCCATGGAGATCAGCGGGCCCACATCCTTGTGGAACACCACACGCTTTTCTTCTTCATAGCGTGAAGTACTGCCACCATATCCCACGGCCAGATCCTGCAACTGGCACTCGCCACCCTGATCGCAAATAGGGCAATCCAGCGGATGGTTGATCAGCAGGAATTCCATGACCGACTTCTGGGCCTTGATGGCCTTGTCGCTCTTGGTACGAACGATCATGCCTTGCGTTACCGGCGTGGCGCAGGCAGGCATGGGTTTGGGCATCTTCTCCACATCCACCAGGCACATGCGGCAATTGGCAGCAATGCTGAGTTTCTTGTGGTAGCAGAAGTGCGGAATGTAGGTACCAGCCTTGTCGGCGGCATGCATGATCATGCTGCCTTCAACAATGTCTACCTTCTTGCCATCGAGTTCGATTTCAATCATTTTGGTATTGCTCAAACGTAGGCTGGAACCATACAGCTCTTGTGCTCAATGTGGTGCACAAACTCGTGCCGGAAATGTTTGATCATGGCGCGTACTGGCATCGCTGCCGCATCGCCCAGGGCACAAATCGTGCGGCCCATGATGTTTTCGGCCACATTGTCCAGCAGATCCATATCGCTAGGACGCCCGTGTCCAGTCTCAATGCGGTCAACCATGCGTGACAACCAGCCCGTACCTTCACGGCAGGGCGTGCACTGTCCGCAGGACTCATGCATGTAAAAGTAGCTCAGACGCTGCAGTGCCTTGACCATGCAACGCGAATCGTCCATCACAATGACCGCGCCGGAGCCCAGCATGGAGCCTGCCTTGGCAATGGAGTCGTAATCCATCGTGCATTCCATGATGACGGACGCAGGCAACACCGGAGACGATGAACCACCAGGAATCACAGCCTTGAGCTGGCGACCAGCGCGCACGCCACCTGCCAGTTCCAGCAGTTTGGAAAACGGGGTTCCCATGGGGATTTCGTAGTTGCCGGGACGCTCCACGTCACCGCTCACCGAGTAAATCTTGGTGCCACCGTTATTGGGCTTGCCGCACTCCAGGTAGGCCGGCCCCCCGTTGCGAATGATCCAGGGAACCGCTGCGAAGGTTTCCGTGTTGTTGATGGTGGTGGGCTTGCCGTACAGACCGAAACTGGCAGGAAAGGGTGGCTTGAAGCGGGGCTGCCCTTTTTTTCCTTCGAGCGACTCCAACAAGGCGGTTTCCTCACCGCAGATGTAGGCGCCAAACCCGTGGGCGGCATGCAGCTGAAAGCTGAAATTCGAGCCCATGATGTTGTTACCCAGAAAGCCGGCCGCGCGGGCTTCTTCCAGTGCTGCCTCAAAGCGCTCGTAGGAACCGAAAATTTCGCCGTGGATGTAGTTGTAACCCACGCTGATGCCCATGGCATAGGCAGCAATGGCCATGCCTTCGATCACGATGTGCGGATTGAACTGCAGAATGTCGCGGTCTTTGCAGGTACCGGGCTCGCCCTCGTCGGAATTGCACACCAGATACTTCTGTCCGGGGAACTGGCGGGGCATAAAGCTCCACTTCAGACCGGTCGGAAAGCCTGCACCGCCGCGTCCGCGCAAACCGGACTCTTTGACCGTAGCAATCACTTGGTCCTGGGTGAAGCCTTCGCCTCCATCTTTGCCCAGAATTTTGCGCAGAGCCTGATACCCACCACGTGCTTCGTAGTCCTTGATGCTCCAGTTCGACCCATTCAATCCTGCATATATCTGCGGATTGATATGGCGGTCATGGAAACAGGTTTCCACGCCCTTGGCAACAAACTGGTTGATAACGTCCTGCGCGCTCATACCTTGCCCTCCGCGGAACGGATACCGTCCACCAACTGGTCCAGCTTGTCGTTGCTCATGAAACTGCACATCGAGCGGTCGTTGACCAGCAGAACAGGCGAGTCAGCACACGCGCCAAGGCATTCGCTTTGCTGCAGGGTAAACAAACCGTCCGGTGTCGTTTCACCCATCGAGATACCGAGCTTCTTCTCCAGATGGTGAAGAGCCTTTTGCCCATCACGCAGTTGGCACGGCAGGTTCGTACACACGTTGAGCTTGAACTTACCCACCGGTCGCTGGTTGTACATGTTGTAGAAGGTCGTGACCTCATGCACAGCCATGGGCGCCATGCCGAGGTAATCGGCAACGACCTTCTCGCTGTCAGCACTAACGTGCCCGAGCTCCTGCTGGACGATGGACAGGCACGCCATCACAGCAGACTGCTTCTGGTCAGCGGGGTATTTGGCCACTTCTTTGGCGAAGCGGGCTTTGGTAGCGTCGGAGATCATCGATCAATCTCTCCAAAAACAATGTCCATGGTGCCAATGATGGACACCGCGTCGGCGATCATGTGCCCTTGAGCCATCTCGTTGAGGCCCGCCAGATGCGCAAAGCCAGGCGGACGGATCTTCAGGCGATACGGTTTATTGGCACCATCACTGACGATGTAAATACCAAATTCACCCTTCGGATGCTCCACAGCCGCATAGGCCTCGCCTTCCGGCACATGGAAACCTTCAGTGAACAGCTTGAAATGGTGAATCAAGCCTTCCATATTGGTCTTCATGGACTCGCGCGAAGGTGCCGCCACTTTGTGGTTGTCGGTAATGACGGGGCCAGGATTGGCCTTGAGCCAGTCCACGCACTGCTTGATGATGCGGTTGGACTGCTTCATCTCTTCCATGCGCACCAGATAGCGGTCGTACACGTCGCCAGTTTTACCCACGGGGATATCAAAATCCAGCTTATCGTAGGCATCGTAGGGCTGCTTCTTGCGCAGATCCCAGGCAATACCGGAGCCGCGCAACATGGGACCCGTAAAGCCCATATTGAGTGCACGCTCAGGAGTCACGATGCCGATGTTGACCGTGCGCTGCTTCCAGATGCGGTTTTCGGTCAGCAGGGTGTGGTATTCCTCCAGGCACTTGGGGAAGCGCTGGGAAAAGTCGTCAATGAAGTCCAGCAGCGAACCCTGGCGGTTCTGGTTGAGCTCAGCCACGCCCTTGGCATTGCGCACCTTGCTGGCCTTGAACTGGGGCATGGTGTCAGGCAGATCACGGTACACACCACCAGGACGGAAGTACGCCGCGTGCATGCGTGCACCACTGGCGGCCTCGTACATGTCAAACAGGTCTTCCCGCTCACGGAAGGTGTAAATCAGGATGGTGGAACTGCCGCAATCATTGCCATGCGAACCCAGCCACATCAGGTGGTTGAGCAGACGGGTAATTTCGGAGAACATCACGCGGATGTACTGGGCCCGGATCGGCACTTCGATGCCCAGAAGCTTCTCGATTGCCAGGCAATAGGCGTGCTCATTGCACATCATGGACACGTAATCGAGACGGTCCATATAGGGCAGCGCCTGGATATAGGTCTTGGTCTCAGCCAGCTTTTCCGTTGCGCGGTGCAGCAATCCAATGTGCGGATCTGCACGCTGGATCACCTCGCCATCGAGCTCGAGCACCAGACGCAAAACGCCGTGTGCCGCCGGGTGCTGCGGTCCAAAGTTCAGGGTGTAGTTTTTGATCTCAGCCATGCATACCTCTGCTTATTGCAGGCCCCCGTAATTGTCTTCACGGACGATACGCGGCGTAATCTCCCGCGTTTCGATCGTGACCGGCTGGTAAATAACGCGCGCCTGCTCGGCATCGAAACGCATTTCGACATGTCCGGTGACCGGAAAGTCTTTGCGGAAAGGATGGCCGATAAAACCATAGTCCGTCAGAATGCGGCGCAAATCATTGTGCCCATCGAACACGATGCCAAACAGGTCAAACGCTTCGCGCTCGAACCAGTTCGCAGAATTCCAGATGTCTGTAACCGACGCCACCATGGGCATATCGTCATCGGGAGCAAACACTTTGAGACGCACACGTTGATTCAGACTCACCGACAGCAAATGGCTCACCACTGCGTAGCGCTGCCCATCCAGAGAACCCGCAGGATACTCAGAGTAGTCCACACCGCACAGGTCGATCAGCTGCTCGAACTGGCAGCCCGGCGCATCACGCAGAGCTTTCGCGGCTGACAGATAGTTAGCAGCCGCCACCTGAACGGTCACTTCGCCCAAGGCTATGGAAATATGTTTGATTTTTTCACCCAGCACCGCCTCAATGGCAGCCTGGGTCGCTTCAGGGCGAACGGAATAGACAGTCATGGCAATCCTCAAGCCCGCGCAATGGTTTCAGTGCGGCGAATTTTCTGCTGCAACTGCAAAATGCCATACAACAATGCCTCTGCCGTGGGCGGACAACCAGGAACGTACACATCCACGGGAACAACACGGTCGCATCCACGCACCACCGAGTAACTGTAATGGTAGTAGCCACCACCATTCGCGCAGGAGCCCATGCTGATCACCCACCGCGGCTCAGACATCTGGTCATACACCTTGCGCAGAGCTGGTGCCATCTTGTTGCACAACGTGCCCGCAACAATCATCAGATCCGACTGGCGCGGACTGGCGCGAAACACCTCGGAACCAAAGCGGCTGATGTCATAGCGCGCTGCCGCAGCATGCATCATCTCCACCGCACAACAGGCCAGACCAAACGTCATGGGCCAGATAGAGCCCGTCTTGGCCCAGTTCATCACCGAGTCGTAACTGGTGGTGACAAAGCCTTCTTTCAGTACACCTTCAATCATTGCTTTACTCCCAGTCCAGGGCGCCTTTTTTCCACATGTACACAAAGCCGATGGTCAGCACTGTGACGAATTCCAGACCGACCAGAAAGCCAAAAGTACCCAACTCCTTGAGGCCTACTGCCCAAGGAAAAAGGAACGCGGTTTCAAGATCGAACAGGATAAACAGAATGGCTACCAGGTAGTAGCGCACGTCAAACTTCATGCGAGCGTCTTCAAACGCCTCGAAGCCGCATTCATAGGGGGAGTTTTTCGCCGGATCAGGCCGATTGGGCCCGAGGATATAGCCGAGGACCTGCGGGACAACGCCGATGCCGATACCGACCAAGATGAACAGAAGGACGGGCAAATATTGATCGAGGTTCATCTTGAGATTCTGATCACCGTTAATTGCCCGAACCAGGCTTGACCCAGGCAGGCAGTTTTGTTTGGTGCCGTCGGCGAGACTCGAACTCGCACAGCTTTCGCCACTACCCCCTCAAGATAGCGTGTCTACCAATTTCACCACGACGGCGGCTCACTAATTACCGGATTGCGTGAGGATCCCCACGGACTATTTTGCTTTCCGGCAAGACTTAGAGTTTACCCTGAAATTGCCCCACTTCAGAGAGGGGCAAGCCAATTACTTGGCGGGAATTTGCGCTGCGCCAGATGCAGGCGCTACGGTAGCAGGCACTTCAGGAGCAGCCGCCGGGGCAACCACCGCAGCACCCTCCAGCACACTGCCAGAACTTGCAGGACGCAGGTTGCCAAAATAGGCCAAAGCCAATGTGCAGACAAAAAACACGGTGGCCAGCACTGCAGTGGTGCGGGACAGGAAGTTGGCACTGCCACTGGCCCCAAACAGGCTGCCAGAACCGCCACTGCCAAATGCTGCCCCCATGTCGGCGCCTTTGCCGTGCTGCACAAGGATCAGGCCGATCATGGCCAGCGCGGACAGCATTTGAACTGTCAGGATGATGGTTACTGCGATGCTCATATTCAACTCCAAACTAATAAACGGATACGCGCGCCCGTTAACGGGCTGCGGCGACGATAGACAGGAAATCAGGGGCTTTGAGTGAGGCTCCGCCCACCAGTCCGCCATCAATGTCGGTTTGTGCCAGCAATTGCGCCGCATTCGCCGCATTCATGCTGCCACCATACAGAATGTGCACGCGGTCAGCGTGCGGAGTGGCCGCCTTGAGTTGCGCGCGCAACACGGCGTGCACCTCCTGCGCCTGCTCGGGACTGGCAGTCTTGCCAGTTCCGATCGCCCAAACGGGTTCATAGGCCACGACGATTTCACTGATGCAATGGCCATTGGTGTGAATGACGGCTGCAAGCTGGCGCTTCACCACCTCTTCGGTCTGGCCCGCTTCACGTTCGGCCAGCGTCTCTCCCACGCACACGATGGGCGTGATCCCGTTGGCCAGGGCACGTTGTGCCTTGAGGGCTACAAGAGCATCGGTTTCACCGTGGTACTGGCGGCGCTCCGAATGGCCAACGATGGCATAACGCACACCAAAATCCTTCAGCATGACGGCAGACACTTCACCGGTATACGCTCCCGATTCATGTTGCGACAGATCCTGCGCACCCAGATCCACACCGGTATTGGCAACCAGTGCCTGCACCTGGCCCAGATAGGGAGCAGGCACACACACCGCCACCAGACAATCCTTGCCATCCATTCCTGCAGCCAGCGCCTTCACCAGCGCCTCGTTGGACGCAGAAGACCCGTTCATCTTCCAGTTTCCGGCAATCAGTTTCTTTTTCATAGCGACCCCCAAGTCAATACGATCTTGCCCACATGCTGATTTGTTTCCATCAGCGCATGGGCCTTTGCAGCATCCGCAGCGGCAAACACACTGTGCACCACGGGTTTGATCTTGCCCGCCTCCAGCAGCGGCCACACCCTTTGCAGACACGCCTGGGCGATGGCCTGCTTGAATGCCATCGGTCTGGGCCGCAAAGTGGACCCGGTAATGGTCAGGCGCTTGCGCAAGACCAGGCCTGCATTGATTTCACTTTGCACGCCCCCCTGCACGGCAATGATGACCAGGCGACCATCCTCTGCCAGGCACTGCACTTCCTTGGCCACGTAACCACCAGCCACCATGTCCAGTACCACGTCCACACCACGCCCATCGGTCAGGCGCAATGCTTCGGTCTGGAAATCATGCGTCTTGTAGTTGATGGCATGGTCGGCACCCAGCGCCAGACAGGCGGCGCATTTTGCATCGCTACCGGCCGTGGCAATCACGGTGGCGCCCAGGGCCTTGGCCAGCTGAATGGCGGTCACGCCAATCCCACTGGTGCCACCCTGCACCAGCAAGGTCTCCCCTGCCTGCAGGCGGCCGCGATCAAACACATTGCTCCAGACCGTGAAAAACGTCTCTGGCAAAGATGCAGCTTCAATGTCCGTCAACCCTTGGGGTACCGGCAAACACTGCCCGACCGGAGCCACACACAACTCGGCATAGCCGCCGCCAGCCACCAGTGCACAGACGCGGTCGCCCAATTGGAAGCCCGCCGCCTGCATGGCCGCAGCGTCGCCATCCACGATGGTGCCTGCCACTTCCAGCCCCGGCAGATCCGACACACCCGCAGGTGCAGGGTAATGCCCGGCACGCTGCAGCACATCCGGCCGGTTGATGCCACTGGCTGCCACACGAATGCACACCTCTCCCGCGCCCGCAACAGGCGCAGGACGGTCCACCAGACGCAATACGTCGGGTGGACCGAAGGAGGATATTTCAACAGCTTTCATAGCCAAATCAACCAGCAGCCCCCGCGCTTATTGCGCAAGCAGCTACCAAATTAATAGCAGACTTACTTAAGCCTGATCGCCGTTCTGGGCCGGACGGTCCAGCAGCGCCTTCATGGACAGCTTGATGCGGCCCTTTTCGTCGGTTTCCAGGACCTTGACCTTGACGATCTGGCCTTCGGACAGGTAGTCCGTGACCTTCTCGACGCGCTCGTGGGCGATCTGGCTGATATGCAGCAGACCATCCTTGCCAGGCAACAGGTTGACCAGGGCACCGAAGTCCAGGATCTTGGTGATCGGGCCTTCGTACACCTTGCCAATTTCCACTTCGGCAGTGATCTGCTCGATGCGGCGCTTGGCTTCTTCCGCCTTGGCGGGATCGCTGGACGCGATGGTGATGGTGCCGTCTTCCTCGATGTTGATCTGGGTGCCGGTTTCTTCGGTCAGCGCACGGATCACGGAACCGCCCTTGCCGATCACATCACGGATCTTCTCGGGGTTGATCTTGAAGCTGAACAGGCGGGGCGCGAAATTGGACACTTCGGTCTTGGCTTCAGCCATCGCCTCTTGCATCTTGCCCAGAATGTGCATGCGGGCTTCCTTGGCCTGGGCCAAAGCGACTTGCATGATTTCCTTGGTGATGCCCTGGATCTTGATGTCCATCTGCAGAGCGGTAATGCCGTTGGTAGTACCAGCGACCTTGAAGTCCATATCGCCCAGGTGGTCTTCGTCACCCAGGATGTCAGTCAGCACAGCAAAGCGGTTTTCTTCCTTGATCAGGCCCATGGCGATACCCGCCACGTGTGCTTTCAGGGGAACGCCAGCATCCATCATGGACAGGCAGCCACCGCACACGGAAGCCATGGAAGACGAACCGTTGGATTCGGTGATTTCCGATACCACGCGCACGCTGTAGGGGAACTCTTCCTTGGTCGGCAACACGGCCACCAGTGCACGCTTGGCCAGACGGCCGTGGCCGATTTCGCGGCGCTTGGGCGTGCCCACGCGACCGGTTTCGCCGGTGGCAAAGGGAGGCATGTTGTAGTGCAGCATGAAGCGGTCTTCGTACTCGCCGCTCAATGCGTCGATACGCTGGGCATCGCGCTCGGTACCCAGGGTGGTCACCACCAGAGCCTGGGTTTCACCGCGGGTGAACAGGGCAGAACCGTGGGTACGGGGCAGCACGCTGTTGCGGATTTCGATGGCACGCACGGTGCGGGTGTCGCGACCGTCGATACGGGGTTCGCCCGCCAGAATCTGGCCACGCACGATCTTGGCTTCGATTTCGAACAGCAGACCTTCAATGGCCACGCTGTCAAACGCAGCGCCGTCGGCCTTCAAGGCAGCCATGACTTCAGAGTAGGCAGCACGGCAGGCCTGTGTACGGGCTTGCTTGTTGCGGATCTGGTAGGCAGCAACCAGCTTGTCCTTGGCCAGGCCGTCAATCTTGGCGATCAGGGCTTCGTCCTTGGCAGGCGCTTTCCAGTCCCACACGGGCTTGCCGGCTTCGCGCACCAGTTCATGGATGGCGTTGATGGCAATGTTGCCTTGCTCGTGGCCATAGACCACGCCGCCCAGCATGATTTCCTCGGACAACTGCTGGGCTTCGGATTCCACCATCAGCACCGCAGATTCAGTACCGGCAACGACCAGATCCATGATGGAGTCTTTGCGCTGGGTCTGACCGGGGTTCAACACGTATTCGCCGTTGATGTAACCCACGCGGGCAGCACCGATGGGGCCATTGAAAGGAATGCCGGAGATGGACAGGGCGGCGCTGACCGCGATCATGGCGGCAATGTCCGCGTCCACTTCAGGGTTCAGGGACACGGTGTGAATCACCACGTGCACTTCGTTGAAGAAGCCTTCGGGGAACAGCGGGCGGATCGGACGGTCGATCAGGCGGCTGGTCAGGGTTTCAAACTCGCTGGGACGGCCTTCGCGCTTGAAGAAGCTGCCGGGAATCTTGCCTGCGGCGTAGGACTTTTCCAGGTAGTCCACGGTCAGGGGGAAGAAATCCTGGCCAGGCTTGCCTTCGGTCTTGCCAACCACAGTGGCCAGCACCACGGTGCCATCCATATCCAGCAGCACAGCGCCGGTGGACTGGCGGGCGATTTCGCCGGTTTCCATGGTGACCGTGTTTTGGCCCCACTGGAACGTCTTGGTTACTTTTTTGAACATTGTCATTGTGGTTCTCCGAAAAGTTTTGGGAGTTAATTGGGAGGTGCAGGCCACCCCACCCGAGCCCGGATTCGCCATCACAGTCCACGATGCCATTCCAGAGAAACTTCGCGCAATTTCCTTGGAATGACACAGCTTCGTACTGTTTTTGCCGTCTCCGAAGTAAAAAACGCCTGAGCTAGTAACCTAACTCAGGCGTTCATCATTCTGTCAATCGCTTACTTGCGCAGACCCAGCTTCGCAATCAGTGCCACATAGCGATCATGGTCTTTGGAGTTCAGGTAGTCCAGCAGCTTGCGGCGGCGGCTCACCATACGCAGCAGACCACGGCGACCATGGTGGTCTTTGGCGTGGGTCTTGAAGTGGGGAGTCAGCTCGTTGATACGGGCGGTCAGCAGTGCAACTTGCACTTCTGGAGAACCGGTGTCACCGGCCTGGCGTGCGTTGTCTTTGACAACAGCGGCTTTGATGCTGGAAGCGATCATTTCTGTTTCCTTGGATTTTGGCCGTGTAAACGACCGATTTTTCAACTTGCGCACCATGCTGGAACTGCCCGGTGCGTGCGCTCTGCCCTATGCAAAGCCTGTCGATTATAACTCCTACTACCTGCAGGCGTCCAGCCACCCGGATTTGCTCACAGCGGCCGCTGCATCCTGCAGGTCGTAGCCTGCTCCGCGCTGGCTGCCGCAATACTCTTGACCACCCGGAAACCATAGCCGGAGCCCTCCACATCAAACTTCACGCCCGGGGTGCCCACCCGGTCCATCACACCCACCACCAGCGGCTGCTGGAACTGGTGGTCTCCAGCCCGCATGGAGCCGCTTTGCCCACCCATCGTGACTTGCGCCTTTTCCAGCTGGCTGGCCACCGCCACCATGTCGATCGCGTTGGCCGTAACAGCGCCGGGCTGCTTGCCCACGCGTTCCAGACCCTGGGCCAGCGCCTCCACCATCAACTGCATGCGCATATGCACATAGTCATCGACTGGCAAGGGATAGCGCACACGGAACGATTTGTAAAACGCTTCGCTACCCGTCGTCTGCACATTGGGCAGCCAGTCGGCCACGGCCACCACCCGGCCCACACCGGCATCACCCAGCGCAGCCGGTGCACCCAGTGCGTTGCCGTAGAAGGTGTAGAACTTGCCATCGAACCCGCTCTCACGCGCAGCCTTCACCAGCAGCGTCAGGTCATTGCCCCAGTTGCCGGTGATGACCGCCTGCGCGCCACTGGCCTTGATTTTTGCCGCATAAGGCAGAAAGTCTTTCACCCGCGCCATCGGGTGCAACTCTTCCGCGACGATCTGCACGTCAGGCCGCTGCGCGCCCAACTGCCGCTTGGCCTCGCGCAAGACCGCCTGGCCAAAGCTGTAGTCCTGGCCAATGAGGTAAACGCTCTTCAAAGCCTTGTCGTCCTTGATCACATCCATCAGCGCCGCCATGCGCATGTCCGCGTGGGCGTCAAACCGGAAGTGCCAGAAACTGCATTTCTCGTTGGTCAGAATGGGATCCACCGCAGAATAGTTCAGGAAGATCACGCGCTTGGTGGGTTCGCGTTCGTTGTGTTTGTTGATGGCGTCGATCAACGCCGCGGCGTTGGCGGAAGAATTGCCCTGCAGCACAAAGCGTGCGCCGTTGTCGATGGCCGAGCGCAGTGCCGACAACGCCTCTTCATTCTGGCCCTTGCTGTCATAGCGCTCCAGCACCAACGGCAGAGCACCAGAAGCGACCTTGACCCCTCCCCGTGCGTTCACGCGCTCCACCGCCCACAGCAGGTTACGAAACACTGCCTCCCCCGCATTGGCATTGGGCCCACTGAGGGCTTCGACCATGGCCAGCTTGATACCGGGCCCAGCACCCTGCGCCAGCACCGGCGACGCAGAAAAAGTGGCAGCACATAACGCCAGTGAAGCCGTTTTCAAGACCCTGCAAGCAAATTTATACATGGAAAATTTCTCTTGAAATGAAAGGAAGCGGTCGCAGCTTGGAGGCATGCGACGCTCACGGTGAGCGCCGCGCAGTGTACTAGGAGTTCACCATGTTTTTTGCCGCCACACCCGCCCATCTGCGTCGCAATGTTTACGCCAACGCAGGCCGCTCGCTGGAGCGCTATCTGGACGACGCACTGCAGGGCGCGCGCCAGCCACAAACCAGCTACACGCAGGACGAGACCTCATTCACCCTGTCACTGGACATGCCCGGCATTGCCAAGGACCAATTGAGCATTGCCATCGAGGGCAACATCGTGCGCATCAGCAGCAAGGAAGGCGCACAGCGCAACTACCGCACGGCCTACGAACTGCCCCAGGAACTGGACACTGCGCTGAGCGAAGCCAAGCTGGAAAACGGCGTGCTGACCCTGAAGCTGGCGAAGAAAGTTCCGGTGAAGAACGTCACCGAACTCACCGTCCATTAAGTCGCGTTACTGCGCAATCGCATCCAGAGGCCAGCGTGGCTTGACGTCAAAAGCGTACGTCCTGCTGGCCTGCTGCGAACCACTTTGCAGGCGCATGGCTGCCGCCATGGCAATCATCGCGCCGTTGTCGGTGCACAGATGCAACTCCGGGTAATGCACCCGCACCTTGCGTTTGGCGCACGCAGCATCCAGCTGGGCACGCAGATCGCGGTTGGCCCCCACGCCACCGGCAACCACCAGCCGTTGCAGGCCGGTTTCCTTGAGCGCGGCCAGCGACTTCTTCAACAGCACTTCCACAATCGCCGCCTGCGTGGATGCAGCCAGATCGGCCTGCTTCTCACGCGGCAGATCTTCAAACCGCGCCACCCCCGCCGCGGCCACCATGCGCTGCGACTGCACCAGCACCGCGGTCTTCAGCCCTGCAAACGAAAAATCCAGATTGCCACTGTGTAGCAGCGGACGCGGCAGCGCATAGGCGGCCGGGTTGCCTTCCAGCGCCAGCTTGGCCAGATGGGGACCACCCGGGTACGGCAGGCCCATGAGCTTGGCGGATTTGTCAAACGCCTCACCCGCGGCGTCGTCAATCGTTTCACCCAGTATTTCGTAGCGCCCGACCCCATCTACCCGCATCAGCTGCGTGTGTCCACCCGACACCAGCAACGCCACAAACGGAAATTCAGGTGGGTCCTCGCTGAGAAACGGCGACAGCAGATGGCCCTCCAGGTGGTGCACGCCCAGCACCGGCTTGTCCAAAGCCGCGCCCAGCGCACAGGCCACACCCGCCCCCACCAGCAAGGCCCCCGCCAGCCCCGGGCCACGGGTATAGGCCACCACATCGACCTCGGCCAGAGTGCACCCCGCAGTACCCAGGACTTCCTGCGCCAGCGGGATCACCCGGCGAATATGGTCGCGGCTGGCCAGCTCGGGCACTACGCCGCCAAATGCCTGGTGCATCTCGATCTGGCTGTACAGCGCGTGCGACAGCAACTCCGGAACACCCTGGGCGCGCGTGCGCACCAGCGCCACCCCGGTTTCATCGCACGACGACTCAATTCCCAACACCAGCATGTTTTGCACCATAGGGCGCAGAGTTTAGAGTACAGCCATGCTGAACGACCACGACATCGCCGATCTGGAACGTGCCACCCTGGACGCCGTAGCGCCCCATGCCGTCGAGGCATTGCCCGGATGGCTGCTGCCATTTGACGTCTCCACCATTGGCCGGGCCACCAGCGCCGTGCCGCTGAGCCATGCGCTGCAGGACGCGGACATCGTGCACACCATTGCCGACCGGTATGCCACACGCGGCCTCACCCCGGCCTTTCGTGTGGCCGACGTGCCGGCCCTGGCCAATATCCACCGGGAGCTTCAGCGCATGGGCTACCGGCCCGAGCAACCCACGCAGGTGCAAACGGGTTCGGCACGGCACATGCTGCAAGTGCTGGCGCCGGGACAGGCCGTTTTGACCACGCAACCCACCTCCGCGTGGTCAAACGTCTACCTGGCGCCAGGCTTTGACCCGGTAGACGGCGCCCACCGCGTCCAGGCCCTGAGCCGCAGCACCTGTGTGGTCTATGCCAGTCTGGCGGACGCGCAAGGTCCGGCGGCCGCTGGCACGGCCTCGTTCGGTCATGGCTGGGCGGGTATTCACGGCATGCGCACCGCCTTGCGCTGCCGTGGGCGTGGTCTGGCTAGGCAAATTCTTGCCAGTCTGGCCCAGGAGGCCATCGCGCGCGGGTTCGACCGCGTATTCCTGCAAGTAGATGAAGGCAGCACCGCTGCGCTGGCCCTGTACCAGCGTGTCGGCTTTGTCAGCGCATGGCGTTACCACTACTGGCGCATACCACGCTAGGGTTGGCGCGAAAATTGCGTCAACCCATGCATGTCTGAACCCCTGCGCATTGTTGTGATCGCCCCGGACCTGATCGTCAACGACCAGCAGGACACGCACGCGCTGGAGCAGGCCGAACGCTCACGCAGCCTGCGCATTGGCCTGCTCGAAAACGGATTCAACCTGGTGGCCTCGCTGCCCGCCGATGTGTACCTTACCGAGCGTCTGGCCCAGTTGGCGCCCGACATGATCATCGTGGATGCCGAAAGCGAGGCCCGCGATGCGCTGGAGCATGTGGTCATGGCCACCCGCGACGCGCGGCGCCCCATCGTCATGTTCACCAACGACCCAGACACCGGCAATGCCCGCGCGGCCGTGGCAGCCGGTGTGTCGGCCTACATCGTGGCCGGCCTTCAGCCCGAACGCATCCGCCCCATTCTGGACGTGGCCCTGGCCCGCTTCCAGCAGGAACAGGCGCTGCGCAAGGAACTGGAAAACACCCGCAGTGAGCTGCAGGAACTCAGCACCGAACTCAAGGACCGCAAGGTCATCGACCGCGCCAAGGCCCTGCTGATGGAGCGCCAGAACCTCAGCGAAAACGACGCCTACACCCGGCTGCGCAAAGCCGCCATGGACAAAAACCTCAAACTGGTAGAAGTGGCCCAGCGCATGCTGGACGTGGCGGATCTGCTCGGCTAGGTCCGGCCCGCCCCCGGCGAACGGTATACACTTTCCGGCTACAGCGGCAGCTCTGCCGCACCACTCTGCAAATACCTACCTCCCGGGAACTGAACCTGTGCTGAATCACCTGAGCATCAAAGCTCGCCTGTCTATCGCATTTGCAGCCATCGTGGCACTGGTGATCTTGGCATTTGCCATCGTCGCGATGTACCTCAACAGTCTGGCCAGCGACGTGCGCACCATCAACGACGAAACCCTGCAGTACGTGCTGGCGGTGGACGACATGAACCTGGCACGCTCCGACGTGCAGCAATTCCTCACCGATGTATCGGCCACCCACGACCCCGCTGGATACAAGGACGCCGAAGACGCCCGTGCGCGCTTCAAAAGCGATATGGACAAGTTCCGGGCCCGCTACCAGAAGGCCGGGGACTCTGCCAGCCTGAAGTCACTGGAAGACATCGACGCCGCTTTCAACCGGTTCTACGACATGGGTAAACGCATGGCCGAGGCCTATATCGCACAAGGCATGGAAGCCGGCAACGCACTCATGAAGGGCGCCAACGGACAACCCGGCTTCGACCGGGCCAGCGCCGACATCCAGAAACAGCTCGATGTGTTTACCAGAAGCAGGTCGACGAAGCCAGCGCCACCACAGCGGGCGCACTGGGCAAGGCCAATTCCATGCTGGGCGTCATGCTGGTCAGTGGCCTGGCTGCTGCTGCACTGGCCGTGCTGTCCAGCGTGATGGTGGTACGCAGCATCCTGCGCCAGCTGGGCGGAGAGCCCGGCAAGGCTGTGCTGGTGGCGCAAACTGTGGGCTCCGGGGACCTGAGCCGGACCATTAGCCTCGCTAACGGGGATGCTTCCAGCCTGCTGTGGCACCTCAAATCCATGCAAGGCAACCTGGCTGGCGTGGTGACCCGCGTGCGCCGCGATGCCGAAGGTGTGGCGGTGGCCAGCGGCGAGATTGCCGAAGGCAACCACGAACTGGCGGCCCGCACCGAAAACCAGGCCAGCTCCCTGGTGCAAACCGCATCGAGCATGAAAGAACTGGCCGATGCGGTGGAACAGAACGCCGAAAGCGCCAAGAGCGCCAACCAGCTGGCCCAGGCCGCTGCCTCCGTGGCCTCCCAGGGTGGCGAAGTCGTGGGCCAGGTGGTCCACACCATGCGCGGCATCAACGAGTCCAGCCGCCGCATCGCGGACATCATCAGCGTGATCGACGGAATCGCCTTTCAAACCAACATCCTGGCCCTGAACGCAGCGGTGGAGGCCGCGCGCGCTGGTGAACAGGGACGCGGCTTTGCCGTGGTGGCGTCTGAAGTGCGCTCGCTGGCGGGGCGGTCTGCCGAAGCCGCACGGGAAATCAAGAACCTGATCAACGCCAGCGTGGAGCGCGTGGAAGAAGGCACCACCCTGGTGGACCAGGCGGGCGCCACCATGGACCAGGTCGTGTCCAGCATCCAGCAAGTGACCGAAATCGTGGGGCGCATCAGCATTGCCAGCCACGAACAATCGGTTGGCGTGGCCCAGATGGGCGAGGCCGTGATCGCGTTTGAACACGCCACCCAGCAAAACGCAGCGCTGGTGGAAGAACTGGATGCCGCAGCACGCACCCTCAAAGAAGGCGCCAGCAACCTCCTGCATACGGTGAGTGAGTTCACCCTGGAACCACCCGGCACGCACCACGCCTACCGGCAGTTGACCTGATCCGCAGCAGTGGGCGCATCCGGCGCCTGCATTTGGTGCGGCGCACAAAATCAGTGCCCACCACGCCACCACCGGCGCGATTTTTAGACAAATAGCCCGCCAGCCAGCCTGGCACGGTCATTGCATAGTCTTCAACACAACCCGAACAGGGTTCTCTGACAGGCACTACCTAACGGCGGGTGGTTGCAGTCAGACCGGACAAAGGCGTCCCCACAGGTTCACTTGCGCACTGCGCTGTGAGCCCTGTGCGGACGTCTTTTTTGTTTTCTTTTTTCTTTGGAGTGTTGCCATGACTGATCTTCTGAAATCCAAACTCAGCCGCCGCGCGGTACTGCAGACTGCCGCCGTCGGCGCCGTGGGCATCAACCCCGCGCTGCGCGCTGCGGTGTATGCCGCTGGCTCCGATGCCCCCGAGAAGACCGAAGTAAAAATCGGCTTCATTCCGTTGACCGATTGCGCCAGCGTGGTGATGGCCTCGGTCATGGGTTTTGACAAGAAGCACGGCGTCAAGATCATCCCCAGCAAGGAAGCCAGCTGGGCCGGCGTGCGCGACAAGCTGGTCAATGGCGAACTGGACTTCGCCCACGTGCTCTACGGCCTGGTCTATGGCGTGCACCTGGGCATCTCCGGCCCCAAGAAAGACATGGCCGTGCTGATGAACCTCAACCACAACGGCCAGGCCATCACGCTGTCCAAGAAGCTCGCCGACAAGGGCGCCGTGAATGGTGCCGGCCTGGCCAAGCTGATGGCCAGCGAGAAGCGCGAATACACCTTTGCCCAGACCTTCCCCACTGGCACCCACGCCATGTGGCTGTATTACTGGCTGGCCGCCAACGGCATCAACCCGATGAAGGATGCCAAGGTCATCACCGTACCCCCACCCCAGATGGTGGCCAACATGCGTGTCGGCAACATGGACGGCTTCTGCGTGGGTGAGCCCTGGAACCACCGCGCCATCATCGACGGCATTGGCGTGACCGCAGCCACCACCCAGGACATCTGGAAAGACCACCCCGAGAAAGTGCTGGGCACCACCGGCGAGTTCGTCAAGAAATACCCCAACACCGCCCGCGCCGTGACCGCCGCGATTCTGGAAGCCAGCCAGTGGATCGACGCCAGCCTGTCCAACAAGTCCAAGATGGCCGAAACCATTGCCGACAAGAGCTATGTGAACACCAGCGTGGACGCGATCAACCAGCGCATTCTGGGTCGCTACCAGGACGGCATGGGCAAGACCTGGGATGACGCCAACCACATGAAGTTCTTCAACGAAGGCACGGTCAACTTCCCCTACCTGTCTGATGGCATGTGGTTCCTGACCCAGCACAAGCGCTGGGGCTTGCTGAAGGACCATCCTGACTACCTGACCGTGGCCAAACAGATCAACCAGATTGACATCTACAAGCAGGCCGCCACTGCCAGCAAGACACCGCTGCCCAAGAGCGACATGCGCTCCAGCAAGTTCATGGACGGCGTGGTCTGGGATGGCAAGGATCCCAGGAAGTACGCCGACAGCTTCAAAGTCAAGGTCTAAGCCTTCACCACCACCAGGAGTCCACCATGGTCAGTGCCGTATTTCACTCACCGCTGGCGCAGTCCAGCGAGAAGCCTGCTATCAAAAAAGAAGCTGCTCACGCAGAATCCACGGGGGCCAAGGCCCAAAAAGCCCAAAAATCAGAGCCTCCCAAAGCCCGCAACCCGTTTGACTGGAATGGGCTCATCCTGACGGTGTTGCCCCCGGTGCTGGGCCTGGCCCTGCTGGTGGGCATCTGGGCGCTGGTGAGCATTGGCACCCAAAACAGCATCCCCAGCCCCTGGGAAACCTGGAAGCAGGCTGTGGACATCTTCAGCGATCCGTTCTACCGCAAGGGTCCCAACGACCAGGGCGTGGGATGGAACGTGCTGATGTCGCTGGAGCGGGTGGCGGTGGGCTTTGGCCTGGCTGCTGCGGTGGGCATCCCGGCGGGCTTTGCGATTGGCCGCTTTGAATTTCTGAGCCGCATGTTCAACCCGCTGATCAGCCTGCTGCGCCCGGTGTCTCCGCTGGCGTGGCTGCCGATTGGTTTGTTGGTGTTCAAGGGTGCCAACCCGGCCGCCATCTGGACCATCTTCATCTGCTCCATCTGGCCCATGATCATCAACACCGCGGTGGGCGTGCAGCGCGTGCCGCAGGACTACATGAACGTGGCCAAGGTCCTGAACCTGTCCGAGTGGAAGATCCTCACCAAGATCCTGTTCCCCTCGGTGCTGCCCTACATGCTGACCGGCGTGCGCCTGGCAGTCGGCACCGCCTGGCTGGTGATTGTGGCCGCCGAGATGCTGACCGGCGGCGTGGGCATTGGCTTCTGGGTGTGGGACGAGTGGAACAACCTCAACGTCAAGAACATCATCATCGCCATCTTCGTGATTGGCATCGTCGGGCTGGTTCTGGAATACGCCCTGATCAAGATCGCAACCGCCTTTACGTTTGAAGAAGTCAAAAGCTAACCCTCACCGTTCGGGCTGAGCCTGTCGAAGCCTTTCGACAAGCTCAAGGCGAACGGACACTGGAGAACACCATGAGCAACATGAAATTTATCGAGATCCAGAACGTCGAGCAAACCTTCAAGACCAAGAAGGGCCTGTTCCCCGCGCTGCGCGACATCAACCTCACCGTGGCCAAGGGC
>Ga0075156_10000028_pt1 | contig 60143 bp, 77 predicted proteins | sample JI81AbrownDNA_FD_70966 | JGI IMG/M metagenome (GOLD analysis project Ga0075156, IMG submission 70966) | Wastewater effluent complex algal communities from Wisconsin, to seasonally profile nutrient transformation and Carbon sequestration -... | ecosystem: Engineered > WWTP > Effluent > Algae...
GCATTAGGCGTCAATAGGGTCACTATATCCGCCCTCCTGAAATCGGGCAAGCAAGGTCGTTTGGGGTTGACTTTTAGGTTGATAACTAATAAGGTTTAATCATAAGGAGCCTTTTTTATGGCTAGAATATATGAGATCATAATGCTATGAAGAATGGCCCTTACATACTAGTTTTAGCTCCCGAAACGTACCCAGGTAAAAAATATAGAGGCAAGTACTGTTATGAGCATACTCTAGTTTGGTGGACTCAGTACAGCCAACTACCTCCAGAAAACCATGAAATACATCATTTGGACGGAGATCACACAAACAACAGTATAAGCAATCTTCAATGTTTACCTAAAAAAGAACATAGGTTAATACATAGTCAACTTAAAGCAGAAAAAGCTAAAAAAGAGTTAACTTGCACTCAATGTGGGCAAACTTTTTTTATATCTTTAAGTAAGTATAAATTTAGAATAAAGCAGAATAGCACCGGTAATCTATATTGTTCTAGACAATGCTCTTATGATGGCATTAGAATAGAAAATAGATGACTAAAGTTAAAATTATACCCATAAGTAAAAGAGCTAGGGCAACAACAAAAGAGCATGGAGCGATTATGGAGTTAATAGGAGCCACAGAGCTAGCGGTATCTGTTAAATCTCTTGAAAAAACTTGGAATAGCGATTATTGGGTTGGATGGTTTATTTTGGGAGCTGACGCCCAGTATATAGAAATAAAGGAGTAAGTATGAATAAAGATCAACTAAAACGACTAGAGACCTATGCAAAGCACCTACAAGAGCGCCTAAGCTCCCCGGTGCCCCCTAAACACGTTAATAGGGCTGCCTCCCTACAAGCCTACCTTAATAAAGAGCTTAGCGTCACTAAAGCTAAGATCGACGCTATTAAGCTGGGTTCCGCTAAGTAACCATGTACGAGTGCTTATATTGCGGCAATAAATTCAAGCATGAGCCTTATTATAAGGCACAGGAGCCCAAGTGCTCTAAATGCGGGGATTCTAATGTGCGCCCTATAAGAGAGTCTAAAAAGGTTAACTTCTATCCTGAGACCGAAGAAGAGGCCATCCCAGACGGCTACCTATATGGGGATAGCGACTGGTGACACCACTTTTTTGTCACTCGTCAAAGTCTTAGTCATTTGTCAGTTTTGACATACTTAGTATTCATTGGGGAAAACTTGGCACGCCTACTGCAATAGTAGTATCCAAGAGGAGAACGTGAATATGAAAGTAACATTTTACTTCAAAATTAAAAATGAGATCTTCAAAAGAGAGTGCATGGTAGCTAACCTAGTGGAAGCTATCAAGAAAGACCACAGACTTAGAAGAATGTCCAACACCTACATGACTTGCATTATCGGATAAGGAGTATATATGACAATTTCAGGCGTAATTATCACTTTGTTTCTTCTGTATCAATTCAATAAACTAGACGACTTAGCAAGAGCTGAGAGCGCAAGAAAATTTAAAGAGAAAATGAAGGATGGAGAATAATATGAATACAGCAACACAATTCAACAATAACTGGTATAAAGTAGCAACCAAAGACCAATACCCTTGGATTAGATCTGAAGTAGCGGTATTCAAGCGAGTAGGCCCTTTCAATTGGCAAGAACTTAATGTAGAGTTTGAGTCAGTAGAAGACGCCGTAGAGTATATTAAGTTTGCCGAGATGGTGTAATATGACCAAGCATAGACAACTTAATGATATGCTCTATGGCCAGCTCCAGGACCAGCTCTGGGTCCAGCTCCGGTACCGGCTCCGGGTCCCGCTCCGGGTCCAGCTCCGGGACCAGCTCCGGGTCCAGCTCCGGGTCCAGCTCTGGGACCAGCTCCAGGACCAGCTCTGGGACCAGCTCGAAGGACAAGAACATGAATAACACTGAGTTTTTTGATAAGGAGTTCGGTATGTTAACTATACAAGACTACTACGCCCAGCTTAAAGCTCATGATTGGTTCTACTACATGAGTGATGACCTTCAGACCGAAAAGGCCGGTATGAGGGAAGAAGCTAAGCTACAAGAGCTAGCGGAGACTCACGGCGGCCGGTATTATGAGCTTTTCCACGCTTTTCTACAATACGCTAGGTTTAAGGTAGAGGGCGTTAAAACTGAAATGCCTAAGCTATGACTAAACATAAACAACTTAATAACCAGCTCCGGGACCAGCAGGTTGGTTACCGGCTCCGGGTCCAGCTCCGAGTCCAGCTCCGGGACCAGCTCTGGTACCAGCTCCTGGTCCAGCTCTGGGATCCGGTCTCGTACCCGCTCCGGATCCAGCTCCAGTTTCTGCTCTCGTACCAGCCTCCAGAGCAGTTTTGTAAGCAGTTCGAAGGACAAGAATATGATATTAAATCCTAACCTATATAAAGCAGCCCTCGATATGCGCAAGGAAACGCTCATTAGAGGCGTTTCAGAGGGTCCCCGCTATGATACCCTTACCGTGTTCTCGTTAGGGGCTCATATCCCAATTGTGGCGGTTATAGCCTATGTTTTAAGACCCGATGTCTGCGGACCTAACCCAGAACTACAAAAAGTCTTAGAAATCAACCTAGAGTGCTATAAATACGAAAGTGTTATACCGTGGTCAGACATATCCTGAAATGGTCTATAATGGGCATACTCCTTGCCCTATCTTGGGCTCTTGCCTTATTTGAGATAACCGCCTTTAAATAATAGGGACATAGGTGCCTATATGATAGGGCAATATCTGTTCTATCTCGGCATCACCTTCGGGGCGAGCAGTGGCCGAATAAAACTCCCATGGCCCTCGGGACTAAGATCCCGTTATTAAAGGAGAAATCTCTATGGCAAATCGCCGTTGGACTTCACAATTCTCGTTCTCTATGGAGCGCCAGCCAGTAAGGCTTATGGGCGTTTTCACAGCAACCGCTTCACCAAGTGTGTTTACAAATAACACCCAATCCGGTACAACCCAGGTCCCAATGACCTTGTCTCGTACGGGAACGGGCGCATTTACACTCACGCTTGCTGATTCTTATGCATCCCTCATCAGCGCTTCAATCATGATTCAAAAAGCTATTGCTACTGATATGATTGTACAAATCGCTTCTTCGGACGTTACTACAGCTCAGACTGTTACGTTTCGTACACAGTCAGGCGCAGTTCCCACAGATCTAGTAGCCGGTGACAAGATCATCGTTTGCCTAGATCTTCGCAACTCAGGTAACTAAGACCTGGTCTCTTAACTAAGAGATAAGCGCGTTATCACAAGAGGCGCCGGGGAAGGTTAAAACAGTAGACCCTCGGCGCCCATTTTTCAGGAGCTAATTTTGCCAAAACTATTAACTACTTGTCAAACTTGTGGTGGCCCACGAAAGTTTAGAACAAGAAAAAATAGACCTGGGACGGAGTCATATTGTCCGCCTTGCAATAGCAAAAGGACACAAGCCTGGTATGATGCAAACCCCGTAAAGAAAAAATGTAAAACAAAAGCTAAAACTTATAGGGCTTGGATGTTAAAAACCAAGTATAACATGACCTTAGACCAATTTAACAACATTATGGTACAGCAAAAAAACTGTTGTTTTATTTGTAAACAGGATCAAAGTAAGTTTAAAAAGACCTTTGCTGTTGATCACAACCATAAAACCGGGGCAGTCCGACACTTACTTTGTGACCCGTGCAATCAGGCGCTCGGGTTAATTAAAGAAAATTTTGAAACGGCACTAGCTCTGGCTCAATATATTCAAGAAGATCAAGGGGTTATCTAGTGGCAATTCCATCAATTCCTCAAGGGTTTTATACAAGCCAGGGGAACAGGCAAGTGCTTGTATCTTGGGATATTACCGCTGGGGCCACATCATATGATGTTCAGCGCTCCACAGACGGCGTAACCTACGCCTCTATTGCTGCGCCCGCTATTAACCAATACCTAGACACCTCAGTAACCGTAGGAACCCAATATTATTACAAGGTTGCCTCAGTTAACACAGATGGCACCTCCCCATATACAACCCCACAAAACCTAGTACCAACCCCAACCGGTGAGCAATCCCTAGGCGAGATGCGTACAGCAGCTCAACAGAGAGCGGATAGGGTTAATTCTCAGTTCGTAACCACCCCAGAGTGGAACTCATACATCAACCAAGCAATGTATGAGCTATATGACCTCTTAATCACCCAATACGAAGACTACTTCAAAGCTCCCTCCGCTAACTTCATTGTAAACGGATCTAGTTTCATATACCCACTCCCAGATGGTACCACAACCTTTATTAACTCTTCTGGCTCTAACTTCGCTGCTGCACCCCTATACAAGCTATTAGGCGTAGACCTAGCGGTAAACACCGCCTCAAACGGTTACGTAACCATCCCTAAGTTTAACTTCATTGACCGCAATACCTTCGTCTACCCCAATACAGCTTCAACCATCTATGGCGTATTTAACTTAAGATACCGCATGATGGGAAGCAATATCGAGTTTATCCCCACCCCATCCGGTAATCAGCAGATTCGTATCCAATACATACCTAGACTACCTAAGCTCCTGATGGACACAGACCTTACCACCACCGGTATCTCTGATTGGAACGAATATATCATCCTTAAAGCTGCTATCTTAGCGTTAACAAAGGAAGAATCAGATACTTCTCGTTTAGAAACTCAACTCCAATACCAAATTGACCGTATCACAGCTAGCTCTGCTAACCGAGATGCAGGTCAACCAGACACTATCTCTAACACAAGGGGCTCAGCTGGCAATGGATGGGGCAGAGGCGGCTCAGCAGGCGGCTGGGGCGGCGGGGGTATCTACTAATGGGCGCCCTTGCTAAGTTTCAGACAGCAGTAAAAGAACTCATGCTCCTACAGACAGACTGGACTTCAAAGCTAAATCCTCTATTAGCTAATCCATCTAATAATCGCTCAATCCTTAAGGATATCAACCTCTTAACTGGCTCTAACACAATTAACCACCTATTAGGACGTCCACTACAGGGCTGGAATACAATCAGACGCAATGGGCCAGCTACCATATACGACACACAAGCGACAAACCCTACCCCAAACCTAACCCTGGTGCTTGTAGCCTCAGCTCCTGTAACCGTCTCTCTTGAGGTATTTTAATGCCTAATACAATTAATTCAGCTAACATGCTCATGCCAATACCAGTAGTCGGTACGGACCCAGGTCCACAGTACGCTACTGATATTAACAGTTGCTTAACAGTCCTAGACGGTCACAACCACTCCCCAGGTTTCGGTGTACCAGTACCAACCTCTGGCCTAGACATTAACGCTGATCTACCTTTTAACAATGTTAACGCCACAGCAGTTAGATCCGTTAGATTTCAAGCTCAAGGCTCACCGCTCTCATTAGGAACTGATCTAGGTTGCCTATATGAGTCAGGCGTAGACCTTTACTATAACGACGGCTCAGGTAACCAGATCCAACTGACCTCCTTAGGCGCTATTGCCGGTACTCCAGGCTCTATTGCTAACCTCGTAGCGCCTGCGTCTGCAACCTATGTAAGCTTAAGCTCTACGTTTGTATGGCAATCGGCAGCTAATACACCAGCTAACACAGACCAAGCCTCTGTAATTCTTAGGAATTTAGTAGCCAACTCAAAAGCTTTAACGCTTAGCCCCCCTGCCGCTATGGCATCCGATTACTCTATAACGCTACCTACGCTCCCAGCGTCTAAGAAATTCGTATCTATGGATGCTGCAGGCGGTCAGACAGCAGATATTGCAGTAGATGGCAGCTCTATAGTCATCTCCAGCAACCTTATATCAGCTAACGCAGCAGGTATCGCAGACGGTGTTAGCACAGAAGCTGTCAGCGCCTCTACCATTGGCGTTAGACACACCATGTTCTCCCATGACTTCGAGATTAATGGGAATTACAGTAACCTAACAATCCCTACTAACCAAATCGATGGGTTAAGATTCTTTAACTTTAATGCTACTATCGTTAACGCATGGGCATGGATTAGATCAGCAGGCAGCTCAGGTACCACAGAAGTAGATATTAAGTACGCATCTGCCCCAGGCGGAGCCTTTGCTAGTATCTTCAGTACAAAGCCTGCATTCACGTCTACCGCAGCTGACGGCGCTTATGTAGACTCAGCAGGCGTTGTAACCCCTCCTACAGGCGCTACAGCAGGCGTATTGAGCACCACAAGCGTAGTAGCTGGCGGCGCGCTAAGACTAGATTTAACCAACTCTATGGTCGATCCCGACAGCGTTGGCGTAACAATCATTTATAAACAGAGGTAATATATGGCAACGATCGTAACAGGTATTAAAGTAAATGACGTAGTAGACGCTTTTAATAGCGCTGCAAGCGTAGGTACAAGTACTATCTACACAGCTCCGGCAAATGGCTACGCAATAGTACAAGTAACCCTGACCGTTCCCGCCACCACCGTCGGTGAGATCAGAGTTGATAACATAAACATCGCCCCACAACTAAGCGGCGCTGCTCAACAGTTTATTTATTCCGTATACTTAGGCCCAGGCGCTGTTTTAGGCGTAACAAAAGTCTCCGGTTCAGGCGGCGTAGATGGGTATGCTCGCGGCGTAGAATTCATTAATAGCTAATTAAGGCGGCCAATGGCTTTACAAAAAGCTTGTAGAAAATGTAACGGTTTAAAGGATATAGACCAATTCACTAAAAACGCTGCAATGAGCGACGGCAAATCTTTATATTGCAAAGATTGCGACTATTGGATGAGAAAAGATTTAAGAGATAAAAACCCAGAAGCTTATAGTAGTCGACACCTAAAGTCTCGGTATGGCATTACTTTAGAACAAAAAAAAGAGATGTTTAGAGAGCAAGAGGGTAAGTGTTTTACTTGTTCTAGTTTATTTACTTCTATATCAAAAGCTTACGTAGACCACAATCATAAATCTTTTAAAGTAAGACGCCTGTTATGCAGGGATTGTAATACCGCGCTGGGGCTCATAAAAGAAAACTTTGATGTGGCTTTAAACTTGGCTAAGTACATTCAAGAAGATCAGGGAGTTATCTAGTGGCGCTTAATAAAACTCCGGTTAATATCAATTTCTCACAAGGGATTGAAACGAAGTCAGATCCGTTTCAGGTTCCTATTGGGAAGTTCCAAACTTTAAAGAACTCAGTGTTCAATAAAGGCGGACTATTACAAAAACGTAATGGTTACGGCAGTTTACCGTCTGTTGGTACCGACTCTTCTAGCTTCTTAGCCACCTTCAATGGTAACCTAACAGCCATTGGCTCCTCGTTCAGTGCTTATTCAGCTAGCTCTCAGACATGGGTAGATAAGGGCGTATTCCACCCTGTTAGCTTAGACGTTCTCCCACTCATTAGGTCTAATACCAACCAATCGCAAGCTGACTCCGCTGTATCATCAACAGGGCTAGTCTGCACGGTATTCACAGATAATGAGTCAAACGGCGTATCAACCACCCCAGTGTACAAGTACGCTATAGCTGACTCTTTAACCGGGCAAAACATCAAAGCCCCTACAGAGATCACAGCTCCCACAGGCACCATAGAAGGCTCCCCTAGGGTCTTTATCCTACGAGATAAGTTCATTATCCTCATAACTAACAATATTGCAGGTTCTTACCACCTAAAGTACCTTGCAATACCTGTTTTAACGCCCACAATCACCCCTACAGCCGTCGATATCACGGGGGCCTATACCCCGGCATCAACCCTTGCATTTGACGGCGTTATATCGAACAATAGGCTGTATATAGCATGGAATGGAAACGATGGCGGCGGCGCTATTCGTATGACCTCCCTATCCTTCACACTAGCTCAAAGTAACACGGTGACCTTCCCTGGTTACGCCGCTACGCATATGAGTGTTACCTCAGACGAAACGACACCAACGCCTACCATATACGCCACCTTTTACGACTCAGCCACCAATGACGGTTATACGCTAGCTGTTAGCTCCTCACTTCTAACCGTCCTAGCTCCAACTCAATGGACCTCAGTAACAGTCCTCACTAACGTAACCTCTACCGCTACAAACGGATCTGTCAGAATCCTTAGTGAAGTAGATAACGATTACACCTACGACCCCACAATCCCTACGCACTACATAAACGTAGTTAATGTGACACAAGCAGGTAGCGTAGGCTCAACCACGGTGTACGCAAGGTCAGTGGGTCTTGCATCTAAAGCTTTTTTACTCAATGATTTCGCGTATGTAATGGTCGCTTACTTCTCAGATTTCCAACCCACTAACTTCTTATTAGACGAGTCGGGCGATGTGGTAGCAAAGCTAGCTTACGCCAATGCAGGTCCATACCTCACAACAGGTCTACCAAACGTAAGCTTAACAGACAATATTGCACAAATCCCTTATCTTATCAAAGACTTAGTTCAAGCGACTAATAAAGCACAAAACGCCTCCTCCACAGAGCCAGTCTATTCTCAGACCGGTATTAACCTAGTATCGTTTAACATAGGTGAGAGCAAGAAGGTAACAGCAGAGATAGGTTCAGACCTCCACCTAACCGGCGGCTTCCTATGGATGTACGACGGCTATTCGCCGGTGGAGCACGGGTTTCACTTGTGGCCAGACAGTGTAGATGTTACAACCGCTACAGGCTCAGGTAACATCACAGCGCAGCAATACTACTACCAAGCTACTTATGAGTGGTCAGACAACCAGGGCAATATCTTTAGGTCTGCCCCCTCGCTACCTGTAGCCATTACAACCACTACCGCTAACTCCACTAACACAATCAACGTACCAACCCTACGTCTCACATATAAGACCGCTAACCCAGTAAAAATCGTGTTATATCGCTGGTCTACAGCTCAGCAGACCTATTACCAGGTTACATCCATTCAGATCCCTATCATGAACGATACGACTGTGGATTATGTAACGATTACAGATACTTCAGCAGACTCCGCTATCCTAGGTAACAACATCATATACACCACGGGGGGTGTATTAGAGAACATTTCGCCATCTGGTATCGAAACCATGGCTTTATGGCAGTCAAGATTAGTATATCTAAACTCCGAAGATAGAAACTTACTAGGCATATCTAAACAGGTTATCCAAGCCACCCCAGTAGAAACCTCTGATCTACTTACTCTATACGTAGCTCCTACGATCGGCTCTCAGGGCTCCACAGGCCCTATTAAGACACTAGCCGCCCTAGACGAGAAGCTTATAGTATTTAAAGAGAACGCAATATATTACTTCAATGGGCAAGGTCCAGATAACACAGGGGCTAACAGCCAAATAGGTGACCCAGTATTCGTTACCGCTACAGTAGGCTGCTCTAACCAAGCTTCTATCGTATTCATGCCATCTGGCCTTATGTTCCAATCAGATAAAGGCATATGGCTCCTAGGCAGAGACCTATCCACTAACTACATTGGCTCTCCAGTAGAGGCATACACTCAAAACGCTACCGTTCTATCAGCGGTATCCATCCCCGGTACTAACCAAGTTCGGTTTACTATGGACAGCGGCATAACTTTGATGTATGATTACTTCTACAATCAATGGGGTACGTTTGTTAATGTACCTGCACAATCATCAACCTTGTACGAAAGTCTACATACCTACCTAAACTCATCTGGCGAAGTCTTCCAAGAGACCGTAAACCAGTATAAAGATGGGTCAAACCCAGTAGTTATGTCCTTTACGACTGGTTGGATCAACCCAATGGGTTTACAAGGGTTCCAAAGAGCTTACGAAATGTATCTATTAGGCACATATATCAGCCCTCACAAGCTAGAGATCCAAATTGCCTATGATTACAATGGCTCTCCTAGCCAGTCCACAGTGATTACACCGGATAACTTTACGCCAGCATATGGTGGAGAGCAGTTATGGGGAAGCTCTGGACCATGGGGTGGACCTGGTAACCTAGAACAATGGCGCATATTCTTCCAAAGACAGAAATGTGAATCATTTCAAATAACTATCAATGAAATCTATGATCCATCCTATGGTCAGACAGCTGGAGCAGGGCTCACCCTCTCCGGTATGAACCTAACTGTAGGCGTCAAAGATGGCAAGCCAAGGCTCAGAGCTTCAAGACAGTCCGGCTAACCCAAAAGGTATGCATGAAACTACAACGGTTTAATATACACGCTGAGTTGACCTACGTGAACGAGTGGTTAACTAAGCACAATATGCCGCAAGTAACCAGACACGACGTACCAGAGATGGGGTATATAGCTTGGGATAAGGGCGATCCCGTAGCAGCGGTATTCTTGCGTAGGTGTGAGGGTGGTTTAGGTATCATTGACTCCCTTATCAGTAACCCTGCATGTCAACCACAGCTTAGGAACCTTGCCTTAGACTCCCTAGTCGACCATATCCTAGAACAAGCTAAAAAGAGCAAGATTAAGTTCGTTATAGCATATACAAGGGACGAATCAGTATTATTGAGAGCAAGCAGACACGGGTTTGAGCAGTCACCATACCAGGTCTTAGCAAAAAATCTAATGAAATCGGAGTCTTAAATGTCGTTTGTCGGTAGTATGTTCGGTCAAAATGGTACCGGGCTTAACTTTAAAGCTAAAGAAGCTGACCTTTTAAACCCCTCCACTGTGGCTCAAGCCGACACCACGTTTGGGCAGTCTCAAGACGCCCTAAAGCAGCAGCAAGCTCTCGTAGCTGCTCTCCAAGCCCAAAACGGTATCCAAAACCAATCTGACGTTTATAACCAATTACAAGGCGTTGCAGCAGGTACAGGACCTAACCCAGCTCAAGCCATGCTTGCCAATACAACAGGCGCAAATGTAGCTAACCAAGCAGCCCTCATGGCTGGTCAAAGAGGCTCCTCAGCTAACGCTGGGTTAGTAGCACGCCAAGCTGCTCAACAAGGCGGTAACCTACAACAGCAAGCAGCAGGTCAAGCCGCTGCTCTACAAGCTCAACAATCCCTTAATGCTATGAATAGCTTAGGCGGTATTGCAGGTCAACAAGTTGGCCAACAACAACAAGCTGTTACAGGTTTAAACCAATTTGCTCAACAAGGTAACCAAAACGTATTAAACAGCATTGCAGCTCAAAATCAAGCAGCAGTAGCTAACGCAGCTCAGGCTAATAACGCTAACGGCGTTATCGCTAACACAGCCGCTCAAGGTCAGTTCGGTATGCTAGGCGGCCTAATGAACGCTGGAGGCGCTGCAGCAGGCGCTGGTGGCGCTCCAAAAGCCGCTCCAGCCGCTAAAGGCGGAGAAGTACAGAAGTTTGCACAAGGCACACCTGGTGGAACCGTACAGCCCCCACAGATCCAACCAATCGGCGTCGTTAACCCCCCAGTACAGCAGCAACCAGTACTCGCTAAACCAGGTCCACAATCGGCAGCAGGTAGATTCCTCACTGGCATGGCTCAGCCTATGCAAATGACTAGCGCCTCTCAGGCAGGTCAGCAGATGGGCCAAGGCATTGGACAGGGTGTAGCATCCCTATTCGGTAGCAAGACGGCAGCTCCAAGACCCGCCGCCCCTACCTCATATGCAGCTATTGTGCATGGCGATGACAACCAGATGGTAGAGCCAGACAGCAACGAAGCCTTCGTACAAGGCGGCGGCACTATGCAACAGGTTCAAGCTCCTGTAAATCAAAACGTAGGCCAACCAGTTAATTCCACTAATACTCCAGACATGGGGTATGCAGATAAAGACGTTTTCGCTGCTGGCCTTAACTCCCACTATAAGTCAGGCGGCGTTGTACCAGCTAAAGTATCCCCAGGCGAAGTATACCTCCCACCCAACAAGGTTAAAGAAGTCGCTAAAGAAGGCAATAAGCCAGGAGACGCACTTAAAAAAGGCGAAAAGATCCCCGGTAAAGCTAAAGTCAAAGGCGACTCATACGACAATGACACAGTATCCAAGGACCTAGAAGCCGGCGGTATCGTACTCCCTAGAAGCGTTACAGAGTCTGAAGACGCACCGGCAGCAGCCGCTAAGTTCGTAGCCGCTATCCTAGCTAAGCAAGGTCTTAAAAAGAGGATTAAGTAATGTCTACTAAATTCTGTACAAAATGTAAACAGCTTTTAAGTGCTGCTTCATTTTTTAAAAGGGCGGACGGCCCAGGACTTAGAGCGCATTGCAAAAAATGTGGTATACGCACCGCTAAACAAAAAAGACATGAAAAAAAACCTCCAAAAAGTAAGCTTAGCAAAGAACAGATTAAAATAAACAGACTGCTAGCCTGTAAAAAATTTAGAGAAACCGATCGCGGCAGAGCTAAACAGGCGGCTAATGAAGCAAGAAGAAGAGCAGTTAAGCTCTCTGCTACTCCATCATGGTTAACACAAGATCAACTAAACAATATAGAACTATTCTACGCCTTGGCTAAGTACTTAACAGTTACTTACGGACAAAAAATAGAAGTAGACCACATCATACCATTAAGAGGTAGAGAAGTGCGGGGATTACACGTACCTTGGAACCTTCAACTTATGGTAAAGTCTGTGAATCAAAGGAAAGGAAATCGTCTTGAGCCTATTTCTTAAAGGATGGAAAAAAGCTTCCTCCGACAAGCATACTACTACATTGAGACATGCAAACGGTCACGAAATGACCGTAATGCACTCGGCTTTAAGTCCTAAACATAGGGCTAGTTTAGCTGCTCTTGATATCGTTGCTCATCACGAAGATGCTAAGCAGTCTAAAGGCGACGAGTACGCAAAGGGTGGTAAAGTAGAGCCTTCTCCTTCCCCTAAGCCTAAAAAATCCGTCAGACAAGGTGTTGAAGACTTTGAAAAGGGAATGAATTCATCAGGTTGGCAGCCAGAGCAGTGGATTAAGAACGCTAAAGAAGCCCTTGGTATGGCCCAAGGCGGTAAAGTGCGCACTGAAGACGCAGAGACCCCACAAGATAGAGTTGTAGACCCTAATATGCAATGGGAGCCTCTACCTGAATCTGAAGAGATTGAACAAGACGCTACTCCTAAGCCTAAGAATATGTATAGCGGCGGAGATGTATTTGAAGACAACAGCATTACTGGTCGTTTAACACAGTATGGCGATGAGGTCAGCAGAAACATTAGAGCCCAAGCTAATATGGACCCTAATACCGGTGAGGCGCTCCCCCCTCCAGTGGAGCCGGGCGAGATGTCCCAGCAACAAAAAGCTGAGATGGCTGCTCTTCCTAGCCTTGATGATCCTCAGACTGTAGCTAACATCGCTGCAGGTCAGATGACGGAGCCTCAAGCTCAACCGCCTGCCGATCAAGCGATGACCGCCCAGGCCAGCGTTCCACAAGACGCAAGTCAACAACAAGCCCAAGCCTCTGCCCTTCCACCAGGGGTTGAGATGCAAAAAGCCGGCATCCAAAAACAAGCTAATGCAGAGAGCGCACAGGCAAGAGCCGAAGCCGACATCCTTCAGAAGCAGCTAGACGTACAGCAAGAGGCAGAGCGAGCTTACCATAAGCGTTTCAGTGAATTAGACATGGAACGTCAACAATTTCAACAAGATATCGCAGATCAACACATTGATCCGAATAGGTATCTCAGCTCTCAGAATACAGGGCAGCGCATAGCTTCTACCATTGGCCTCCTATTAAGCGGTATCGGTAGCGGTATGGCTCACCAAGAGAACGCAGCTCTTAAGTTCATGAATGACCAAATTGATAGAGATATCAAGGCTCAAGCTCTTGAACTAGGTAAGAAAGAGAATCTACTCTCTGCTAACATGAAGCAATTCGGTAACTTAGATCAAGCTATGACCATGACAAGGCTCATGCAAAATGACATCGTAGTTAACCAGCTCAAGCGTGCTGCTGCTCAATCTAATGACCCAGCAGCTCAAGCTCGCGCTATGCAAGCTATTGGCGTTCTAACAGAGAACAGCCGTAAAGAACAAGCTGCAATGACCATGAAGCTGACGATTAACGATGCGGTTAATCAAGCGCGTAAAGACCCTTCTAAAGCTCAAGACATCATTAACGTCATTCAAAACGTAGATCCTAAGAGAGCGGAGCAGCTACAAAAGACCCTAATCCCTGGTGTAGGCTTTGCCGCCAGTGAAAAAGACGCTACTGACGTTAAAGAGTCAAAAGCTGGCCTTGATAACGCTACACAAGGGATTAAACGACTACTCGAGATCAACAAGGTTACCGGTAAATCCCTTAGTCCTTCGCTTAGAGCTGAAGCTAAGACCTTACAACAGACCCTAGTTGGTCTTTTACGCTTGCCTATCACAGGCCCCGGTGCTATGAATGAAGGAGAGCGTAAGATGTTAGAAGGTATTATCGCTAACCCGACTAATCTCTTTGCTCTAGACAGCAGTAATAAGGTTCGTTTACAGACTCTTCAGAAAAAACTTGAAAGCGGATACAATAACTTGTTGAAATCTAAAGGTTTAATTCCTGCTGACCCTACAGCTAATATGACACCGGATCAAAAGAGACTAGTTCAGTGGGCAAAAGCTAACCCAAATGACCATAAAGCACAGATCTACTTAAGAAAGCTTGGCATTCAATAATGTCTGATAATAAACCTATCGTTTATCCTGAAGGGTTAGACGAGGCTATCGCTGCATTAGACGGCGTAAAGCCACAGGTAGCTGCGCCCTCAGCGCCAGCCAGTGACCCTACTTCACTGGCGGGCGCCCCGCCACCTCCAGGTTTAGACGAAGCTATAGGCGAGGAGCTTAAAGAAGAAAAGTATGGTACGGCTGGCCAGATGCTTAAGACAGCAGCCGAAGGCGCCGCATCCGCCGCTACATTCGGTTTATCCACCGGTATTGAGAAAAGCTTTGCTGAGAAGGAAGATATAAGAGAGCGTAGGGAGGCTAACCCTATATCTCATATGGTTGGTCAAGCTGCTGGCCTTATAGGTTCAGCGTTCTTGTTGCCAGAGGTAGGTGCAGCCGCAGGTCTTGCAAAAGCCGGCGCTATGGGCGCTAAAGCCGTTGGTTTAGGTGCCGCTACCACCACAATGCAAAAGATCGGCTCTGCCGCTGTTAAGGGCGCTATAGAGAACGCTCTAGTACAAGCCGGCGACGAAAACTCTAAGATGCTTGCCGCCGAAGATGGTAAGTTTTCAGAGACCGCTTTAGTTAACATAGGTTTAGCAGGCCTTATCGGAGGCGGTATTGGTGGCGCTATTGGCACCGTGCACCCTCTCTGGGAAGCTGCTGAGGGCTCTAAGGTAGGTCGAGTACTCAAAGCTATTACAGACAAAGCAGGCGGCGTTGAGAGCGCAGTGCCAGAGGCTCCTATAGCCGGTAAGATGACCCCTAAGCAGGCAGTCGACCACCTTATTGAAACATCTGGCATGGAAATTGACCCAGTGGTTAAGATGGGGTTGTCTGGAGACCCAGAGATACAGTCATGGGTGTCTGGCCTTAACCAAACTGATACCACAGCTTCTGGTAAAGCAGTCCAAGCTAGCATTAAAAAGTTTAGAGAAGACGCTGGAGCTGGCATGGCTCGCGCCTTAGGTAAAGAGATAGACCAGATCCCAATTAAAGGCGAGATAGACAAGTATACCACCGGTAAAGAGCTTGCGGAGTCGTTAGCCCAAGAGTATCACGCCCAAGTAGACCCCTTAGCTAAAGCTTATGAGGCTAAGAAGGCTAGATTTGGTAAAGAACAGCTTACGCCTGACACAGTCATTGAGAACGCACCTGACTACTCTAACCCATATGCCCCTAGCAGCGGTGTATCCATTAGAGAGCCCGGTACAGTATCCCAGATCATGGAGAAGATCACTCAAAAGATGCACGAAGAGAGCTGGGATAAGATTCTAGACTCTGATATATCAAAAGAAGTACACAAGGTATTAAAAGCGTTACCTGAACAAAAAACTCTTAATGATCTTAGTAGCTTAGCTGAGGCCGTTGGTCAACAGATGCAAAAAGATCGCCTAACTAATGGCCCTCTATTCAGGGCCGGCGGAATTATTAAGGGAATATTAAGAGACGCCGAAGCTGATGTTATTGCCCAAAGACTCGGTAAAGAGGCTCCAGAGGCCCTTGCTGAGTTTGCAGCGTTAAGAAAAGCATACGGTAAGCAGGCAGCTCTTAAAGAAGCTCTAGACTCAAGACTACACGCTAAGGGCTCTACAGCAGGATATGCTAAGTCTCTACGTGAGATGGGACATACAGACGGCGAGAAGGTACTAAGGAACCTATCCGGCATTAACGACGCTGAGTTGATTGATATCCTCAAGACTAACTTCCCAAAGACTGCAGATCTAGTTAAAAACCACCACATCAAGTCTATCCTAGCCTCCGCTAAAGACGGGGAGATGATTAGAGGTGAGCGCCTAGTTAGAGCGTTAACCGACGGTAAGCTTAGCCCACAGCTCAGAGAGTTTATTACTACTCCAGAAGCGATGACTAGAATTAACGCTATCTCTCAAATGTTAGAGAAGCTTAACAACATGCCGCATAACTTCTCTAATATGGCTAGAACCTTAGATAAGCTATTCCAATACATCCCAGGCTCAGCTATCAGCATGGTGTCGTTACTACAGGGTAATAACCCCATAATGTCAACTATTGCTGGCTCTCTGATTAAACCCCTCGGTAAAGACCTCCCAGACGCGATTAAACTCGGTCTATTGAAGTTTATGGGCTCTGACAAGCCTATCTCCGCAGGCGCCTTTAAAGCGACTGTAGACACCATACAGAGCGTTATAAAGGGTGAGGCAGCTCTCAATAAAGCAGTTAAAAGTGTATTCGCCACCTCTGGCTCTCTAGTGTCTGAGAACCCAATCCCTATGCCAAAGGCTAAGGACTTACAGAAGCTAGATAAGCAGCTAAAGAAGTTCCAAACTAACCCAGATGAGCTGTTTAAGGTTGCTAGCGACAATAAGGCTTCAACCTACCTCCCTAACCAAGCCGCTAACATTGGGTTAATAGCCGGTAGAGCAGTACAATACCTCAATAGCCTAAGACCTAATACGACACCAGCTAATCCATTGGACTCAGAGCCCGTGCCCTCTCCAGTAGAAAAAGCCTCTTATAACAATGCTTTAGCTATTGCTGCTAAGCCTCTTCTCATTGTAGACAAGATTAAGTCCGGTACCCTCACTGCTGACGATATGAAACACTTCGCCGCTCTATACCCAGGTCTCCATAACAAGATCGCAGATAAGCTAGTAGCAGAGATTGCTGACATCAAAGGTAAAGGGAAGCTTATCCCATATAAAGCTCGTATGAGCCTATCCTTGTTCATGGCACAGCCTTTAGACTCCACCATGACCCCTAATTCTATCCTTTCAGCCCAGCCAAAACCTACACAACAACCACAACAAGCTCAAGGCAACGGTGATAAAGTGACACAAAAGGGCGGTCAGGCCCTCTCTAAGCTCTCAAAGAGCTACCAGACCCCAGGACAGTCAGCAGAGCAAGACAGAAGCGATAGACAGGGCTAACTCAGGGACATTAGTACGTAAGTGCTAGGGCTATCCGCCCCTAACCCATGAGGAGCACCCCGTCTTGAGTCGTAAAAATTTCTTACATTTCCCAATAATTACCAATGGTAACATGGCTTTATCGTCAATTACCTCTTCTGTTACTAACATCCAAAGGCTAGATAACATTGGTATTCAGTTTAACTGGTCTGGCGCCCCTGTAGGCGACTTTGCTGTACAGATCTCTGCTGACTATGCCCAAGACACGGAGGGTAACGTCACCAACGCTGGTAACTGGACCCCAATCACCCTCTCTCCTTCCCCAGCAACCTCTTCTGGTTCTCCAATCTATATCGACATGTTTCAACTCTCAGCTCCATGGCTAAGAGTCGTTTATACTAGGACCTCTGGTTCAGGTACACTACAGGCTACTATCGTCGGAAAGATGATCTAATATGAGCCAGTACATCTCTTACGGCAGAGGTAGCGGCTCAGGTAGTGGTATAACAACATATGCCACCTTTGCCTCCCTACCAGCACTAGCTGCTGACGGCGCTGCAGCGATTACCTTAGACACAGATACCCTATACATTTTTAACTTAGGTTCTTTAACCTGGATGCCAGTAGCCTCCCCAGGCTCGGTATTGTCTATTGGATCCCCAGCTAATGGTTTAGCCATAGCTTTAAACGCACTCACAATAGATCTCTCGAGCTCCACAACGGTAGGCGCATTGTCGGCCGCTGATTGGACTACGTTTAACAATAAGCAGTCCGCCCTAACCTTTGGGTCTATCTCTACAACCACATCCGGCGTAACAGTAGGCTCTGGGTCTAACTCTACAGTAGGTCCTAACGTAACGGTCAATATTGACACGGCTAGCTCAACCACAATAGGATTACTATCCGCCGCTGACTGGAATACCTTCAACGGTAAGCAAGCAGCTCTCGGCTTCACTCCTGAGAACTCAGCTAATAAGGGTGTAGCAAACGGATACGCAAGCTTAGATGTAGGCGGTAAAGTACCTGCATCCCAGCTCCCAAGCTCTGTAATGTCCTACCAAGGTACATGGAACGCCTCTACCAATACGCCTACGTTAGCGGACGGGGTTGGCGATGCAGGTGACGTATATATCGTATCTGTAGCTGGCACTCAAAACCTAGGCTCTGGCGCTATTACCTTCGCTGTCAGTGACTGGGTCATCTATGACGGCAGTATCTGGCAGAAATCGTCTAACACAAGTGCTGTTAACTCTGTAAACGGGTTCGTCGGTACTGTGGTGTTGACACAAGGTAACCTGACTGAGACCACATCTTCTATCCTCACCATTACAGGTGGTACAAACGCTATCTGGGGCAGCGGTACGTCTATCGCTGTACAGCAAGCTGGAGCAGCTACTAGCGGTTACCTCTCAACCACTGATTGGAATACGTTTAATAACAAAGCTTCAAGCTTTACTCCTGGTTCTATCTCTACCACAACCACGGGTGTCACCGTTGGCTCAGGCAGCAACTCTACAGTAGGTCCTAACGTAACGGTTAACATAGACACAGCTAGCTCTACTTTGACTGGTCTCCTGTCTTCAACTGACTGGAATACGTTCAATACAACCTCCGGCGCTGCTGTAACCTCCCTAACCGGTGACGTAACAGGTACGGGCCCTGGAGCAACAGCTACCACCATAGCTAACTCAGCGGTATCTAACGCTAAAATGGCCAATATGGCCAATAACACCGTTAAAGCTAATAAGTCAGGCAGTGCAGCAGCTCCCTCTGACGTAGCTCTATCTTCTATCACAGAGTCGACCTCCGCTATCCTCACCATCACAGGCACTAATACGGTTATTGGTGCTACAACCATTGAGGTTCAGCAGTCATCTAACGTACAAGATGGTTACCTCAGTGCGTTAGACTGGAATACGTTCAATAATAAACAAGATTCGTTGACTCCCGGTTCTATTTCCACCACTACAACCGGCGTAACTATTGGATCTGGTTCAGCTTCTACCATTGGACCTAACGTAACGGTTAACATTGCAACAGCTAGTACCTCTCTGACAGGTCTCTTAACCTCTACAGATTGGAATACATTCAACAATAAGCAGCCTGCAGGCTCTTATATAACAGCTTTGACAGGCGATGTAACAGCTTCTGGACCCGGTTCAGCGGCCGCTACTATTGCAGCTAACGCTGTTACTAACTCTAAGTTCAGACAGTCAGCGGCTCAATCGGTTGTAGGTAACGCTACAAACGCTACAGCAGACGTAGCAGACATCTCAGCTAGTGCTGCTAACCAGATTTTAAGGGCTAACGGAGCTGGTACAGCGATAGGTTTTGGCTCTATCGACCTTGCTCAATCAGGAGCTGTCGGTAGTTCCCTATTAGGCGTCGTAAACGGCGGTACAGGCGCTTCTAGCCTTACTCTTAATGGGGTAGTACTAGGGAATGCTGCAAGCGCTGTAAACGTCACTGCGGCGGGCGGAGCGGGTCAAGTATTAGCCGTCCCATCAGGCGGCGGAGCCCCAGCATTCCAAGCTTTAAACGTAGTTACAGCGTCTCGTGGCACCCCCACTAACATCAGTGCCGGTACAGCTATCACTACGGTAGCCTCTGTGGCTATTCAGACCCAATTTATACAAGGTAGTGGCGGTCCAGTGACCATGACAGCCAACCCTTCTATAGCGGCTGCGGCGGTTATAGGACAAATTTACCATATTGTAGGGCGTTCGGATTCGAATACCGTTACAATCCCTAACGGATTAGGCGCTTCCCTCAATGGAGACGCTACTTTAGGTGAAGATAGCATGTTAAGTGTCATGTATGATGGCACTAACTGGGTAGAAATTTCGCGTAACTTCTAATAGTTAAGTATAGTTTAGGAGATATCAGTGGCTAATAATTCAAATAGGGTACTTCTGGCAAACTACTTGCTTGCTCAGCAAGCTTCTACCCTAGGTAAGAACTACGTTCTAAACCAAATGGCTTTACAAAACACAGCTAATGTGTCAGCCTCTGGTACAGCTACTGTAGCTCGTAATACAACAACCCCCCTAACCGCCATCTCAGACTTCGCTATTACCCTCCCTAATAACGCTACAGACGGTGTTACCTGGACTCTAGGCACCCTAGACAACGCGGTTAAGAATCAAAACTGTGAGCTTAGACTCGATTATATAGCCTCTTCTATTGGCTCAAACGTATTGGTACAAGTATTACAGGGCTCTAATGTCGTTGCACAAAGCAGTGCTTTAGCATTGGCTTCGGCATCCACAACTGTTTCAGTTAACGCACCATGCGGAGATCTATCCGCAGCTACAACCGTTAGAATTCAGAATGATACCGGTAACTCTGGTACCAGTGCTATTAACGTCGCTAACGTAACGTATGGTAAGGCTACTAACCTATCCTCATCTCAGATTGTAACCCCATGGGTGGCGTATACGCCTACCTTTGGCGGTCAGTTTGGAACCGTAACTAACATTAAGTTTCAATGGAGACGAGTTGGCGATAGCCTAGATGTATCCGGTACTGCTACTGTTGGTACTAGAAACACTTCTCTTTTTGCTACTATCAGTTTCCCTAATAGTTACACTATAGATACAAATAAGGTGACAATTGGTAACACTACCTCTGGAGAAGGTCAGATGGTCGGCCAGTTCGCACAGCCTGGCGCCAATGACTTTGGACCAGTAGTAACCGCAACAGCAACAGATGCAAGCGTTGTTTATCTTTCAGGCTCTACGACCAGTGCCACAATGCTCACCCCAAATACTAACTCCGGTCTGGTCTCTAATACCATTATTAGCATTAGGTTTACAGTCCCCATTACCCAATTCTCTCAAGTACAGACATATAACCCAGAATTACAAGCACTTAGCTGGAGCGGATACACTAACAGCATTAGCGGAGGATGCTCAACTACGTCAACTACGTTTGCTGATCCATCTGGTTGCACAGGCATCGCTTTAACAGAGTTAACTAACCGTAATTTCGGGACAGTAACAACGGCAGGCAGTTCGTTACCCGGTATTACGTTCACCCCCGCGAAGAGCGGCCGCTTCTTTGTGTGCAGTACACCGGCTGTGTCTAATAGTTCGGCTGGCGCGGATATGTCTGCAAGACTCACCGATGGGACTACTGTGTTCTATCAGGGTAGTGCGATGTCTTTGAGTACAGCTAATAATGCGTCTAACGTCGCGATGTGTGGTATTTATAACGCCACATCTACTAGCCCTGTAACCATTAAAATTCAAATGGCTACTAGCACTGGTACCCTTAAAATAGCTACAGGAATTCAGGGCGGCGGCACTGTGTCAAATATTAACTGGAGCATCGTAGCTCTCGATCAACAGATCCCTGCCCCTGTGCTAGTAGGCTCAGTCACCAGTAACTCAACTGGGGGAGAGAGGATTGAAAGAGCAGAGTTGAATTGCGACGCAGCTTCCTCCATCACATCTCAGTCAGGTACTTGGTTATCCGCGATAGGAAATAGGTCTACTGCGGCATGTACGATTACAATTGCCTCAGGAATATTTAGTGCAACCCCGTCTTGTGTATTCACCGTTAAAGCGACCGCAGTTCAAGCAACAGCTGTCAATATGACTAGTGCAACCGCCGGCACGGTTTATGGCGCTAGTGCTGACTATGATGGCTACCTTATCTGTATGGGGCCAAGATAATGAAAGAACTACTAAAAGTAACACTTTCAGAGATTAATGCTAAGGACTTTGGTATCCTATTGTTCTATTCGTCTAACTGCAAGTACTGCGAGCAGATTAAGCCTACGTTTGAAGCTTATGCTGAGCAATACCCGCAACTTCAGTTCGCTAAGATTGAAGCAAGCGAAGGATTAGACTACTACATGCAGTACGCTGAAGAGAACGAAGATAAGACTAAGAAAGTCGCCCTTCCATCTTTCTACGTACACCATAAAGCAGCGGTAAGTCCTGAGAACCCTTATGGTTTTGTGGGCGGCTTTGACGGAGCATCTGAAGAAGAGTTAAAAGCAGTATGCGAGAATATAGCGGTGCTATCATGAAGTCGTTTGATAAGGTAAAAGCAGCTATTGAGTCAGCTAAAACCGTAGCTAAGAACGCTATGGAAGGTAAGGACTTAACAGTGTCTGAACAATCTTTTAACTCCCGCATGGAATGCTGCGGTAAATGCGATAAGCATGTGAAATCATTGAACCAATGTGGAGAATGTGGTTGTTTTTTAGCGGTAAAAGCTAAGCTAGCGGGCATGAAGTGTCCTCTAGGGAAGTGGGCAGAATAATATGGCTATATTAACAGGATTACCATTACTCGCACTACCTGGTATTCAATCCGGTAACATTACTTTAAGCTCCTCTGACCTAATCACAGATATGAGCATTACGGATCCATACTGGTCTGTAGCTAGTAACTGGTCTAGCGTTCAGTTTAGCTACCTAGATGCTACCGGTAGCCAAGTAACAAAGCTCTTTATCCCTACTACAACCAACCAAGGCGTTATCCTTGTCTCTGCATATGCTAGACAGAATGACTGGGAAGTCCAGTCCATCCTAATCAGAGACCACGATGGCGGCACATACCTCATCCCAAGAGCTTCTTTTCCAGTAGCTACAGAGTTTGACGTAGAAGTTGGCACGGGTCTTGTAACCCCACAACTGCACTTTGACCCATCTAAAGCTAATGCTGGCTCCCCCTATACATCAGGTACGGATGCTCAGGGAGCTTCCTATACCGAGCAAATGACCGGCAACACGGGTACTGTGGCTTACTGCCCTGCTACTCCTACAGGCCAATGGCGTGGAACTGGCATCCCAGCGGATCCATATAGGCTCATATTCTCCAATGACGGTGTAACTCCTGGCCTAAGTTATGGTAAGCTAACGCTAAATGCAGAGATCTCGGCTCCCGCTACAGATCAAGCTATTCAATTCTGGTCTCAAATGGATACAACAAACTTCTCCCATTGGATGACGCCAGCGGCATTTCCAGACACCCGGTACACGTACTTCTTGCCACCGTTTGAAACAAGAGTCGGTAACTCAGATGTAAACTACGTTACTTTAACGACAGTTCCAACTGGAGCTGTATGGCGTTTATACACCGTTACAAAGAACTCTTCTGGTGTAGTGAATATCTACATAGACGGCGTACTCCTTGCTACAGCTACTAACATATCCAAGATCTCTCCAACCCCAGTGAAGTATGTATTCGGAGCTAATGACACATGCGGCATTGGTAACGCAGGACCTTGCGGACCTATTGGCGATATTTGGATCTTTGACCAGGCATTAACGGCAGCAGATGCATTAGATTACTATAATGCAACCAAGGCGACTTACGGATTATAAAGGAAAATAAACTATGGCATATAACCTATTGATACCATTTCAATTAATTACAAACGGAGACATGGGGGCCTCAATTACCTCTGAGATAGCTGAGATTAAGCTACAGGATAATGTGGGCATTCAACTCAATTGGACAGGCGCTCCAGTTGGTACGTTTAGCGTTCAGATCTCTATTGACCATGCACAAGATGCACAAGGTAACGTCACTGTACCTGGTAATTGGATTAGCCTCCCATTATCGCCATCTATCACCGCTGCTGGTACCCCTGATGTCGCATATATCGATCTTAATCAACAGTCAGCTTCTTATGTACGAGTTGTATATACAAGAACATCTGGGACTGGCACACTGAACGGGTTTATAACAGCTAAAGGCGTGTAATTATGTCACAATATACCAAATATCCTGTATCTGGCGGAGGCGGCGGCGGTGGTGGCACAGTCACTAGCGTAGGCATAACTGCGCCCGTATCCATTCTCAATGTAACTAACTCCCCTATAACGGGATCTGGTAACATAATCCTTAGTTTAGTAGATCAACCTGCTAATACTATATTTTCTGGCCCTACAACAGGCGCAGACGCCCCTCCAGGGTTTAGGGCTCTTGTGCCTGCAGACCTACCTACAGGCTCTTTTAACACAATCGCAGTGTATAACTCAACCGGGGTGCTTGGCTCCAGCACTACCCTGTCAATTGACACCACCACAGCCGGTATATCTCAGAATATTACTGAGCAACCCAATAATGCTACTGGGTTTTTCCAAATTAACGCCGTTAATATTGGTTTTCAACCTCAACAAAACTCCCCTGATGACTTTTACAACGTACACCAGATCAACCTTCAATTGGACACTGCTAGCTCTGGCTTCTCGCAGGGTACTAATGGGCAGGCGATCACCCTGCATTCCGATAACATTACCCACAACGGTACAGGGGACGTGGGCGCTCTTAATGGCCTCCAAACTAACTTCTCCCTAGGTAATGGCACAGATCCCATTACCGTTAATGGCATGGGTTATGCCTTTGGTTTCGGTAACGTAGCGGCTAACGTAACCATAGACGGAGCGGTGCAAGGATATGGCTTCCAACCAAATTTTAACGCGGCCTCTACCCTAACCACCAATGCGTACTTTAATTCGTTTTATGATTATACCAATATCGCTACGCCGTTAAACGCCAGCTACAACTCGTTTACCGCCGGCCCTGGCATATCTGAGATAACTAATAACCATAACTACGTAACTTTTAACAGCAATCCTAACATTACAACATTGTCTGGTAACTCTAGTTGTTTTGGATTAGCGCTGTCGCCGAACATCGGTACAATGGCTACTAGCTCTAACAACTTGCGGGGTGTCAACTTTAACCCTACCGTAGCGCTAAACTATGGGCAAGTAGTAGGGTTGGATATCAGCGTTAACAACGTCACAAACTACGCCGGCGTTCAGTCTTCTATCGTAGTTCAAGACATTACTTATACATTTATCCAAGCCGGATCTTATAACGATATTTATACCATTGAGTACGCAAATACCGTGCTCGCCGGTAACGAGACAGTCACAATTTTAGGTAACGCCATTACCGTTAACATAGAATCCGGCGTGTCTACCGCGACACAGGTATTAGCTGCAGCTAATGCTAATACTGGCTTTATCTCAAGCGTCACCCCCGTTATCACTGGGGTGGCTAGTAACGCACAGGTTACCGCAGCTGCTGCTAACTTTGCAGGCGGTATTGACCCAGGGATTAAAAAAGCCGCCAACTTTGACGGTGACGTCAGTATTAACGGAGCCCTAAGCTTTACTGGTGCGCTATCTATTGGCCAGTTAACCTCCTATGCCCCGTATACAATAACTAGTGGTTTGGGCGTAGCATCTGTAGACTCCCTTATCACAGCCCCTACTGTGGCTCCAGCGGCTACAATAACCGGTACCGACCTGCTAGGCGTTAATACCGCTATGCTCCTAACCATAGGCGCTGGCGCTACTGTAACATCAAACTTCCTAGGTTTCGCGGCTTTAGGATTACCTGCCGTGGTGAACATGGATGCGGGATCTACAATTGATTTAGTTGAGGGCGCCGTATTTGCCATTAGTTTAGACGCAGCAGCTGGCGGAGGAAACATCACAGAAGTGGACCTCTGTAGATCTTTGGCCATACCTAATGGCGCCACCACTATAAGCAGGCTGGTAGGGTATAAATTTGACCTCCCATTTGGAGACCCAGGTACCGTTACTTGGGGCTTTTATACAGATGAGCCGGTGCACAACTACATGGCCGGAGACATTAAAGTGGGCGACGGGACAGATACCGTGGCTAGCGCTAATGTGGGTATTGAGCTAGAAAGTACCTCTAAAGCCATCTTGTTGTCTCGTATGACCACGGCTCAAAGAGACGCTATGACCGGTATAGACGGCATGATGATTTATAACACAGATGTTAACAAGTTTCAGGGCTACGCAAGCGGTGCTTGGGTAGATTTTCACTAATAAAGGCGGGTAGTTATGAGTATTGAACAGGCAAAACAAATTTTAGCTCAAGCGGCAGCTAACATAGCATCGGTATCTAAGGAAAAGATACTTGAAGCGGTACGGGTAGTATCGCAGATACACCGAGCATAGTATGAGTGACGATAAGCGTTTAGACCGGATTGAAATTAAAGTTGACAAGGTTTTAGAGCACCAGTCTGAAATTAACGTGACATTAGCGGCACAACATGTTAGTCTTAAAGAGCACATTCGTAGGACTAATATCCTTGAAACTGAATTAAAGCCTATTAAGCAGCACGTACAAATGATCCATGGGGCTTTTAAGCTCCTCGGTATTATCGTAGCCTCCGTGGGTGTCGCTGAGGCCCTAATCGCCCTTATATCAAAGTTAAATCAATGAATCACCTAGCCGGGTACCTTTTAGCTTTTTGTTCTATCTTCGCGCTTAATGTAGCAGCAGAGGATATCGTCCTTCCTCCCCCAAGAATTGTCATGCACATCGTAAGTGAGCAGGCAGGAATAGACCTAACAACAGCTAAAATCGTATTTGTCACCGGTATGATTACGCAGTCATCTATGAACGTAGCGATTAATGAGCTACTTGAGACAAAATCCATGCCTGGAGACCGCCTTGTAATGCTAAGCTCCGGCGGAGGCGACGTGGACGCAGGCGAGCGCCTTTTAATAGAGCTTGAGGGAGAGCGAGCCGAGGGCGTCCGTATTGTATGTGTTGCTATGGGAGCTGCCCACAGTATGGCATTTAATATCATGAGCTACTGTGACGTTAGGTTAGCTACCGCCGGTACCAAAATGGTAGCCCATAAGGTAGAAGTAGGCGCATTACCTCGTAATAAGCGCAAGACAGCTAAGAATTTAAGAGAGATGGCCCGCTGGTTAGAGGCTATTGATAAGAAGTACAATAGAAAAAACGCTAACATGATGGGTTTAGACGCTAAAAACTACGACATGTACGCGGACGCTGAGAATGAGTGGACCGTACCGCAGCTTTTGGTTATTAAGTACCTAAACGGCGTTGCAACTATTGAAAAATAAGTTATGAGACACATAAACTATTTAGGTTTAAGGTTGATTAAGGAGCATGAAGGTTGTAGGTTACAGGCATATCCTGACCCCGCCACCGGCGGCGAGCCGTGGACCATAGGGTGGGGACACACTGGGGGCGTTAAGAAGGGTGATACAATCACGCAGACTAGAGCTGAGGACCTTCTTAGAGACGATTTAAACAAGTTTGAAATAGGCGTAGAGCACCTATTGTTCCATGAAGCAACAGATAACCAGTTTTCAGCCCTGGTGTCTTTTGCTTTTAACGTAGGTTTAAACAACTTACGAAACTCAACATTATTAAGGAAACTTAACTTAGGCGATGTTAAGGGTGCTGCAGACGAGTTTATTCGTTGGAACAAAGCTGGAGGCAAGATAATGTCTGGCCTCACTAAACGGCGATTAGCCGAGCGCGACCTCTTTTTAGCCTAGTAGTCTTGCTCACTAAGTTGGTATATTAAAGAACTGAAAAGATGATCCCCAGGTTCGCTGTGAGCCTTGATCCATAATAGATACCAAAGATCATATCTTAATTGAAACTCGAATCGGTGCTGAAGCGCATCCTCAACGAAATACTTACTAAGTTGTTTATGCTTGGTCATATTCCTGACATTCTAGCTGGTCACAAATTTTGCAAAAGAGATTAAACACTAACGTAACATCGCGATGGAAACGGTAATGGCTAATATGAAGATTATACCAGTCAAAGATCGGGTCTTGCAATTGGCTGTAAAGGTAGTCCTTAAGGTGGTACTTAATCTGTTTATGTTTAGTCATATTCTTGTCCTTCGAGCTGGTCCCAGAGCTGGTCCCAGAGCTGGTACGAGAGCGGGTCTTGAAGCTGGTAATTAAGTTCTTTATGTTTCGTCATCTTTGTCATCTGGTATCGTAGGCAGTGCGTTAACTACGAATATAATAAAGATGGCTAGGGTTAGGATAGTACCGACTTCTTCTTGGGTTTTGGGGGTCATCATACGACCTCCAACTTTACTGGCTTAACGCCGTACTCTTCTCTTAGAATCTTACACTGCGCGTTAAAGTGGTTTATGGTCCACTTATGGCTGGTGTCTTTAAAGAAGATAATCTTGGCGGACTCTTTGCCGGGATACATTCTAAAAGCCCTGCCAACTTGCTGCATGAAGGCGTTTTTTGACTTACCCAGGCCTGCGATAATAACCCATTCAGCGGGCTTAGTGTCAACGCCTTCTCCTAGGATGCCCGTTGTGCCGATTAGGCTTTTAATCCCACCGGTGGAAAAGCGGTTAATGTACTCTCTAGAGGTCTTATCTTGACCATTAGCAAATAGGGTCTTTGAGATGGTACTAAGCCATTCGCCGTGTTCAATTTCTTTGACCAAAGTCAGGACATGGTGTCCGTCTAGAGTTTGAATAAGGTTTTTAATAATCTTATTGCGAGGCTCGTTGTTAACCACCAGCTCAGAATAAACCTCAGACCAGGTGTACCCCTCTACCTCGGTTTTTGGTACTTCAATGTAATACGCTTCTAAAGGCACTATATAGCTCCTTGCTACGGCGGTTGTATAATCAATTTTATAGATCACTTCAGCTAAAATAGACTCTAATAAAAGCTTTTCGTTGTCATTGGACCTAAAAGGGGTGGCCGTAAGACCAATCCTGTAATATACATTAACCCAAGACTTTTTGTTTAACAAGCGGTAAGTTTTAGCCGCGGAGTGATGAAATTCGTCAATGATTACAGCATCGTAGTTAGCAGGTTTATTTACGTCTAGTGCGTCGATGTTCTCAACAGCAATATCTTTACCAAACTCGCCGACTTTATGGCGAGGGAATATGGAGGATAAGGACTCAGTGAGCTGCCGTTTAAGTTCTAAGGTTGGCACCACTATGAGGGTGCGCACTTTAAGCTTAGAGATGATGAGGGCAGTAATGAGACTCTTACCAACCCCGGTTGGTGCGGCTACAATGCCCCTATGGTGTCGTAAACAGGCTTCTGAGGCCTCAATTTGCTCCGGGTAAGGGGTAACCGGCAGGGAGGCGTCAAAACCGCCTATAATCGCCGCTGGACGCTTTCTGAGGTCTTTAACTGATGGTAAACACTTCTGTTTTTTTAGCCATCCTCGTACAAGGTAAAGCAAGCCCGTTGGAAAATCTCCCCGTTTGCCAAACAAGGTCCTTTTGTTCTTATAAGTACCGCTGAAGTAGGCTTGTTGAGAGTCAATCTCATAAGACAAGAGGTCTTTAAGCTCTTTGTGTTGAGCATCAGTTAGCCCGGTAATGCGGCTATAGCTGTTATTGACCTCTAGTACTATCACGGAGATACCGTGCACCCTGTACCAACGGTTACTGTGCACGAGCAGTTAATGCCGTTGGAGTGGTATGCGCCGGGGGGCAGCTTAACACTAAAACCACCATTTGTAGAGTAGGTCGCATACAGCTCGTTATTGACACAAAAAGCTACCTCAGCAAAGGTGTCTGGGTAGTGAGTGACACAGGAGCGGCAGAGCTGCACAACGATAACTTCGTCTCCAGGGTCGCCTTTTTCACCTTTAGGGCCAGCAGCGGACTGCGGCTTACCGCAGGCTGTCAGAAGCAAGGTGGCTATAATGAGTAGATTGCGCATAGGAGTCTCCTTAGTTAATTATCCTATACAAGGCCTTGCCTACATGCAAGCCTAAATAAGAAGCCCAGAAAATAATGAATAATTTCACTCTCATTACTTAGCTGCTTCTTCAATAGTCATGGCTAAAAGGCTTGGGTATCGGACGCCGTTAATGGCAAATACCCCGGTGCCGTCCTTATACTCCAAGGCTAGGCCGTCTGGGTTATGTAGCTCACCCTTTTTAGACATATGGATGTTAATAGGCTTATCGGTCATTACAACCACGTCTTCAAAGGTCCAATAGACGCCGCAGGTTTTGACGATGTCTTCAACAATACCGCATAGCTCGTCTTTGGTGACCGGGAGTTCGTTTGCGATAAAGGAATAGCCAGCGACCCAATAAGCGTTAAAAGAGCCATAGTTAGCCAAAGCCGCTTGCTTTTGAATCTCTTGGTTAGTGACGTCTTCTTTGCCTTCAGCTAGTTGTGCAGCAATAACAATGCCTTTTGTAGGGCTGTCGGCCCAAATAAACTTTGGGGCGGGCAGCTTCTGGTAAATATAAGAAGCTGTAACAGCAGCTTCAGCCTTTTCTCGGTCTACAGGCTCTGTTGAAAGTCCTAAAGCTTTAAACTTTTCTACGTATACTGGGATTTTTGCTTCTTGTTCTTTAGTCAACGATTCAATTATTTTACTCATGTTATTTCTCCTTAAATTTGATGGTACCTAATTTTACTGTTCGTGTCTACAAAATATTCTTGTTCTTCGAGCTGGTCCCGGAGCTGGTCCCGGAGCCGGTACTGGGGTGGGGCCCGGAGCTGGTCTTGGAGTTGGTTCCAGAGCTGGTCCCCGAGCTGGTAATAGAGCTGGTCCCGGAGCTGGTCCCGGAGCTGGTCCCAGAGCTGGTCCCAGAGCTGGTCCAAGATCTGGTACCAGAGTTGGTCATAGAGCTGTTCCCAGAGCTGGCCATAAAGCATATCATTAATTTGTTTATGTTTAGTCATAGTCTTGTTCTTCGAGCTGGTCCCGGAGCTGGCCCTCAAGCTGGATCTGGAGCTGGTCTTGGAGTTGGTTCCAGAGCTGGTCCCCGAGCTGGTAATAGAGCTGGTCCCGGAGCCGGTCCGAGAGCTGGTCCCGGAGCTGGTCCCAGAGCTGGTCCTGGATCTGGTTATGAAGTTGTTTATGCTTGGTCATAGCTTACTCTTTGCAAATTTAGAAACAAATTCTTTACTATTAAGGATTTTATTTTTCTGCGGCCACGAAACCGCATGCAGTTTTTTAACGACTTTTAAAGATAGTTCCAATGGGATGTCTAATAAAAAAGCCTTAAAGTTATCAAGCTCTGAGTCACTAATGCTTTTCTTTTTACCTAGGATACTAAAGATCTCTTCAACTGCAGAGTTTAGCTTGTCTAAGCGACATTCTTTTTTATCGGAGTACGAACGCACTTCTTTTTGAAGTTTGTCATATTCTTTTAAAATCCTTCTTCCACTGAGGTTAGAATACACCTCTTTTTTCCAGGTTATGTACGCGGCAGCCGCTGTGGCCCCTACGATACCTGAGTAAAGCTCATATCTAAAGTCCTCGATGCATGTCTCTAGGTCAAGCTTACCAATCATATCCTTCCATGCGCGCCTATCAGGCGATACCAAACTAAGGGCTGGGCGGCTCTTAGGTTTGATTTCTAGTAAGTCTGGCTGTGTCCTAATAAAAGCCGCTACATCGTCTGCGCCGTTCTCTTCAGCAAAAGTGATAAACTCCTCAGTGCTTGGCACAAAGTCAATGTGACAAAACCGGCTCATCCAAGCAGCGTCAGAAGTGTCGGTTACTGTAAACCCTTCGCTTTGGTAGTTACCAGCTGCTACGATCTTCCAACCAGATGGCAGGCGGTGGGTGTGAATTGTGCCCCCGGTGATAAGGGAGAAAAGGGCTTGTAGTACATCTGGGTGGGCGCGGTTAAGCTCGTCTAGGAATAAGATCCCGTTGCCATGAGTAGGAAACCACTCGGGCCTAGCGTGCCTGACCGTACCGTCTGCTGTATGGACCAAAAGGCCAACCAAGTCGCCAACCTCTTGCGTAGCCAAGTGCAGGTGTATTAGGTCGTAGTTCAAAGAATCGGCAATTTGTTTAACAACTTGGGTTTTGCCTACGCCCTGCTGTCCCCACAAAAAAGGCACAATGTTATGCTTCATTAGTGTCGGTACGGAGTTCTTAATTTCTAATATATTCATGTATGGTCCCTCTCTTCATAACTATAACCTGATTTTACTATTCGTGTCTACAAAATATTCTTGTCCTTCGAGCTGGTCCCGGAGCTGGTCCGAGAGCTGGTACTGGAGCTGGTACTGGAGCTGGGATTGGAACTGGTCATATTCTTGTCCTTTGAGCTGGTCCCCAAGCTGGTCCCAGAGCAGGTACCGGGGTTGGTCCTGGAGCTGGCCCCAGAGCTGGTCCTGGAGCTGGTCATTAATTTGTTTATGCTTAATCATAGCCGCACCTCTTGCCCAAAGTCACCTGGTTTTTTACTGCTACCAACGCCTACCCATAAAAACGGTACTCCAGGATTTACCGGTGTGTCGGATGAGTCAAAATCGCCAAAGTATATTATAGCGTCGCATTTAAGCTCAAGGCACTTGGTAATAGCCGGCTGATATGCGGTACCACCGCAACCCTTGCGGGTCAAAGGTACTTGTTTATTTTTCTTAATAGTCTGGACGTTTTGAACGACGCAGTCAGCTTCTACTAGGTAGGTCTTTTGCGCGGTTTTACTAATCCTAACAATCTCAGTTAAAAACGCTGAGTACTGGTCGTCTGATATAGAACCAGAGCTATCTACACATACGCCAAGAGTCAGCTCTCTCTTCTTTTTCCTGCCAGGTTGGTCTAGACCAAACCGACGGTTAGAGCGTTTCCTAGTGGACTGTGTCGAAGAGGACACAGATCTAGACACGAAGTTGGCCAGTATCTGCTGCCACGGTAAAACACTCTGACTGTTTAGGTTATCATATACTTTTAGTACCTCTTTGGGCACTACGCCGTTTGAGGCCTTGATAGCAGAGTCTACGGCTTGTTTTAAGATAGCTTTACTCATGTTTTTGTCTAGTTTGTGGCCATGCTCTAGGTGCTCGTCTATGGACACGGTTTTTTGTATCTTATCTTTAACCTTTTCCAATTGGGCATAGTAGTACTCCCAGGTCTGCTCCGGTAGCATCTTTAACTTTAGCTGCTTATTCATCCCCTTTACGGTGCAGGCACCTTTTGGTAGGTTTTCAATGTACTGGTTAATGGCTAGGTCCATTGCTATATTAGACAGCATCTTATTCCTGCTTTTATCACCAAACTCTTTTAAGTGGTCGAACAGAAGATGCAACGTCTCATGCTCAATAACCGCCTGCAGCTCTTCAAAGGTTAAGGTGGTTAAAAACTCAGGGTTAAATAACATCATTATACCCTGGTTGTCTAGCTTTACGGCTGCTGTGGGAACAGACTTATCATTGTAGTTAATCCTGCACCCTAGGAAAAAGTTGGCGTAGAAGGGCTTGGTATTTAATAAATGGTTTATACATCGTTCAACAACATTCATATTAAACCAGCTTACCATGAGCTAGGCGCTCTTTAAAGTTTTTTAAATAGGGCTTGTACCGGCTCCAGCTGAGTCCAAGGCTCTTAACTGTAGCTTTAAACTCATGCTCTACGGCGTCAGTAGTACTAAACTCTCTCCTAAAATCAAAGCGCTCACCGTTAACTGGTACCAACAACATAAGGTAGTTTTTTGGAGTTTCGTACTTTTGGTTTCTTTTAGCCCTTTTAACCGCTTGGTTAACTACAGCCAGCGCAAACTTAATGTGGTCTTCAGCTTGTTTCCAGTTTTTAGGGGCGTCAAAAACTCTAAATTCTATAGTTTGGTTATGGTTGCCGAGCCTTATGCCGCCATTATAAAATAAATCACCTGATATAGTTTCGTATTCCCGAGTTAAGTAGGTGCTGAGATGTGTTGCCTCGTCTATGGCGTTCTGCCAATACTTTCTTATGTCATAACAATGGGTTAAAATAAAATTAGCATTAATGTCGTCTCCAAACTCATTAAAAACCCAGTTTAACCAAGGGCGGTTACCAAAAAAGTGAACAAGATGATACAGAGTCTTGGTTTTAATCTTCCGATCTATGGGCAGCTCTACGTGTACGTGTCCGCCTCCAGTTCCTTCGTGTATCTCCTCATTCCCTCTATAACGCACGTAATGGGTCTTTAAACCGTTTAATCCGGCCGCTGCACCCAGCCTATCAAAAAACCGTTTTGCCTCGTCTAATGTCAAATGTGGAGGGCTGGGAACCTCTACGGCCCCAGCATCGACATGCGCTCGCTTAAATCCTTTCCTCACCATGGTATCGGCCACGAGCTCCAAACGGCGCCATCCGGCGTTAGGCTTCAAGAAGGTATACTCTACTCCGAACCTCATTTTACCTCCTCGACTTTCCACTCAGCCTCAGATACCCAGCAATCTTGTTCACCTTGTAGGTGAACCCGGTTGTCTTGTGCAATGGACTCAATCTCTTGGATGAGCTGGGTCTCTTCATAGAACCTAGCGGTATCGGTCTTAACGACCCCGCCAGAGCATTTCATGGTTAGTATCAATACGTAGACTAGCATAATACCTCCTCAGGCTGCCTTAGGTATCATAGCGGCCTTAATGGCCATGTCTTGTAACACGATAAGCGCTATGATCAGGTCGTTTCTCTCAATGGACCCTGGCTCAGAAGCCATGATCCTAATCCTCACATCGGCTATTTCGTCTAGAATCTCTCTCAAGGTCATATACGTTCCTCCTGGTTACATCGTGCCGGAAAGTATCGCGGGAGTCAAGCTCTGGCTCTTAGTGTAAACTAATTTACTTTATGTTACCCCTAAAGACAAGGTGTAAAGACCAGGTGTAAAGACAAGGGCCAAAGCTAACGCTTTGTCCTTACACCAGGGCATGTTTAGATAAGGTTATACACTTCAGCGGGTTTTAGGTATTGTTTTGTGTAGAGAGGAAGGTTAAGAGTTATTATATACACTTTTAAGTACGTCTGTCAACAGTAATAGTTATACGTTCTACGTTTTATGTCTTACATAGGAGTTTAAACTAAATTAGTTTATTAAAATAGTTGTTGCTTTTGTTACCCCGGTGTGAGAGGCTGTTTATATCGGTTGGCTTCCCCGCTAACTAACATCCCTCCTCCGTCCCCCTTCCCGTGCCCGGTTGTATCCCCCCTACAGCCGGGCACTTTCTAATAAAGGAGCTTATGTTTAACTTAGGTGATTTGGTTGAAGCAAAATACGAAATTTACCACTTAGGTGTAAATATCCCAAAGGGCTTTGTCAGCAAGGTTGAGGCTGTGTCCGGCGTAAACATCATGATTGACGCCTACTCCGGCATTTGGATCAATGCCGCTTATTTTAACAAAGTTATCCCGGTGCAAGAAGCTGCGGAACCCACTTGCCACATTGTCAAAAGTAGTGTAGGATTTACTGAGTTCCTGTACTGCCGCACACATGACGATGAGGCGGATGGGATCTTGTACTGTCGTAAAAAGAAAAGTAAACCGCCGGAGGTAGCGCCGTGGCCATCACAAGATTAAAAGACCTTGCAAACGACTTAGCGGAAATCTTGGTTGAAGAGAACTACAAGATCATTTACAGCCAGACAAAGAACTTAGGTCCTAAAGAAACAAGGTTTGTTGTGGCTACCTTTATTTCCCGCATGGTGCACACCATGGTGTACTCCACCCTACATGAAGAGCAAAAGCTTGCAAAAAGCGACAAGGACAGAGAGAATTTAATTTTTAAAAATTTGGCAGAGGTAAAGACCCAAGTTCAAAATGCTGTGGCAGCAGGGTTTCAAAACCCTATGTCAGAGTTTAGCGGGCAACCGGTAGAGTACTACTGCCAAATTAAGCTAGTCCCCGAACCAACCAGTAACAAGATAAATTAGGAGTTATATGAAATTCAGTAAGTTTTTATTGTACTTTACCGGAACTACCCTAGTCCTAGCGGCTTTGGCTTCTTTCGGCTGTTCAAAGAGCAAGAAATCGTCTTTTCAATACGCATGCGTTACCCCACTCGGTGACATCACAATCAGCGAGCGCACAGACAAGAACATTAGCCTTGAGAACGGCATTTTGAGAGCGTCAAGAGACAACCCAATGACCCTTAAAACTGATCACATCATGATCCCATTCTCTCAATGCGTAGGACTCAAGCAGTGAGTCGTTTCCTAAGGATTTGGGATACAATTGTGCTATGGACGGCTTTTGGTCTTTGGTTATTAGCAGGGTTTCTATATGGCCTGGCCTATGGTAAGACAAGTAAGGAGCACCACGATGAGTAAAATTGTTGATACTGTTAAATCCTATCTTCTGAAACTATTTTCAGAAAACAGCGAAGTTTCCATGATGAGAGTTATGTCCTTGCTTAGTCTAACAGTTGGCTCTATACTAGCTTTTGTAGGCCTTAACAAAAAGAATGATCCGACCTCCCTGGCAGTACTTGTAGGCGTATTCGTAGGGTCAGCTTTCGGCGGTAAGGTCATGCAAAAGGCTCAAGAGATTAAAGAAACTGCGAAATCGGACGACCCAGATGCAAAATAAGACTAAAGTCCTAATAGCACTGGTAGCCCTCTTAACTGCATATGCCTTTGGTAGGTTCTCTGCCCCCGAACGTATTAAGATTGAAACAAAGCTTGTGGAAGTTGAAAAGAAGACCAACGAGACGGTGACCGATAGAGATAAGCACAAAGAAACCCGTGTTATCGAGATCACACGACCAGACGGTACAAAAGAGAGAACTACCGTTATCGTAGAAGACGATGAGACAAAGAGAAAAAGCAAGTCCACTGAAGATACTGCGCGTACAGAAGAGACTTCAAGAGAAGAAACCAGGGGCTCTAAGGTAACAGTAGCAGCTCTAGCCGGAGTTAACCTCTCAGGCTCTTCACCGGTGCTATACGGCGCCATTGTCTCTAAACCAATTTTAGGCCCAGTAACCGTAGGGGTGTGGGGCCTCAACAACTCAACCGGGGGATTAGCTCTCGGTTTGACATTCTAAGGGAGAAGCGATGCTAACAGATAAGAAGTACGAGAAGCTAGTAAAGGTTTTAGGAGAAGACTCAGTTAAGGACCTAGACGCTTTGTCAGCAGAGGACCTTAAGTCAAGAATCGTGGCGGCCGAAGAAGCTATTAAGGTTGCTACAGATGAGCTAGAAGCCAATGAAAAGTACCAGCTGCATAAGCAAGCAGTAGCAGACCTTAACAAGGGTCTTTCAGACCTTAAGAAGAGACAAAAGGCCATTACCCAATATAGCCTTCACTTGCTAGAGGAAAAAGGCAAATGAACAAGTTCTTAGCTTTTTGTGAGGGCCTTAAGAAGGATATTACCCGTTCATACGAAGAAGGGGTGACAATGGAAGAAGCAGAAAAGCTCGCTGCTAAGTTTCTAGATGGCAGCCTTCAAGTAGGCGAAGCTATTAAGGTGGCAGATCTAGATAGACGTATGAAGAAGTCAGGAGTTAAGACTATCAGAGCGGCCGCTTATCTAGAGGCAGCAAGCCAAGGCGAAAAGAAACCCAGTGACAAAATGCTTGAAGCTGTGATAGACTCAGATACTGTTGTAGCAGACGCACAGCAAGCTTATGATACGGCAGAGGTAGAAGTAGCATCACTACAAAGCTACCAAAGCGTATTTCACGAAGCACACATCTTTTTCCGAGGTATCGCGAAAGGTCGGTTTGAATAATGGAGCTGATAGCGCTTGTATACTTTTTGTTTTTAGCGGTTAACCTAATTATTATTTATTATGTCAAAAATTAACGTAAACAAAATCGTAGCGGAAATGCAGAAGCTGTATAGCAAAGATAAGAAGGTTCAGAGCCTTATCTGTACAGGAAACTCTGTTAAAACAGAATACACTAAGGAGGACGTCGTTCCTCTACCCGGCAGCCACCCCCTCTCCACCCTTCTAGGGCTGCCGGGACTCCCTTTCAATAAAATCGTACAAGTAGCCGGTAAGCCTGACTGTGGTAAAAGTACGTGGGCAGCAGAAGCGGCAGTAGCCGCCCAAAATGCCAATATTCAAGTTATCTACACCGACGCCGAAGATAAGTTTGACGCCTCGCGCTTTAAAAGCATGGGCGGCAAGCCAGAAGACGTCTTAATGATTAAGTCCAATGAAACCCTTAAAGCCGGTGAGTTGGCCAGAAAGTACGTCATAGCGGTCAAGGAGCAAGACCCCAATGCTAAGATTCTATGGATTGTAGACTCTGTGGGGGCCTCACAAAGCAGATCCCACGCTGAACGAGAATTGGACAGCGAACGTCATGCCCAGCCAGGACAGGACGCAAAAGAAAACAGCTCTCTCATGAAGATGACTGTAGCACTCATTAACAAGTACCCAGACTCCATCGCGGTGTACCTTGTTAACCAAACCTATGCAAAGATTGGGTTTATGCAAAAGGGTGACGCAGCAGCGGGGGGTACCAAGATCGAATACCACTCCTCTCTCATCGTAATGCTCAAGAGAATCAAGACCTTAACTAAACAAGTCAAAGGTGTAACCGTCAAGGCCGGTATCATATCCAGAGCCACAGTAACAAAAAATCACCTATCTCAAGGAAAAACTTCTATACATCAGCTAGATTTTCAGGTAACATCTGATGGATCTACACCAGTAGAAGGAGTTGAGCTTGACGAAGAGTCTGAAGAGTGACCCAAAACAATCAGAAGATTATAATGCCTGGCAAAGATTCTATAGAAATAGAGTAAAAAACGCCCCCTGTAAAAAGTACGAAAAAACTATTAGCGGGTTTTTAATGCGCGCATACAGGAATATGAAGTCTAGAATTACTGGGGTTCAAAAAGAAAAAGCTCATCTCTATGCGGGATTATCCCTACTACCCAAAGATCAATTTTATTCTTGGGCTAAAGCTGATCCCGTTTTTAACGCTCTTTTTACAGTATGGGTGGATTTAGGATACCCCAGAGCATTATCCCCATCTATAGATAGGATAGATCCTGAAAAAGGATATGAGCTATCTAATATGAGATGGTTAACCCACGGTGAAAACAGCAAATTGGGGGCAATAAGTCGATGGAAAAACCAGTAGCCGTTCTTATATCAGATGAGCACTACACGCCCTCCTCTTTGTCAATAGCCCATGCGGCTATGACACAAGCTTTAAGAAAAGCAGAGGAACTTAAGGTGCCGCTCATATCATGCGGCGATCTGTTAGATTCAAAAGCTATTATACGTGCAGAATGCGCCAATGCTTTAATAGAGCTTTTTTCTGAGGCAAAAACTCGCATAGTAATTTTAGTCGGTAACCACACGCTCCTTAATGAAAAAGGTTCCGCACACTCTCTTAATTTTCTTAAGCCTTATGCTGATATCATGCAGTCCCCCATCAAAGACCACAAACTAGACTTGTGGTTTATACCGTACCAAAGCGATTCTGACACCCTTAAGAGCGTATTAAAGGGTATACCAGCCGGCAGTACGCTTATTATGCACCAGGGTGTGCAGGGCGCCAATATGGGCCATTACGTAAAGGACTCCTCTTCCCTACCCGCAGAGTATTACAGCGACTTTAGAGTCATTTCCGGGCATTACCACCGAGCGCAAGACATCAAGTGCGGAAGACCACGTAAAGGTGCTGTGGGCTTATTCTCGTACATTGGCACACCGTACTCCGTATCTTTTTCAGAAGCTGAAGATGGCCCAAAAGGCTTTAAGATACTATACAGCGACGGTTTAATGGAGTTGGTGCCCACTAACTTAAGAAAACACATTGTTGTAACCAGAGAGGTTATAAACGCCTTGGACCCTATACCAGAGTACAAACCCGGTGACTTGGTGTGGTTTAAACTGGTAGGGCACTCCATAGCGCTGTCAGAGTGTAAAAAAGAACACATTGGAAAGACCCTTTTTGGCCACAGTAATTTTAAGCTTGAAAAGATCCCTACAGACCTAGCTGAGTCTAAGGTCGAAACAAAACAGTTGAAGGATTGGGAGCTACTAGATAATCTTATCGAACGTGCCGGGCAAAGCGACACAGACAAGAAAGAACTCAAAGACTTGTGGAGGGAGCTACTAGGTGAAACTTCTTAGTGCAACGGTTAAAAACTTTGGTAGTTACCAGGACCTACACTTTGACTTCCAAAAGCTAGGCTTATCTCTAGTGCAAGGCGCCACAGGCTCTGGTAAAAGCACACTTGCAGACATAGCCACATGGGCGCTATATGGCGTTACCGCTAAAGATGGTAACGTAGACGACGTCAGGAGCTGGTTAGCCCCAGACGAACCTACAGAGGTACACCTAAGCCTAATAGCCGGTATCGGGCTCCTAACCGTATGCAGGATAAGAGGCAAAGCCACACAAAACGACTTATACTGGCGAGACTACGAAACCGGCGTTGTTACTAGAGGCAAAGACCTCACCGATACGCAAAAGCTACTAGAGAAAAGGCTAGGTGTAACAGCTGACCAGTACCTTATAGGCGCGTACTTTCACGAGTTCTCAAAATCGGGGCTTTTCTTTAACGCTAACGCCAGAGATCGCCGAGCTGTATTTGAGAAGATAGCTACCACAGAGCTGCCCAATAAACTAGGCCTAAGAGCGGCAGATGCAAAGAAAACCAATAAAAAGCTACTACACGGGTACCAAGCTGACCACGATAAGACCTGCGGAGCTATAGCGCAGCTCACCTCTTCCCTTTTAAACACTAAAGCAACTTCTGACTCTTATGAAGAGACTAAGCAGGCTAAAATTGAAGAGCTAATCATCAAAAGCGATAGCTTTGAGAAAACCAAGGCAGATAAGATCGCCGCAGTGCAACTAAAAGCCGATCTATGGGATAAAGAACAGACCCGTAAACTTGACCAGGCTATTGAAAAGATTGAGAAAATAGACGCACAGATACTAGACCCAAAAGAGCTGAATAAGAAAATTAAGGAGCTACAGAAACAAGCCCGGTGCAAGGAGTGCGGTCAACCTAAAGAGGCGGCCGCCCTTAATGACGCATTACAGGCCGAAGGCAAAAACGACCTACTAGTATGCAAAAGAGACGTACTAGAGGCAGCCCTAAAAGACTTGGCCTCAGCAGAAAACCCTTTTGCTGGCCCCCTACATGCTGCAAAGACTGAGGTGAACAACTACTTAGTGCGAGCTGAAGAAGAGCGCAATAAGTCAGACCCTTTTAAAGCGCAGATATCAAAGATGGAAGCGGAGCTTGCAGCACTAATCCGCCGCGCTAGCGATTTAGAAGATAAGTTATTGATAACAGAGAACAAAGTAGCCAAACTAGACGTACTTTATGACTTATCCCTAGAGCTGCGCGGTGAGCTACTACAGCAAGCGGTAGCACAGGTTGAAGAGGAAACAAATCGACTATTAATGCAGCATTTTGACTCAGAGCTTAAAGTTCAGTTTACGTTAAATAGCGACGACTTAGGCGTGGATATTCAAAAGTCCGGGTATGAATGCAGTTATACTCAACTATCAAAAGGCCAACGCGGGTTGCTAAAGCTTTGTTTTGTATTAGCTATTATGGAGGCGGCAGCCAATAAAGCCGGCGTCCACTTTGATAACCTATTCTTGGATGAGGCTTTAGACGGACTGGACTCTAATCTAAAAGTTAAGGCGTACTCTCTACTAGAAGAGCTGTCGCTTAAGCACGAGTCTATACTAGTCATAGACCACGCCACAGAGTTCCAAAATCTCTTTACAAGGCGTTTTTATGTATCAATTCAGGCGGACAGCAGTATAATTGAAGAGCAAGAATATGATTAAGCATAAACAACTTAACCACCAGCTCTGGGATCAGACTCGGTACCAGCTCTGGGACCACCTCCAGTTCCAGCTCCGGAGCCAGCTCCAGGGCCACCTCCAGTTCCAGCTCCGGAGCCAGCTTGAAGAGCAAGAATATGATCAAGCATAAACAACTTAATGACGAGCTTCCGTATCGGATCTCTTACCAGCTTTATAACCAGCTCGGAAACCTGATCCAGGACCAACTCTGGGAACCGCTCTGGAGCCAGCTCAGGTTTCACTTTCGGATCCAGCTCCAGATCCAGCTTGAGGGCCAGCTTGAAGGGCAAGAATATGACTAAACATAAACAATTTAGTGATATGTTCTGGAAGGACATACACTACAAGCTTTTTATTCAATTTGAAAATCAAATCGATTTAAAACCATGGTATCATTTACAAACCGGCCTACACTTCTCCCTAGTGCACCTCCTACAGGATCAGATTGAGTTTGCTTTATGGGACGAGCTTGAAGAGAGAAGTTATGACTAAGCACCCTTATGCACATACTATAGACACCGCTAATGAGGCCATAAAACTAAAAAATATGTCCGGGTTTTTATTAGCAAAAGAAATCCGCAAACAAGATAACGTAGTGATTTTGATAGACAAAGATTACGGCGAGTATGCGGTAGACCTTAAAGCTCTCGCTCCTTTATCTTCTATCCCCCTGCATAAAGCTAGAAGACACAATCAAAATGTAGAAGCCAAAAAAAATAAATTTGTAGGAAAAAAGATCAATGGCTTACAGATTTTAGATGTTTTTTATGGCCCCGATAGAGGATATAAAAATAGAAGTTTTTATCTAGAATATATAGGCGATTGTGGACATAAGGGCATTAATACCTATGCTTCTCTAGTTAAACATAAAAAAACGTTTTCTTGTAGATCTTGTTCATCTACCATACACGGCGAAAGAGGGAAGATAGAAGATAAACTAAAGAAAAGAACGGCTACTTATAATTTTTGGGTCTCAAAGCATAAAACTTTACCAGAAAAGTATAAAGATTTTGAGGTTTTTAGAGCGGAAGTAGGAGACAAACCTTCCGGCAAAGCGACAGTACAACTATTAGAAGGTAGGCTAACATGGGTATCACATCAGATAACTGAAGACAAAGAACTAAATTTAATAGCGTCCGCTATAAGACAAGCTTTTAGATACTCAGCGTTATATAAAGAAGCGCTAGACTTAGCCAAAGTAGAGACAGATAGTGGCACAAAATACAGATGCGCCGCATGCAAAAATTTATTTAGTCGCAACAATGTACAAGTAGACCACATTTTACCCATAAAAGATCTTAACGGCGAGCCTTTGAAGAAAGAAACTCTTATAGAAAAAATATGGACAAGTAAAATACAGGTACTTGACAAAAAGTGCCATTTAAGTAAAACTATAGAAGAAAATAAAATTAGAAAAACACATAAAAAGAAGAGGAAAGAAGAAAATGGCAAATCAAGCTAAAGTTATTAGATCCCAGTTACGTCAAATTGTGCAAGAGCTGCTTCCCGAACTACTTACACAAGAGCTTAAGAACGCTATGCACCAAGAGCTAGCTAAAGAAGTTAACCGAAGGCTAGAAGAGCTAATGAAAAACTCCAAGTCGGTGCTCGACACAATTGATCAGCGTTCAAAAGACGTACAAAGCTACTTAGTTCGTATTGCATCCAAACCTATTGAAACTACTGACGTTAAACTAGAACCTAAATCAGAGTAGGGACTAACAGATAGAGAAGAGGGAATAAATGGATAACAGACGTATATTAGTAATCAGTGATTTACACTGTCCGTATCAGCATAAAGATGCTATTAGGTTCTTACAGGCCGTAAAAAAGAAATACTCTCCTACTAGAGTAATATTGAGCGGGGATGAGGCCGATTTCGCAGGTATATCTTTTCATGATCATGACCCGGACCTAGACTCCCCCGGTAAAGAGCTTGAAAAAGCTATAGAGGCGCTTAGACCTCTCTATAAAATGTTTCCTACGGCTCAAATCCTGGAATCTAATCATGGCTCCTTAGTACTTCGCAAAGCCCTAGCTAACGGATTGTCTAGGCGGTACTTTAGAACTCCAGGCGAGATCATAGAGGCCCCTAAAGGCTGGACTTGGCACTTTGACATTGTAGCGCGCCTTCCTAATGGCACAGACTGCTACTTTCACCACTCTAAGGGCGCAAATGTAAAGAAGAATTCTCAGGCCCTTGGAATGAGCTTTGTTCAAGGCCATCACCACGAGTCCTTTGAGATCCAATATTGGGGTAACCCACACGCCCTACTGTTCGGTATGACGGTAGGCTGCCTTGTGGATAGCCATTCCTTAGCTATGGCATACAATAAAAACAACCTCAAGAGGCCAGTGTTAGGCGTAGCGGTCATCATAGACTCTATCCCACAGCTCATCCCCATGGTATTAAACGGAAAAGGCCGCTGGACCGGTAAACTTTGACTTACGCAAAACACTAGGTTATAGTGGTAGTATGACAAAGGCTACTTTACTTTTATTGTTCGCCTCAACGTCTCAAACCCATAACTTACCCGACGGGCTCCTTGAGTCCTTATGCTGGGTAGAATCGAGTCACAATGTTAAAGCTTTACATATGGACGATGGTGGTAGTAATAGCGTTGGCGTTTGCCAAATTAAACTTGCGACAGCTCGTTTATTGGGTTTTAAAGGAACAGAGGAACAGCTTAGAGACCCCAAAACTAACGTCTTTTATGCTGGCCGCTACCTATCCCGTCAGTTGCGTCGCTATGTGGGCAATGTTCATATGGGCGTTGCTGCGTATAACTCCGGTACTTTTCGGTTAGCGGAAGACGGCAAAGCCAAAAATCAAAAATATGTAGACAAAGTAGTAACAACTTGGAGTAAAAAGTATGCGCCTGTTTCCAGCAAGTTCCTATCCAAAGTACATAAATGTAAACGACGAGAAGTACGAGATAAGGATGGTCAAGCGTATCCCAAGGGAAGACCGAGGGACTTGCGGGCTGTGCGATGACGGCGCCAAGATAATTTGGATCCGTAGCGACCAGTCTCCTAAAGGCTTATTCAAAACTCTTATACACGAGCTTTTACACGCGGTGGAAGCCGAGTACGGCCTAAGAATTAAGCATGAGATGATCTACAGCCTTGAAACTGCATTAGCCGACTTAATTCTGGACAACACATGACATACAGGACTAAAAACTATACGTTATCCGAGGAATACATCTACAGAAAGAGTATTACCGAAAGCATAACCATTCCTAAGTATAGTTTTATCCTGCCAATGGACACCCGGTGGGTACCCAAGCACCTTAAGGATGAGAGAGGAAACCTAGCTGCAGACGAGACTTGGGCCTACACTAAATACGGGTTTATCGTCATCCCCGCAGCCCTGGTAAGGCTAGCAGAATGATTTGGAGGTTAATTTTCTTGAGTTTAACCTGGGTTTTAGTCGGAAAAATCTATAAACTTCGATTGATCAAAAAGACAAAAGTTGCTAGAATAAAGCATAAGGGTAAGCTGCGCCGAGTGTGCGATAGGCACAGAGAGCTGCTTAAACCCGGTATTATGGCAGTTGTGGATAACCAAAACTGTGATTTTTGCATCTATCTAAAGGAGACGCTATGATAATTGGTTTTACAGGGAAAATGGGAGTAGGCAAGTCTACAGCAGTAAAGGAGTTAGGGGATAAATTCAAGCTTATTAAGTTTGCACAGCCCTTGTACGATATACAAGAGTACGCATATAGACGAATTGAGGGCGCGTATAAACGCCCTGAAAACTTCATTAAAGACCGTACTCTGTTGCAATGGTTAGGCACAGAATGGGGTCGCAACACCCTCTCGCAAAACCTTTGGATTGACGTATGGAAAACAGACGCAGAGATAGCTTTGTTTAAAGGCAACTACGTAGTGGTAGATGACGTCCGCTTTGATAACGAAGCTCAAGCCATTAGAGAGCTGGGCGGTAAAATCATCCAAATCACCAGCGACAGGACCGAAGAGAGAATCGATACAAAAGCCGGTATTAGCGGGCACCCGTCAGAATCCGGTGTTACCCCAAATTTAGTTGACATCACTGTCAAGAATGATTTAAGCTTAACACATTACTTAAAAGAGCTGGAGACGGTCTTCAACTCTTTGGGTATTAAATAAGGAGAACGAAAATGGCATTTACAGAAGTTGTCTCATTGGATTGTGACACCACTATCCAAATTGGGGGCAAAGACAGAAAAACAGGCAAATCCCATCCAAATCAAATTGAGGGTTATTATTTGGGATCTAGAAGCATCCCTAGCGCAAAAGCCAAGAGCGGATTTTCCCTCTTGCACGTATTCCAGACATCTGGCAGAGCCGTCGGAGTTTGGGGCAAGACAGACCTTGACCGAAAGTTGTCATCAACAACATTGGGCACGATGACCCGCGTTACCTTCGCTGGTATGCGTGAAACTCGTAACAACCCTATGTACACCTACAAGGTGGAAGTTGACGCCGAGAACACTATCGACGTCGGTGGTCTAGCAGCAAGCGCTGCAGAGTCTTCCACCTCTTCATACGAAGAAGAGTACACAGAAGAAACGGACCCAGGCGAAGATACGCCAGCGTATGATGAGGTTCCTCCGGCCCGCGCCGCAGCTCCTCGTCAACCCGCTGCCGCCCCATCTGCTGACCGTCAAGCTAAGGTAAAAGCACTTCTTAGCGGCCGTAAGCAAGCGTAATTGTTCTATAGCCCCCTAAGGAAGCAACTCTTAGGGGGCTTATTTTAAAGGAGGGGATATGAGAAAAGTATCAAAATTAAAGTGCACTCGTCTAGACTGCGAATACCCCCTTTATTGTAAGGGACTATGCCGACAACATTATCAAAAAGAATACAACGCCACATATCAGCAGACGCCTAAATACAAAGCTTTACAGCGCTCTCCAAAACCACGATATCAAACGGCACGCTCCCATGCTACAAAAAGAGGAATAGTTTGGGATTTATCTTTTACGCAGTACCTTGAAATATGCAGCCTTCCATGTTTTTATTGCGGGCAGTTTTTTACAGAATGCGGCAGCGGCTTAGATAGAAAAGATCCAAAAGGACCCTATAGCATTAGCAACATAGTGCCGTGCTGTGGCAAATGTAATTTTCTTAAAGGTCGGCATCTCTCAGTAGAAGAAATGCAACAAGTAGTCAAAGTACTAGTTAAAATGAGAGGCGGTATTTTATGGTCTACCGGTTAATACTAGCTAAATGGGCAGAATCTTCTGGCCTTAGACGAGTCTTAGAAGGAGAGTTTGATCAAGAACAGCTAGATAAATATAATAGCCAAGGATATAATGTATATTTTTTACCTAATTACCCGAGTTATTATGATAAAAGTAAAACCGTTTGCGGCGCTATGATAGACACCTTCAACTACGTTTTTGTAGATTTTGATTTAAAATCTGGGGCATATGAAAGTAAACAATCCTTTATTGCCTATGTTAAACAGTTCTCCGAAATATCGCCTACTTTTATTGTAGACTCAGGCGGCGGCGTACACGTCTATTGGCAGGTAAGCGATCTAGATGCTATAAGCTATCTAAAGCTACAGCGCCGACTAACTAGACTATTCAACACCGATGAAGCGGTAGGCCAGATCTACCAGCTAATGAGGGCCCCAGGTACCTTTAACACCAAAATTAAAGGCGAGCCGCGCCTATGTGACTACGTCTATCAAGAGGAAAAGGTATACACCTGCGAAGAGCTTCACAGACAGCTACCTCCTCTGACTGCTGAGGACGAAGAATACTGTAAGCAGCACTATGACAAGACATACAACCCAAAGGCCGCCGCCGAGATATCCGACATTCTCCCCGGTAAATTCGCAGACCTGTTGCGGAATAACAAAGAGGTAAAAGAGATCTGGTCGGGTAACGTAGAAGATCGATCCGCTGGTGACTATAGATTAGGCCACATTATGTTCGCCAATGGTTTCTCTAAAGAAGAGGCTATGTCTGTCCTCGTTAACGCTGCTAAAGCGCTAACACGAGCCCCTCAGCACCGGGTATCCTATGCTGAGAACATAGTGGATAAGATCTGGACCTATGAGATTCAGAATAAGAGCAACGAACTGACCCTATCTAGCAGCGTTAGAGAGATCTTAAACAAGCACGGCACCAACCTCAAGGGCGCAAGGTTCCCATGCTGGAGCTACCTTGATAACACTCAGCACGGCTTTAGGCTTGGCCAGGTTATAGGCCTAGTAGCAGGCTCCGGCGTCGGTAAAACCGCTATGGCCCTCAACATGTTCGAGGGCTTTGTACAGGCTAACCCAGACTACGACCACTTTTTTGTACCGCTCGAGCAGCCGGCTAATGAGATAGCAGACAGATGGAAGACCATGTGCGGCGATAAAACGCATCTACATGATAAGGTTCATGTTATCAGCAACTACGACGATAACGGTTCTTTTAGGCATCTATCCTTTGACGAGATCAAGGATTATCTGCTAAAGTTTCAAGAGGTGACAGGGAGAAAAGCCGGGTGCGTAGTCATCGACCACATTGGCGCCCTTAAGAAGGCAGGCAAGAATGGAGAAAACCAGGACCTAATGACCATCTGTCATAAAATGAAAGCTTTTGCTATTGAAACCAATACACTACTGGTAATGCAGTCCCAGGCACCTAGAGAAAAGGCTGGGATTGGCGATTTAGAACTAAATAAGGACGCCGCATATGGTACAGTTTATTTTGAGTCGTATGTTGATTATCTTATTACGATTTGGCAACCGCTTAAGCGCCTATACGGTAACCCAGATTGCCCCACTATTACAGCGTTTAAGTTTTGTAAGATCAGACATAAAAAACAAGGTGTTGACGCTATTTGTGAAGATGTACCTTATCGTCTTTTTTTCGACTCTAAAACTGAGCACTTACGTGAGCTTACAGAAGAGGAAGAAAAGGTATTCGATTCATTCTGGAATAGGTCGGCCACAAGCGCCCGCAAAAAGGATGCTAAGACTGATATTGTGGCCTATAAGTCTACTCCTAAGAAGAAAGAAGAGGGCTTAAATGGAGAATCTAGTAACGGTCAGGACTCTGGCGGAGTTAGCCGAACTCACTGAGTATATTAAATCTCAAGACTACATAGCTTTTGACACGGAGACCACAGGCACCAGCCGCGCTGACCGTATCATAGGGTTTAGCGTCTGCGCAGAGATCACAGTAGCGTACTACGTGGTTTTGGCCTACTGGAGCGTAGAGGAAAACAAGCTTATCTGGAGAGAGACAACAGAAGGCACTAAAGCCTTTATGGAGCTGCTAGCCACCAAGTCTTTGGTAATGCAGAATAGCCCTTTTGACTGCTCCATGGTTAAAGAGAACTATGGCGTAGACCTAATGCCATCGGTAAAGCATGACACCATGATAGGAGGACACATCCTTAATGAAAACCGCAGCAACGGCCTTAAAGAGCGCGGCGTAGAGCTTTTTGGCGAAGACACGGTGTCCGAGCAAAAAGCCATGAAGGAGAGTGTACACAAGAACGGCGGCGTCCTTAAAAAAGACCAATACGAGCTGTATAAGGCCGATGAGGACCTTTTGGCCTATTACGGCGCCAAGGATGCCTTACTAACCCTAAAGATTTTCTATATAGACGTACCTCAGATCTACGAAGAGGACCTAGACGTTTTCTTTTACGAAGAAGAGTCTATGCCTCTTCTACGTGGCCCTACCTACGACCTTAACACTACCGGGCTGCGCGTAGACCCTATTAAGCTACAGAAGCTAAAGCAGACCTTAGAAGCAGAATGCTTAGAGGCACTAGGATTCATTAACAAAGAGATAGCGCACCTAGTCAAAGACAAGTACCCCGGCACCGGTAAAACTAACCACTTTAACGTAGGGGCCTCTCAGCAACGAGCATGGCTCCTATTCCACAAAATGGGGCTGGTATTTAACACCCTCACTGACGCCGGTAAAGAGATCTGTAAAGCTTTAGATATTAAGACCCCCTACAATAACAGCGATAAGAGGAACTTTATCCATCTTATCACTGAGTACAAGGGGAGGGTGTGGCAAGAGGCTAGGTATAACAAGAAAACTAAGAAAATGGGTCGCCCTAAGAAAGTAGGAGATTTTTGGACCTACTTAAGCTGCGGTAAAGAGACCTTGGAGAAGATACAGGACTCCCATAAGTGGGTTAAGAAATATTTAGAATACGCCAAAAACTTAAAACTTCTTAACACTTACGTAGAGGGCATTCAATCCAAGATGGAGTACACCATTATCCGCCCTTCCTTCCTACAGCACGGCACCACGTCAGGCCGGTACTCCTCACGTCGCCCTAACTTTCAAAACCTACCAAGAGACGATAAACGCGTTAAGGCGTGCATAATAGCCCGCCAGGGCAAAATCTTCGTAGGGGCTGACTACTCCCAGCTAGAGCCCCGAGTTTTCGCGTCACAGAGCCAGGACGTGCGTCTAATGCGATGTTTCGAGGACGGCGACGACTTCTACTCTGTTGTGGGGGCTCCCACCTTCAGTAAAGAGGGTCTCTCCCTAAAGAAAGACGAAGAGGGGTCTTTTGCCAAAAAGCACCCAGATCTCAGGCAGTTAGCTAAGACCATAGCCCTAGCCATTCCTTATGGCACTACAGCCTTTCAGATGACCAGGGGCACCGGGCTCCCAGAAGAGCAATGTAAAGAGATCATAACTAACTATCTTGAACAGTTTCCAGGGGTTGAGAAGCTAATGCTTGACTCCTATGAACAGGTCAAAAGAGAAGGTCGAACGGTCAACCTATTTGGACGCCCTAGAAGACAAGCAGAGGGCCTTAAGATAGGCAAGGAGTTTAACAATACCTCCCACGCTAACCTACCCTACGCAGCTAGAAACGTATTAAACCTCGCCGTCAACCACCGGGTGCAGTCTACCGCAGCTTCTATCATGAACCGAGCCGCCATAGCCGTATGGAACGAGTGCAAGAAACGCGGCTGGTTTGAGGTTAAAATCGTCCTCCAGGTCCACGACGAGCTGGTGCTAGAGGGCCCAGAGGCTCTAGGAGACGAGATGTGCGCCCTTTTAAAGCACTGCATGGAAAACACGGTGATACTCCCGGGCGTTAAACTAGTAGCCGAACCTAAAAAAGCCTATAATCTCGCAGACTTAAAATAGTTAAAAATAGTTGTTGATATTTTAATATTCCTGTGTCATATTAGACACATGGATAAATATATTTCGAAATTAGCTAGAGTTGTGCGGCAAATCAGAGGCTTGTTTCCAAGCGCCATTCCTGTCGGAATGACAGAGTTTAACACTTGGGCAGACTCGATTATCAACACTTATGATATCCCAGCGGATGCAGACTCCATTAAGTGGGCTCTCTCCACCATGATTATGCACTCGGGACCTACCGACGGTTACCGAGCTAAGTTTAGCTTCTACCTCATGCTACGCGCTAGCATGGCTAAACAAGTCGCCGGAGCGGTCTTCCAAGAGTTGAAGACAAAGCAACAAGAGCAGCTCAAAGCTGCCGAAGCCGCTAAACAGGCAGAGTCAGATGTCCAGTCCATTTCAAACTAAACAGTTTCTAGCTCTCCAGAAAAAGTGGAACAAAAAGCTAGAAGAAGACGGACTTGCCGATATTGATACCCCTGACGGCAACCTAAAAGGCTCAAGCCACGCCGATTTCTTCAGATCCCGGTACAACGAGATAAGCGCCCAAGCTAAGCAAGAGTATTACCAAGCTGCAGGTTACTTTCTATATGAGTACAAGTTTGCCTCAGAATTAGATAGGAAAATCTGGGAGCTGCACGCTGACGGCGTTAGTATACGAGACATCGTTAAGATACTGAAAAAGCAAGAGTATAAGGTTTACAAAAGGTTAGTACACGAGAAACTAAGAGCAATGGTAGATCTGCTTTTTAAGAAAATGAAGGTAACATGACTATCGATAAAAAGGAACTTATAGCCATCAGAGACTCTGTGTCCAGCGACAGAAATTTTATCTTGGCTACTTGGTTAAAGGGCCTAAGATACGGCAACGACTGGTTTGAACTTATTGACTCTAAAGTATATTTTGACTTCTATCACAAGGTTCTAGAGACCATTTTAAACCGACCAGATACCACCGTAAAGGTTGCATGTCTTAAAGAAGATCAAGACGTCATCCTAGCCTACTCGGTGTCTACAGGCCCACACCTACACTGGGTGTTTTGTAAAAAGGAATGGCGGTCAATCGGTATCGGCAAGAGTTTAGTTTCCCCCGAAACGCAAGTGGTAACGCACTTAACAAGCTTGGGTAAAAGTATATTAAGGCGACACCCAGAGCTGAAGTTCAACCCGTTCGCCTTAAATTAGGAGCCCTAATGTCAGAAGAAACGAAGAAACCTAGAACAATGCAAGATATTCAGAATGATTACACAGCTTTGTGTAACCGCGCTGGACATCTTAACTACCAGATTCAAACTAGCCAAAAAGACCTAGAGCTAATTTATGCTTCTTTAAGAGATCTTAACTTTGAAGCTGCCGCGCTTCAAGCTAAGGAAAAAGAAGAAGCTAAGAAACCAGCGGTATCAGAGGTAACCACAAATGCGTAATCGAGTAAAGACAATCCGCGCCCACAGTTCAATCTTTGCTGAAGGATATGGATCTAACTCAGATACCTTTCCTAGCAGCAAGTCTTTTCCTGGCCTTCTCATGCTCCGCGTCCCAGAAGGCGTGGAAGTATCGGCCCCAGGTAAGCCATCATTCTTGATCCCATGGGGCAACATCCGCTCTGTTGATCTCTACGAAGGTGAATACGTCGTAGAAGAGAACACTAAGTCTCAGGCTGTTTAATGTCTAAACGCACCATTTACGACCCTTCGAAACACCCAAAGGACGCAAATGGTGCGTACATTAAAGCTCAACCAGCGCCTGACCTAGGCCCATTTAAGCTAGACAAGTTCCTATTTGGAAAGCAGCTTAAGTTTGTCGAGGACCCAAGACCCTATAAGATCGCAGTATGCAGCCGCCGCGCAGGTAAAACAATCGCCTGCGCGGCGCATCTTATTGAGACCGCCTTAAACTCCCACAACACGGTGTCCCTGTATATCACCCTGTCTCGCAATAACGCCAAAAAGCTCATTTGGCCAGAAATACAAAAGATTAATAGAAACTACAAGTTAGGCGGCGTCGAGGATAATACCGAGCTGTCTATGTTCTTCCCTAGCACGGGCTCCACTATATACCTATCAGGAGCCAAAGACGCCTCCGAGATTGAAAAGTTCCGAGGTCTCGCCCTTAAGCTCTGTTACATCGACGAGTGCCAATCCTTTCGCGAGTACATTCAAGAGCTTATCGATGACATTATCTCCCCAGCCCTTCTTGACTATGCCGGTACCCTATGCCTAATCGGTACGCCTGGACCTATCCCTGCCGGATACTTCGCAGAGATAGCAGGCGTAGTACAAGAGAAGCAGTCCATGTCTGAGTCGTGGTCTCACCACGGTTGGACCTTCTTTGACAACCCATGGATCGAAACAAAGTCCGGCAAGAAGCATGAAGAGCTATTAGAACGAGAACTTAAACGACGAGGGGTCAGTGCTCAAGACCCATCCATTCAAAGAGAGTTCTATGGTCGCTGGGTCCTAGACTCAGATTCGCTTTGGCTACACTATAAAGCAGATCTTAATCATTTCACAGAGTTACCAGACATTAAGCCTCATAAGTGGAACTACATCATGGGGATCGACTTAGGATTCGAAGACGCCGACGCTATAGCGGTGCTAGCCTGGTCTGAGCACCACCCCGCCACATTCCTCGTAGAAGAGGTCGTAGTGAATAAGCAAGGGCTAACCCCCTTGGTAGACAAGATTAAGGCCCTATCGACCCAATACGACGTATCCAAGATGGTTATCGACGAGGGCGGCCTAGGTAAGAAGCTAGCAGAGGAAATGCGTAGACAGCACGGTATCCCTGTACAGGCCGCCGATAAAGCCCGTAAGCAAGAAAACGTAGCCTTTCTTAACGATTCCCTACGCACTGGTAGGTTCAAGGCCAACGCTAAGTCTAGGTTCGCTGAGGACACATACCGGGTAGAAATTGACCGCAGTAAGTCTAGGCCAGACCGTATAGTGCTATCTAGCAAGTACCACTCCGATATCATCGACGCGGTGCTATATGCGTTTAAGGAGTCTCCTGGCTGGGGTTTTGAACCCGAAGTTAAGAAGCCCGCCAGAAATACTAAGGAATACGCGGAGATGCAAAGCCGAGAGATGTTCGAAGCCGCTATTGACCATTATACCAAAGAGGCGGAGTACAATAAGCGCATATTCGGTGAAAATGAGTGAAAATTGGAAACAATTAGGGACATTTAGCCTTAGTTGAGGTACTTCAATTGCTTCCCTTTTTAAAGAAAAAACAACAAACTGGCGTTATTGTAAAAACAAGACAGCCTGACGAAAAACCCGAACAAGAAGAAAATGAACAAGAAGATCAAGGACTTATGGTTTGCGCACAGGACTTGATTGACGCAATCGCCGCTCAAGATGTAAAGGCCGTAGCCTCTGCCCTAAGAGCCGCCTTCCAAATCGCTGATAGTGAGCCACATGAAGAAGGCGAGCATACCGAGCCGCATTCATATGACGCCCAAAACGAAAAAGCTGGAGAATAACTAAATGTCTAAACCTAAAAATCTTGCCATGGCTATTGCCCTTGCCAAACGCAATAAACCAAAGAAAATGGCCGAAGGCGGAGAAATTAAGCCTTCCCCCTCCCCAGCACCAATGGAAGAAGATCAGCATGATATGGATATGCAAGATCTCAGAAAGAAAAGACTTTTAGCTAAAGGCGGCATGGTATCTGACTCAGAAGACCATTACTCCTCTATCGCTGACGCTATCCTAGCTAAGAAGCGCAGAGAGTCTGCCCCACACGATGAGGTGGACCTATCCCTTAACGCTGTTGAAGAGCCTAACAACCTTGACGATGCAAACTTTGACGCTCTTCGCAAAGAAAACTACTCTGAATCCGCTGGGTTAGATGCTCTTGATCAACCTGAAGATTCAAACGAACACGGTCACAAAATGGATGACGAGCACGACATGAGTCTTGTTGACGCTATCCGACGTAAACGAAAAAAATAATTTTTCGTAATAACCATAATAGGCTAACAATATCATGGCTTTAGATCCCAAAGAACTAAAGAAACTAGCTGACGCCTGCCGTAAAGCGGGCATTAAGCACTATAAATCCGGTGATATAGAGTTTACCTTAACGGATGAGCCGCCAGTCAGCTCATATAAGCGCCGTAAATCTGCTGCCTCTACGCAGTCTGACAGCGTCGATAGCGACAAAATCGATACCGATGGCTGGGACACCCTCAGCGAAGAGCAAAAGCTGTTCTATAGCGCCCAAGACCCACTATTTGAAAATGAGAAACAATGAAGATATCAAAAGGCACCCCACAATCTTCAGTAACTTTTAAGACCACAGCTCAGAATCTTAAAAACCCACAAGTAAAGAAGTGGTGGATTGCTAAGAACAAAGCTGACCTAGCTGGTCAACTCATTGATACTGCTGCGTTTTTAAAAGAATCTCAGCAATACAGATACCGCCAAGCAGCGGTATACGCTCGTCTTTATGGTAACATGTCGTTGTTTAACTTCATGGGCCAGAATATGTCCAAGATGGATCAGAATATGGGCTTGCCTACAGACCGCCCTACCTTCAATCTGATCCAATCTGCAGCCGATACCCTGGTGTCACGTATTGGCCAATCCCGCCCATCCCCAGTATTCCTAACAGACAACGGCGACTATAAACAACGCCTATTGTCAAAAAAGCTTAACAATTTTATCCAAGGTGAATTTTATCACACTAAGGCATATGAAAAGGCAGTGACCTGCCTACGAGACGCTTTAGTCGAAGGAACGGGCTGTCTAAAAGTCTTTACAGGACCTGACAACAAGGTCGCCATAGAGCGAGTATTGTTGACAGAGCTTCTGATTGACCCTAACGAAGCCATCTATGGTGAACCCCGCCAGCTCTATCAATTGAAGCTGGTTGACCGTGATGTGCTTCTTGACGCGTTCCCTAAGTTTAAGGCCCAGATCGAAGTAGCGGCTAAAGCATACCCAGACAACTCAGCAGACGCCTCTAAGACCGTCTCAGACCTCGTAATGGTTGTAGAAGGCTGGCATCTACCATCAGGCCCCGGAGCTAAAGACGGACGCCACACAATCGCTTGTAGCGCCGGTACCCTCATTGACGAAGAATATACCAAGGACCGCTTCCCATTTGTATTCCTCCACTACTCTAACCGTATGTTAGGATTCTGGTCACAAGGTCTCGCTGAGCAGCTCATGGGCACTCAGCTTGAGATTAACTCCCTACTCTTCACCATTAGCCGCGCGATTAAGCTCGTAGGCGTTCCTAGAGTGTTCGAAGAAGCGGGATCAAAGGTCCTAAACACCAGTCATAACAATGACGTAGGTACTATCATCAAGTACCGAGGCACTAAGCCAATCTACGAAGTTGCTCCATGTAACGCTCCAGAACTGTATGACCACTTACAGCGTATGATCAACTACGGTTACCAGCAGTGCGGTGTGTCAGCACTAGACGCCGGAGCCCAAAAGCCATCAGGTCTTAACTCAGGCGAAGCTATTAGAACCTACGACGACATCTCAACAGACCGGTTTGCGACATTATCTCGTAAATACGATAATTTGTTCATTGATCTCGCACACTTAGTCATTGATACAGCTAAAGACATCTGTATTGAGACCGGCGAATATACCACAGTATACCCTAATAAGAACGGTACTAAGCAGATCGACCTACCAAAGCTAGAGCTACAAGACGACCCATACGTCATTCAGTGCTTTAACATGTCCAGCCTCCCAAGAGACCCAGCCGGACGTATGCAAAAGATCACAGAAATGATCCAAGCCGGTATGATCTCAATCAAGGAAGGCCGTAGACTTCTTGACTACCCAGACCTTGAGCAGATGGAACGCCTAGCTAACGCAGGCGAAGAGCGTATATTCCAGTACCTAGACGCCATTATCGAAGAAGGCGAGTATAACCCGCCAGATCCGTTTATGGACCTAGAGCTAGCAAATGAGCTAACTGTGCAATATTACAACCTTTATTCCTCAGCTAAGCTAGAAGAAGAGAAGCAAGAGATGATTCGTAACTTCTTCTCACAGATCCAAGCTCTTAAACAAGCTGCTATGCCACCAGCAATGCCGCCACAACCCGGCGCATTGCCTCCACAGGCAACAGCAGCCCCCCTACCAGTATCACCCCTTGTGCCTAATGCTGTAGGCCAAGCTCCCGCGGCCGCTCCAGCAGCCCCTGCAGCTCAATAACAGCAACCCCGTATCGCGCAGTTACGCACAAAACCGCACCCTTGAAAAGGTGCTTAACAGTAAGTAACCGTAATTATAGGAGTATTTATGAAAGTATCACCAGTTGCCGGACCTGCTAAGGTCGGCGAAAACCTAGTTCAAGACGATGGTTCAGCTAAAGCCGCTAGAGAACGAGCTATTGCCCGTCTCGTCGGTAACGCCTCCCCTGCCCAAGTAGAACCAACACCAGCCGCTGTAGCCCATTCGGACGCAAAAGCCAATGTTTCCGAGGGACAGAAGGATGTTGTTGAGGCCGAATCAGAGAGTGCCCCGTCTACCCCAGAAGTTCCTAAGGTAGAGGCATCTGATAAAGCTGAGGAACCTATTTCCTCGCAGTACGCCATACTTGCGCGTAAAGAAAAGGCTTTTAGAGCTAAGATCCAGGCTCAAGAAGCTGCTCTTAAAGCTAAAGAGGCCGCTCTCGCTGAACGCGAAGCAAAGATCGCCGCTAAAAGCAGCGAATACGATAAAGATTATATCCCCAAATCAAAGTTAACCGAAGACCCTATTCAAGCATTGCTTGAGCAGGGTATTAGCTATGACCAGATCACTGAAAGGCTCCTACAGCAGCAGACAAGCACTGTAGACCCTCAGACAAAGATGGTCATCAGACAGCTTCAAGAAGAGATTAAAGCCCTAAAGGGTGAGACAGAGAACACCAAAAAGGTTATCTCTCAAGCCCAAGAAGACAACTATAAACAAGCAGTTAATCAGATCCGCTCTGATATTAGCCGCTTGGTTAAAGACGGTGACTCTTTTGAAGCTATTAGGGAAACAGATTCAGTAAACGACGTAGTCGAACTTATTGAAAAGACTTATAAAGAAGATGGCGTACTCCTCACTAATGAAGAGGCCGCCCAAATGGTTGAAGAAGAGCTAGTGGAACGTATCAGTAAATACGCGAAACTCTCGAAAATTCAACAGAAGTTCAAAACGCCAACCACAGCGTCGCCTGAGACAAAATCGGCGCAGCCCGCCCCGGAGAACAAGCAGCAACCCTCTCCAAAAACCCTTACAAACGGGATGACTAACACGCGGCAGCTATCTTCGCGTGAACGAGCCATCCTAGCCTTTGAAGGGAAGCTCGGTAAATAGTTTAACGTAAACACCCAGGGATGGTCTCTGGGAGTTAATGTTAAATAATTAATAGATCCCCTGACAGGGTTACCTAATCGTAATCATTCAGGATTAATCTAAAAGGATTAAATATGTCAGCAGTATACGCTAACAGTTCTAATCAGATTGCAGCTCTTAAGGAGTTGTACACTGATAACAAGGACTACATGAAAGACCTAGTGTACAAGGAAAACCCTTTCTTGGCTCTAGTACCAAAAAATGAATCACCAGACGGCTTTGCCGGTAAATATATCCCAGTTCCACTGGAATACGGCAACCCACAAGGTCGTTCCCACACGTTCGCTAACGCCCAGAATCAACAGACAGCTACTAGCTTAGTCTCGTACTTCGTCTATGTTATTGAAGATTACCAATTGGTAACCATCACTAACCTCTTGATGGAACAGACAAAAACTAACGCTGGCGCATTCGTTGACGCTGCAAAGCTTCAAATGGACGGCGGCTTCCGTAACTTGACGAACAACATCGCTTTCGAATTGTTCGGATCAGGTACAGCTACTCGCGGAACTTCGACTTCAGCTTCGGCTCAAATCGGCGTAACCGTTGGTGGAACTACTCTCCCTCTCTCGAACGCTAACCAAGTTGTTTCGTTCGAAGTTGGCATGCTCCTCGTGGCTTCGGCTACCGATGGCGGCGCTCCTAGCCTTGACACAGTGACTATCACTGGCGTTAACCGTGCAACAGGCGTCATCACTGGTACAGCTTCGGCTGCTGTGTTGTCGGCTAACTGGGCAATCGGAACTGGATCGGCTTTCCTATCAGTATCAGGCGACTTGCCTTCTGCTGGTGCATCGTCAACCGGATCTTACCTTGCTCTTTCAGGCCTTGCAGCTTGGATCCCAACGACTTCTCCTTCACCTTCGGATAACTTCTGGGGTGTTAACAGAAGCGCTGACCCTACCCGTCTTGCAGGACTTCGCTATGATGCGTCGTCTTACACGATTGAAGAAGGTATGACCAATGCTCTCGCATTCGCTAACCGCGAAGGCGCTAAGCCAGACCTAGCTATTATGGACTTTGCTTCATATGCCGCTTTGGTCAACAGCTTGGGAGCTAAGGTTCAGTACGTTCAAGTTAAGCATGATGAAGTCGAGGTGGCTTTCGAAGGTATCACCTTCCAATCCGCTTATGGCCGCATCACGGTGCTTGCTGACCGTTCTTGCCCTCCTCAGACCTGCTACGTATTGACGACTTCTACTTGGAAGCTCCGCTCCCTTGGAAAAGTCCCACACATCCTCACTTATGGGATGGAGGGCTTGGAGGGGTTACGCGTTGGAAATGCCGATGCGTTGGAAATCAGAATTGGCTACTACGGAAATCTCATCTGTAGCGCGCCAGGTCTGAATATGGTAGTAACTCTCAGCTCTTAACACTAGTTGTTAAAGAACTATTAAGGCCGGGGACCTCCACCCGGCCTTTTTAGCGCGAACATCTTTACATATGGAATGGAGACTATAAGTCGGAATAGACTTTAAATAAGGTGTTGACTTTTTATACTAAAAGAGATAGAGTTTAATCATGGTAATTTACAAAATAACAAATAAATTAGACGGTAAGCTTTATATAGGGCAAACGACTCAGGCTTTAACTGAACGTTGGTGGCAGCACTGTAATAGAAGCCCCTCTCAAACTCACAGATCTTATATCTATAATGCTATACAAAAAGATGGCATAGAAAACTTCACAATTGAAGAGATAGCTAAGGCAACGGATTTAGACGCGCTAAATCTACTTGAAGAGCACTATATTAAAGCTCTCAATACTTTGGCTCCTAACGGTTATAACCTCCATCAAGGGGGTCGAGGTAAGGTATGTCATAAAGATACTAAAGCCAAGATCTCCGAGACCATGAAAACTAAGCCTAAAGACACTCTATTCGGAGGTAAGCGGCAAGTTGGTGCACCTAAAGGGAGGCCTGTATCAGAAGAGCGCAAGGCTCAAATATCCTCTACAATGACCGGACAGCCTCAACCTTGGAAGTATAAGCCGGTGCTAGCCGTTGAGACTGGTATATTATATGAATCAGTCAATGCAGCCGCTAAAGCATTA
>Ga0075156_10000030_pt1 | contig 59707 bp, 61 predicted proteins | sample JI81AbrownDNA_FD_70966 | JGI IMG/M metagenome (GOLD analysis project Ga0075156, IMG submission 70966) | Wastewater effluent complex algal communities from Wisconsin, to seasonally profile nutrient transformation and Carbon sequestration -... | ecosystem: Engineered > WWTP > Effluent > Algae...
CTACAACAGCGAGTGGAGCGACCCGCTGGGGGCTCGCGGCATGATCCAGCTGGCCAGCCGTTACACCGTGGCCCGCATGATGGAGCGCAACGATTTCCACGACCGCTTCAAGGCCGGCACTCCGATTGCGGTGCATGAATTCCTCTACCCGTTGATGCAGGGCTACGACAGCGTGGCGCTGCACAGCGACCTGGAACTGGGCGGCACCGACCAGAAGTTCAATCTGCTGATGGGCCGCACCCTGCAGGCCGAATACGGCCAGGAGCCCCAGTGCATCCTGACCATGCCGCTGCTGGAGGGCCTGGACGGCGTGGAGAAGATGTCCAAGAGCAAGAACAACTACATCGGCATCAGCGAAGACCCCAACACCATGTTCGCCAAGGTGCTGTCCATCTCCGACGTGCTGATGTGGAAGTGGTACACGCTGCTGAGCTTCCAGAGTGAGGCCGCCATTGCCGCGCTCAAGGCCGAAGTAGAAGCCGGTCGCAACCCCAAGGACGCCAAGGTCGCGCTGGCCAAGGAAATCACCGCACGCTTCCACAGCGCAGCGGCGGCCGATGCGGCCGAGCAGGACTTCATCAACCGTAGCAAGGGCGGTGTGCCGGACCAGATCGACGAGATCAGCCTGCCTTTGGGCGAGGGTGGTGCGGCGGTTGGCATTGCCGCGCTGCTCAAGTCGGCCAACCTGGCCGCTTCCAGCGGTGAGGGCAATCGCCTGATCGACGGCGGTGGTGTGCGCATCGACAGCAATGTGGTCAGTGACAAGGGTCTCAAGCTGGGCGCTGGCACCTATGTGCTGCAGGTTGGAAAGCGCAAATTTGCGCGCGTGACGCTGGCGTAATTGCTATTGTTTTGGTAGCTGGTTGCGCATATTGCACGGGGGCTGACGCCTTATTTTTATGATATCTGTCTTGCAGCGTGTCAGTTCTGCCCGGGTGCTAGTCGATGGGCAGATAGTCGGCCAAATCGGCCAGGGTCTGCTGGTGCTGGTGTGTGCCGAACAGGGCGACGCCGAGGCACAGGCTGACAAGTTGCTGGCCAAGCTGCTCAAGCTGCGCATCTTCAGCGACGCCCAGGGCAAGATGAACCTGAGCGTGCAGGACATGGATGGCGCGGGCACGCAGGGCGGCCTGCTGATCGTGAGCCAGTTCACGCTGGCGGCGGATACGTCCGCTGGCAACCGACCCAGTTTCACCGCTGCAGCCAGTCCCGACGAAGGTCGACGCCTGTACGATTACTTTGTGGCCCAGGCCCGTGCGGCGCACCCCACGGTACAAACCGGCATATTTGCCGCAGACATGCAGGTGGAACTGGTCAACGATGGGCCTGTGACGATTCCGATGCGGGTTGCGCCTCCACTAGCGCAGAATCCCTGAGTACCCAAATTGGAGCTACACCCAGCATGACAACAGCTCCCCCCAAGCAAAGTGAACGGCTGCACCCGGATGTACTCAAGCTCGGGCTGGTGAGTTTTCTCACCGACCTCAGCTCGGAGATGATCTTTTCGGTGTTCGCGGTTTTCTTCACCACGGTGGCGGGGGCATCGAGTGCGCTGCTGGGCCTGATCGAGGGGCTGGCCGATTTTTCGGCGTCCTCGTTGAACTATCTCTCTGGCTGGCTGTCGGATCGCAGCGGGCAGCGCAAGTGGTTCGCCACGGCCGGCTATGGCTTTTCCACGCTGGCCAAGCTGATATTGCTGGTGTCATCGAGCATTGTGGGCCTGAGCATCTTTCGTGTGATCGAGCGCCTGGGCAAGGGGTTTCGCGGACCGCCGCGGGATGCCTGGCTCTCGTCGATTGCTGTGAAAGAAAACCGCGGCTATGCCTTTGGCGTACACAAGGCCCTGGACAAATCGGGCGCGGTCCTCGGGCCTCTGGTGGCCTACGGTCTGCTGTCCTGGCTGGGGGAGTCGGCCAGCACCTATTCGACGCTGTTCCTGGTGGCCTTCATTCCCGCTGTGGTCGGTGTGGTCGTGCTGGCCCGCATGCCCGACCAGCCGGGCGAGGTGCACCCGCGTGAAAGCATTGCGCAGAACTGGGCGCTGCTCAGCCCCGGGTTCAAGAGATTCCTGTGGCCTGCGGGTGTGTTTGCGCTGGCGTATTTCAGCCTCGGATTTATATTGATCAAGGCCCATGACGTGGGCTTTAGCGTGACCGAGATCGTGCTGCTGTACGCCCTGTTCAATACGACCTGCGTCGTTGCTGCGCCGCTGGTGGGCAAGCTGGGGGACCGGGTGGGGCGCAGCCGCATTGTGGTGCTGGGTTATGCGGTTTATGTGGGCATCTGTCTGTGGTTGATGGTGGCGAGTACGCGCTGGGAGCTCATTGCCGCGTTTGCCATGTACGGTCTTTTCTATTCCATTGAGGAATCCCAAAGCAAGGCCTTTATCGCCGACCTCGAGCCGGACCGGCGCGCGACGGCGGTGGGGGTCTACAACATGGTGACCGGTGTGCTGTACCTTCCGGCATCTCTGGTGGCCGGTGCGCTTTGGGGCGTTGCCCCCGCGCTGGCATTTGCCACAGCGGCGGCACTGGCGCTAGCTGCCATCGGAGTCTTCTGGCTGCAGCGGCCTGCTACTGCAGCACGACGTACATAGCATCCGCCGGAAAACGCAGGCTGGCGCTGCCGGATGCGCGCTTCAAATCCAGGGTGCGCGCCGCCATACCGTTCATGTCCAGCACGGTGGCCGTGCTGACATGGGGGTTGTTCACCGTCACCTCCAGCTGTGCGCTGTGTACCTGCCAGGGCGAATGACCCACTGCCTGCACCGTGAATCCGCTGGCCTGTTGCCCGCCTTCCAGTGCAATGGCTGCTGGTGTTTCGCGCCAGCCGGTGGGTCGGCTCTGCGTGGCGTACTGCAGCAGGATGCGACGGGATTGCTGCAACGGCAAACCGTCCATCGACACCGCCATGGCGGCACCAAAGGTGTTACCGGAGGCAAACCGGACGTCTTTCAACTGGTGTACCGGCGCATTGGCAAAGTGGGCTGCTACTCCCTGCACCTGCGGTGTGTTGATGGTGCAGAACCCCAGCTGCGTATTCCACACGAGTTGCGCCGTGCTGGACTGCACGCCCTGTGGCGTAACCCATGGCGCGAGGTCAGCTGCACGGCTGGGCGCATTCCCTTCCTTGCCCAGACTGACCAGCGCAGGCCCGACCAGGAACGCGCTTCCAGGCAGGCCTGCCTTGCTTTGCGTGCTTGCAGCGCGGTCCCCGCTGTCGCGGTTGGGGTCAAAACTGGTGGACTCTGACAGCAGCGGTGGCTTGCGCTGCCACAGGTCTGGCAGACTGCGGTTTTCCTGCAGTACCGGCGTGCCCTTAGCGATGTAGCCCATGCGGTAGGCCAGTGCAGCGGCGGGGAAGCTGCCCAGAATCTCGGGCGTGGCAAAGATCCATCTGCCCTGCGAGTTGGGCAGGTAGCCGTTGGCCGACTGCGGCGGCGTCCAGCCTTCGTCACCGGTGGAGAACCAGTAGTAGCCATCCACGCCGGTGAGCGATGCGTAGGCCGCAATCAGGAAGGGCCCCTCGGCGCCAAAGTTGTTGGGCATCACCCAGTTGCCCTCGGTCAGCAGCATCGGACGGCCCTGCGTCTGCTTCAGGTGGATGGGCAGCAGCTGGGGCGTGCGCAGAATGCTCTCGTTGGTGAACTGGTCGCCTGCCAGGATGGCCCAGCCGTTTTTGGGCCCTTTGTGGATGCCACCGTTGTACACATTGGCGGCGTCTACATCGGCTGCGGTGTAGCTCCAGCGCTCGGCATCGTTGAGCAGTTCGGTGCTGCCGGTCTTCCAGTTGCCAGCGTTGATGAGTTGTTTGGCACCCAGCTCGTCGCGCAGAAAGCGGACCATGGCGGCATTGAAGTCGTGCATGGTGCGGGCCAGAAACTCGGTCTGGTCAGCGCGCCGCACCGCCTTGCCGCCGCGCAAGTCTTTGGGGTCACCCACCAGCGGCCAGTCACGTGATGGCTGGGTCAGCTCCCAGAGGTTGAGCAGAGTCATGCGGCCGTCCTGTGGCGCATCTCCGGTGTCCTGTGCGCCAGCCCAGGCGTCTTGTACCTTGGCCAGCGTGCCGTATTTGCGTGCCAGAAACGTGGCAAACAGCCGTTCCAGCGCCTGCCGCTGCGCACCCTGGATGTGGTTGAACGACCAGAACAACAGACTGTCTTCATTCTGCAGCTGCAGGATGGCTACGCTCGGGTCGTTGACCAGGGCGATGCCGGTGTACGGATTTTTCTCGGTCAGCAGTTTGCGCAGCCACGCCTTGTAGGCTCGCTGCAGGGTGGGGTCAAAGAACAGCAACCCGGTGGCCGACTGCTCATGGCCGCCGGGGAAATTCCAGCCGGGGGCGAACTTCATCGGGACGGCCCAATAGGGCGAGAGTGTGGTGTAGATGCCTTCCTTGCGCATGGCCGCCACGGAGCGCCAGATGGCATCACGCTGGGCCTCATTGATGTCGTCGATGGCAGCGGATGGTTTGGCCTTCAGGTCCGGACTGATCTGCTGGTGCAGGCGCACCATGTTCACGCCGCGCTTGGCCAGGAAACGGGCGTGGCGCGCCAGGTCGGGTGCGCCCAGGGGCCACAAAGGCCGGGCATTGCCGGTGCGGCCCGCCACGCTGGTGTTGACGGCCCAGAAGCGGATGGGCTTGCCATCGCCGCGCACAAAGTCACCATCGGCGTTGCTGCGCACAAAGCCGGTTTCGCCAGCCATCGGCTCATTGAGCGTGCGCAGGTCCAGCAGGGATTGCGGACTGAAGGTGTCGCGGGGTGGCGAGAAAGGCCAGGTCTGCGCGTGAGCCTGCGAGTGCAGCGCCGCGGTGATGGCCAACCCCGCAAGCCAGTGCAGTTTGCTATGCATTTGATAGCTGTTTGCGCAATTTCCGCGTGGGCTAGGTGCCGATTTGGCTAATAAGGGTTCTTGAAACCCAGCCGCGCCATGATTTCGGTCTCGCGCAACTCCATCACTTCGGCGTCTTCGTCCAGCTCATGGTCCCAGCCCTGCGCGTGCAGCGTGCCGTGCACGATAAGGTGCGCGTAATGTTCCTGCAGGGTCTTCTTCTGTTCTTTGGCTTCTTTGGCTACGACAGGTGCGCACAGAACCAGGTCGGCGGTGACCACCGGCTCCTGGGTGTAGTCGAACGTCAGCACGTTGGTGGCGTAGTCCTTCTTGCGGTACTCGCGGTTCAGCGTCTGGCCTTCTTCGGCGTCCACAATGCGCACCGTGATTTCGCCGTCCACCTCCAGCGTGTTGCGAATCCAGCGGACCACCTTGTGGCGGGGCAGGGCGGCGCGGTGCTTGTCCACGTCCTTGAACTTGCCAAATTGCAGGGAGAGGGTGAGTTCGGGCAGCATCAGCGCGCTTTCGGGGTTCGGGTTTTGGGCAGGCCCACGCGGGGCAGCTCGGGTTCTGGCTCGGGGATGGCCAGTGCGGGTGATATGCGTGGCAGGTCGTCCAGCCGTGCGGCCTCATACGCGTCCACAATGCGGGCCACCAGCGGGTGGCGCACGATGTCGGCACTGGTCAGCCGGGTGATGGCAATGCCTGGCGTGCGGCGCAGGATGCGCTCGGCTTCCACCAGCCCGCTCATCTGCGACTTGGGCAGGTCAATCTGGCTCACGTCCCCGGTAATCACGGTCTTGGTGCCAAAGCCCACGCGGGTGAGAAACATCTTCATCTGCTCAGGCGTGGTGTTCTGTGCCTCGTCCAGAATCACAAAGGCATTGTTCAGCGTGCGTCCGCGCATGAAAGCCAGCGGCGCAATTTCCAGTTGCTGGCGCTCAAACGCCTTGACGACCTGGTCGTAACCCATCAGCTCGTACAGTGCGTCGTACAGCGGTCGCAGATACGGGTCGACCTTCTGGTTCAGGTCACCGGGCAGAAAGCCCAGGCGCTCACCGGCTTCCACCGCCGGGCGGGTCAGCACAATGCGCTGCACCGCGCTGCGCTGTAGCGCATCCACAGCGGCGGCGACGGCCAGGTAGGTCTTGCCGGTGCCGGCCGGGCCAATGCCAAAGGTGATGTCGAACTCGGCAATGTTGTCCAGGTACACCGCCTGGTTCTGGCTGCGCGGCTTCAGGTCCGCGCGGCGCGTGGCCAGGCTCGGGCCGTCGCTGGCCTCAGCGGAGCCGTCGCCGCTGAGCATGAGCTGCACGGTCGATGGCTGGATGGGGCGCGCCGCCATTTCGTACATGGCCTGCAGCACATCCATCGCCCGCTGGGCCTTGGCCTTGGGGCCTTCGATCTTGAACTGCTCGTGCCGGTGGGCAATGCGCACCTCCAGCGCTATCTCGATGGTGCGCAGGTGTTCGTCGGTAGGGCCGCACAGGTGGGACAGGCGGGTGTTGTTCAGGGGCGCGAATGTGTGTCGGAGAATCAAGCTGATAATTCCTCTCAAGGACTCCCATGATAGGCACAAAATGATTGGCAAACTGACAGGCACCCTCAGCGACAAGAATCCCCCGCAGGTCATCGTGGACTGCGGTGGTGTGGGCTACGAGGTGCAGGTGCCAATGAGCACGTTCTACAACCTGCCCGCCGAAGGCCAGAAGGTCTCGCTTCTGACCCACTTTGTGGTCCGCGAGGACGCGCAGATCCTCTACGGATTTGGCACCAGCACCGAGCGCGAGGCTTTTCGTGAACTCATCAAGATTTCTGGCGTCGGTCCACGCACCGCGTTGTCCGTTCTGTCTGGCATGGGTGTGGGCGAACTGGCCCAGGCCGTCACGCTGCAGGAGGCCGGCCGGCTGATCAAGGTGCCAGGCATCGGCAAGAAGACTGCCGAGCGCCTGCTGCTGGAACTCAAAGGCAAGCTCGGTGCCGACATCGGCGCCACCGCCGGCGCTGCCGATGATTCGCAGGCCGACATTCTGCAGGCGCTGGTGGCGCTGGGCTATAGCGACAAGGAAGCGCTGGCCGCGCTGAAGGCGCTGCCCAAGGACGTGGGCGTGAGCGATGGCATCAAGCTGGCGCTGAAGGCGCTGGCGAAGTAGGGGTGGCAGGCTGCTTAGTCAGCGGCCCGGTCATTCACCATCGTGAAATAGTCTGACGCCACAATGCATTCGCATGTGGTTTTCAGGAAAGACGGAGAAATGATGATCAAAGAAGTGGGCGGCACCTACGTCAGGCTGAAGCACACGGCGACCTGCCATTGCGGACAGGTGGAGCTTGAACCGCACCTGTCCGACGGCATCGTGGATCCGAGAAGATGCAATTGTTCGTATTGCGGCATCTCACGCACCACCAGCGGCGGTCGAATCCGCAGGAGTATGAGTACAACGTAGGATGTCTTGAAGGCATTAATTCGTTTGACCTCGGGGACGTCCCGACCAGTGACGGGGTGAACCATTTGGCTGAAACGCTGAGAGATTGGAGGTACGCCGCCGTCACCCTGCGTATGCGCGATCACAGTAATTCGTTGAACAACAGCTTCCACGCCGCCTTGTAGGCCACAATGTCCCGGACCGCTTCGGGCAAGCTGTCCAAAACCGCACGTTGCATCGCCACTTTTTTCGAAAACTGGCCCACGATGAAGGGATTGAGGTCCAGGGCCGTCATGAAACGCCAGGGGTGATCGGCAATCAGACGGGCCCATTCCGGCTTCAACTTCCCCGTGCTCCGGTCCCAATAACGCCCCGGGTACTCCTTGCTGGTAGGGTAGACGTGGTCCGGCGGCCCAGAAAACAAATCAAAGTACAGATTGGGGTATTTCCCGATCAACTGGCGAACGTAGTCGGGCCCGTATACCGTGTTGCGCCCCTGGTACCGCATTTGCGCCAGATGGCACCAGATAACCTTGGCCTGCGGGTACTGCGTCAGCATTTTCTCCAGCGGTGGCAGGTACTGGTCTTCGATCTCATGGTGAATCTGGAACGGAATACCGCTTTGCGCCGAGAAACGAAACAGCACATGCCCTGCCGGGCTGTCCATGGCCAGATCTTCATCGCGCTCGGTGTTGCCGCGGCCAATCTGATCGGGTGACGGGTAGTGGCGAAACTCGTACTCACCCAACATCGGGTAACCGTCTCTCGTAGCGCGCTCTTGCGAAGTTTCGGCAAATGCCAGAGGATTTTTCTTCCAGTCCGGTGGCACTCCACCATCCCCTGCTGGGATGTAGCGCCAAGGGTCTGCCGCAACCGCATAACGTGCAGCATCGCTCCAACCCCGGCCTTTGGGCACACCTGAGAAGGCGATGAGGGCAACGCCTTCGTCATCCATACGGCGTGCAAATTCCTGCAGGTTCAGGTTCTCATCGAGATTGGATTCAATATCGATTAATGGCATGACACCGGCTGCCCGCATCGCAGTCAGTCTTTGCTTCCATTGACCCTTGAGAGTGACCAGATCGAATGGGACCGCTGCTTTAGCCACCTCCGTCATGCGGGCAACTCCCGGCATGGGACTGAAATCTGCAGCGCACGCAGCCCATCCAACACAGCACAAAAATGGGAAAAGCAGACAACTCCGCACCATGACCATCATCGGACCACTCCTCGATTTTTCTGCAAATGCGGGGCATCAAGACCCCATCCAAGTTCAAGCGATGGGCACTAAGACCTCGTGGGGCCTAGTATCGCACCTGGGGAGCGACCGCGATCCGCATGAAATGCGCGATTGGATGCGCCACCTACAAGGTTCACCAACAAGGTTGGAGGTTCAGTGGCGGCCAGGTCTTATCAGCGTGCGTCATCGAATGAAGCGTTCCGCTCGCAAACAATCCCCGAGATTTCAAATGAAATAGGCCTCCAACCCCCGAAAAATATGCTCAGTCAGCTACTAAAAATATAGCGACTTACTGCGCATCGCGCACCGGCCGGCCATTGAGCGGCTGGATCGGGCGGGCGTTGTTGGGGTAGAGCTGGGTGAACAGGCGGAACTGGCTCTTGCTCAGTTGCACTGGCTGCTTGAGAACCATCCACAGCACGCCTTCCGAGCAGGGTGGTGTGGTCAGGGAGCCCATGAACTGGTAGTAGCGCTGGTCGGCGGGCAGCAGTTCGTTCATGTTGAGGATTTCGCGCGGCATGCGCACGCGGTCGTTGGCGTCCAGTGGCATGTAGGTCCACACCTTGTCGATCAGCGGGTTGGGCGTGCCCTGCTCCAGCAGCACCGCCACCACGGCCAGCTGGCCCTCGTCGTTCTTGTGCACCAGGTGCGCCACCATGGCAAAGCGCTTGTAGTTGACCTGCTCTTCTGAGGGGCTGTGAAAGTGGAACTGCACCAGGCGGTAGTTGGAGCCACGCACGGTGATGGAGTTGTCGCCCTGCAGGTCCACCTGGATGGTGTGCCCGTTGTTAACGACGGTGGCATTGCTGGGGGTGTAGGCAAACTGGATAGGTTCGGCCGGGCCGGCCAGCGTGGCGCCTTCTTCAATGTTGATGGGTGACTGGCGTTTGCCGATGGCGCACAGGTTGAATTCGGGTTTGAGCTTGCCCCAGGTCTGCGGACCGTTTTCGCCGTCATAGGCCCAGTGCACTTCGCCGCCATGGGCGTCAGCACCGCCCTTGGCCGAGGGCGCTGCGGCGTGGCCGGTCAGCGCGGCAGCACGGGCCTGCGCGTAGGCGCGGCTGGACTGGGGTGCGGCGGGTGCAGCAGGGGCGGAACTGTGCCCGCCCGAGGCTTTGTCACTCACGACGACGGTGAGTTTCTTGTTGGGTGCCACGCTGGTGCCCAGCGCCTCGCGCACCTGGTTGCCCACGTCCTTGGGGCTGGCGGCTGAGGAAGTGGTGACTTCGCCCACCACCTTGCGCTTGGTCAGCACTTCCACTTTTTCAAACGGCTTCTCGGCGGGTGGGTCGTTGGCCAGGGCCGTTCCCGACATGAGGCCCCAGACGCACAGGACGGCGGCAGATAGCGGGCGGTGCAAAGGTGTCAGTTTCAAAGTAGCTGTGTTCATGGAAAAAGTCGCCCCGCAGTGGCCTGCAAATACATGGGACGCCCGGTGAACCCGGACGTGGTTAAACATAGTATCGGCCGCGAGGGCGGGTAACTTAAACGGCGCAGGGTATCCGGGACACGCACTGCGGGACACGCGCTATAGTGAGACTGCTGTCTATATTCCTGTTTATTTGACCGATCGCACTCCCGTGAGCATCCAGACCGACGACTTTTCTCCGGCGCCCGCGCTGCGCATGGTGTCTGCCGCCCCTGTTTCGCCCGGCGAAGAGGCGATTGAACGGGCCCTGCGGCCCAAGCTGCTGGACGAGTATGTGGGCCAGACCAAGGTGCGGGAACAGCTGGAAATCTTTATCGGCGCGGCCAAGAAGCGCTCCGAAGCGCTGGACCATGTGCTGCTGTTTGGCCCGCCTGGGCTGGGCAAAACGACCCTGTCCCACATCATTGCGCACGAACTCGGCGTGAACCTGCGCCAGACCAGCGGGCCGGTGCTGGAAAAGCCCAAAGACCTGGCTGCGCTGCTGACGAATCTGGAAAAGAACGACGTTCTGTTCATCGACGAGATCCACCGCCTCAGTCCGGTGGTGGAAGAAATTCTGTACCCAGCGCTGGAGGACTACAAGATCGACATCATGATCGGCGAAGGCCCGGCCGCGCGCTCCATCAAGCTCGACCTGCAGCCCTTCACCCTGGTGGGCGCCACCACGCGTGCCGGCATGTTGACCAACCCGTTGCGCGACCGCTTTGGCATCGTGGCGCGGCTGGAGTTTTATACCTCCGAGGAGTTGGGCCGCATCGTCAAGCGCAGTGCAGGTCTGCTCAATGTGCCCATGGATGCCGAGGGTGGTTTCGAGATCGCCCGCCGCTCGCGCGGCACCCCGCGCATTGCCAACCGCCTGTTGCGCCGGGTGCGCGACTATGCCGAGGTCAAGGGCGTGGGCACCATCACCCTGGACATGGCCAACCGCGCGCTGGCCATGCTGGATGTGGACCCGCAGGGGTTTGACCTGATGGACCGCAAGCTGCTCGAAGCCGTGATCCACCGCTTTGACGGTGGCCCGGTCGGGCTGGACAACATCGCGGCCAGCATTGGCGAAGAGCGCGAAACCATCGAAGATGTGATCGAGCCCTACCTGATCCAGCAGGGTTACCTGCAACGCACCCCGCGCGGGCGCATTGCCACACTGGCGGCCTACCGGCATCTGGGGGTGACACCCAAGAGCACGGGTGAAGGCCTGTTTGCCGAGTGAACACACCATGAAAACTGAGATGCTTCGGACATTGTCTGCACTGGCGGTTGCTGCCAGTCTGCTGGCGTCTGCCCGCGCAGCCGATCTCACGGCCTATACCGTGGACTGGGCGCCTTACAACTATTCGGAGCAGGGTGCCATCAAGGGCTTTTCGACGGACATGTTGCGGGCCATGTGCCAGAGCGCAAAGATCGATTGCGACATCCGCATGGTTCCCTGGGCGCGTGCCTACAAAACGGTCCAGACCACGCCCAACACACTGGTGTTCACGACCGCACGCAAGCCGTCGCGCGAGAACGAATTTTTGTGGGTGGGGCCCATCGTGCCGCGCTCCACCTGGGTGTATGGCAAGACAGGGCAGGAAAAGTCGGTCCGTGCCCTGCAGGATCTGGCGCAGTTGCGCATTGGCGTGGTGCGTGGAGAGGCCGCGCAGCAGGACCTGCTCGATGCCGGGGTGCCAGCGTCGTCCCTGGTGGAAGAGGCGACCAATGCCGAGGTCGTGCGTTTGCTGGTGGGTGCCCGGGTGGATGCCATGGTCGAGACCGAGCTGGGCATGGCATGGCATGGCATCTGCGCAGTGCCTCCATTCCAGCCACTACGGTGACCAAGCTGGTGAAACTCAGCGATGGCGGTGCCTACTACTACGCCCTGAATCTCCAGACCGATCCGGCCCTGGTCAAAAAACTGCAGGACGCACTGGACAAGCTGCGGCGCACCGGCAAATTGCAGCCCATCATCGCGAAATACACGGCTGCAAAATAACGGTGCGGATGGCCCTCAGGCCTTGCGGCTGTGGTGCACGATCAGCATCTGCGCGCAGTAGTAGGTCACCAGAATCCACAGCGACGACAGCGCCACCGGCGTGACAAACTTGTTGATCGCAATCAGTGAGTCGCTCACCATGAATACACAGGCGCCCACCGCCACCCAGCGTGAGGCGCTGTCGCCCAGCGTGACGGCGCGGCCGATGGCCTGTGCCGTCATCAGCGAGATGACGGTCACGTAGGCTGCCACGGCAATCTTGAGCACCGTATCGTTGCCCAGCCCACCCCAAACGATGGCGTACATGGCTGCCCCAACGCCCAGCACCAGCAACAGGGCACGCTTGCTGGGAAACCAGGCCTGCCCCTGGCAGAACAGGGCGATATAGAACAGGTGGGCCACCAGAAACGAACCGAGGCCCAGAATGAAGGTGGGTAACCCCCACAGCGGCTGGTCGCCCGGCAGCATCAGGAACACGTCGCCACCCAGCGAAAACACCAGCGCAGCCAACAATAAGGCATCAAATCGCCCTATAGCCCCCGTAGATATTGCGCGACTAGCTACAAAAATAATAGCAATTGCCATGGTGGCGGGCTTGAACACCAGGTGCAGGTCCACCATACCCAGCGCACTTAGCGTGGCCAGGGCGGCGCTTTCCAGCACCAGAACTTCGAGCAGGGCCAGCCGACCCTGCATGAACAGGCCCAGCGCCCACATGGAGGCGCTGATGGCCGCAATCCACAGCGCTGCGGTTCCCATGGACATGGTGTCGGCGTTCCACAGGAAGACCGATACGGCCGCCAGTGCCAGGATGAACTGCAGCGCGGCAAACCACTGCTGCCCGGCGGTCAGCGGCGGGTTGTAGGTGGTGACGTTTTCAAGCTTGAACGCGGGTTTGGGGTGGGCCTGCTCCAGGTCCTCGGGCTGCCAGCCCGGTGGCTTGAACCAGATGCGCACCTTGTCGCCCCAGTTGCGCGTGGCCCAGGAATCCTTGGCCAGCGCCCAGTACACCTCCAGGTTGGCCCACACCGGGTCCCAGCTATTGAGTGCGCCGCGGGTGCCGTACACGCAGGGCTCGTGGTCCATCTCTTCCTGGAAGCTGCCGAACATGCGGTCCCAGATGACCAGCAGGCCGCCGTAGTTGCGGTCGATGTACGGGTCGTTCACCGCGTGGTGCACGCGGTGGTTGCTGGGGGAGCAGAACACCCGGTCAAACCAGCCCAGCTTGCCCACCTGCTCGGTATGCACCCAGAACTGGTAGAGCAGGTCGATCAGCGCCACGATGCCAAACACCAGCGGTGGCACGCCGGCAATCGCCATGGGGATGTAGAAGATCCAGCCAAACAGGGCGCCGCTGCTGGTCTGGCGCAACGCGGTCGACAGGTTGTAGTGCTGGCTCTGGTGGTGCACCACGTGGGCCGCCCAGAACAGGGCAATGACGTGGCCCGCACGGTGGACCCAGTAGTAGCAGAAGTCGTAAAAAATCAGCGCCAGGATGATGCCGTACCAGGTGGTCCAGAACGCCAGGTCAGGGTAGATGGCCACGGCACCGAACACGAGGGTGTAAATGCCGATGCTCAGGACCTTGCTGAGTACACCGAAGAGCTGGCTGATGATGCCCAGGCTGATGCTGTTGATGGCGTCATTGAGGCGGTAGGGTTGCTGGCCCGCAGTGCGGCTGGCGCGCATGCGGCTCCAGACAAATTCCAGTGCAATCAGCAGCAGAAAAACGGGTGTGGCGAGAACGATGACTTGGTAGGGGCTCATGCCCTGATTTTCGCCGAGCAAGCGCTTTGCGAAACGCGGGTGAACCCTAGGGACCCCTAGGTGCTGGATTCGTCCAGCGTTTCGTCTTCCAGGTGCCGGGTGTCGGCCCAACCCACCAAAGTGAGTGCGTCGGGCGTCCACAGCAGGCGGTTGATGGCGGCGTTGCCCAGCTCCCAGGTGCGCGGGGCACCAATGTCCTGGCTGGTGGCCAGGCGGTAGAGCACGTCCATTACCCCGCCATGGGCGACCAGCACGATCTGCTGCCCCAGGTGCTGCGCAGCCAAGGCCGCCACCGCGCCGGCGATGCGCTCGCGCAGTTGCACCAGGGTTTCGCCGCCGGGGGGTGCAAAGTGCGGGTCGCGCTGGCGCCAGCGGCGGGATTCTTCGGGCCATTGGGTTTCAATGTCTGCCCAGGTCTGGCCCTCAAACGTGCCAAAGCCGCGCTCGCGCAGGCCGGTATGCAACTGCACTTCCCTTGCCGTGGGCTCGCTGGCGTGCTGCGCAATGGCTCGGGCCGTGGCATGGGCGCGCGACAGGTCACTGGAGTACACGCGGTGGATGGGCTCATCGGCCAGCGCCTGCGCCACACGCTGGGCCTGCCAGCGGCCTTTGTCGTTAAGGTCGATGTCAAGCTGGCCCTGGATGCGGGTGTCCACGTTCCAGGCGGTTTCACCGTGGCGCACGGCGATGATGCGGGTGGCGCCCATCAGCGGTTGCCTCCCGTGGGGGCGGGCAGTTCCACCACCACGCGGCGGCGCATCGGCTGCGGGTAGTCCTGCAGGGCTGCCTCCAGCATGGCGGGCAGCAGGTTCAGTGTGTCCGACCAGGGGCCGTCAAACACGGCCGTGGTCTCGTAAGCGGCCTGGCCGTTGGCCGAGTCGCGCAGCACCATCTTGACGCTGTGGCGAAACCACAGTGTGTCCAGGTCCGGGAACAGCGGCCATTCTTCGTAGAGCCGGCCATCGGCACCGACGACCAGCCGGGTGCGCGGGCGGTAGTAGGGGTTGCGCATGGTTTCAGCCCCCACTTGCACCTGCACCAGGTAGCGCGGCGCGGCATCGTGGCGCATCAGGTTCACACGCTCCAGCGCCGTCTGGGCGATGGCCTCGATCCGGTCTTGCACCTCGCCAGAGTTCTGCTGCGAGGGAAGCCGGTCAAACCGGAAGCTGGCGCCGCGCACCGCGGGTGCGGTGCCGGCAAAGCTGTTGACGTCGCTGTCGATCATGCGCGGCATCGCGCAGCCGGCCAGCAGCAGGGGCAACAGGCAGGCAGACATGAGCCAGAGTGCAGCGCGTCGCATGGCTTACACCTGGATCACTTGCAGACCCGGCAGGCTGGGCACTGCGGTGGGGAACTCTTCCTCGTCAAACGCCTTGTCTCCGTTTTCATCGGGAATGCCGGTGGTCTTGAGGTTCTTGAAGTCGTGCAGTTTGCTGTCCATCAGGTGGCTGGGCACCACGTTCTGCAGCGCAGTGAACATGGTTTCGGCGCGTCCGGGGTACTGCTTCTCCCACTCACGCAGCATCTTGCCGGCCTGCACGCGCTGCAGGTTTTCCTGGCTGCCGCACAGGCTGCAGGGGATGATGGGGAACTGGCGGTGTTCGGCCCAGCGAATCAGGTCTTTCTCGGCCACATAGGCCATGGGGCGGATGACGATGAACTCGCCGTTGTCGCTGGTGAGCTTGGGCGGCATGCCCTTGAGCTTGCCGCCAAAGAACATGTTCAGAAAGAAGGTTTGCAGCATGTCGTCGCGGTGGTGGCCCAGCGCGAGCTTGTTGCACTTGAGCTCGCGCGCGACCTTGTACAAGATGCCCCGACGCAGGCGGCTGCACAGGCTGCACATGGTCTTGCCTTCGGGGATGTTGCGCTTGACGATGGAGTAGGTGTCCTGTGTCTCGATGTGGAACGGCACACCGGTGGTGGCCAGGTACTCGGGCAGGATGTGCTCGGGAAAACCGGGCTGCTTCTGGTCCAGGTTGACGGCCACCAGTTCGAAGTTGATGGGTGCGCGCTGCTTCATCTTGATCAGGATGTCGAGCATGCCGTAGCTGTCCTTGCCGCCCGACATGCAGACCATGATGCGGTCGCCTTCTTCGATCATGTTGTAGTCAACGATGGCCTGGCCCACCTGGCGGCACAGGCGCTTCTCTAACTTGTGCGTTTCGCGCTCGATCTTGGCTTCCTTGCCAAGGGTGGGGGCTTCGTTTTCTGTCCAGACGGCACTCATGGTTTCACCACTTTCCTGTTTCTACGCGGATGGCGACTTCACAGTCGTCAAATATTTCCAGCTTGGCAATTTTTACTCGCACACCCTGCACGCCGGGCAGTTGCAGCAGGCGGTTGGCGAGCTTGCCAATCAGGCTCTCCAGCAGGTTGACGTGCTCGGCCGTGCATTCGTTGATGATGATCTGGCGCACCTTGCGGTAGTCCAGCACATGGTTGATGTCATCGTCGTGCGGCAGCAGGGGCTGCGGGCCCAGGCTCAGCTCGGCATCGACCTGGATCGGCTGGGGGGCGATTTTTTCCGATTCCAGAATGCCAAGGTTGGCGTCAAAGCGCAAGCCGGTGAGTGTGAGGATTTGGGTTCCCTGGGTTTGGGGCATGGGGTGTTCCGGTTACATCAGGGAAAAGTCGCGCTCGAAGCGCATCAGGTGCTGGCCGCCATCCACGATCAGCGTGGTGCCGGTGATGGACTGGTTCTTCAGCGCAAATTCGACCGTGGCCGCCACATCCTGCGGGGTGGACGAGCGCCCCAGTGGCGAGAGGCGGTGCAGTGCATCAAATTTCTCCTGGCTCAGCATGTGGCTGGTCAGCGTCAGGCCGGGCGCGACGCCAACCACCCGTACCAGCGGGCTCAGTGCGAGTGCCAGCATGGTGTTGGCGGCTTCGAGTGCGGCTTTGGACAGGGTGTAGCTCATGAAGTCGGGGTTCTGGTTCCAGAGCTTCTGGTCTAACAAGTTGATGACGGCCCCGGACACCGGGGTGGCCGGGTCGGTCTGGCGGCTGGCAATGTGGCTGTGCAGTGCTTCGCTGAGCAGAATGGCCGCGCCGGCGTTGCTGCGCAGGTGCTTTTCCATGGCCGCAAAGGTAAAGGTGCGTGCCGTGTCGTGCTCAAACGTGGAGGCGCTGTTGACGATGGCGTCCACGTGGCCCATCTTCTCGATCACTGCGGGCAGCAGATTGCGTACTGCCGTCTCATTACCTAAATTACAACGAAAAGAGGCTGAACCCCCCGTCAATCTTGCGCAGTCAGCTACTGTTTTTGTAGCGTCCTCGACCGAGTCACGGTAGTGCACCGCCACCCGCCAGCCGCTGGCGGCGAGCTGGAGTGCAATTTCACGGCCCAGGCGCTTGGCAGCGCCCGTGACCAGAACGGTGGGGGTGTGAACCGGGAGTGGGTTAGGGGCAGACATTGGGAGACAATTCAACGCGACATGACAACACCTCCGAGTTTAACGACCCCCCCTCTCCCCGACAGCCCGCAGGGCATTGGTGCGGCCCTGAAAAGCCATATTCAGCGGCAGATTCAGGAAGCAGGCGGCTGGATCGGCTTCGACACCTTCATGGCCCTGGCCCTGTACACCCCGGGTCTGGGCTACTACGCCCACGGTTCGGCCAAGTTCGGCCCGTTGCCGCAAGGTGGCAGCGACTTTGTCACTGCCCCCGAGATATCACCGCTGTTTGGCCAGGCGCTGGCGCGCCAGGTGGCGCAGGCACTGGAAGTCAGCGGCACCGACGAGGTGTGGGAGTTTGGTGCCGGTACCGGTGCGCTGGCGCTGCAACTGCTGGACGCCCTGGATGCGATGGGCGTGCGGGTGCGCCGCTACACCATCGTCGATTTGTCCGAGTCTCTGAAAGAGCGCCAGCGCCAGGCCCTGGCCGCCCACGCGGGCAAGGTCCAGTGGGCCACGGCTTTGCCCAAGGCGATGCGCGGCGTGGTGGTGGGCAATGAAGTGCTCGACGCCATGCCGGTGCAGCTGCTGGCACGGGTCAACGGCGTGTGGCTGGAGCGTGGCGTGGCCTGCCATGAAGATGCGTTCGCCTGGGCCGACCGGCCCACCGACCTGCGTCCGCCGCTGGAGGTGGAAGGCGACCACGACTACCTGACCGAGATCCACCCACAGGGCGAAGCCTTTGTCCGGACCCTGGCGGACCACCTGGAAACCGGGGCTGTCTTCCTGCTGGACTATGGCTTTCCGGAGAGTGAGTACTACCACCCGCAGCGCCACATGGGCACCGTGATGTGCCACCAGGCGCACCAGAGCGATGGCAATCCGCTGGTGGATGTGGGGCTGAAAGACATCACCGCACACGTGAATTTCACCGGCATTGCGGTAGCGGCGCAGGACGCCGGGCTGGAGGTGCTGGGCTATACCAACCAGGCGCACTTTCTGATCAATTGCGGCCTGGTCCAGGCCATGGAGCAGGCGCCCCTGCAGGCCCGCGTGGCCGCGCACAAGCTAATCACCGAGCATGAGATGGGCGAGTTCTTCAAGGTCATCGGCTTGTGCAAGGGCCCGCACTGGGACGCCGTGGGCTTTGCCCGAGGCGACCGCACCCATCGGCTCTGACTCCCCTTGCCTTTCCGGCCCTTGAAGTCGGGCAATGGATACCTATATGGGTACCAAACAAGGCTCTACCATGACCGAATCACTGCACATTGTCTGCCCCCATTGCCACACCACCAACCGCGTGAAAACTGCGGATATGCAGAACGCCCCCGACTGCGGTGGTTGCCACAAGCCGCTGTTTGAGGCGCACTCCACTGCGCTGGACGAAGCGGCGTTTGACCGCCACATTGGCCGCAGCCAGATTCCGGTGCTGGTGGATTTCTGGGCACCGTGGTGCGGCCCGTGCCGCCAGATGGCACCGGCGTTCGAGCAGGCCGCAGCCCAGTTGGAACCCCATGTGCGAGTGGCCAAGGTCAATACCGAAGAGGCGCAAAACCTGGCCGCGCGCTTCAACATCCGCAGCATTCCGACGCTGGCGCTGTTCGTGAATGGCCGCGAAGTGGCGCGCCAGCCCGGTGCCATGGGCGCAGCCGACATCGTGCGCTGGACGCAGGCGCATCTGCGGTAACCGGCAGGTAACGCGAAAGGCGAATGGCGGGTAGCATTCCCGCCATGCAAACCACCACCCGCACCGAAACCATCGAACGCACCCAGCGTCCCTGGGGCTGGTACGAGACCGTGTCCGAGGTGCCGGGCAACAAAATCAAGCGGATCTGTGTACTCCCCGGCCAGCAGCTCAGCCTGCAGAAGCACCGCCAGCGCTCGGAGCACTGGGTGGTGGTGCAGGGCACCGCGCGGGTCACGCTGGACGAGCGCGTATTCGATCTGCACCCAGGTGAACACTGCGATATCGCGATGGGACAGGTGCACCGCATTGCCAATGTGACCGACCTCCCCGTCGAAGTGGTGGAGGTGCAGTTTGGCAGTTACCTCGGCGAAGATGACATCGTACGTTTGCAGGATGACTACGGCCGCCGTTAAGCTCGGGCCTTGTTCTCTTTCCCCATTTGACTGCGCACCGCCATGACCGCTTTATCCACCCGTTCCGCCCTTTCTCCAGAACCCTTTACCGGACTCCCCAAGGGGGCTGCCCCCGTTGCCTGCGTGGACATTGGCGGGACCAAGGTGGCGGTGAGCATTGCCGATGAGCACGGCGTACGCGGCAAGGTTTCCGAGCCCACGGCCAAAGAGGGCCGCAATGACGCCCTGGGCCTGCAGATCATCCGCTTGATTGGCCAGAGCTGTGCGGCCGCAGGTGTGCCCGTGGCGGCCATTTCTGCGGTGGGCGTGGCCTCGTGTGGGCCTTTTGTGATCCATCAGGGCATGGTCGAACTGGCTGCGCCCAACATCTGCGGCGGCATGGCCGGCAAAGCCCGCGGCTTACCCAATGACTGGCCCACCGCGCTGCTGGAGGCGCCGCTTCGCGCGGCCTTCCCCAACGTGCGGGTGGAAAACGATGGCGTGGGAGCGCTGGAAGCCGAGCGCCGCTGGGGCGCGCTGCAGGGCATGGACCACTGTGCCTACGTGACCTGGAGCACCGGCATTGGCATGGGCCTGTGTGTGGATGGCCATATTCTGCGCGGTAAGAATGGCAATGCCGGTCATGCGGGCCACACCTTTGTCAGCGACAACGACGACGCGCTGTGTGGCTGCGGCAGCATTGGCGATGTGGAGGCGCTGGTGGCTGGCAATGCCATTCCCCGGCGTTTCGGTTCGTTGGGTTACACCGATGCTGCTATGCTTTTTGTAGCTTCCGGTGCAGGTGATGCGCGGGCTGCAGCCATTATTGATGACCTGTGCCGGGTAATGGGGCGGACCCTGTTCAACATGATCGCCACGCTGGACCTGCAACGCATCAGCATCGGCGGCAGCGTCTTCTGGCATCACCGCGACCTGCTGCTGCCCAAAGTCATTGGCCATGTGCAGGGCAAGCTGGGGGCCTTGACCCACGGCGTGGAGATTGTTCCCGCCGGCCTGGGTGAGCGGGTGGGGGACTACGCCGCGCTGGCGCTGGTGGCCTGACGTCCGATACCCCGGGTCCACCTAGGGTATGCCCCAGTGTTCATAAAGCTTTAATTAATGAATAATTAACGCATCCTGGCCTGCATGGTGCTGACCGGGGTTCAACGCCGTCCGGAGTTCTGTTTCGGGGCTGGGACGCAATATTTGGGAGACATGATGTTGAAGCTTTCTAAACTCGCCACCGCTGTGGCATTGGTGGTTGCCGGCTCCGCTGCAATGGCTGGCGAAGTGGAAGTTCTGCACTGGTGGACTTCGGGCGGTGAAGCCAAGTCGGTGGGCGAGCTCAAGAAGATCATGCAGGGCAAGGGCCACACCTGGAAAGACTTTGCCGTGGCCGGTGGCGGCGGCGATAACGCCATGACCGTACTCAAGAGCCGCGTTGTGTCGGGCAACCCACCTGCTGCAGCCCAGATCAAAGGACCTGCTCTGCAAGAGTGGGCCGCTGAAGGCGTATTGGCCAATCTGGATGCCACGGCGCAAGCTGAAAAATGGGATAGTTTGCTTCCCAAGGTGGTAGCAGATGGCATGAAATACAAGGGCAATTACATTGCTGTCCCAGTCAATGTGCACCGTCTCAACTGGACGTGGGCCAATGCAGAGGTGTTGAAGAAGTCGGGTGTCAAGGCTATGCCAACGACATGGGATGAGTTCTTTGCCGCATCTGAAAAAATCAAGAAGGCTGGCTTTATTCCAGTTGCCACTGGTGGCAATTCCTGGAATGATTTCACTACTTTTGAGACAGTTGCATTGGGCGTGGGCGGAGTCAAGTTTTACAAGGATGCATTGGTAAATCTGGACCAAAAGGCATTGACCAGTGATGCCATGAAAAAGTCGTTGGAGGCATTCCGAAAGCTCAAGAGTTACACAGATGCGGGTGCAGTAGGACGAGACTGGAACCTGGCCACTGCGATGGTCATACAAGGCAAGGCCGGATTCCAGTTCATGGGAGACTGGGCCAAGGGTGAGTTCGTAGCTGCCGGCAAAGTGCCTGGCAAAGATTACATCTGCGCCGCGGCTCCCGGAACTGCGAAGTCCTATAGCTACAACATCGACTCATTTGCCATGTTCAAGCTGAAAGACCCCGCTGCCCAGAAGGCGCAGGCTGATCTCGCTGCGGCCATCATGGGTACCCAGTTCCAGGAAGTGTTCAACCTGAACAAGGGTTCCATCCCCGTGCGCCTGAAAATGGACATGGCCAAGTTTGACGACTGTGCCAAGCTCTCCGCCAAAGACTTTGTTGAAACCGCCAAGAATGGAAATCTGGTACCTTCCGTTTCACAAAGCATGGCGGTAAGCCCTGCGGCAGAGGGTGCTCTCAAAGATGCCGTCAGCAAGTTCTGGAACGACGACAAGCTTTCTGTGGCAGATGCAATTAAGAATATTGCAAAAGCTGGCAAGACCAAGTAAGCGTTTCGTTCGCCCGCAGAGGGGAGGGGATGCGTACCGCCGTTCGTGTCCCCCGCCCTGCGGGCTCCTCCTTTACCTCACTCTGGCACGCACCCCACCCCTTCCGCTGGAGCGGGGTGCTTTGGGGTAACACCGCGTCACGCCCATGAAAACATTTGAAAACCTGTTACCCAAGCTGGTGATTGCGCCGGGCTTTGTGCTCGGGTTTGGCTTCATCTACGGCTTCATGATCTGGAACGGCGTACTGTCCGTGACCGGGTCGCGCATGCTGCCCAATTACGACGAGTTCGTGGGGCTGGAGCAGTACATCCGCCTGTGGGACATGGACCGCTGGTATGTGGCCCTCAAGAACCTGGGCATTTTCAGCACCTTGTATGTCGGCGGCTCGATGGCGCTGGGTATGGTGCTGGCGATTTTTCTGGACCAGAAAGTGCGTGCCGAAGGTTTCCTGCGCACGGTGTACCTGTACCCCATGGCGCTGTCGTTCATCGTGACCGGCACCGCATGGAAATGGATTCTCAATCCCAGCCTGGGGTTGGAAAAGCTGATGCATGACCTGGGCTGGAGCAGCTTCAGCTTTGACTGGCTGGTGCAGTCGGACACGGCCATTTATTGCGTGGTGATTGCCGGCATCTGGCAGTCGGCCGGTTTTGCCATGGCGCTGTTTCTGGCGGGCCTGCGCGGCATCGACGACAGCATCATCAAGGCTGCGCAGATCGACGGTGCGTCGCTGCCGCTGATTTACTGGCGCATCATCCTGCCGATCCTGCGGCCCGTGGTGTTCTCCACGATTCTGGTGCTGTCCCATCTGTCGATCAAGAGCTTCGACCTGGTGATGGCCCTCACGGCCGGTGGTCCGGGCTATGCCACCGACGTGCCCGCGACCTTCATGTTCGTAATGAGCTTCAACCGCGGCCAGATTGGCCTGGGTGCTGCCAGCGCCACCATGATGCTGGCCACTGTGGCCGCATTGGTAGTGCCATACCTGTACAGCGAACTTCGCGCCAAACCCCACGACCGCTAGGAAACGGCTGCCACCATGCACTCCAAAACACTCCACCGCGTCATCGTCTACGGCATCCTGCTGGTTGCCGCATTCTTCTTTCTTGCACCGCTGTATGTGATGCTGGCCACCTCATTCAAGGATGCTGACCAAATTCGCAACGGCAACCTGATGAGTCTGCCGACCTCGCTCAACTTCGAGTCGTGGCAACTGGCCTGGTCCACCGCCTGTACCGGGGTGGACTGCCGTGGTCTCAAGCCCTACTTCTGGAATTCGGTGGCCATGGCGGTGCCAGCGGTGCTGATCTCCACGCTGTGGGGCGCCATCAATGGCTATGTGCTGTCGATGTGGAAATTCAAGGGCAGCGATGTGCTGTTCGGCTTCATGCTGTTTGGCGTGTTCATGCCGTTCCAGGTGGTGCTGCTGCCCATGAGCCAGGTGCTGGGTTTTCTGGGCCTGTCCAGCTCGATCTGGGGGCTGATCCTGGTGCACTGCCTGGCCGGTATTGCAGGCACCACGCTGTTCTTCCGCAACTACTACACCGCCATTCCGCGCGAGCTGGTCAACGCTGCGCGCATCGATGGCGCCGGTTTCTGGCGCATCTTCTGGCGCATCGTGGTGCCCATGTCCACGCCCATCATGATGGTGACGCTGATCTGGCAGTTCACCAATATCTGGAACGACTTCCTGTTCGGCGTGTCCTTCAGCGGCGCAGACAGCAAGCCCATCACCGTGGGCCTGAACAACATGGCCAACACCTCCACCGGTGTGAAGGCCTACAACGTCGACATGGCCGCCGCCATCATCGCCGGTCTGCCCACCATGCTGGTCTATGTGCTGGCCGGTCAATACTTTGTGAAAGGTCTCACCGCTGGCGCGGTGAAAGGATAAACAATGGCTTCATCCCTTGAAATCGCGGGCATCCGCAAGGTCTTCGGCAAAGGTGCTGCCGCCGTTGAGGTGCTCAAGAAAATCGACATCACCGTCGATCCCGGCGAATTCCTGATCCTGGTGGGTCCCTCGGGCTGCGGCAAGTCCACCCTGCTCAACATCATTGCCGGTCTGGAAGAGCCCACCGAAGGCGCCTTGCGCATCGGCGGACGTGACGTGATCGGCGTGGCACCGGCCCAGCGCGACATTGCCATGGTGTTCCAGAGCTATGCGCTCTACCCCACCATGACCGTGGCCAACAACATCGGTTTTGCGCTGGAAATGCGCAAGGTGCCGCTGGCGGTGCGCACCAAGCGCATCCACGAAGTGGCCGCGATGCTGCAGATCGAGAACCTGCTGGACCGCCGCCCCTCGCAGCTTTCGGGCGGTCAGCGCCAGCGTGTCGCCATGGGGCGTGCCCTGGCACGTGACCCGCAACTGTTCCTGTTTGACGAGCCGCTGTCCAACCTGGACGCCAAGCTGCGCGTGGAAATGCGCGCCGAGATCAAGCGCCTGCACCATGTCTCGGGTATCACCAGTGTGTACGTCACACACGACCAGATTGAGGCCATGACCCTGGGTAGCCGTATTGCGGTGATGAAGGACGGCATCCTGCAGCAGATCGGCACACCCGACGAGATATACCGCACCCCGGTCAATACCTATGTGGCGGGCTTCATCGGTTCGCCGATGATGAACTTTATCGAAGGCAGGGGCGAGCAGGGCAAGTTTGTCTTTGCCGGTGGCAGCCTGGAGTTGCCCATGCCTGCAGGCCGGGATGTCATCCTGGGCCAGCGCCCCGAGCACATCCATCTGGCCGACGATGCTGCCTGGCGGGGTGAAGTGGTATTGGTGGAGCCCACCGGTGCCGACACCTATGTCGTGGTCAAGACCGCGGTGGGCCTGATTACGGTGCGTGCACCCGCCAACACCAAACTGGCCATCGGCGCCAACGTCGGTATGACCGTCAGCAGCCGCCACAACAATTGGTTTGACAAGGCTACGGGTTTGCGGGTGGCTGTGGCCTGATACCGCACCGCTGCGGCTATAGCGTGCCGCGCAACTGCAGGCGGATCAGCAATCCCTGTGGATGTGCGCCCAGCGCAATCGCTGCGCCACCGTGGCGCTGCGCAATCTCGGCCACGATGGCCAGACCCAGCCCGCAGCCACCGGGCATTTCACTGGCCCGCCAGAAGCGCTCGAACACGTGTTGCAGGTCGGACGGGCTCAGCCCCGGCCCGTTGTCTTCCACCTCCAGCACACACTGGCCGTCGCGGTGCAGCGCGCGCAGGGTGACGGTGGTACCGCGCCCGGCGTAGCGGATGGCGTTATCGAGCAGATTGCTCAGGGCTTCCCGCAGCAGCAGTTTGTCGGCGGGAACCGTCAGCGACTCTTCGCCTTCATAGCCCAGGTCCACGCCCGCAGCCACGGCACGCGGCGTCCACTCCCGGGCCACTTCGCGCGCCAGCGCTGCAGCATCGACAGGCAGCAGGGCCACCTCGGCCTCGGTGCGGGCCAGGGACAGCAGCTGGTGCACCAGGTGGGCACTGCGCTGTGCGCCGGTGTGCACCTTGGCCAGCCGGCGCTGCAGCGCTTCGGGCTCTTTTTCCTGCATGGCCAGCTCGGTCTGGCTGATCAGCCCGGCCAGCGGCGTGCGCAGCTGGTGGGCTGCGTCGTTCAGAAAGCGTTTTTCCTGGCTGAGGCTGCGCCGCAGCGTGGTGAGCAACTGGTTCAGTGCCGTGGCCAGGGAGTGCACCTCTTCGGGAGCCTGGGTCATCTCGATGGGCGAAAGCGCCGCGGCGTTGCGGTGGGCCAGCTGGGCCTCCAGCCGCTGCAGCGGGGCCAGGCCACGCTGGATGCCGGCGAAGACCAGGAAACTCATGAACGCACCCAGCAGCAGCAGCGGAAACAACACGTCGCGCACCAGCTCGCGCGCAATGCTTTCCTGTACCGACAGGCTCTTGGCCACCTGCACCCGCATGCGTTGCTGGGTTGGCCCCTCGCCAAAGCTCACATCAATGGTCGCCACCCGCATGGTCTTGCCATCGAGCTCGACGTTGTAAAGCACGGGCTCGCTGCTTGTGGGCGTGGCGTCTGCAGGCGGGCCCGGCAGTTTGCTGTTGCCCAGCAAAAAACTGCCCGGTGGGGACGACACCATGTAGGACACACGGTCCTTGGGGTCCTGTTCCAGAATGTCCTGTGCGGCCTTGGGAAAATCCACCAGCAGGCCGGACCCAAAGGGTTTGACCTGCCGGGCCAGCGAGCGCACCGATTGCGTCAGCGACTGGTCGATGGCTTTTTCGGCATAGGTCATGGCCACACGAAAGGCCAGTACCCCGCCCATCAGCCACAGGATGAGTTGCGGGAGCAATAACCACAGCAGCAACTGGCGTTTGAGCGAGAAGCCTGCCGCCGTGGTCATGGAGGATCCATCTCCAGCATGTAGCCCAACCCGCGCACGTTGCGGATCGACAGACCCGAGTCCTGCAGCTTGCGGCGCAGCCGGTGCACATAGACCTCCAGTGCGTTGGAGGCACCGGTGCCGGTCTCCGTGGGCTCGGATTGCCATACGGCCAGCACGTCTTCGCGCCCGACCACCTGGCCCAGGTTGCCCACCAGCAGGGACAGCAGCGACCATTCACGGCGGGTCAGTTCCATGGGCTCGTCGTCGAGCCAGCCCAAGGGCAGGTTGGGGTCAAGCCGCAGGCGTTTGTTAGCAGCTCCCTGCACCTCCAGTGTGCCGCCAAAGGCCGGCATCCGGGATCGGCGCAGCATGGCTTGCAGGCGTGCCAGCAATTCGGCCATGTCGAAGGGTTTGGTGAGGTAATCGTCTGCACCAGCGTTGAGGCCCTGTACCCGGTCCTCAATGCCGTCGCGTGCCGTCAGCACCAGTACCGGCAGGGCGGCCAGGCGCTGGCGAATCCATTTGAGTACCGCGACACCGTCGATGACGGGCAGCCCCAGGTCGAGAATGACGGCGTCAAAACGCGTGGTTTCCAGCATGGACTGCGCTTGTGCACCGTCCACTGCGCTGCTCACGTTGTGCCCTGCGCGCATCAGTTGTGCGCACAGGCCATCGCGCAGCAATTCATCGTCTTCAACAATCAGCAAATGGGACATGGCGGGAGCATACCAAGTTGCCGCGGCGCAGGCTCAGGTGTAAGTCACGTCGTGGGGCGACACCTCGGAGTGGCACGCGCTGCACTGGATGCTGGGGACAAAGGGCATGCCACAGGCCTTGTGGGTAGGGCGGATCGAGCCCGCCTGCCCGAAATGCTGGTCGGCCCAATGCGCAAAGGCCATGACGTAGGGGAACAGGTCGCGGCTGGCGGGTGTCAGGCGGTACACCGTACGGCGGCCGTCCTGCACGTCCGGTTGGGACAGCAGCAGACCGTCCTCGACGAGGTTGCCCAGGCGGCGCGTCAGTACGCTGGGAACTATCTGCAGCACCTGCGCGAGCTGGTCGAAGTAGCGGCATCCCAGGTAGACCGCTGAAAGGATGAGCAAGGCCCAGCGGTCCACGCGCAGGCCCAGGCCCATGGGCTGTGTGTTCGATGCCATGCGCGCGCTGCGTGCCGTGTCCTGCGCTGGTGGCAGCAGTTCCGGATTAGGGGCGAGCGTGAACGTCAGCGTGTCGGGGCCGGCACGTTCCCCACAGTGCCCGCAGGCCATGACGGGCCGAAACCTGTGTCCGCAACTGCGGTGCACCAGCTTCTGGGGCAGTGCGCCAGCGCGTGCACCCCAGCGGCGTTCCCACGCCCAAATCATCAGCACCGGGCCATAGAGTGCCAGGCCGTGTCGGGTGAGGTGGTATGCCATGCGGACCGGGCGCTCCTGGTAGGGGCGCTGGCGCAGCACGCCCATGTCTACCAGGGTCTTGAGCCGCTGTGACAGGGTCTGGCGCGGAATGGCCAGCTGACCCTGCCATTCGTCAAAACGGCGCCAGCCCAGGAATGCGCCCAGCAGGATGGCCACGGTCCACTGGTCGCCCAGTACCTTGAGGCCGTGGTTCAAGGTGCTGGTGGCCAGCGCGTCGCGCGTGAGTTCAATGTCAATGGGGTTGATGTTGCACCCGTTCAATCACCATGGCCACTGCCACGCCGGCTGCGCCGCAGATGGCAATCACCGCATACCGCGCATGGCGGCGTTCCAGTTCATCCATGGCCATGCCGACCAGGTTGCCGCCCGTGGCGCCCATGGCATGGCCCAGGGCGATGGTACCGCCGTTGGTGTTGAGCCTGGCGTGCGGCACGCCCAGTTGCTGCATGTAGTGCAGCATGAGCGCCGCAAACGATTCGTTGACCTCAAACAGGTCTATGTCCGCTACCGACAGCCCCGCACGTGCCAGCGCCTTGCGCGTGGCATCTACCGCGCCGGTCAGCGCCAGCACATGGTTCACGCCCGCGTCTGCCACGGCCAGAATGCGCCCGCGGGCTTGCAGACCCAGCCGCGCGGCGGCTTGTGGGCTGGCCACGAGTACGGCGGAGGCACCATCGGCCATGGCAGGCGAATTGCCGGCGTGGTGGACATGCTGAATATTCTGCAGTTGATAGCGTGCGCACAGCATGGCATCCAGACCACTTTCTGCGCCCAGCGTGGCAAATGCGCTGGGCATGCGGGTCAGCGAATCCAGGGTGGTGTTGTCGCGCGGTGTTTCGTCCTGCGCCAGCAGTACCTGGCCGTCTTCGGACAGGGCCGGAGTAAGTGACACAAAGTGTCCCTGCGCGCGCGCATGGCAGGCGCGTTCCTGCGAGGCCAGCGCGTAGTCGTCGCACTGGGCGCGGCTGAATCCGTGCAGGGTGGCGATGGTGTCGGCTGCCAAGCCAATCGGAATCAGGCGGGTCTGCGCCTGCAATGCGGTGTCGTGGGTCAGTGGGCCCTGGTCCGAGGCCATGGGCACGCGCGACATCATCTCCAGGCCTCCACCCACCGCCAATCCGTCGTTAGCCAGCGCCTGTTGCGCGGCGAACTGCACGGCCGTGAGGCCCGAGGCACAGTAGCGGTTGAGGGTCAGTGCGGAGACCGCATCGCTCCATCCGGCAGACACCACCGCCAGTTTGGCAATGTTGGTGCCCTGTTCGCCGGTCTGGGTGACACAGCCCATGAGGGTGTCAGTCACCGCCGCGGTGTCGATGCCAGTGCGCTGTGCCAAGTGTTGCAACTGCTGTGCCAGCAAGGTGACGGGACGCAGCGGGTGCAAGGCACCCCGCGCATTGGCGCGTCCGCGTGGGCTGCGCACCGCGTCGATGATCAGGGCATGTGGCACGTTAGTGTCCCTGTGCCGCGCGCTCGACCACAAAGCTCACCACCGTACCGCAGGAGCCACCGATGTTGAGCGTCTGGATGCGGTTGGCGCCCTCAATCTGGCATGCGTCCGCCTGCCCGGTGACCTGGCGCGCTGCATCGAACAGCATGCGCACGCCGGTGGCGCCTACGGGGTGACCAGCACCAATCAGCCCGCCACTCATGTTGACAGGGCAGCGCCCACCGCGCTCGATGCTGCCGTCTTCCACCGCTTGCCAGCTCTGGCCCGCAGGCGTCAGGCCCAGATGGTCAATGGCCATGTACTGCGTGGTGGTGAAGCAGTCGTGGGTTTCGATGCCGCTCATGGCGTCGATGCCTGACACGCCGGCACGCCTCCAGGCATCCTCGATGGTCTGGCGCACATGGGGGAATACATAGGGCTGCCCCCGGCTGCGCTCCAGCTTGTCGCGTGCGCGCAGGCTGGCATTGCGGTGCCCCCAGCCGGCGATATGGGCCAGGTCAGACAAGGACTTGCCCATGCGTGCCTGGTGCGCTTTCGCAAAGCGCTCCGAGGCCAAGACCACGGCGCAGGCGCCATCGGTGATCTGACCGCAGTCCTGGCGGCGGGTGCCCGGTTCAATGACCGGGTTGGCTGCGTCGTCATCGGTGAAGCTCAGGGCGTCGAACTGCCAGTTGCGCGTCTGCGCCTTGGGGTTGCGCCGGGCATTGGCGTAATTGAGTTCGGCAATGCGGTTGAGGTATTTGCGGTCGAGTCCATAACGCGCGTCGTATTCCTGCGCGAGCAGGCCAAACACCGCGGGCCACATGAACTTGCAGTCAATGTCCTCATGGCCCTGCCAGGCGGCCGAGTTCTGGTTTTGCGAAGCCTGGTCGCCCGGCAGGTTCTTGAACTCTTCGGCACCGAGTACCAGCACACAGTCGTAACGGCCGGCCTCGATCTCGGCCATGGCCGAGAGAATGCCCAGTGACGACGAGGCACAGGCGCCTTCGTGCCTCATGGCAGGCACGCCCCAGAGCTCCGGCACCACCTGCGCCACCATCGAGCCCAGGTGGGCCTGCTGGCGCTGTAACTCGCCAAACGCGTTGCCCACGTGGATGCTCTCGATCGCTTGCGGCTCCAACGTGCAGGCGTCCAGCGTCTGCAGTGTGGTTTCGCGCACCATGTCGGAGATGTCCTGCCCGTGGCGCGACCAGGCTTTGACAAAGTCTGTCTGGTAGCCGCCCAGGATGTACACCGGTGCGCTCATGCAGCTGCCTTCATGCGGTCCGCCGCCATCCAGCAGGCGTGGAAGCCCAGGGGGATACGGTGCGGAATCTGCACCTGCGCCACCGGGCCGGCCGACAGGTCACGGGCATCAAAAATGTCCAGTGTTTCGCGTGACAGGGCCTCGTTCCACTGGAAGCTGATGATGTAGCCGTGGTCTTCAGATTGCGGGTTATCGGCCGCGGCAAACCAGGGTTCCGAATACCAGCTGTTCTGCGGATCGTCCGACCAGCTTCCCAGGCTTTCGCCGGTGTCGAGGTCGTACTTGCGGATGCCGTACCACTGCAGGGTCTTCTTTTCGGAGTGGTCGACCAGGTAGCCAAAGCGCGTGCGCCGTCCGGTCAGGCGGCTGTTGAAGGTGGGGAACTCTACGTTGCGGTCGGGGTCGAGCACATGCTCTTTGGTGGCGCCGGTTGCCATGTTCATGCGCCAGACCCACAAGCGTGCGTGCATGACGAGTTCGGCCACATCACGGGCGGTACGCACCAGGTCGATTTGGCCCTGGGCGTCCAGTGCCGGCATGTACCGGCAACCCACCATGACGACCCAGTCACCGTCCTCCCAGGAGTTGACCACGTGGTACACAAAGCAGGGTGTGAAGTCAAACCAGCGGATCGAGTCCGACGCGCCCAGACGCGGCATCACGCCAAAGCGGGTCGGTACGTCGGGGTAGAACGCCACCTTGTGGCGGCCCAGCTTCAGCGCCTCTTCTTCATGGAATAGCGGCAGGTCGTGGAGGATCGAATAGTGCTCGGTCACCGCCATGTCATGCGGCAGGCGTGGCCCCGGCAGGTCGATCGGCACATAGTGCTTGAGCTTTCCGTCCGCGCCAACGACCCCGTAGTGCATGTACGGGGCTTCGTTGCCGTAGTCGAAAAACATCAGGTCTTCGGTGATTTCATCGACCTTGGCGTGGGCCGAGATGCGGCCGCCGCTCTCGCGGATGGCCTGGGACTTGCCCAGGGTCTGCAGGGTGACGGGGTCGATCTCGTACGCATCGCCCGACATGTACCAGAGCGCCAGCGCCTTGCCGGCGTGGGCCACCAGGTCGGTATTGGCGGTGTCCTTCAGGCGCTTGTCCGGGCGGTCCTTCAGGGTCTCGCGGATGCCATAGAAAGTGCTTTTACCCGCCTGGTCTTCCTCTTTCCAGCCATCGGTCTGCACCCAGCGGTTGCGGTAGGTGAGTGTGCCCTTGTCAAACTGCGCGGCGTGCACCATGCCGTCGCCATCGAATGGGTGGTATCGGCCATTGGGGGCATAGCGCGCATTGGGGCCGGCACGCAGGTACACGCCGTTGAGGTCTGCGGGAATGCGGCCCTTGAGCAGGGGCAGGTCCTTGAGCACATGCTCGCCTGCGGTCGGCGCGTACACGCCCATCAGCGTGGGGCCGTAGTCCTCGCCAAAGGGGGCCAGGTCGTTGGGGTTGGCGCGTGAATTCATGGGTCTCCTCCGGGCGTTAGATCTTTTTACTTTCTTAACTGGACTGACGGAATGTAAGGGAAACGCTTGTTTCAGGTCAAGGGTTGCATGGTGGCCGCTGGCCGTCCGGATTTCGGGTCAGGGGGTTGCGGCAATCGCTGCAGCGCGTGCAGCCTGGATCAGTTCACCGATCTTTGGGCCTCTAGCCCCCGCCGCCATTGCGGTTTCTGCTATTGCATTGGTAGCAACGCCCAGGGCGGTCTGCAGTGCCTGTGCCAGGCGGCGGCCCTGCGGGTACGGCGTGTCCTGCAGGCCAAGCCGTCCCCGGGCGTCGCACTCGCAGGCCAGCAGGATGTCGGCAAAGCGTGTGGGTTTGCGGAAGGCATCGCAGCGCTCCAGCAGGCGCACAGTGGCCGTGGCGCTCAGGTCCTGGCTACGGTGGATGTTGCCGTGCTCGCGTGCCACCACCTGGGCCAGCTCGGCGCAATCGGTGGGCACGCGCAGGCGCTGGCACAGCCCCTTGAGCAGGCGTACGCTGCGCTCCTCGTGGCCGATGTGGCGGGGCAGCATGTTGGGCGCGGTGGTGCCCTTGCCCAGGTCGTGGGTCAGCGCGGCAAAGCGCACTTCCAGCGGCGCATGCAGTTGCGCGGCCATGTCCACCACCAGCATCACATGCACACCGGTATCGACTTCGGGGTGGTGTTCCACCGACTGCGGAACGCCCCACAGCCGGTCCAGCTCGGGCAGCAGGTGGGCCAGAGCACCGCATTCGCGCAGCACCGCAAACATGCGCGAGGGTTGCGCCTCCATGAGGCCGCGAGACAGCTCTTGCCACACGCGTTCCGCCACCAGGTGGTCCACGTCGCCGTGGTCCACCATGTCGCGCATCAGTGCCATGGTTTCGGAGGCGACCGTGAAATCGGTAAAACGGGCGGCAAAGCGCGCCAGACGCAGGATACGCACCGGGTCTTCCTGGAAGGCCCCGGTGGTGTGGCGCAGTACCCGCGCGGCAATGTCCTGCTGCCCGCCATAGGGGTCGCACAGGTTTTTTAAGTCAAATGTGCCATCAGCCCGCATGTCCTCTGCGTGAATAGCTATGGAATTGATAGTAAGGTCGCGCCGGCCCAGGTCTTCGTCCAGCGTCACTTCGGGCGCATAGTGCACTGCAAAGCCCTTGTAACCGGGTGCCGTCTTGCGCTCGGTGCGGGCCAGGGCGTATTCTTCCTTGGACTGTGGGTGCAGGAACACCGGGAAGTCTTGCCCCACCGCCACATAGCCCTGGTCCAGCAGGTCCTGCGGTGTGGCGCCCACCACCACCCAGTCGTGGTCCTGGTTGCGCAGGCCCATCAGGGCATCGCGCACCGCACCGCCAACCAGGTAGATCTCCATGGTTTTAGCGCTGGAGCCGGTAGGGCTCTTCAAAGTCCAGAAAATCCTGCTCGGCCCGTGCATCATCGATCCATGCCTTCACGCCGGGCAGGGCACAGACGCGGTCGATATAGGCCTGCACCACCGGCGGCACTGGCAGGGCGTAGGTCTGGATGCGCATGCACACCGGGGCAAAGTAGGCATCGGCCACCGTGAAGGCACCGAACAGCATGGGGCCACCGTGCTCCTGCAGCAGTGCGCTCCACATGGAAATGATGCGCTCCAGATCGCTGCGTACTGCGGGCTTGTCGCGCCAGATCAGTGCGCCGTTGTCGGGCAGGTGGGCTTCGATGTTCATCGGGCAGTTGCCGCGCAGGCCGGTGAAGCCGCTGTGCATTTCGGCGCAGATGCTGCGCGCGCGTGCACGGGCGGTGCGCTCTGCGGGCCAGAGCTGCTTGTCAGGAAACTGCTCGGCTACGTATTCGGCGATCGCCAGGGTGTCCCAGATGGCCAGATCGCCGTCCTGTAGCACTGGCACCTTGGCTGTGGGGGTGACGCCAGCCAGGGTTTTCTTGAAGGTAGAGCTGGCATCGAAGGAATCAAAGCGCACCTTGACTTCCTCAAACGGGATACCCGCCTGCTTCAGCAGCACCCATGGCCGCATCGACCAGGACGAGTAGTTCTTGTTACCAATGAGGAGTTTGAGCATGTGATCTCCAGGTGTTAGGGCAAGTCCAGCCCGGCCTCGGGCTGCGCGGTGTCACGCGGCCCCACGGTGCCCAGGCGCGCTTTGAGCGACTGGGGCTGGCCGGTGATGAGGGCGGCGTAGTTGGTGGTGTTGGACAGCACTTTCTTGACGTAGTCACGTGTCTCGTTGAACGGCACATTCTCGGCCCAGATGGCGGCCTCCAGCACCGGCGCGCCGGCCTGTCCACGCCAGGTACGGGGCCGGTTGGGGCCGGCGTTGTAGGCGGCAGCGGCCATGGGCATTGAGCCGCCAAAGTTGTCCAGCACCAGCTTCAGGTAGCCGGTGCCAATGGCAATATTGGTGTCACGGTCGGTGATCTGGTGCGCCTGGAAGTCGGTCAGACCGATCTTTTTGGCGGTCCATCGCGCGGTGGCTGGCATCACCTGCATCAGTCCGGACGCACCCACATGCGAGCGGGCGTCCATGATGAAGCGGCTTTCCTGGCGGATCAGGCCATACACATAGGCTGGATCCAGGTTGATCTGCTTGGCCCGGGTGGTGACGGCATTGCGAAACGGCATGGGATAGCGCTGCTCCAGGTCCACCACGGTCTTGGTGCGCTCGCTGGTGTTGATGCAGCGGTCCCACACTTCCACCGCACAGGCCATATCGGCCGCCGCGAGCAGCGCGCGGTCGTCCATGCCGCCGCGGGTGTGCAGGTTGGTGGTGTAGTTCCATTCGCGTACGCCTTCAGGCCGCAGGCCAATGCGAATCGCGTAGAGCGCACGCACCAGGCCAGGGTTCTGCCGGGCGGCTTCTTTTTCTTCCGGGGTCAGTGGCGCGGGCTTCTCGGGCGTACTGATGCGTTGACCGATTTCTTCCAGCGCCAGTTGTTCGTAAAAACCCCGCACACTGGCAATGCCTTCGAGCAGGCGCAGCGCCTCGGCGCGTTCGCTCTCGTTGCTGGCTTGGGCCAGCAAGGCGCGTGCGTGCCAATAGACCCAGGTAGGCTCCTTGCGCATGGCCTCGGGCATGGCGCTGATGGCGGCATGCACCTGCGTCCAGCGCCCAGCCCGCAGGTTGGCGCGGGCGGCCCAGGCCAGGTGGTCTTCGTGCATCTGCGCAAACTGTCCGTTGGCAAAGTACGCCGGGGCATCGCTGGACTGTTTCATGGCAGCGCGCTTGCCGATCACGCCCCAGATCCAGCTGCGCTCTTCCTGCGTCAGCTGGGCCTTCCAGCGCAGCTTTTCCACTTCGACAGCGGCCTCGGCAGGCTCCAGGTAGGCCTGTCGGATCAGCGCGAGGGAGACGAACTCGCGGGTCTGCGGCCGCAGGGCGGTCAGCTTGTCGTTGAGGTATTTGCCGGGATTGAGGTAAATCGCGTTGACGGTTTTGGTCCAGCTGTCATTGAGCAGACCGACCGCCTGGGTGGCAATGCGCAGTCTGTCGTTTTCCATGCCCAGCCGGGCGCGCAGCCACACCGGCTGTTTGCGGGTGGAGTGGTCCTTGACCAGCTGCTCCGCCGCGGCGGCGCAGCCTTCGTCAGCATCCTTGAGTGAGAGCCAGGTGTCGTACACCGCCTTGTTGACATCGGTGCCACCGCTGAGGTGTTCTGCCAGCAGCGCATAGCAGCGCACCGATTTGTCGTCGTTCATGCGGTACTTGGGGTACTCGCGGTTGAAGGCCTGCCAGTCGCGGCGCTTGCCCAGCTGCAACAGCCAGTCGGCGCGCAGGCGGTCTTCCTGGTATGTGCCGCTGTAGCGGTTCAGGAAATCCTGGATCTCGCTGGGGCCCGCGTCGTCCAGGCGGGCCGACAGCTCCCAGTAGGCACCCCAGGGCTCCAGCACATAGCCACGGACCTGGGGCAGCAGGGCGGTCAGACGCTTGCGGTCGCGCTGTTTGTAAGCCTGGGCCATGTCCAGAATGGCCTCGTCGACACGGGTGTTGTCCCGGCCCTGGGCCAGAACGGGAGTGAACGGGGACAACGTCAAGGCGCCCAGGAGCGCGAACGATGTCAGAATGGAAGAAAACTGCATGTGGGGATTATGGACAACTCGGATGATCTGAAGGCGGCACAGAAGAAAGCGCTGCGCAAGGAACTGCTTGAACAACGCCTGAACCTGCCGGACCGCCTACAGCGTGCGGATCTTTTGCAGCGGGTCATGCGCATCTGGCTGGTGGGTCGCCCCGATGCCGTCATTGGCGCCTACTGGCCCATCAAGGGCGAGTTCGATCCTTTGCCAGCCCTGCACCGCTGGAAGGAAGATGGAGAGCTGCTCGACGAGCCCCAGCCGCGGCGCATTGGCCTGCCGGTGGTCAATAAAGAGCACAAGACCATGATCTTCCATGCCTGGTACCCCGGCTGCCCCATGGAAGAAGATGCTTACGGCATTCCGAAGCCCAAGGACACCGAGGTCATCGTGCCCACGCTGCTGTTTGCACCCTGTGTGGGCTATGGTCCTGGTGGCTATCGCCTGGGTTACGGCGGCGGTTTTTACGACCGTATGCTGTCCTCGCTGGAACCCAGACCCTTCACGGTGGGCTTGGCTTTTGGCACCGGCTTTGTAGAAGATTTCGAACCCGAACCCCACGACATGCCGCTGGACGCCATCCTCAACGACCACGGTGTGGTCTGGCCCATCAACTGACCATGTCGGTTACCCAGGACCTGCTGGACCCGCTGCTCGACGCTACCTTCAAGGGGTTTCCGCACCACAGCGGGCCGCTGCGCCGTTCGCAGATAGGGGCCCAAGGCTGGAACGTGCTGCGTGGCGATCTGCCGCTGCCGATTGCCCTCATCAAGCAGGACCTGCTGCGCCACAACCTGCGCTGGATGCAGGACTTTGCCGCGTCCCGCGGGCTGGGGCTGGCACCGCACGGCAAGACGTCCATGTCGCCGCAACTGTTCCAGATGCAGATGGATGCGGGCGCCTGGGGCATGACTTTTGCCACGGTGACACAGATGCGCACCGGCATCAGCGCCGGCGTGCAGCGCTGCCTGATTGCCAACCAAGTTTTTACTGCGCTGGATTTGCAGGGCATTGATGCCATGCGGCGCGAACATCCGGGACTGCGCGTGGTGTTTCTGGTGGATTCTGCGCAGCAGCTGGCCCTGATCAAGGCCTGGCGCCAGAAGAACCCGTCGGCGCAACCCTTTGAGGTGCTGCTCGAAATGGGGGTGGATGGCGGGCGCACGGGTTGCCGTACTGCAGAGCAGGCCCTGGAACTGGCCGGGCGGCTGCACAACAGTTCGGCCGTGCGGCTGGTGGGTGTGGAGTGCTACGAAGGTCTGGCGGCGCAGGGAAACACGGCGCAGGACCAGCTTTACGCCCAGAGCCTGATGGACCGGGTGGAGGCGGTGGCGCGCGCCTGCGACGCCCAGAATCTGTTTGACAGCGACGAGGTCATCGTCACCGCCGGCGGTTCGGCCATTTTTGACCTGGTCGCCGCACGGCTCAAACCCGCGCTGCGTCGCCCGGTACTGGGTCTGCTGCGCTCGGGCTGCTACGTGACGCACGACCAGGGCACCTACCAACGCATGATGCGCGCGGTGGCCGAACGCACCGGCTGCACCGACGGGCTGGAAGCCGCCATGGAAGTGTGGGCCTGCGTGCAGTCCTGCCCCGAGCCGGGGCTGGTGATTCTGGCGGCGGGCAAACGCGACCTGTCCTACGACTGGGAGATGCCACGCCCGCTGGCGGTGCTGCCCCAATCCGCCGTGGAACGGGACCCCGCCCATCTGCAGCCGGTAGGGGAGGACTGGAAGGTGGTGGCGCTCAATGACCAGCACGCCTATCTGCGTGGCAGCGGCGCGGCCTTCGAAGCGCTGGGCGTGGGCGACCTGGTTGGCCTGGGTATCTCGCACCCCTGCACCACCTTTGACAAATGGCGCTGGATGCCGGTGGTCGATGCGTCCTACACCGTATGCGACGCCATCACCACCTGTTTCTGAAACGCTAGCGTGCCGCGCTCAGTGCACGGGCATCGTTCTCGTATCCCTGCAAAACCTGCGAGAGCTTGGTGCGCTGGGCTGGCGTTGCGCTGTTGTGCAGAGTGGCCAGCAACTGGCAGGTGTGCTGCCGCATGCGGTCTTGGTACTGGCGCAGTGCCGCCTGCGGGGAATGCACACTGCGGTTGAGCAACGCCTGCAGTTCCACCTGGGCCTGTGCTTCGGTGGCGTTGCCCGAGCGCAATGCCTGGAGGGTCTGCAGGGTGTCCTGCTGGCGGCGCAGCCTTTCCCGGTACAGGGTGTTGGCTTCCAGCGGCGACGCCTCCAGCAGTGCGCGCATGCGCTCTGCTTGCCCATCGCTCAAACGCCCATAGAACGACTCGGCGCGTTCCACAAATTTTTTCAGGCGGTCACTTGCGCGCTCAGCGGGGGTGCCGTCCAGCCAGTCTTCGCGCCACTCCTGGTTGCGTTTTTCCCAGGTGCGTTCCAGGTGCACCAGTTGGGATGGCTGCAACAACGGTGCCACCGCTGCGGCCGTGGGCAGGATGCGTCCGGTCGCGACCAGCAGCCGCGTCTCGATGGTGGTGTAAATGCTGCAGACCTGCTCGGCCGACACGGTCTGGTTGACCAGGGGCTGCAGGCCTTTGAGCAATTCTGCGTACTGGGGCAGTTCTTCCTTGCGGTGCCAGTCCTGCCAGGTCTGCAGGTCGGCCCGCACCCGCAGGGTTTGGGGCGTGTCGAAGTCCAGGTAGCTGTCGAGCCACCAGTAGGTCAGGTCGGGCGCATTGTTGTAGCCCAGACGGACCGCGCTACAGCCGCCCATGATCATCGCGCTGGCGAGCACGCTGATAATGGCGAACCAGCGAATACAGGAACGCAAGAAAAGGGACATGAACGTGGTTTCAACACAAAGGAATGGGGAAGAGGTCATCCACCGCAACCCGGTGGACGTGGTCATTATGGCGGCGGGCAAGGGAACGCGCATGAAGAGCAAGCTGCCCAAGGTGTTGCACCAGCTCGCCGGGCGCGCCCTGCTGCAGCATGTGGTGGACACGGCCGGCGAACTGATGGCGCGCAAGGTGGTGGTGATTACCGGCCACGGTGCTATCGAAGTTGAAGCAGCTCTCGCAGTCAACACGGGGGCTAGAGCCGAATTTGCCTTGCAATGTGTGCGCCAGGATCCGCAGCTGGGTACCGGCCATGCCGTGCAGCAGGCGGTGCCCGCGCTGGACGACGACGGCATCGTGGTGGTGCTCTCGGGGGATGTGCCGCTGACGCAATCCACGACGCTAATGCACCTGATCGCTGCGTGCGCTGGCAAGAGCCTGGCCCTGCTGACGCTCGAAATGCCCAATCCCGCGGGCTATGGCCGCATCGTGCGTGCCGGTGGTACGCGCGATGGTGCCGTGCAGGCCATCGTGGAGCACAAGGATGCCAGCGATGCCCAGCGCCAGATCACCGAGATCTACAGCGGCATCATGGCCGTGCCCGCGGCGCAGCTCAAGCGCTGGCTGGCCCGGCTGGACAACAAGAACGCCCAAAGCGAGTACTACCTGACCGACATCGTGAAGTTTGCGGTGGCCGACGGGGTGCCGGTGGTGGGCCACAAGATTGCCGATGCGGTGCAGGTGGCTGGTGTCAACAGCCCGGTACAGCTGGCCGAACTGGAGCGCGCCTACCAGCTGCGCCAGGCCCACCGCCTGATGGAAGAAGGCGTGCGTCTTGCGGACCCGGCACGCATCGATGTACGGGGCGATCTGCTGTGCGCGCACGATGTGAGCATCGACGTGAACTGCGTCTTCATGGGGCAGGTCAGCCTGGGCGAAGGCGTGTCCATCGGCGCCAACTGCGTGATTGCCAATGCAGTCATAGAGGCAGGAGCGGTGATCCATCCGTTCACCCACATCGACGGAGAAAAGATGGGCGTGACCGTGGGGCCGGGCGCGCTGATTGGTCCGTTTGCGCGCCTGCGCCCCGGTGCGCGGCTGGGGGCCGAAGTGCACATTGGCAACTTTGTGGAAGTGAAAAACTCCACGCTGGCCGCAGGTGCCAAGGCCAACCACCTGGCTTATCTGGGCGATGCCACGGTGGGCGAGCGCGTCAACTACGGCGCGGGCAGCATCACCGCCAACTACGACGGTGCCAACAAGCACCGCACCGTGATCGAGGCTGACGTGCATGTGGGCAGCAACTGCGTGCTGGTGGCGCCGGTCACGATTGGGGCCGGTGGAACGGTGGGCGGTGGCTCCACCATCACCAAGAGCACTGAGCCCGGCGCGTTGAGCGTGGCGCGCGGCCGGCAAATCAGCATTGCCCACTGGGAGCGCCCCAGGAAGGCACCCAAGTCCTGACAGGAGACCGCCATGGATGACGCTTCTGCCCAACGTATCGCACAACTGGAGGCCGACCTGGCCGCTGCCCGGCGCGAGATGCAGGACTTCACCTACACCGTGTCGCACGACCTGCGTGCGCCGCTGCGCCACATCATTTCCTATGCCCGGCTGGCGCAGGAAGATGCAGGGCCGCAACTGAGCGGTGATGTGCTGGGCTTTCTGGCCACGGTGACGGATTCGGCGCGCAACATGGGCGCCATGCTCGATGCCCTGCTGGAGCTGTCACGCTTGGGGACGGTGGCGCTGGATGTGGAGTCGGTACCTTTGCAGGCGATGGTGGAGGACGTGGCCTTGTCCTTGCGCAACGCCCATCCCCAGCGTGCGATCGACTGGCGTATTGAACTGGATGCGTGTTCTGTGACCGGCGACGCCAGCCTGCTGCGCCAGGCATTGGTGTGCGTGCTGGACAACGCGATGAAGTTCACCGCGCCGCGTGCACACGCCGAAGTTGCCGTCTCAGCCCATGCCGACGCGCCAGCGCAGCGCGTGGTGATTGCGGTGCAGGACAACGGTGTCGGTTTCAACCCGGTGTTGCAAGACAAGCTGTTTCAGCCTTTTCACCGGTTGCACAGCAGCAGCCAGTTCAGTGGCCTGGGTCTGGGGTTGGCCCAGGTACGCAAGATCGTGGTGCGCCATGGCGGGCAGGTGGCCATCGCGGCCCGCGTGGACGGTGGCTGTACGGTCACATTGACCTTGCCGCTGGCCTAGCTCAGCGGCAGCTCGGCCCCAAACTTGCTGCGTTTGACGCTGAAGAACGCCTTGACGTTGCGCACGTTGGCGTCCACCGTGAACAGCCGCTGCGTCAACGCCTGGTAGGCCGGCATGTCGCGGGTGTGCACTACCAGGCAGAAGTCCGGCCCGGGAGATACGCGGTAGCACTGCTGTACCGCCGCGTCCTGGGCGATGCGGGTTTCAAAGGCTTCCAGTGCGCCCGCATCCTGGCGGTCCAGCGTGATCTCCACGATGGCGGTCAATCCATGGCCCAGCGTCTGCGCCATGCGCTCCGGGTTGAGCACCGCCACCTGGCGTTCGATGAGGCCCGCCTCATGCAGCCGTTTGACTCGCCGCAGGCAGGTGGGCGGCGAGGTGTGCACACGCTCGGCCAGCGCCTGGTTGCTGAGGGATGCATCGCGCTGCAACTGGTCCAGCAGCAGCAGGTCGATTGCATCGAGTTCAATTGATTCCATAAACGTCAGAAAGTTGGTATTAAATTACATTCAATGGTCTGCATGAAATTTTCAGTCAATTCAGCGTAAATATCAATCAGATATTTTTCTGCATCCGTCCTAGGATGCATCCAATTCGATTCATTGGGAGAAAAGCTATGTGTGGCATCGTCGGCGCGGTATCTACCCGCAACATCGTTCCCGTGTTGGTTCAGGGCCTGGAGCGGCTCGAATACCGTGGCTATGACTCCTGCGGCGTGGCCGTCTATGCGCAGGATGGCACACCCGGCCTGCGCCGCGCGCGCAGCACCTCGCGCGTGGCGGAATTGATGGAGCAGGTGGCAGCCGGGTCGGTGCAGGGCACGCTGGGCATTGCCCACACCCGCTGGGCCACCCATGGCGCACCCGCGGTCCATAATGCCCACCCCCATTTCAGCCATGGCCCCGGCGCCGATGTTTCGGGCAAGCCGGGTCGTATAGCGCTGGTGCACAACGGCATCATTGAAAACCACGACGAGTTGCGCGCAGCCCTCCAGGCCAAAGGCTATGTATTCGACAGCCAGACCGATACCGAGGTGATTGCACACTTGATCGACAGCCTGTACGACGGCGACCTGTTCGAGGCTGTCAAGGCTGCCACCGTGCAACTGCACGGCGCCTACGCCATCGCGGTGTTCTGCAAGGACGAGCCGCACCGCCTGGTGGGTGCGCGTGCGGGTTCCCCGCTGATCCTGGGTGTGGGCAAAGACGGGCAGGAGCATTTCCTGGCCAGTGACGCCATGGCCCTGGCCGGTGTGACGGACCAGATCGTGTACCTCGAAGAGGGCGATCTGGTGGATGTGCAGCTGGGCAAATACTGGCTGTTCGACAAGGCGCACAAAGCCGTGGCACCTGCACAGCGTCCGGTGAAGACGGTGCATGCCCACAGCGGTGCCGCCGAACTCGGCCCTTATCGTCACTACATGCAGAAGGAAATTTTCGAGCAGCCACGCGCCATTGCCGACACGCTCGAAGGCGTGGAGGGCATCGCCCCCGAACTGTTTGATGGGCAGATGAACCATGCCCCCGGCGCCAACGCAGCGCGGGTATTTGCCCAGATCGACTCGGTGCTGATTCTGGCCTGTGGCACCAGCTACTACAGCGGCTGTACGGCCAAGTACTGGATCGAGAGCATCGCCAAAGTGCCCTGTCAGGTCGAAGTGGCCAGCGAATACCGCTACCGCGACTCGGTACCCAACCCCAACACGCTGGTGGTTACCATCACCCAGAGCGGAGAAACCGCAGATACGCTGGCCGCCCTGCGCCACGCCCAGTCCTTGGGTATGAAGCACACGCTGACCATTTGCAATGTGGCCACCAGTGCCATGGTGCGCGAATGCAGTCTGGCCTATGTAACGCGCGCGGGGGTAGAAATCGGTGTGGCGTCTACCAAGGCGTTCACGACCCAGTTGGCGGGCCTGTTCCTGTTGACCCTGTGCCTGGCGCAGGCCAAGAGCCGACTCAGTGACGCAGAAGAAGCGCGCCATCTCAAGGCCATGCGCCACCTGCCCACTGCGCTGCAGGCCGTACTGGCGCTGGAGCCGCAGGTCATGGCGTGGGCGGAAGACTTTGCCAGGAAGGAAAATGCCCTGTTCCTCGGCCGGGGTTTGCACTACCCGATTGCGCTGGAAGGCGCACTCAAGCTCAAGGAAATCAGCTACATCCACGCGGAAGCCTACCCCGCTGGCGAACTCAAACATGGCCCGCTGGCCCTGGTGACCAGCGAGATGCCGGTGGTGACCGTGGCGCCTAACGACGCGTTGCTGGAAAAACTCAAGAGTAATCTGCACGAAGTGCGCGCCCGAGGAGGCGTGCTGTATGTGCTGGCCGATGGCGACACCCGCATCGAAAGCGGTGAAGGTCTGCACGTGATCCGCATGCCCGAGCACTACGGTGAGTTGTCACCCCTGTTGCACGTGGTGCCGCTGCAAATGCTGGCCTACCACACGGCCTGCGCCCGCGGAACCGATGTGGACAAGCCGCGCAACCTGGCCAAGAGTGTGACAGTGGAGTAAGGGCGCTGCGATAGCCCTCGGTCAACGTCCGGTAAGTGGGAACAGAAACTTACCCAAGAGCACGAAATCAGAAGTGTCTGGTAAAACTACCATCGCAAAATGCGCGGCCCCAGGAGCGCGCCGGCCAGTGTCGGAATGGCGATCCCCAGTACATACCAGACGCCCAGAAAAGGGGCCGCCGATTCCGGGCAGTGCAGTGCATAGACCAGCGCGCTCAGTGCACCCGACAGCAAGCCAGAGCTGGCGCCCGCCAGCGCCAGTCGTGTGGGTGCAAGATCTTTCATGCACCAGAACGTCGCGATAAACAGCGGTACCGAGAGCATGGCAATGTTGAACGGGCAGGATTTCCATGTGTTGCCCAGAATCAGGTCAAGACGCTCCTCCTGCACAGCCCCGAGAAGTGCAATGGCTGCTGCCAGCCAAAGGGCCAGCACCGGTGCTGCCATCGCCGCCCAGGCAAATCCCACACGAACACCCGGGCGGGACAGTCGCTCGGTGGCCACCAGTCCAGCAAGTGCCAGGCACGCTGCGAAAGCCAGTTTCATCCAGAAACTGGGCTCGGTGGCGACCTGCAGCAGGTCGGGTCGCAAGCCCAGTGTCATCAGCATCAACAGGGCGGCTCCCACTATCCCCATGCCCAGTGCCATGGCGAAGCGGCGACCCACCGCGTGGGCAGGTACTGGCGCTGCACTGGTGGCTAATAGCGAAATAAGTTCATCCGTTTTCATACCATTCCCCTGATTCTGGCGGCCAATGCCTTCATGCCCCGGTGCACACCGATTTTGATGGCGGACTCCGACATGCCCGTGAGTTTTGACGCCTCGACAACCGACAAGCCTTCCACTTTCACGTGCACGATGGGCAAACGCTGCTTGTCAGGCAGAGTGTCCAGCAATTTGCCCAGATCCCGCTTTGCGTCGGCAGCGTCGGTGTCTGACTGGGCAAACACTTCCAGTTCATCATCGAGCGGATCGGTCAGCGCTTCACGCGAAGCGCGGGCACGCAGCATGTCCACCAGCTTGTAGCGCGCAATCGCGTGCACCCATGCCGTCAGCGGCTGGTCGCTGCGGTAGGTGTGGCGCTGGTTGTGCACCGCAAGCAGTGTTTCTTGCACGAGGTCCTCTACTTCGTCCGGGCGCTGGAACAGCCGCTTTCTGAAATAGGCGCGCAAGTGCGCACCCAGGGCTTTCAGAAAGCCGTGGTAAGCCGCTGAGTCGCCGCCGAGACCGAGAACCAGCAGCTCGTGCAGCCGGCTCTCGGCCTCCGTGAACCGGGCGTCTCTTGGGTGAGTTCGTTCCATTGGGGGTTTGGGTTGCAGAAGGTGCAAAAAATAATTTTTGAAGAATTTTGCGGGGCACTGTAACCCGCAGCCGTGTTGCACCGAACTAATGCTCAGACTGTAACGGACGCCTGCTCAAGGGCCAGCACAGTCTGTCTCAATCCACCCATGTACTTCACAGGAGTTATTTTCATGATCACACGTTCTCTCACCGCTACCACTCTGGCTCTTGCAGCGCTGTCCAGCGGTGCTGCCATGGCCCAGGAAAAACCCATGGACGGCAAACCGGCCATGGAAAAGTGCTTTGGCGTCGCCATGGCCGGCAAGAACGACTGCGCTGCAGGCCCAGGTACCACCTGTGCAGGCACGTCCAAGATGGACTACCAGGGCAATGCCTGGAAGTTTGTGCCCGCTGGCACCTGCACCACTATCAAGACTCCCAAGGGCATGGGCTCCCTGAAGTCGATGTAAGTCGTTGAACGCAGCTAGGGCGCCATCATGCGTTATCCCGACATCACGGCTGGCCTCGGACTGAAACTGCAGCATTTCGATGCTGCGTTAGAAAATGCCGACACCGGAATGTGGTTCGAAGTGCACCCGGAAAATTACCTGGTGGATGGCGGCCCTCGCCGCGCATTGCTGGAATGCATCCGGGCTCGCCACCCAGTATCGTTGCATGGCGTTTCGCTGTCGCTGGCCGCAGACGTTGCGCCGGACCAGGCCCATCTGGCACGGCTGGCCGCATTGGTCGAGCAGATTGAACCGGTGCTGGTTTCAGAGCATCTGGCCTGGTCGGCATGGCGTGGCATGTATTTGCCAGACCTTCTGCCTTTCCCCCGAACGCAGGCGGCGCTCTCGCGCATTGCCAGCAATATTGCCTGTACCCAGGATGCATTGGGGCGGCGTATCGCGATTGAAAACCCCTCGCACTACATCGCCATCGCGGGGCACGACTGGGATGAGATTGGCTTCCTGACAGAGTTGACGCGGCGCACCGGGTGCGGACTGCTGCTCGATGTCAACAACGTGTACGTCAGTGCCAACAACCAGGGTTATTCCGCCGAGGCGTATATCGATACATTTCCCGCCGACGCGCTGATGGAAATCCATCTGGCGGGCCACAGCCTCGATCCGCAACTCGGCAAGGGCCTGCTGATCGACTCGCACGATGCGCCCATTGCACCCGAAGTCTGGCGTCTCTATGAACGCTTGATTGCGCGCTGCGGTCCGTGCCCCACCCTGATCGAACGCGACGAACAGATCCCAGCGTTCGCCGACTTGCTTGCGGAACGCGGCAAGGCGCACGCCTTGCTGTGCAACACGGAACTGGCTTGCGTATGAACGGCACACTTGCCCGCTTCCAGGATGACTTTGTTCAGTCCCTGCTGGCACCGCAGAGCGACATGCCGTCGACCCTGCGCACGCTGACGCTTCAGCCGGGCTTCGCGGTGTACCGCAACACGGTGATGAAGGGATGTATTGATGCGCTGCAGGCCAATTTCCCGGCGGTGCTGAAGCTGGTGGGAGAGGAGTGGTTTCGCGCTGCGGCGGCGCTGCATGTGCGTGCGCAACCGCCAGACGATGCACGCCTGCTGCATTACGGGGTGCACTTTCCTGCGTTTCTGCGGAACTTCGCGCCAGCGACGGAGTTGCCTTACCTGTGGGCTGTGGCCCAGCTCGACCGATTCTGGACGGAGGCCCATGCTGCCAGTGATGCGGATGTATTGACGCCGTCCGTGCTTGCGGGCCTGCCCCCTGCGCAAATGGGTGAGCTGGTATTGAACCCACATCCTGCTACGCGCTGGGCCTGGTACGACGACCAACCCATCTACACACTGTGGCAGCGAAACCGTGACGCCCCCTGCATGGGCGATGGCGACGATGTGACCTGGTGCGGCGAAGGTGCCCTCATCACCCGGCCCGCCGGCCAGGTGCAATGGACCGAGTTCGGTGCTGCTGGATGTGCATTTCTCGATGCCTGTTGTGCGGGTCAACCGCTGGCGCAAGCCGCCGACGATGCGCTGGCATGCGACGCACGGGTCGACCTGGCACAACTGATGGCCTCCCTGCTGGATGCAGGAGCCTTCAGTGCAAAAACCCCCGTGCGCAATACACCATGAACAAGGATTCAAGATGATCTCACCACTTTCCAACCCTACACCCGGCAGCGTGGCCCATGGCCTGCGGGGCACATGGAGCACCCTGGCAGAACGGATTTCTCAGCTGGTGACGCACGATGTATTGGCACCCATTGACCGGGTGGCTATCGGCGCCATCTTTTTCCTGTCGGGGCGTACCAAAGTCGACGGTTGGCTCACGGTGAACGACAGCGCCTATGCCCTGTTTCGTGATGAATTCAGACTCCCGCTTATCCCACCTGAGATCGCTGCCAACGCAGCGGCCTGGGCCGAGCATCTGTTTCCTATGCTGCTGGTACTCGGGCTGTTTACCCGCCTGTCCGCGCTGTCGTTACTCGGGATGACACTCGTTATCCAGGTCTTCGTGTATCCAGATGCGTGGCCCACCCATTTGTCGTGGGCGGGCCTGCTGTTGTACCTTGTGGGACGTGGCGGGGGACGATTTTCCCTGGATCATATTTTGCGAATTCGATAGTCATACTGCGCAAGAACAAAAGCCGAAAAGCCAAAATTTCAAGCAATATGAAAGACGGGTGCCACCAACACCGCACCCATGAATGCATAAGGGAGAACCAACTCAGCGCACCGACAGCGGTGCCACCAACAGCTGTGGGAAAAGAGACGGACAATCCATCAACTCCACCCGCGTCAGGCAACCATGGCTTCAAAAGAAACTACCACTCTCAGTAGCTCTGCTGTTCCCAGCAGTCGCCTGGGGCGTCTGGTGCGCCTAGGTGGAATGGCCACTGGGGTGGCGGGCAACATGCTGATGGCGGGCGCACAGCAGCTTGCCCAGGGCAAGCGTCCCAAACTCAGTGATCTGCTACTCACCCCGGCCAATGCACTCAAGATCACGCAACAGCTTTCTCAAATGCGCGGCGCGGCGATGAAAGTGGGTCAACTCATTTCGATGGACGCTGGCGACCTTTTGCCGCCCGAGATGGCCGCCATACTGGCGCGCTTGCGCTCCGATGCCCACGCCATGCCACAGCGCCAGGTGCAAGCCGTACTCACGGCCAATTGGGGCGCCAGGTGGCAGCAGCGCTTCGCGTCGTTCTCTTTCACGCCCATTGCGGCAGCCTCGATCGGCCAGGTGCATCGCGCAACCACCCTGGACGGGCGCGACCTGGCCATCAAGATCCAGTACCCGGGGGTTCGCAAAAGCATCAGCAGCGACGTGGACAATGTGGCCTCCCTCTTGCGGCTATCTGGCTTGCTGCCCAAATCACTGGATGTTGCGCCACTGTTACTGGAGGCCAAACGCCAGCTCCGTGAGGAAGCAGACTACCTTGCAGAGGGGGCGCACCTGCGGCGTTTCAACGAGCTGCTGGCTGGCACCCCCGAGTTTGTCGTGCCTTTGCTGCACGCGGACTTCACGACCAGGAATGTGCTGGCCATGTCCTATGTCTCAGGGGTTTCCGTGGAATCGATAGAGACCGCACCGCAGGCTGAGCGCGACCGTATGCTCAGTCTGCTGGTTGACCTGTTGTTTCGTGAGTTGTTTGAGTTTGGACTGATGCAAACGGATCCCAACTTTGCGAACTACCGTTATGACCCCGAGAGCCAGCAACTGATCCTGCTGGACTTTGGTGCCACCCGCAGCTTTGCTCCCGCTTTCGGACAGGCTTACAAACAGTTGATGTCCGCCACGATGGCGGGCGACCGCGACGCCATGGCGCAAGCGGGGGCGTCAATCGGCTACTTCGACGGGAACACTCTTGCAAAGCACCAAACGGCTGTGCTTGACATGTTTGAGATGGCGCTTGAACCACTGAGGTTTGACGGCGCGTTTGACTTCGGCACCACCGACATGGCACCACGCCTGCGCGAGGCTGGCATGGCCTTGGGTCTGGACCGGGATTTTTGGCATATTCCCCCCATCGATACGCTATTCTTGCATCGCAAGCTTGGCGGCCTGTTTCTGCTGGCGGCACGGCTCAAGGCCCGGGTGAACGTGCGGCAACTGGTGCTGCCGTATCTTCAAGCTCCACCGCTTCAGTGACGCTTCGTTTTACAAGTGGCGCTCCAAGTACGGCGGCATGGGATGCCAGTGAAGCCGAACGACAAACCGAACAGGACGCTCGCCCTAAGGCCGCCGGAAAGCCACTTGCTGACTGGCCCAGTATTTTGAATTCAGTTGGTCGAGCCGCACCTCACCTCCGGTAGAGGGGGCGTGCACAAAGCGGCCTTGCCCTACGTAAATGCCAGCGTGCGTTGCACGGCCACCTTGGGTGAAGATGGCAAGGTCGCCGGTCCGGATGGACTCTGCCGAAACGGACTGCCCCCAGTTCACCAACGCGGCAACCGAACGTGGCGCCGGGACGCCCGCTCTTTCCTTGTAAACGTACCGGATAAGGCCACTGCAGTCGAATCCGGTTGCCGGAGTATTGCCGCCGTAACGGTAGGGTGTGCCTACCAGTCCAATGGCCATCACCGTGACGTCATTGGCCTGCTCTTGAGAAAGTCGGGAAGGAACCCCATCCGCTGACCCCATTTGCCTGGATGTTGAGGAACATCCTGCGATGGTGATCACAAGCACCCCGACCGTTCTGGGCAGCCAAGTCGAGAAAATGGCAGAGGCTTCAATCATCATGCGCCATCGTACCCTTGTCCTGTCGCACGGACATGGTTGTCATCCACAATCTCCCGGTGTCTGCATGGGCCATCCGGGTTGCATGGGGTGCACAACTGGCGGTGACGCAAAAAGGAATCTGAAGTGATTGATGGACTTGTATCCGGAAAGCTGGTGGGTGACGCAGAAATGCGGGAGGGCAAGAACGCCAGCAGGTTTGTGGTTGCAAAGGTCAAGGCGATGGGGGGTGATGGAGAGGCCGTGGTGGTGAACGTCATTGCCTTTGCGCCGGAATCCTGTGCCGCGTTGATGGCCCTCGAAGACGGAGACTCCGTTGCGCTGGCCGGAAGTCTGACCCCCAAGGTCTGGAGTGACAAGCAGGGCAACACCCGGCCAGCACTCGACATGGTTGCAACCAATGTAATGACCGCCTACCAAATCGACCAGAAGCGGGATGCCTCAGGCACCTAAAATCACGCCCTTTGCCTGCACGTAACCACCGGATATGAACATTGTCGTTAACGAAGACCTGAAAGCCTATATTGATCCCTTGACGTCCGATGAGCACGACGCCCTGGAACGCAGCCTGTTGGCGGAGGGTTGCAGGGATGCACTGGTGCTGTGGGGCGATGTCCTGGTGGACGGTCACAACCGGTATGGCATCTGCCAGAAGCACAACATTCCCTTTCAGACCCTGCAAAGCGGACTCTTCAAGACCATCGAAGATGTCCATCTCTGGATGATCGACCAACATCTGGGGCGGCGTAGCGTGTCCGATTTCCAGCGGGGTGTGCTGGCGCTGCGCAAACGGGAGATCCTGGCGAGCAAAAAGTCCAGTTCAGTTGCCCTTTCGGCGCCTGACGACGTATCACCCGCTGAGCCCAACGCCAGCGCGGGGAATGCTGCCGTGCCGCCTGGCGAGCCCCTGAGGAGCCGGGAAGACATTGCCAAGGCCGCTCGGTTGAGTAGCAGCCAGGTGGTATTGATCGAGAAAATTCAAAAGCAGGCAACACCGGAGGTGGTGGCCGCAGTGAAGGCTGGCACGATCTCCATCAATGCTGCCGCAGCAGTGTCGACACTGCCGGAGGAAGAGCAGGTCGCTGCTGCCTTGGGTGGCAAAGAGCAGCTGCGCCAAGCCGCAAAACGTGTGCGTGAAGTCAAGAAAGGCGCACGGGCCAAAGAGTCTGAACCATCCCTGCAAGACACCGTCGGAATTTTGAGAGCGCGTATTGTTGAACTGGAGACGGAGAACACGACGCTGCGCAAGCAACTGGAAGCATTGACCGCATGAGAATCAATCTGGTGACCCCTTTCGCTGACAAAGACAAGGCGAAAGCGCTTGGTGCCCGCTGGGATGCCAGCCGCAAGGTTTGGTACATCGTTGATGTGGCTGATTTGACGCCTTTTATGCGCTGGATTCCGGATATGGATGCAGCGACAGGTTCAGCTGGTACGGCCGGTGGCTCTGTCGCCCCCAAGGCGCCTGTCATAACCCAATCCAGTAAAGAGGTTGCTGCTTGCGGATGCAAGGTGTTGCCGTGGGATGACTGCGACCACAGCGTCGTTCGGGGCTGACAGAACTCAGATCGTCCGGTGCGCGCTCTGGCGTGCAGCCCATGCACTGACTGCCATGGCAGCTATCAGGCTCACCAAGCCGACCCAATGCAGCGAGCCCATGCCGTCGTGTGCGATCAGCCAGCCCCCAGTGCCAGCGCCCAGTGCCTGGCCGGCATACATGGCCGAAGTGTTGAGCGCAATGGACCCGGATGCCAGCGCGGGGGCAATAGCGGCAAGGCGCGCCTGCTGGGCCGAGTTGCTGGAAAAACAGCCCAGTGCCCACGGCACAGAAATGAGTGCGGCCAGCAGCAGGCTGGTGCCCAGCGGCCACAGCAGAAGGCTGAGTGCCATGCTGCCCACACCCCACATCACCGCCCGAGAGGCACCAATGCGGTCGATATGGCGCGACATCACGATGTTGCCCATCAGGCCGAACGCACCAAACCATGCGAATAGCAGGCTAAGTTGAACGGGTGTGATTTGCAGCTGGGCTTTGTAGTACGGCGCGAAATACGAAAACAACACAAACTGACCCGCCGAATACAGCAGGGTGACCAGCACACACAGCATCAGGGCTCTGGATTGCAGCGTTTCCATCCAGGCCGCTTTGGACAGTGCAGGCGGGCGGATGCCATTGGGCAGACTGCGCCACACCCAGACTGCACTGACCAGGCTGAGCAGTGCCACAAACGCAAATGCACTGCGCCACCCCAGAATGCCACCAATCCAGGCGCCCATGGGCATGCCCAGTACCGAGGCCACCGACCAGCCCAGGAAGACAAAGGTGATGGCCCGCCCCCGTTGTTCCGGCAACACCAGCAGCCCCACGCACGCTGCTGCCTGCGGTGTGAAGATGGCTGGTGAAACCACGGCCAGCACGCGCACCAGCAGCAGCGAACCAAAGCTGGGCATCAGGGCCGACAGACCCAGAAAAACCGCATACCACAGCAGCGACAGCGTCAACAGGCGCCGCCGGTCCCACCCGGCCACAATGCTGGCAAACAGGGGCGCGCCCAGACACATCACCACCGCTGCTGCGGTAATCAGCTGGCCGGCCACCGCAACCGATATATCCAGCGAACTGCTGATGTCATTGAGGGTGCCGGGCGCCACCATCACCCCCGTGCCAATGACAAAGTTGCCAAAGAGCAGAGGCCAGAGAACTTTGGGCAGCGCGCTGCCAGCGCGGGCGGTCAAGGCAGCGGGACCTAGAGGTAGAAGGCTTCGACCTTGCCCTTGAGCTTGATCAGCAGCGGTTTGCCTCTGCGGTCCACTGTCTTTCCTGCCGGAACCTTGACCCAGCCTTCGCTGATGCAGTATTCCTCGACGTCCATGCGCTCCCTGTCATTGAAGCGGATGCCGATATCGTGCTCAAACACGGCCGCCACATGGTGGGGGCTGCGTGGATCCACACAGAGGTGGTCGGGAAGTGGGGGGCGGGAAGTGGTATCGGTCATGGGGTATTTGTATCGGCAAAGCGAGACCCCAAGTCTAATGGACCGGTGGCGCACAATAATCGCACCCTCACCGTTCCAGAAAGCCCACGCCATGCGCAAACTTATTGTTCCCGCGACCTTCACGGCCCTTGTACTGTCAATGCAGGGTGTCTGCGCCCAAACCCCGGAGCAGCGCAGCACGCTGACAGACCAGCGCGAAGTGGCCGTCACCATCTACAACGACAACCTGGCGCTCGTGAAAGACCAGCGCCGGATCCAGCTCAAGACTGGTGCCACGGCGCTGGCATTCCGGGATGTGAGTGCCCGCATGCGGCCTGAAACCGCGCTGTTGCGCAGCGTCAGCGCACCTGGTGCGCTGAGTGTGCTGGAGCAGAACTTTGACTTTGACCTGCTCACCCCCCAGAAGCTGCTGGAGAAATATGTGGGTCAGACGGTCAACGTGGTACGTACCAATCCGGCTACGGGCAATGAGACCACCGAGTCCGCCACGGTGCTGTCGGCCAACAACGGCGTGGTGCTGCAAATCGGCCAGCGCATCGAGACCGGTATTCCCGGCCGCCTGGTGTTTGGCAGCGTACCGGCCAACCTGCGCGACCGGCCCACCCTGGTGATGTCCCTGGATAACACGGCTGCTGCGGTGCAGGATGTGGAGCTCAGCTACCTGACCGCTGGACTGGCCTGGAAGGCGGACTATGTGGTGGAGCTCAACGCAGCCGATGACCGGCTGGACATGTCGGGCTGGGTCACGCTGACCAACACCAGCGGAACCAGTTACCGCAATGCCCGGTTGCAACTGGTGGCGGGCGACGTGAACCAGGTGGCACCCGAGTTGGCACAGCGCGGGCGTGCGGTGCTGATGGCCGCACCGGCCATGGCCAAGGCATCGAGCGACGTGGCGCAGGAGTCGCTGTTTGAATACCACCTGTACACCTTGGGCCGTCCCACTACGATTGCCGAGAACCAGACCAAACAGGTCGCCCTGCTGTCGGCCAGCGGCGTGCCTGCCCGCAAGGAGCTGCTGTTGCGCGGCAACGATTACTACTACCAGAGCAGCGTGGGCGAGCTGGGGCAAAAGCTCAAGGTGGCGGTATATGTGGAGTTTGAGAACAAGGAAAGCGCGCGCCTGGGAATGCCCCTGCCCAAGGGCGTCATCCGTGTCTACAAAAAGGATGCGTCGGGCAACGCACAGTTCATTGGTGAAGACCGGATAGACCACACGCCCAAGGGCGAGAAGGTACGCCTCAAGCTGGGTGATGCCTTTGATGTGACCGCCGACAAGAAGCAGACCGACTTCAAGAAGCTGGGCGGTACCGGCAAATACAACGCGGTGTTCGAAAGTGCCTACGAAATGGTGCTGAAGAACGCCAAGAAAGAAGCCGTTGTAGTGACTGTGCAGGAGCCGATGCCCGGCGACTGGCAAATCCTGTCTGCCAGCCACCCCCATACCAAAGGCGCCTCGAACACAGCCGTCTGGAGTGTGCCGGTCCCCGCCGAGGGCCGGATAGTCCTGACGTACCGCGCACTGGTCCGCTATTGAAGAAGTAGGGGCAACTGGCAGGGCGGGGGAGGATGCAAGAGAATTTGCACCATATTGGTGCAAATTCAGGTGAATTTGGTATGGCGAACGAAAAATTTTTCTAAATTTTTAAAAATAGGCCTAAATACCGGCCTAAATCTGTCGTTAAGAAACGTACGTCAGCATCTAAAAGTCACCGGAGGGGCTTCACCGCCTTAACCAAAATGCAGTTGCCATCCATTGATCGAACCCCGAATGTGCGCCCCGCCGGCGCAGATTTGGCTTCGTCTGGGGCAAACAGGGTGATCCCGGTTGCTCCGGTCAACCCGTCCGTCCAGGCGCATCCGTCCATCGAGCCCACACCGGGCGTGGTGAACCTGGTGAACCCGGCGCTGCAACGGCAGCAGCCCACCGAAGGTGAGCCGGTGTACACCAGCGTGGCCGATCCGCTGCAGAACAAGGTGCAGGAAAAAGCCCCCCACGACTGGACCATCCATCGGCCTACGCCGGAAAAGGTGGAGGACCCACCGCCCAAGCCCCTTTCGCAAGTGCTGATGGACCATTTGCGCACCATGTGGACGGCCAGTGCCAGCGCGATCCAGATCGAACAGGTGAAGGAACAAGTTACGCCGGCCGAGCCCGCTGTGCCAACCCAGGTTCCCGGTGATCTGGCCAGGGAAATCCTGACTTACCAGCCAACCAGAATCAAGAAGACCGAGAACGTCTGAGTCCGGTCACCGGCGTTCGCTTGATCGCCATTCTGCAGGGTTGCCCTACCATAGCGGCCATGCACACCACAGCCCTTGTACTTTTCTCCGGTGGACAGGATTCCACCACCTGCCTTGCGCACGCCTTGTCGCGCTATGAGCGCGTTGAAACCGTCGCTTTTGACTATGGTCAACGCCACCATGTGGAGCTGGATGCCCGTTTGAATGTGCTGCGCGAAATCCAGGCGCAGTTTCCGCAGTGGGCGCCCAAGCTGGGCGAAGACCATCTGCTGGATCTGGCGGTGTTGGGCAAGGTGAGTGAAACCTCGCTGACGCGCGACACGGCTTTCAAGATGGAGGCCAGTGGCCTGCCCAACACCTTTGTGCCCGGGCGTAACCTGCTGTTCCTGACCCTGGCCGCCGCACTGGCCTACCGCCGCGGTCTCCAAGTGCTCGTGACCGGGGTGTGCGAAACAGACTACTCCGGCTACCCCGACTGCCGCGATGACACCATGAAGGCCATGCAGCTGGCACTCTCGCTGGGGATGGACCAGCGTTTCCTGATCGAAACTCCGCTAATGTGGATCGACAAGGCTGCAACCTGGGAGCTGGCGTGGGAGCTGGGCGAAAAGTCGGGTGTGCCCAACGGCGGACAGGCGCTGGTGGACCTGATCGTGGAACACACCCATACCTGCTACCTGGGCGACCGGGTGCATCGTCAAGTTTGGGGATATGGCTGCGGTACTTGCCCGGCCTGTGAATTGCGGGCCAATGGATTCAAAAAAAAGCGGACCCATGGGCCCGCTGTTCTGGAAAAGTAAATTAGCTTACTTTTTTTCTGCCAATGCTTTGCATTCGGCTTTCATTTTTTCGTCAGCGGTTTTGGGGTCCATTTTTTTGCATGCTTCCGCTTTTTCTTTCTCTTTCATGGCACCACCATGGGATCCAGCGAGCGCGCTGAATGACATGGTTGCGAATGTGGTTGCTACCAAGACGGCCAAAAGTTTGTTCATAGGTGAACTCCAATATTAAAGAAATGCTGCCAACGGAATAGGTGGCGAGCCAATGTACAACAAACATGAGGGCGTTTACGTTGACAGGTTTATTCAAACAGATTGCCGAGCCATTGGTGGTAGCGCTCATGGTGCTGGCAACCGCCAGTTCCACCTATGCGGCACCGAGAACTCCGGGCGACGCAGCAGAAGTGCTGGAAAAACTCCCGCTTCAGGCGCGCGACGCCGCGGCACGGGAATTGTCCGGATTGCGCACTGCGCTGGCCAATGCGCCTACCGATGCCGTCGCCGCAGCGCGGCTGGCCGAGGCCTACTTTGATATGGCCGCAGCGCGGGGCGATCCGCGCTATGTGGGGTATGCAGAGGCCGTAGTCAACCGCTTTCCCCAACCCTTGCCCCTGGACTTGCTGAGCCTGCGTGCGGTGCTGCGCCAATACCGCCACGATTTTGCGGGTGCACTGGCCGACCTTTCCGATGTGTTGAAGCGCGACCCCACGTATGCGATGGCCCATGCCTGGCGGGGCGCCATCTTTTTGGTGCAGGCTGACTATGCAGCGGCACAAAAAGAATGCGCGGCCCTTTATGGCCTGGGTCGTAACAACCTGGGGGACGCCTGTCAGGGACTCGCCCAGGCCTATGGCGGTCAGCTGGATGCGGGTTATCGCACTCTGCAGAGAGCACTGGAGCGCGTGAACGATGCCGATAGCCGTCTGTGGGTGCTGACCCGCCTGGGTGAAATCGCTGTCTGGCGGGGTCTGCCAGTGCAGGCTCAGGCGCATTACACGGCGGCGTTGGCACTGGGGCGCGACGACGTGTATTTACTGGCAGCCTGGTCTGATTTTTTGATCGATGCCCGCCGCTATCAGGAGGTGGTTGAGTTATTGGTTGCCTGGGAGTCTTCTGACAGCCTGCTGTTGCGCCTGGCCGAGGCTGAGGCCGCATTGCAGCTGCCTGCGGCGGCCAGGCATGTGCAAGTGCTGACTGACCGCTACGCCGCCGCGCGCGCCCGGGGTGACACCACGCACCGCGCCGAAGAAGCCCGGTTCGAGCTGCGCCTGCGCAAAGACCCGGTCACCGCAGTGGCCCTGGCCCGCGCCAATTACGCCGTGCAGCGTGAACCGCGCGATGCGCGCGTCCTGCTGGAGGCGGCTCTGGCTGCCAAAGACCCGGCCAGCGCCCAAAGTGCGCGCGACTGGTTGCGCAGCAGTGGTTTTGAAGATGCGCGCATGCGCCAGCTGGGCGGCATGCCATGAGCTGGTTGCGCATACTTGCTGCGTGCTGTTTATGGCTGACCTTGCCAGCCCAAGCGCACAAGGCCAGCGACAGCTATCTGGTACTGGATGTGCAGGGTGCCCAAGTGGTGGGGCAATGGGACATTGCCCTGCGCGACATTGATTTTGCCCTAGGCCTCGATGCAGACGGAAATGGCGAAATTACATGGGGCGAGCTGCGTCAGCGCCATACCGCCATTGCGGCCTGGGCGCTCAGCGCGCTCACGTTGGAGCGTGGTGGTGCCTGCCAGTTGCGTGTGACGCAAAACCAGGTCGATGAACACACTGACGGTGCCTACGCCGTGCTGCACCTGACCGGTGACTGCCCGGCGACTACGGGCGAACTGACCTTGAACTACCGTTTACTGTTTGATGTGGATGCGCTGCACCGCAGTCTGGTGCGAATGACGCTCGATGGCCGTGTGCAGTCTGCCGTTTTGTCACCGCAAGCGCCCGGCCAGACGTTCTCGGCAGCAGCGGCGTCAAGCGGGTCGCAGTTAGGTCCGTTTTTTGTGCAGGGTGTCTGGCATATCTGGATCGGCTACGATCACATTCTGTTTTTACTGGCGTTGTTGCTACCCTTGGTGCTGGTGCGCGTCGATGGTCACTGGCGTCCTGTCGACCGTTTCAGCGTGGCGATGCGCGAAGTGCTCTGGGTAGTGACCTCGTTCACGGTCGCCCACTCCATCACGTTGTCCCTGGCCGCGCTGGGGCTGGTGGCCTTGCCCTCGCGCCTGGTGGAGTCGGCCATTGCGCTGTCGGTGGTGGTGGCGGCCTTCAACAACCTGGTTCCGCTGTTCAACCACCGGCGGTGGATGGTGGCCTTCGGCTTTGGGTTGATCCATGGCTTTGGCTTTGCCAGTGTCCTGGCAGAGCTGGGCTTGCCGCAGGATGCGCTGGTGCTCAGCCTGGTGGGCTTTAACCTGGGGGTGGAGGCTGGGCAGCTGGCGATTGTGGCAGCGGTCCTGCCCCTCACCTTTGCCTTGCGCCATACCGCTTTCTATCGCCGTGGCGTACTGGTGGGGGGCTCGGTACTCACAATGGTTTTGGCTCTGGTGTGGCTTGCCGAGCGCGCTTTCGACCTCAAATTGATAAGTGCCTGACGAGCACGTAGCGCCCTGTACCCGCTTGGGTGTCACCCGGTGGGGCGGATTGCACCGTCCAGGTCTGGTTGTGAAAAGCCGCTACACCTGGCCGGTGTGCTATGGATATAAGAGCGCCTTGTGCATGCTCCACAAGGGCTAGGAGCCGTTTATAGACAGAAGCCTCGGCCGCCTCATCCAGTGCGCTCGTCGCCTCGTCGGCAAATACCCAGCGCGGTTGTTTGAGAAGTACGCGCGCAATCGCCAGGCGCTGCTGCTCGCCGCCAGAGAGCTTTTGGCTCCAGGCATCCGCGCGGTCCAGCTGGTCCTTCAATTCAGGCAGCAAGGCGTCCTCCAGCGCCTGGCGCAATTGCGCGTCGGTGTAGCGGGCCACGGGCTCGGGGTAGGCCAGGGCGTCGCGCAGCGGGCCATTCGGAAAATAGGGCCGCTGCGGGATGAACATGGCATCGGATGGCAGGGCCACGCTGCCGCTGGCAAACGGCCAGATGCCGGCCAGTGTGCGAAACAGCGTGGATTTACCGCTACCCGAAGGCCCCTGCAGCAGAACCCGGTCGCCGGGCTGTGCGTGAAGATGTGCGCCGGCCAGCAGCACCGTGCCATTGGGCAAGGCGACGTGAAGGTCTTGCGCAGTCAGGTCTCTTACGGTTGCTATAGTTTCAGTAGCTGCTCGCGCAATAGGGACGGGGGCCAGGGCCTCAAAAGACTCTTCAAAGCTGGTCAGGCGGTCGGTGGTGGCACGCCAGGTGGCCAGGCTGCTGTAGCTGTCGACAAACCAGCTTAGAGCGCCTTGCACCTGGCCGAACGCGCTGGAAATCTGCATCAGTTCGCCGAGCTGGATGGCACCGCTGAAAAAGCGCGGTGCTGCCACGACGAATGGAAACACCACGGCGGCCTGGCCAAAGAAGCTGGTGAACCAGACGAGGCGCTTCTGAGCATTGATCAGCGCCAGGTAATTGCCCAGCACCCGGCCAAAGCGCAGGTCGAGCTGCTGGCGCTCCACTGCTTCACCACGGTCCAGTGCGATGGACTCGCTGTATTCCCGTACCCGCACCATGTGGTGGCGAAAATCGGCTTCGACCCGCTGCTGCTCGAAGTTGAGCTGGATCTGCGGGCGACCAATGTAGTGTGTGAGCACGCTGCCAGCCAGGCAGTACAGCACCGCCATCCACACCATGAAGCCGGGAATGTTGTATTCGCTGCCTGCCAGTGTGAAGGCAAAGCCACCCGACAGCCCCCACAGGATGCCGACAAAGCTGGCCAGGGTGACCACCGAATTCAGCAGCCCCATCGAGAGCCCGATGGTCAGGCCGGTGAACTGGTTGACATCTTCCTGGATACGCTGGTCCGGGTTGTCGGGATTGGCGCCGCCCGCGTTGGGCTGGGCGGTAAAGCGCGCCAGCTCCAGGTGGTAGAACGCATGGTTGGCCAGCCAGCGCTGCAGGTAGTGCCCCGTCATCCAGGCGCGCCAGCGCATCTCCAGCAGCTGGGTCAGGTAAAACTTGTACACCGCAATGACGATGAAAGCGAAGGCCAGGTAGGTGAACCGCCCCAGCTGGGTCCAGAATACCTCGGCGTTCTTGTCTTGCAGCGCGTCGTAGAACAGCTTGTTCCAGTCGTTGAACAGCACCGCCATGTAGACGATTGCCAGGTTCAGGCCAATGATGGCAGCGAGCAGCAAACGTGCTTTCCATTTTTCTTCGGATGCGTAATACGGCTTGGACAGGGCCCACACGCGGCGCAGCAGCAGGCGCATCGAGGCCAGTTTGGACAACGCAGGCGGTGGGGCAGTGGCGGCGTGGGCTGTAGCGGCAGAGGGGGCAGACGTCATGGTGCAACCTTGAAGACAAGGTTGCGATGGTAGCCGGGTGGGCGCTAGTTGCGCACGCCGCTGGCCACATGGCCGGAGGGCACATGGCGCGCGGCCGATTCGATGTGGCCGGTCTGGTCGTCAAAAAAGAAGTCGGGCTCGAACTCGCGCAGGAATTCGCCCTT
>Ga0075156_10000033_pt1 | contig 57523 bp, 49 predicted proteins | sample JI81AbrownDNA_FD_70966 | JGI IMG/M metagenome (GOLD analysis project Ga0075156, IMG submission 70966) | Wastewater effluent complex algal communities from Wisconsin, to seasonally profile nutrient transformation and Carbon sequestration -... | ecosystem: Engineered > WWTP > Effluent > Algae...
AGTCGCTGCAGCCATACTTCTGCGGCGTTTGCTCGGGGTGGTGCTGAGCGATGTAGGTGATGGTGTCATCCATGGACATCCAACCGTTCACGGATCCGACCCGGGCGGCCTCGCGCATGGCGGCCACGATGCCGGCACGCGGCCAGTCGACGGTCCCATCCTCGTTGATGCCATTGATGAGTTTGTCCTCGAACTCCTTGGACTGCAGCTCCGCAGCTACATGGCGACGAGCCTCATCGAGTCCCTTCGCCAGTTCATTCATCTTCAGAAGCTGCGTGGAGATGCTCTCGTAGGCAGAGATCAGGTACTCGGCGGCTACATCGCATCCCGTGACGGACATGATGTCGAAGTCCCGAATGAAGTGGTGCGTGAGCTTGTTGCGAAGTCGGACGGCCTTGAGCATCGCCTTGTAGGCAGCCATGAACTCGTCGTGCGGCATCGGCAGCCGCACTGTCGTCCTGAATGCCAACCGATCGCTCGGCAATGTGACCGCATCATGTTGGCGCAACGCACGCTTTGGCAGAGCCACCTTCGCCGCCCCGGCCGCCGCGACGTCCGCAACAAGGTAGCCGCCGAACAGCTCCTCGACAAGGTCGCCGAAGTTCGCCTTGGCCAACTTCTTCTGCCGCTTTGCGCGGTCGGCTTCAAAGGTTGCAAGAGCGCCGCCGACGTCGTAGACAGCCAGGATGTTTCGCATGATCTGCTCGAGTTGCTGGACTCTGAGCATGCACCGGCCCAAGAGTCGCTGGACTTCCCGTTGCTTCTGCGCGTGTTCTTCCATCATCGTCAGTCTATGCGCGCTCGGAGTCCCATACGCTATCCCGCGCGGACGAACAAGAAGGCGACGTTGAACCGTCGCCTTCTCGTTCGCTATGGTCAGCCGCAAGAATTCAGGTCCAGTGGAATGCCTGCGGGCTTCGGACTTTCACCTTCGACGGATGTCAGTTGTATTGCCACTGACTGTCTTTGTAGCTTCCATCCAGCATCCGGAACCGCAGTTGGAACTGGCGACTGCTGGTCCCGTCACTGGTCAGCGCAGGGAACGCCACCTGCTGACCCTGGCTGTCGTTGGGAGCCGTTGCCGTGGCACTCGTCGCGCCGCGCTGAACCGCCACGAGTCCCTGACTGACGGCCTGACCGCCACCGCTGGTGTATACGCCGGCCGATCCAACTGTCTCGGCCAGCGGGTTGGCGAGCCACGAGAGCGGAACGGACGTTGTGCTGGCAGCCTGCGCCAGAGCAGGGTCAAGGTAGGCCTTGGTCTGCGCCGACAGGTCGATCCAAGCCAGCGATGACCCTCGGGTTGACGGAACGACGGGCTGCAGCAGCGTCTTGCCATAGGAATACCGCGGAGCCGTCTCACCGTCATAGAACACCTCGAAGGTGTAGATCGTCTGAGCCTTCAGGGTCGTGAAGTCGATGAAGTTGGCCGTACCGGGCGCCAGACCGTAGTCCAGCGGATGCGCAAACGTCGGGAACTGCGTGTTGTTGGTGTTGGCCGCGTTCGGCTGCGGCCGGACCGTGGTCGCGTCCGCCCCGCTGATGCCTTGGGTGCGCTGCAGGATGAAGATGTTGCCGACGTTGGTCGAAGCTGTCGCGGATGCCGTGTCAGTCAGCCCGTCCTTGCGACGAATGTTCATCCAGTTCTGACTCAGGATGAGCGCCGGATCCGGTCGCGTGAGCACGATCCCTGCCGTGGGCAAGCCAGGGCCCGTGATGCGCACCGCTCGCATCCCCGTGCTGTTCGGACCGTCTTTGTTGACGAACAGCACCAGCCCGCTTTCGAACCGGCTGTTGGCCGATCCACCGAAGGTTCCGGTGCCGGTACCCGCGCCAGGCGCAAACTGCTCCCGACGTCGGATGGCCGCTTGCAGATTCGAATCAATGGGCTGCTGGTTGCCGTGCAGCCACCAATCCGTGTTGCGCTGCGGCGCTGCCGTGCCCGGGAACTTCTGCGCGACGGTGATCACCGTGCCGGCCGCGCCATTGCGGTCGACATAACGCAGGTTGACGATGGCGCGGTCGTTGTCCGCGGCGGTCGTGTCGTCGATGAAGCGCATAACCTCCGGAACACCGAACACGGCGCCGGTCATGTTCTCGTCCGTGAGCAGACCGTAGAACTGCTGGCCACCGCGATAGCCGTTCTGCAGGAATTGGCTGTGAGCGATGCCATCGCAGGCCGGCGCCGCTTCCGTGACCTCTCGGCCACCTTGTGAGGCGGGCAACTCGGCCACGGCAAGAACACGACTGCCGGGTTGCCCGATCGTGCCGACCGGGACCTTGAAGCAGTCCGTCAACGCGCCGGCGAGGAGGCGCAGGGCATCCGACAGCGACAAGACAGCCGCGTTGGGCGCCGTGACCTTGGGCGGTGTGGTCGTGGTCGCGTCGGCCATCGGCACCGTCGCCGTCGGATCATCCGCCGGCGCAATGAGCGTCTGCCCATCGACCGTCGTGATCTTGATCACCTCCAGGATCTTGTCCGCCGTATCCCCCGAGACCGTGGCCGTGGCCGCCGTGATCGGCGTCGTGAAGGGGTTGTAGCCGGCCGGCATCTGCAGCGCGGCCAGCACGTTGGACAGTTGGTCGAGCACCTGCGTCGTGATCGCCTGGATCTTGGTGGTGTCCAGCAGCGACGGGGTGGCGATGACTGACAGTGCGCTCTTGTCCGGCGCGAGCTGAGCAAGGATGGCGGTGGTCAACGGGGTGGCATTCACCACCAAGGTTTGTCCCGCGGGCGGTGCGGCGGTGGCGATGCTGACCAGCGGCGCGACGCCACCCGACGGATCGGTGACCACGACGAGAAATGGCGCCGTCTTGCCTTCGATGAGCGTGCAGCTGTACGCACCGATCCCAGACGTGACGATTTGGGTCTCGCTGCACGCCGCGCTGCCGTCTCCCGCAGTGATCTGAACGACGGCATTGGACAGCGCTGCACCAGTGGCCGCCGTGCCAGCGAGCAAGGTTGGGCTGGCCGGGGGAACGGGTTCATCGTCGTTGCCGCCACAGGCTGTCACTGCCGCGGCGAAGGCCAAGGCAAGCACTTGCACCAAAGCGCTCTTCGGAAAGGTCTGCTGAGAAAGGTTCACGTGGGCACTCCTTCGTGATGGAAACTGAGGAAGTCCGAAGGTGACGTCGATGGGCGTCGTGCGTCGATTCGGGCAGGCCCATTTCATTCCTCAACCACAGGACTCGCTATTGGTCGCTTGGGCAGGCCAATTGGCTCAATTGGGGTCCTTCAATGCGCGCTATCTCGGCTTCGCAAATGTGGCGGTCGTTCGTGGCAACTCCAAGGCGAGCGTGTGAATGCCACTCGTGCAAAGCATGGAGTCCGCGTCAAGCGGCCTTCGACAAGTGACGCATCTACTTGCATACGGCTCGCGTGATGTGGTCGCCCGGGAGTCTCTGGCGACCGCCGACAAGAGGCGTTTTCGTGCCGCTTCCGGTATCAAACCAGGTCTGCCACTACCTCTTGCGCGAAGCCCCGAGCCGCTGCCTGTTAGCCTTCACGGTCGATGCCCCATCAACGGTACAAGTCCTGCGCTGTTCGACAACGTGCAGCGGGATCTGTCCGAGTAGGCTGTACTTGCCACGTCACTGTAAATGTTGCAGTGGTCGTCAGTATCCAGGGTCAGCTTCCGCTGCTGGAGCCAATGGTCGGCACGGCGAACGCCGTGCACTTCTGGCGCGAGTTCCCGCAGTGAATGAGCCCGGCCTCGGGGGCGGGGCGTACGAACATCGTCCGGGGGCTGCGAAAACTGCGAAGGATGCCTGGTGGCGTTGCTGCGCCTAGATCAGAAGCATCGCCTTGGCGAATACGGATACAAGTCGGCAGCGCGCGGACATGACAGCCGGCGAAACCTTCGTCGCCCAAGCCTTGGGCCTGCGGCACACGTATTGGGGGCAGTGGCGCAACCGCGAGCCTAGCCGCCAAGCTAGGCACGCCCTTCGACTGGCGGATCGATGGTCAGCCTCGGGTCGGTAACACCTGCCCGGCGGATGAGGGTGACTATGGCCATTCGGCGCCCGCGGCCTCGAGCAGCGTCCGAAAGGACGTCTGGGCTAAGAGCAGGTCGACCAACTGGCGAGCCAGCGCCATGCCGGCTGCGGAATCGCTAGGGTAGTGAAGGCCCGCCACCTCACGGTTCTGGGCAACGCGACCTGCCGCATCCGCAAGTCGACCTTGTAGATTCGGAAAGATCTCTTGGAGCACATAGGCGACGGAGTGCGCCTGTGTCGAGTGTCCACTGGGATAGGCTGGATGCCCTGGATAGAGCGGACCCGCCATGAACATCGGGGCAAGGTTCTGCGCACAGCAGTGGTAGGGTCTGCCCCGATTGAAGCGCTCCTTGAAGAAAAAGATCGGACCCCAGATCTCGTTAAGCAACGCGCGAACAAGCTTGATCGAGCTTGGGTGCGGGGGCAGATGAGGATCGCCAGCGACCGACTGAACCGGCCAGACAGCATCCATGTCGCTCTTTGCCTGAGACACAATTTCCAGCTTCCGTTGAGGTGTGCGAAGGGGCAGGTAGCTTGCGAGCGTCGCGCATTCGGCCACCATGTCCACATCAACCGGATCGGGAAGAATCACCCTGGTGCGCCAATCCGAGGGAAGGAAGACCGTCGGCGACTGACTCTGCCCGCGGAACTCTGGCGACCAGGCGCTGTCCGGAAAACCGCAAGACTGTCCCTTGTGTTGGATGGCGCTCATATCGATCTCTCTTCACCAAGCTGCCGAAACAGACGACATCATTAGTCGAAGGCCTGCCGGCGTGAACATAGACGCTAGACGCAGATCTGATCCTCACCAGTCCCCAGTGATGGTGAAGCAGAAGAGGAAGTAGGTCATCGCATCGGCGAGCCACTTCTTGCCCTCGTCGCAGGTCAACCACTCAATCGCTTCCTCGCGGTTACCCACTATTGGGTGGAAGTCGGTGCGCATGCGACTACTCTTCACCCCGTCATAGTCGTGGTCGAGGTTCCACCAGCCCGCGAGTACAGCGCCGGCGTACAGCCCAGGAGGCCGGCCGCCCGAAAAGAAGCGAATGCCATGTGGGGGACGCGACCCCGCAAGCCACGACCAGTCGTGCCCCGGCGGTCTACTGCCAGAAAGAGTCGAATAACTCTCCGAACTCTCAGCCGCCTGATGATCAAGAGTGGACGCTTCAACTTCATTGCTTCGGCCCGGTGGCTTCGACTCCTTTCCGGAGCCGGTTTCGGGTACTGACTGCATGCCCTCGGCCGCCGCATCCAGCGTGCCCGCGTCATAAATCAGCTTGACCCAGCAGAAGTGTTCCTTTTGCTTTTCCAATTTGGACCTCCTCTAGAATGATTCGTTGGGACAGGTGGCTATGGAGCCGGTCAGCAACAAGAGTTGCCAGTTCAGCATAGCTAGAGGGGCACGCAATGGCTAGCACCCAAATGGCTCGTTCGATTGTCCAGGCCGCCTTGGCGACGGCCTTGGTGCTGACGATGACGGCGGACGCTGGCCTCGCGCGGCCACCTCGAGTAATTGCGTACGTCGGATCGTGGACACAGCACTCCGATTCGGCCTACGAAAGATTTGTCGACGCAATGCGACGGAATCATCCCGAGCTGTCAACAACGCTAGTCTTCCAGTATGTGCACGGAGCAGACAGCGACCAGGCCGCGCTAGAGGCGGCAATCTCCTCGGCCATGGCACGCCATCCTGCGGTGCTGGTGACTCCCACAGGTGACTCCGCCCGCGCCGCACGTCGTCTGAGTGCAGCAGCCCCGGTGGTCTTTGCCTCTCACTTGGATCCGATCAAGGCACGCATCGTGGACTCCATGCGAGCACCAGGCGGCCGCATCACGGGGGTGTCGCTGGCTGATTGGCTTCACATGAAACGTCTTGAACTGCTGCGCGACGCGTACCCTGACACCAAGTCTGTAGCGATACTGGCGGATCAATCCTGGGCGGAGGCGTACGAAGCCCAGTCGCTTGCGACCTCTGTAGCCCGTCAATTCGGGCTGGAGGCGACATTGGTCTACGCCGAAGATGAGGTGGACGTAGACAAGGTGATGCTGGATCCGAGTTCAAGTCGATTCGACGCTTGGTACATCCCACCCACGTACGTCGCATACCGGGCTGAAGCTCGAATCATTGGTCACCTCGCCCGCCTCGGAAAGCCGGCGATTCACTCCACGTCATCCGAGGTCCGCAACGGGGCGCTTATGGCATACGAGCAGGACACATCATTTGTGTTCGGCGCATTGGCGAACTTGGTGAGTCGGATCTGCGCCGGTGAGGATCCGGCCTCTATCCCGATCGAGCGCCCACGACGATACGTGCTGTCAGTCCGATCGGCATGGAATTCCGGAAAGGCTCCGATGGAACAGTCCGTAGTTCGTCGAGCGGATCAAGTCTTCTGAACGGGCTGGTATCCGGGTACGAGTCGAACGGAGCGTCAGTTCAAGAGTCGCTTTGGTCGCATGGGCGGATACGTCGGCAGGATCGCCGCTCCGGCAGTCACGCCGGTTCAGTCAGCGCTCGAAATCTCCGTCGAAACTTCGAAACGATGCCTAATGGGTGCGCGCGCGGTGGATGAAGAATCGGACCTGGCGGCTACCGACTCATTGGCACGCCGTGCCGGAAAGGTGCGATAGCCCATGGTGCTGGATCGCGTCTGGTCGTCATTGTCGAGTCCTTCGCTCACGAGGCGCTATGCGCGCTTAGTTGCGGCCATCACCATCGCTCTACTCTTGCTATCAGGCATCCTGGAGATGCTTTTCGGCTACAAAGAGTCCCGTCAGCACATTGAACGACTGCAGACTGCTCAAGCCGAAGCCGCTTCTCGTGAGATCGCACAGTACCTCCACGCCATCGAGGAGGGAATGCGCGACAGCATGAAACTACCTTGGGGACAAGAAGGCTTTGAGTTGGGTCGCAAGCGTGAGGAACTCCATCGTCTGATGGTCCTTCAACCCGCCATCGCCGAACTCCAGGCCATCGACGATCGCGGGCGAGAGCAGCTGCTCGTGTCGCGCGAAGCTGTAGATCGAGTGGGCTCGATGCAGCCAGTCGAGGCGAACACTCTGCCAGCCTTCGAGCCTTCTGGCATAGCTCTTGATCGACCTAGCGACGAAAGCACCGCTACGCGTAAGGCCTCATGGGGACCAACCTACTATCGCGACGGACCTGAGCCTTGGGTCAAGCTCGCCATTTCTTCGCCCGTACGGTCAGGTGGGGTTCTCGTCGGCGCAGTTAATCTGAGATTTCTTGCCGACGTGGTTTCGGGCCTACGCAGCCCGAATGGTGGGGAAATATATGTAGTGGACAGCGCGGGACGTCTCATCGCGCATCCGCAAGCCCCAAATGTTCTGCGCGGCCTCGATCTCTCGTCTTTCGCCCCTGTCGTGCGAGCACGGCAAGAAAGTTCGCTTGTCGCCGCGATTGATGCCACGGACTTCGATGGTCACCCGGTGATTGCTACGGCAGCAGCTGTCTCCCCAACGGGCTGGCTGGTCCTGGTGGTGCAGCCGCGTTCGCTTGCTTTGGCGCCAGCGTTTGCCACGTTGTTGCGCACTTTGACTCTCGTAGCACTCGCGGGTCTAGCAGCAATGGCTGCGAGCCTACTCCTAGCAAGACGCATGGCTGCGCCCATAGTTGCCTTACGAAGGGCCACGGCTCGCATTGCCGCCGGTGATTTGGCCAGCCCAATCTCATTGCCAACCAGCGGCGACGAGATTGGCCAACTTGCGAGAGATTTTGCCCGTATGGCAGATGAATTGAGAACGTCCTACGCCAGTCTCGAAGCGAAAGTGGTCGACCGAACAGCGGCACTTACCGACGCGAGGGATCGACTAGCCGAGCGCACCGTAGAACTGGCAAGCCGTCGAGACGAAGCGGAACGAGCCAATGCGGCGAAGACTCGGTTCCTCGCCAGTGCCAGTCACGATCTGCGACAGCCCATGCACGCCATTGGTTTGCTGGTCGACGTGTTGCGCTCTCGTTTGACTGATCCGGATCAAAGGAGCCTAGCCGAGAAGACCCACCAGGCAGTTCGCTCAATGGAGGCCTTATTCGGCAGCCTGCTCGACGTCAGCAAACTGGATTCCGGTGCTGTCCAACCGCAAGCTTGCCACTTCCTTCTCCAGGACTTGCTTGACCGACTGGCCGCATCTTATGCGCCACTTGCTTCCGCAAAGAGCCTCGAACTTCGGGTGCGCAAGACAGGGCTGACTGCAAACACTGATCCGGCGCTGCTGGAGCGAATGGTTGGGAATCTGGTCACCAACGCTATCCGCTACACGCGCAGAGGCGGCGTACTAGTGGGTTGTCGCCGGCGATCTGGACTTGTCGCGGTACAGGTCTTCGATACAGGTATCGGGATTCCCGCAGACCAGCTAGACATTGCCTTCGAAGAGTTCGTTCGACTTGACAGCGCAGAGCCAGGGGACAAAGGCTTGGGGCTGGGCCTGTCGATAGTGCGTCGCACCGCAGAACTACTAAATCTCCGCGTGGCAGTTCACTCGGTTCCCGGCCGCGGCTCTAAGTTCGAGATTCTGCTCCCGGAGGCCGAGCAGCCGATTCGGTCCCCGATCGCTATTGCCCCTCGAACAATGCCATCTCTCCAGGGAAGCTTCGTCTTGGTCGTCGACGACGACGAAGTGAACCTGGAGGCCAGTGCCGAACTCTTGCGACAGTGGGGCTGCCTTGTCGCAACCGCCACCAGTGCTGACGGGGCGCTAAGTGAACTGGACCAGCACCTGCGTCCACCGGACCTTGTCATGACTGATTTGCGGTTGGGGAAAGGTGACGATGGTCTGGCACTGATCCGTCGTGTGCGATCAAAACTAGATCTCCCCGTGCCAGCGCTACTTGTCACAGCCGACGTCCATGTTCCGCAGACGGAGGGAACTGTTGCCCTGCTACGAAAGCCGGCGGGTGCCGACCGACTCCTTCTGATCCTGCTGCACACGCTATCGCAGACGACCAGTTCTGTTCGCACTGCACCGCCGCCGGGCAATTAGAAGCGAAGACCAATCCGACCAGCAGCTACGACAGCCTGAGTTCGGGTCGTAACGTTCAGCGCCCGCAGCACCGCCGAAGTATGGGCCTTGACCGTGCTCGCAGACAATCCAAGTTCCCGCTCGATCAACTTTGCGGGCTTGCCTTGGAGTATGAGGTACAAGACCTCGCATTGCCGTGGACTGAGACCAAGACGTTCACCGGCAGGAAGTTCATGCGATGGCTGCGAGTGCGCAGCGCCTTCTCGTGCCTGCGCTGCTACAGCTACACCCTCCCGCGCGATGCCTAGGAACGCTGACGGAGGGAGGTAAATGCCTCGCGCAAGTATGAGTTGGAGCGCCGCGATGAGCACCGCCGAAGTCGCGCTCTTCGGGATGAATCCCATAGCGCCCGCATCCACCGCGCGAAGGACAGTGTCGCGATCGTCTGCAGAAGACAACGCCACAACAGGCATTTCTGGGTAGCGCTGTCGAAGAAGCGCGATTCCATCCAGTCCATGCATTCCCGGCAGACCAAGATCCATCAGGACGAGGTCGGCCGATCCCAGGCGATCAAGTTGCTCCAAGCCTGCCTCAACAGTACCAGCCTGCCACGTCGTCAAGTCGCTTCGCAAGGGGTGCAGAAGCAAGACCAATCCCTCTCGGAACAGGGTGTGGTCATCGATAAGCAGCACGTTCAACGGCCTCTCCTGCGCGGACTTGGCACATGGTAGCTCCGTCCACACCCGCTTCGATTGGCCATTTGGTTTGGCCATCGGGTCAATGGCGGCAGGGGGATGAATGGACTTCAATTCCCACACCGAGATGACCCGATAGCAGGGCAAGACCACACAGGGGTCGGCGGCCCGACCCAGTCGCTTCGACATCACCCCAACAGGAGAACCGCCATGAGCCGGATCAGCTGTCCTCGTCGCGGACTACCGCAACTCGACCAGCAGCTTCGCACCCTTCCCAACGGAGACGCTATGAAAGGGCTTCACGCAATGATCTTCATCCTCGCTTGCTCGTCAGTTGGAGCGCAAGAAGTTGTGCCGAAGAGGATCGATCTGGCCGACCAAGCCGATGTGGTGAGCGATGTTGCAAACAAGGCGAAGAACACAAACATCCTCAGCCCGGATCGGCGATTCGTGGTGGAGGGCGACACTGTACTTACATCGCAGCTCCTCACAGCGCGGGAGATTGTCTTCAAGCCAAAGAGCAGACTCATCTTCTCCGACTCAGGCCCAAACACTGCTGGGCAATTCTTCATCGTCGTCGATCGACTCCTGGTTGAAGACCCGTACAACCCGGGCATCATCACATGGGCGCGCGCAACACCTCCAACGCCGCCTGACCGCGGTCAAGCGGGTCCTGGCAGCGCTGGTGCAGGCGAGGGAGCCGGCGGTGGGGCGGGGCCAAGTGGAGCAACTGGTTCCACCGGGGCGGGAGGTGGCAATGCTCCCGCTTTGACAATGATGATCCGCAACGTCGGAAAGGGCGGATTGGTCATCGACATGCAGGGCGCACCGGGTGGTAAGGGAGGCGCTGGGCAAGTTGGCGGCCAAGGTGGAAGCGGTGCACAGGGAAGTCCCGCTCGACAGTCTCGGGCGGGCGGCCCCTTCAATACAACGATCTGGCTGCCCTCATGTGAATCTGGGCCAGGGCGGGGCGGCAATGGCGGGACCGGCGGAGCCGGCGGGTCTGGTGGCCTCGGTGGTCGCGGAGGCAACGGCGGCAATGTCACCTTGGTGTCGACGCCTGCGAGTCTGCCGACGCTCTTTCAAGCGATTCGGGTCAACATTGGCGGCGGAGTGGGCGGGTCCCCTGGGGATGGTGGTAGTGGGGGCAGCGGAGGGTCAGGAGGACCTGAAGGCCAACTCGCGAACTTCTGCAACAGTGCTGGCCGGGTGGGTCTGCCGGGAGGATCCGGGGCACCTGGCCCGGTCGGTACGGCTGGCGAGCCCGGGCGGGCTGGGCAACCCTATGTATCCACCTTGGAGGACGCCCAGTTCACGGCACTTTTTGGATTTTGACCCCATTGCTGACGAGACCATCAGTTTGCCGGCCGGCGCGCGAGCCGGACATAACCCGAGGAGTCATGATGAGTCGAATGAGTTGGGTTGCAGCGGCGGCCGCCGCGCACGCTTTGAGCGGTTGTGGCGTCACGCTCGAGGCCACCAGGATCAAGCCGAGTGAGGCTGGGATCGGGGCGGGCTTGCTCGCGCCATCGCAGATCAAGGGCGAAGGTATTGTCTACGCACTGCCGCGCTCTGAATTCGAGATCGTCCAGCCGATCAAGTTGAAGTTCTCGACCAGCGGCGGACTGCGCGACACGTTTGGCACCTGCAGGCGAGCATGCGCTGCCAACCCCGACAGCGTCGCCGATGCATGCGACTTCAGTGCTGCTCCCAGCGTCCTGTTCGCATCGCCCGAGCTGCGCACGAACTCGGTCCCCGACTATGCGCACCTGTACCAGGTCACCCCCTCGGCGGACCTCTTCCAGTCCCTAACCTTCAAGTTCGAGATCGCCTCCAATGGCGTGGTCGACAAGATTGATGCGACAGCTTCTAACACGGGATTCGAGGTGGCAAGCAGCGTGGCCTCGACGTTGCTCAAGGCCGCTGGTGCGCCGGCCGCTCGCGCGGCAGTCGAAGCAAGCAGCCGCAGCGCGGGCACGGCCCGACGCAGTTGCTACCAAGTCTCCAACGACGTCGCCAGCGTGCTCAAGCAGGAATCCGGCACTCTTACGTGCGGCCTAGTCAAGGAAATTGACTTTTGCCTGACCTCCTACGAGCAGGACGTTAAGACTGCGCAGAAGGCCATCGACGACGTTTTCGATCGGGCTCAGGGTAGTGCCCAGAAGGCCGATCTCGTAGCGGCGATTGCCGCGAACCGCCGAGACCGCCTGGCTGCTGCGACTCAACGTCGTGACGAGGCGGCCAGCCTCTTTGGGCTGGCCGATGGTAAGGATGTCGAGGCGGTGTATCAGGCCATCCTGCCGATGGGCGGCCCGGACGAATTCCAGCCGTACGCCCGCGAGGCCACGCTGGGGCCGACGGTAGTCAGCGGTGCCACGCGCATCATCGGCATGTCCGACAACGCTGGTACCTTCCTGCCAAAGCTGCTGCAGTCGCTAAAGGCGAGCACACGCCACTACACCGTTGCTAGCGCCATGCCCCCCCTCTTCGACGTTTTCAAGTCCGACGAAGTGGCGGTACTGGGCAAGGGATACCGATACCGAGTACCCGTGTCGGCACCCACTGTCCTGACAGTGTTCAAGGACGCTGACAAAGCAGCCTACGCGTTCGGCCCCGTCATCGACAAGCGGGTAGTCGCGCAGTACGGTCCTATTGCTGCATTGCCGTCTTCGTTCAAAGGCAAGGGCGGACACGTGCTGGTCAAGCACTGGCCCGACTCGGGCGGCCTGCAGACGGTGGAGATCGGCGCTGAAGCGCTGCCGACGTCGGCGGTAACGAACGTGATCGACACCGCATCGGAGCAGCTTAAGGCCCGCCGAGACAAGGCGGCGGCGGCGGCAGCAACGGCGGCGGCTGCCGATCCAGAACTCGATGCATTGACGCGCCAGCAGAAGATCCTTGCATTGCAAAAGCAGATCAAGGATCTCGAAGCTGAACTGGCCAAGAAGGACGAGAAATGATGCGCCCGGTGGATCTGCGCCTACGAGCATGCGTATGGCTCGCGTTCCTGTGGACCTGCGCCGCCCCTTCTGCGGCGGCCGATGGTCCCCAGTTCATCTTTGAGGCCTACCCCTCGGACGTCCTAGCCAGCAAGCAGGTGTACCAGCAGCACCTGGCGGCCTCGGGAGCGGCGGTGCAGAACGTCCCGTTCTACCTGATAGTGCCTAAGCTGCAGCGCTGGGTCCCCGGTCAGACCGTGCGCGTCGCTTTTAACGGTGGAAACCAGGACCTGTACCAGAAAATCTCGGCCGTTGCGAACCGCTGGATCACCGAGGGCGGCGTGAACCTGCGCTTCAGCTTCACCGACGCCGCAGGAAAGTACCGATCCTGGACAGTCGACGATGCCGTCTACGCGGCCGAGATCCGGATTGCCTTCTACACCGACGCCCGAGGCGGGAACTGGTCCCACGTGGGTACTGACAGTATCAATGCCAACTTGGTGGGCGGCGCTCCTGGACAAGCATCGATGAATCTCGGCGGCTTCGACCGCCAGCTGCCGTTCGGTTGGGAAGCCACGGCGTTGCACGAGTTCGGACACGCGCTGGGTTTCGAGCATGAACACCAGAGCCCGGCGGGCGGCTGCGACTTTCGATTCGACGACGACCCTGGCTACGTTCCGACGACCGATGTCCAGGGCTGGTACACGCCGGACTCGGCAGGCCGTAGGCCAGGTTTGTACACATACCTCGGCGGCTATGCCAACCGCTGGCCGCGCGAGAAGGTGGACGCAAACCTAAAGGCCCTAACGGTGTCCTCGGCCTACCTCATGGGCGCCTTCGACAAGGAATCAATCATGAAGTACCAGTTCCCGGCGTTCTTCTTCAGAGCCGGGGAGCAGAGCACCTGCTACACACCGATAGATAACCGCAAGCTCTCGCCTGGCGACGTCCTGGGAGCGCGGAGCGCCTACCCAACAGACGTTGGCTTGGCCGCCATGCAGATTGCCGAACGCCGCGCCACGCTGACCCAGCTGCGCGATGCACCGCACTCAAGTGCCGACCTGAAGACACACGCGGCGACCCAGTTGAAGGCGCTGGACTTCTAGCCAGCTCCAGTCAGCCTTCCGGCAAGGCTCTGGCGCGGAAGGTCGTCGTGCTGAGGCAGCACGACGCTTCTGCCTTCCGCGAGGCCTTTGGGCGGTAAGCGCGGCCTCAAGGCCCTCTTGACGCCTGCCGGTTGAAGAGGTCGACGGTGCTCAGACGTCGAGTACGTGGCGAAGGATGTGGAACGGCACTCGCCAGGTTCCGCCGTCGCCGGTGCCGAGCGTCGCGGTGCGCTGGTTGATGCGCACGATCACGCCGGTAATGTTGCGACCCTCTCGGTCGTCGAACGTGACGGTGTCGCCGCGTTGGAACTCGCGAACATGGGTGGTCACCGCGGCGGGCTCTGGCGGCGGCTCGTATGGAGCTTGCTCGTCGCGACGTTCGGTGCCGGCATACGCCTGCATCGACAGGCAAGGAATCTTCCAGGTTCGCTTGGTGCCTTCCTCCAGCACCGTCGCTTGTGTGTCCCTCATGGCGATGATCTTGCCCAGACGCATCTGCCCGTCGCGGAAGTCAACGAACTGCACAGGCTGTCCGAGGTGCAGGCTCGCGCGAGCAGCGATGCCACGGCGCGGGTCGGCCAGCATGGCTTCGATCACCGCCTTGAGCTGGTAGAGCTGCAAGCTGCTCGCGCCGTCGAGGGTTTCAATCATCCGCGGGTCGATGCCTTGCGAGTTCACGCCGAAGCCCTCTTGGTTGCGGCGCCCGACGTTGCTTCGACTCAGGCGGCCAGGGGTTGCTCTTGATCGTGCCGCCAGATGTTCCAGGGCAGCAACTCGTCGATGCGGTTGATGGGATGGTCAGCGATGCGCGTCAGCACGTCCCGCAGGTAGGCCTGTGGATCGAGCCCGTTCAACTTGGCCGTCTCCACCAGACTGTAGATCGACGCGGCGCGCTCGCCTCCGGCATCCGATCCCATGAAGAGGTAGTTGCCTCTTCCGAGTGCAACTCCGCGCAGGGCGCGCTCCGCGGCGTTGTTGTCGATCTCGATGCGACCGTCGTCACGGTAGCGCGTCAATGCTCGCCATCGCGTGAGCGAGTAGCCGATCGCCTTGGCGAGCTCCGACTTCGCCGACACCCTACCGAGCATGCTGGTGAACCAGTCGCGCATCTGCTCGAGCAGCGGTCCCGCGCGGGCCTGTCGTTCGCGTCGCCGGACGTCAGGTGGTCGGCCCCGGATCTCGGCCTCGATCGCGTAGAGGGCGGCAATGCGCTGCAGCGCCTGCTCGGCGATGGAGCCGCTCACTCGGCCCTGTTCCTTGTACATCTCCCAGAACGGTCTTCTCGCGTGCGCCCAGCAAGCTGCTTCCTCGACCCGCCCGGTCGCATAGATCTTCCCGTAGCCGCCGTACGCGTCGGCCTGCAGGATGCCGCGGTAGTCCGACAGGTGCCGCTGCGGGTGCTCGCCCTTGCGGTTGGGCGTGTACCGGTACCAGGCCGCCGGAGGTTCGGCGCTGGCGGCCGGGCGGTCATCGCGCACGTAGACCCACAGTCGCCCGATCTTGGTCCTGCCGCGCCCGGGGTCGAGCACCGGCACTGGTGTGTCGTCGGCGTGCACCTTGACGCCGGCCAACGTATAGCGGCCGAGTGCGGCCACCAAGGGGTCGAGCAAGGCATGGCTCTGTTCGACCCAGCCCACGTAGGTCGATGGATCGAAGCACACGCCGTCGCGCGCGTGGATGCGGGCCAGGCGGTGCAGCGGGATGTGGTCGCAGTATTTGGAGACGAGCACGTTGGCAAGCAATGCCGGTCCAGCCACACCGCGCGCGATCGGCCGGCTCGGCGCCGCTGCCTGGAAGATCGTCTGGCAGGCCACGCAAGCGAGCTTGGGGCGCACATGACGGATCACCTTGAAGCGCGAAGGCACGAACTCGAGTTGCTCCGACACGTCGGCGCCGATCTGGCGCAGGCGACCGCCGCATTCGGTGCAACCACAGGCGTCGCCAGCCGCGTCGTGCGCGGCATCCGTCGCGGCGGGCCGGTGCATGTGGCTCTCGCGCGGCAGATGTGCCGGCAGTTGCCGATCGATGCCTGCGCCGTTCGCAGCTTCAGGCTTCGGCGCCGCCTTGGGCGCCGGATGTTCATACAGTGCTGCGCCCTCGATGAGCGCGATCTGCGGGTCATCCAGCTGCTCGCTGGAGCGCCCGTATTGCGCTCGGCGCGCGCGCAGCAACTGCAGCGAGAGCTTGTCGACCATCAGCTTGAGGAACGCCACCTCGGAGTTGCGCTCCTCGACGAGGCGCAGCAGCGCTTTGACGGTGTTGGGCGTGTTGAATGTCGTCGGCACAGAGATCTACTGTGCCGAGTCCGCATGCCCCTCGCTATTGGGGGCGCACCGGAGGCATCTTCATACAGTGGTTCAGGCCGCGAGTTCGGGCTGATGCGTTCGCATCGGCATGCGCCAGTCGATGCCCTCGAGCAGCATCGAGAGCTGCGCCGGTGTCAGCGACACCTTGCCCGATGTGGCCTGCGGCCAGACGAAGCGGCCCCGCTCCAATCTCTTGGCCAGCAACAGCAGGCCCTGTCCGTCGAACCAGAGGACCTTGAGGATGTCGCCGCGCCGGCCACGGAAGACGAAGACGTGACCGCAGAACGGGTTCTCGACCAGCGCGGTCTGCACCAACGCGGCCAGGCCATCGAAGCCCTTCCTCATGTCGGTGTGGCCGGCAACGAGCCACACTCGAGTTCCTGGCGGCGGGCCGATCATGCGAGGCTGCGCAGGGCCGTGAGCACGGTGCGCAGGCTGGCTTCGTCGACGCTGCCGCGCAGTCGAACCCGGGCGCCGCCGATCTCGATCTCGATGACGCTGGTGTTGGCGCGCGCCGTTGGCAATGATGGCGGCAGCAGCGGCGGCGCCGCTACCGCTTCAGTCTGCAGCGTCGGTGATTCGATCGTGACGGGCAGCAGAACTGGCGGCGAGCTTGTGGTGGCCGTAGCGCCCGCGTCCGAACGTAAGTGCTGTCGCCGCCACTTGAACAACAGGTTGGCGTTGATTCCGCTGTCGAGCGCGATGCCGGACACGGAAGCGCCGGGTTGCAAGCTTCGCTCGATCAACTCGAGCTTGAGTGTCGGACTGTGCTCGCGCCGGCGGCGTCTGGCCTGTGTGTCTTGCTCGGACATGGTGTGCACCAAGAGCCTGGTGCACACCATCCCGGGCACGCACGATCAGGCAATCCTGCCCGGCACGGCCGCGCCTCACCAGAGGGCCTTGAGGCCGCGCTTACTTTGGGCGTCAGTTCCCACGTGCCGCGTCGTCAGTTGCGGCTGACCGGCCCGCGATCCTTCAGGGCGTTGCGCCCCCATCCCTTCAGTTCGTGAACCTGCGATGGATATCGTCGCAGGGCAAACGCACCAAACGTTGGCTGCCAGACGCTGAACTGTGGCGCGGGGCTTACCGAGCCGCTGTAAGCTCAAACCAAAGCATGCCGAAGTGCAACCTCGTTCGCAACCAAGGCGTGCGGGAGTAGACACGCCTTAGGCGAAGGCTTCAACAATCGGCTTGCACAATCGGCTCAACGAGAGCAGGAGTCCTGGATGAGTGCGTGATCGGGCAGCTTTGCCCGGACGTCGCCTCGTCCGGGTCGTCATCCCTTCGTAATCTTGGGCCCAAGATAGACAATCTTGAGCCGATCGGCCCCAGGGGGAACTGGCCACTCGAAGTGCAGGCGGAAGAAGCGATGGCTGATCTTCCCGTGCCAGTGAGCGAACAGCCTGTTGTCCGGCACGGCAGGATCAGGGAAGCTAAGTTGCTCTTTGAACTTCTTTCGGTTGGTTGCCGACTCGCCGGAGAAAGCCGCTCGATCTCCGGTGAAGTGGTCGCTGATGATTTTCTGGGCCGCAGGTTCCTCGGAGCCATCCGGCCGGCGCGCACCCATGTACTCGTTTAGCAGCGCAAGGAGAGCAAGGGTCCTGTCGGAGACAACGCTGTCGAAGGCCTCGCGCGCCAGCGAGTCGTTCAGATAGATCTCGTCGGGAAGCCAGAGCCGCGGAAAGCGTGCGCGGGCCGCCTCAACAAGCTCGCGCCAACTGCTCGGCGGTGGGGCCGCATCGTTGACCGCCTCACTCAGCCCCTCGATGGACCACAGGTTGGGGACTTCGTACTGTCCTAGGCGGTCTTCTGGCAACCCGTGATCGACAGCCAGCGGCGTCTGGGCGAAGTCGCGTTCGCCGCCCGGAAAGCTAAAGGTCGTCGCGAGTTCACGACTCTTCACTCTCCGGGTTGCTTCGCCCAAGCCGGAATCGGTAACGTCCTGCGTATCGAACTCGAAGTAGTCATCTGCCTCGAGCAATCGATCGTCGTCGACAAACGGGCCCGCGCGATCCAGCCATCGCAATGTCAACGCCTGCGTCTCTCGGTGTTGGGGTTGCCTGAGCAGTTGCACGAGCGAAAGGCCAGCGCGGACATTCCTATCCGAAAAGCCTCGCATCACGTAGAAGGCCGAGCGCAAGACGTCGTACCGCTGACGCAGTTCGAGCAGTCTGCGCAAGGCCACTACAAAGTCAGATGGTTCCGCGAACTGGGCCTGGAGGGACGCGTCGTTGAGGTACCAACGCATGCCGCTAGTTCCATCCAGACAGTTGGGCCAAGTCTTTCTCCGACTGGTCGAAGAACCCAGCGGGCCAATCACTCAAGCGGCCTTCGCGATCGGTCGCTGGAGACACGACACCATGCGCTTCGGGTTGTGCCCCAGTAAAGAAGTGGATCGCTAGGGACTGTGGGTCCAGCACACCCTCTCGCACCGCAAGCCGAACACCATTCAGCAAGTGATCGCTATGTGTCTCGACGATGACTTGGACACCGGCCGAAGCAAAGCTCGCCAGCAGCTTGCCCATCTGCGACTGCGCTCTCGGATGAAGGTGAGCCTCCGGACTGTCGATGATCACGACCTGTCTTTGCTCATTCGCGGCCAGCAGCGCGACAAGAATAGGAAAGGCGTACGTGAATCCGTAGCCCACGTTGGCTGGCCTGCGCCAATCACCAATGTCGGACAACCGGAACTGGAGACTTTCCGCCGCAACTTGAGTCACATGCTGCACGTTGATCTGGGCGCTCGGGAAGAGCGTCGAGAACCACGCATCGATCTGCTTGCGCATCGAGGTGGCGGGTTCCCCAGGATGTCGACGGGCCCGTGGTACCTCTTCGTCCACGAACTGGTTGTACCAGTAGGCGGCGAAGCGGCCGTCAATGCCGACATCCGCGACGCCATTGCGGTCCAGATCCGGCAAGGGATACGAGTCGGCGACCCCTTCTCGAACGGCACTGATGTAGGACAAATTCGCGAGCAATTCATGGAACGTCGCGGCCAGTGCCGCCCGCGCCTGATTGCGACGGACACCAGGCCCCTGCACCGCGGCATCGGCCAAGTCTACGTGCCGCTCACCGGCTCGGCTGGAGAACGTCCACGACGCGACGCCATCGTCCTTCGAGAGGGTGAACTTGAAGGTTGGGAGGCTGCTTCCCGCAGGAAGCACGTCACCGACAGCACCGAATCGGACAAGTGGGCCGTTGAGGCTATATCGCGTGCTGCCCGGATCCAGCTTCGCACCTTGGGCCAGCAACAGTAGCGGCTGGATGGCGCTCGACTTGCCAGCAGCGTTGAAACCAGTCAGCAGCGTCAGTCCACCCAGCGGCAACCGCAGCTTTCCGAAGCACTTGAAGTTCTCGATTTCCAGCGCCGTAATCATGGCTAGAGCTCCCCATCGAGGGCTGCCTCCAGTGTTTTGCGCAGGCGCCCGAACCTCGCTTTGACGGCTACCGTACTGTTTGTTGAGTACGTGATCGCCTTGCTGAACGAGTCGTCCTGCACTAGGTCAATGATGGCGGCCTTTACTGCCTTGTGCGCCGACTCGGCCTCCAGCACAGCGTCATCCGACAAGAGCACCGAGCACACCTCGAACAAGGAGATGTTGATCACGCTTCTCCCCGCGCCAGGTATTCCTGCCGCCAAGGACTTGCGGAACGCGTGCGCCTTGAATAGCTTGCGGTTCAGCCGCATTGAGTCAGTGAACGACTGGAGTAGCTTCTTGCGCTCCTCCTCTTCCAGCAAGGCCAGCTTCGTCAGACCTTGCCCGAGGAAGTCGTCCATGTCGCCCGATGAATAAGACTGATAGCCAAGCAGCTTGAAGGCGCAGAAGCGGTTGATTGCCTCACGATCGCGCATCGTCTTGTCGTTCAGGGTTTGCCCCGTGGCCGAGCGGAACTCGTCGCTGCCTGCAGCCTGCTTAAGCCATTGTGTTGCAGGTCCGTTGTAGAGCGCGTTGCGCATCTGCTGGCGGGTTAAGGGCTCGCCGCTGTTGACGCGCTCAAAAATGTCGAGGCGGGCTCTTTCAGGGGCCTTCGCGTCCAGGATGTACATCGTGAGCTGAGTGTCCTGAACGCGCTCTTGCAGATTGAGTGGCAGTTCCTTGAAATACTTTCGCTCAAGCAGGTGTGCCCCGCCAGAGCCTTTGCCGGCGGCTAGGCCAGTCAGGCGCAAGTCGTTGCCCAGAAACCGGGCAAACGTCGTCAGGCGCTGGAGGCCATCGACGACGATGATGCGCCCGTCTTTCGCCTCCGCCACGTAAAAGACCGGCAGCGGGATGCGCATCACGCAGCTCTCGATGAGCTTGGACTGCTTGGGGACCGGCCAGACGAAATCGCGCTGGAAGTCTGGATCGAGCACGTAGCGGCCCTTCTGGATACGTGTGACGACCTCTGAAACGGTCCGCGTCTCCGTCCTCACGAACACGGAATCGAGTGGGTAGTCACCCCAGCCCCCGCTGGAACTGTCGTCCAGCCCCTCCCAGTCAAGTTCAGTCGCCATGGTGCTGTCCATAGGTTCCATCGGTCCTAGTTTAGTTTGCCGCCGGTGGTCGCTGAGCGAGCTAGGCCGGGCCCGTCGCGGGCTCCACGCTGGGCAGACCCCCACCCGCGAACGACAGACGACTACGTTCAGCGTTCACCGAGACAAGGCCCCATGCACATATTCTGCAAGCGAATCTGCCATGGTCCGGACCGCGTCGCCAGGACCAGAAGCGGGCCGCTTGAAGGCGTTCGCCGGGCATGACTGCTTTCTACTTTGCCCGCGGTTCCTACTGCGGCACTTCTCGTGCAATCAGTACCGCTCTGTTGTTCTCGAACGCATCGCGGACGATCTGTGCGACCTCGCCGGACGTGACGCCCCGTGTACCGATCCAGCCGTTCTCGACTAGGTCTGTGAACTAACTGTTCGTGAGATAGCGCGGCACGGTGCTGAACGAGAAGCTCTTGACCTTCTCCTGGTCAAGCAGTGATTTGACGAACTCACGTGATAAGTACATGCCCTTGATCAGGTCCTCTGAAAGAGGCAACCAGCTGGCGCGCTGGGCAAAACTTGAAGTAGAACCCATCACCATCCAGGCGATAGGCCGCAGCTGGGTGCAAAGGATGCCAAGCATCCGGCCGCATGGCTCTAAATGCGTCCATCCGCGCCAACTCAATGCGAAACTGTTGATCAGGGTAGTACTTCGGCTCGCCGACGTCCTTGTCTCGTTTCGTGAGCCGCTTGTATTGAACGAGCGTGAACGCCTCGAAGCCTTGGTGGTGATAGATCAGGTCCACCCCCAGTGCAATCTCCATCTTCGACTGATTGGCGTAGATGATTGTCAGCACGCGCGGTCGGGCGCCTCCCACCTCGAATCGAGCCCCAACAGCTGAGGGGGGAAGGCCGACGCCGGTAGGCCAAACGGAGCGATCGTGGATCAGCATGTCTGACTCGCGCAGGTAGACCTCGTCGATCCCTTCCATGAAGTTGGGCAGAGGAACTTGCGACTGCTTGGCGGGACCTTTGTCTCCTTCAAGCAGCGCCACATCGTCCTCGCGCGGACCCCACGACCTTAGAACCTTGTGCCGAAGCCGCGTGGCCGGCGCGAAGATGTCCAGTGCAACCCCTAGCGCGTCGCGCTCCATCGAAAGTTGCGCCGCAAGTTCGCTAGAAAGAGTCCTATCCCGAACGCGAAGCGAGGCGAAGAGTCGCTCGATAGACTCCGCTTGCTCCGGCGCCAAGGTCAGGAGCGCCTTGACGACCCCAGCCCAGGTCGCTGGAGGGATGCTTCCTCCCTCAGCTGTTCGTTCGTTCCACTGCCGCGCGACTGACTCGTGCAGTTCCTTGCCGATGGCTTGGAATGAAATCTCGGGTAGGAAGATCGGGTTGAAGAAGCGCACCTTACGCCTCGCAGTTCCCACGCGGTCCCCACTCTCTGCGAGGCACAGGATGGAGGCAACTCCCGCCTTGAAGGACAGGATCGTGGCGTCCATCGTCGAAAACGGCCATGTGGCCGACGGCACAGCCTCAATGCATTCGCCTTGATGTCGAAGGCTTGCTACCAATGGATCGGCAACCGACCCTTCGTGGATCGGCAGCAACACACCCCTCCCATAGTTCGTCGCCGGCTCAGTTGCCACAGCTCGCCTTTGTCGAAGCCGTTCGGATAGCGCTCACGAGCTACGCCCAGGTTGTCTTGCCGCAAATTCCGTCGAAGTCCTTGGCCTGCACGCATTCCACTCCCACAGCTCGCAGGAACATAACCTTGCCGAGATCGGGTTCGGCTCCAGCGTTAACGTACCAAGCCCTCAAGATCGTCACCCTAGCTGGGGAACGAGCGATGCGGCGCGTCCGCGCTGGGCGCGTTGCAACCACTCGTCAAACGTAGCCGTCGATCGACTCGCAGATCCCGTCAGTGCGAGCATTGTTTCAATCTCGTCGCGGGTGACAACGGCGATCTCCTCACTGGCCGCCGCTTCGAGCACATTCTTGACCTGCTCCTCTGTGAGTTGCGTGACGAGTACAGGGACCACCACCACGTCGCCCGCTTGTGCCTTCTTGAAGTGTTCCCGGGTCGCCACGGCACGCGCCCGCAACTTGGACCGCTTGTCCTCCTTCAGGATGTCTAGGGTGCACTCAACGACCGCATAGCCTCTCCCCTCGCACTCAGCCACCACGTCCACTCCGTCCTCAGTGCGTTTTGTGTTCCCTAGGTGAATCGGATTGAAGCCAATCAACCAGAGTAGCCGCGCGAATGCCGACTCGAACCCTCTCCCATCTCTGTCACGTGGCAGGGACGGCACCTCGAGCAGGCCTCGTGTGAGCCCCTGAAGGTCCGGATCAAGCGACTCAAGGGCCATCCGTCTCGGATTGAGGATCGAAGTCTTGTCCACAACCCATGTGTGATGATTCGTCCTGTCGAGATACGAAGCCGTGCAATCGAGTGCTGCGCCGATGGGCACATCCACTCTTGCCTCCGCCTTCAACCAGCCTGCATCGCGTATCCAGGTCAACTCCGCACCCGAGATTGCACTGCGTACAACAACCGCGGAGTTGGAGAGAACGCGGTAGGACAGGCGTACGTTGTTCGCATCTAGGCCCATAGCCAGCGCTAGCTGCAGGACGGCCTTGCCTCCTCCTACCCGGGACGCGTCCAACACTCGCACGACCGGCGAAGCCACGACCTCGAAGAGGCCCGTGTCAGTCGCCCTCTCCAATCCGAAGTCCTGACACAAGTCTTCCAGCGACTCGTACGGAATCTGCCCGCCGCGAAGCGACCATCCAAGGGCCTGCTGGTCGAGCATGGTCCAACTCCGAGCACCACGAATCACCAACGCCGACAGGTCCGTACGCTCGTTGATAGCTCGATGCAATGGCACGTGGTATGCCGAGTACGACTGACCATCAGGAGCAAACTCAATCTCAAGATCAGGAATCGGCAGCCGCCGCGTCTGCAGGAGTTGCGTGATCAATTCGCCGTATGTCAGGTTGATGGCCTTCAGAGGTACCACACCGGCGCGCGCCTCGGCGTGCTCAAACAGCCGGTGCTCAGTGGCCCCTGCGGGGCTCAAGCGAATCCGCCCGGAGAACAGACACCACCGCCCCTCGTGCCTCAAGGCACAGTAGCGAAGGACTGCGCCCTCGGAGTAGGCGTTCTCCAAGCCGTCGAGCGTCTCGAGGAACTCTTTGATCTTTGGGTCGAGCGCTTCGTTTGCCATTTCAGACGCGTCGGTGGTAAGCGAGCTCGACCGCCATCATCCTGCGCCGACAACCGGCACAGCAATCACGTTGGCTATTGGCGTGTACACGTCGATGTCGATGTCCTCCAGGACGTCAAGCGTCACGGTGAGCGCGTACCGAACGGGCGTCGAATGCCTCTCGCTGTCTTTCCAGTCCTTCCACCATCCACCGACCGGGTAGACAGCAATGTGGGACTTCTCGGCGAGCTGCGCAGCATTGCCGAACCAGACATCGGAGTGAACGGACCCACGTCCACGCAGTTGGGCACCCAGGAACCAGCTTCCTCCATCGGGGTCGCCCATCGATTCCTTCTCATCACTACCGAGCGCCTCACGCTCGAGCTTGTTGATGCGCTGGCGGAACCGCTCGTCTGTCTCAGTGGATCCCTTCACGGCAAAGCGAAGGCCGTGCGATTGGTACCTGAACTTGCTCTGCCAGCCACGTCGACTCGGGTTCGGCTCGATGAAGTACGACAAGGTGACGCGAAGTGCAACGGAAGCTGCACCATGCTCCCTCAGCAGGTCCGCCGGCCATGGCAGCGCATGCATGTTCATCCTTCCGAGAATGATGTTGCTGCCATCCTTGAGGTACGGGGTGATCGTCTCCTGCAGAACGAGCGTCGGCTGTTTGGTGGTTGAATTGAGAGAAGCATCCAGGCTGACGCGCCCGTATCCATAGCGGCGCAGCAGGTTCTGCTTGTCCTTCTTGAGCGGCACCAACGGGAGTTGTGCGTGCATCGCGGGCGTGATGCGAGCGCCGTGAATCACGAGCGCGCGAATGGTCTCCGGCCAGTAGTCAGGGTATCGTGCCTGCAGGTGACCGCAGGCGCGCGCCACCTCGGCCGCGGCAGCGCTCGTGTCGCCGGCTTCGGCAAAGAGCGTCTTGGCCACGTCATGCGAAGTCGTGAGGAGTCGCAAGCTCTCTGGGCCGACCAGCACCTGATCGTGCATGCTCTTGTCCAGACACCCATTCCCGCCCTCAGCAACCACATCAGGCTTGAAAGGCCAAGTCGACCGCCACAACAAGGAAGTCGTTGACGACGGTGAGAGAACGCCCGCCGTGCCGATGGCTGATAGGGATGGCCACTTCGCTGCGTCAATCGCCGTGAGATTCGTGCAGGCGCCAACGGTGATCGCGTTCCATGCCTGACCAGGGTTCTCGACGGGCGAAAGATCGTTAACGGTCGGGTACTGCGCCCACGTCGTCCAAGGGACGTTGCCAGCAGCAAGCACCAACAGGCGCTGGTGCAGCTTGCCCTCATTCGGCAGCGCCGCAGCGTTGCTCGTGAAGCCAAATGCCATCCGGTCAACGGACGCTGACCACTCAGAGGGAAGCCCAGCTGTCTTCCCGATGGATGTGGCCATCATCGCAAACGTCCTGCGGCGGTCCGCGCTTGCCGTCTCGACGACCTTGACCGCCTGCGCGGTGACCCAGCCATACAAGTGTGGCGCGTTCTGGCCATTCGGCGGCAGGAGCTTCACTGATTCAAGCCGATGTGGGACAACGTTGGCTCCCGACGAAGATAGCGGACCCGTGAGATCTCCGTGCGAGGCGATACCGGCCATTTCGGTGCCGTGGCCAACGTGGTCACTGACTCCCCAACTCGCATCAACGGCGTGCAAGTCCGACGCGTCCAGTACCGGCGACAGCAGCGGATGCCCTTGGTTCACACCGGTATCCAGCAGCGTTACATACGGTGCGCCAACTGGATCCGCATAGGTAGAGCGCGCGCTGAGATCCTTGGCCCAATCCGCCTGCTCAAAGGGTTTCAGGTCGGCCAGGTAGAACACGGCAGTCGACGCTACACCGCGAATCTCAGCGACGAGGTCCAGCAGCTCCAGTGCTTGCTCCAACGCCTGCCGCGTACTTCGAGCCGCTACAACGACTCGCCCCGGAAAACTCACAAACCCCGGCTCGACGTCGATTTCCAGCTTCTCGGCCGCCGCGGCAAATGCGTCGCGCGTCTGCTTGGAACCCTCCGGACGCAGACGCAGCCAAACCTGGAACCACTGCACCTCGTCGGCCTGAGGTGGCTCGACCACTTCATCGGTCCAGAGTTCGTCGAAGGCCGCCTTGCGAAAGTCCGCGATGGCATTCACGAGGGCCGCGTTTGCCGGCCTGTCGGGCGCTCCCTCTTTCCGCGCCTTTACGTCCTTGGTCATGTAGTCGCGAACGCGTTCGACGAAAGCCGCGAGGCGCCCGTCTGGCACATGCAGAGCAACAATTTCGGTGCCCCCCGCATCGGTGGCACTCAGCACCTCTATCCCATCCCTACGCCACTCGAGCTGCTTGAAGTAGTCGACGGCTCCCGCTGGTGAGATCTCGAGCGCGATGGTCATGCCGACGTTCTGCGGCAACTCCAGCTCTTGCCGCCGTTTCTCAAGCTCAGCAGCGTTTGCGCTCAGGGACGCAAGCTGCTTGAGCAGAAACTTGCCGTGCGTCTGTCGGTCACGCTGAGACGGCTGATCCTTGAATACGGACAGCGTGGACTTGAAGTCCTGACTGTCAGTGAACCCCGCGACCAGCAAGTGGTTCAGCTTCGCCGGCATCCCTAGCAGTCTTGGTTGTGTTGTGCCGCCACTCTAGCCCAACACCAAGCCATTGTCTAAAGGAGCTGGCGCTGGCTCGTTGCCTTCTCAACCAAGTGTCGGATCAAGCTTTCTTCACTCACGTGCTGCTCGTGCTCGAGCACCGCGTCCTTCATAGCGTCCTCGCATGCGCGAACAATGTCGGAGTGCGACAGCCCGACTCCGTACTTGGCCAAGCGACTGTAATCAATGGACGAGGGCGCGAGCATCGAGAGGCTGTTGCGCAACAGAAGCTCGACCTGCAGTTCGTCAGGCGGGCCGTACTGAATCACATCGTCGAATCGGCGAAATAGCGCCGTATCGAGTGAGCTGCCATGGTTCGTCGCGGCGACGATCAGGCTGTCCGACACGTCTTGTTCGATGAGCTGCAAGAACATATTGAGTGTGCGGCGCATCTCGGCAACATCGTGCTGACTGCCGCGCTGCAGACCCAGTGAGTCGAACTCGTCGAAGAGGTAAACACCCCTCGTTGACTTCAACGCTTCGAACACGAGCCTCAGCTTGGAGGCACTTTCCCCCATAAATTTTGTGATGAGGCTGTCAAAGCGCGCGACGAACAGCGGTAGGCGAAGCTCCGTCGCCAACACGCTCGCCGTCAGTGTCTTTCCCGTACCGGGAGGACCGACCAGCAGGAGTTTGCGCCTAGGGACCAAGCCGTGCCCGCTCAGTCGCTCGTGCTGACGCTGCTCCTTGAGCACTCGCTCAATCTTCTGCTCCACCTCGGGAGACAGCACCATCTGAGACAGGTGCCGTTGCGGGTATTGCACCGTGAGCAAGTCGCCCAGTTCGCCTCTCGGCTGCGCAAGCGGAACCGCACGCGCTTTGGGCCTCTGCGCCCCCGCCGCCTGGGCCTTCTCGATCAAATCCTTCAGTTCCGCAGCGAGCTTTGTGTGCCCGCGCTGCGCCTCCTCTGCAGCCACCTGAAGGGCGACCGAAAAGAAGTGCCCATCCTCGTTCCCAGCGTAGGCGCGAAGCAGGGCTTTGACGTGGTCGGCGCGTGCCATGTGGAGCCTCAGGCGATGGGGATCGTAGGTGACTTCAAGGTAGTGCTATTATCGCACTGATGTGCTGCTATCGCAATGCATGAATACTGTTTCGTTGCCGCGCTCGCAAGGGCAACTGATCCGGCTCGCCCGGGGCGAGAGGACGCAGAAGCAGTTTGCGCAAGACCTTGGCGTAGATCGCACGTGCCTGTCGCGATATGAGAGCGAGCGGCTCGGTGCCCCAACGGCGGTGCTGAATCACTGTTTGAGCGCTGTGGCTACGCTCGCCGAGAACACGGGACTAGTCGCATCGCCCGTCCAGCGAGCCCTAGCACACGCAAGGTTCATGGTTGCAGAGCTAGAGATCGCCGAGGCGAACGTTCCGGGCCAGCCGGCGACTCAGAGGCGCCGCCGCGTGTAGGCGCCGACATGCCTAACGCGCAGGGCCTCACCAATCGGCCTGCACAATCGGCTCCGATCGCAGGCGTGTGCCACGCCAAACCACGTAACGGACCGAGCGTCTATCGCGTGCGCGCACACTCCCACCGGATAGTGCTGAAGCGAAGCGCCCGGATTGCCGCTCCGAGGCTCGCGCATACCAAGTGCCTCGCAAGCCGCCGATCCGAAACGCGGCAAGTACGTGAACAGTCGACGGCTGAGACCAGGCCGACCAACTCACTGCATCGTGACAGCGCCTCACCGCTGAGGCAGGATATGGCGCTGTATCAGGCGCACAACAACAGCAGATGGCGACCGTAATCCCAGCTCTAAGTACCTGCGTCTCCCGCATGACGCAGGGAGAGCGAAGAACCGCCGAGCGTCTTGAGCAGAAGCTCGACGACGACTATCTCGTCTGGTACGACGTGCCGGTTGGCCCCAAGCACGCCCATCCCGACTTCGTCGTCCTCCACCCCCGGCGCGGCCTGCTCATCCTGGAAGTCAAGGACTGGCGCCTGGAAACGATCCGAACCGCTAGTAAGCAGACCTGGGAGATCCTGGCGCAGGGCGTTCCAAAGAATGTTCCGAATCCCATCGAGCAGGCTCGGCACTACGCCCATCAGGTCGTCGATGCATTGGCTAAGGATCAGCGGCTGACCAATGCTGACGGCAAGCTCACGTTCCCCTGGAGCTACGGCGTCGTCTTGACGCACATCACCCGCAAGCAATTTGAAGCAGCGGAGCTCCACTTTGCCATCGAGTCCACTCGCGTCATTTGCAGCGATGAGATGACGGCCACGGTCGAAGCAGAGGACTTCCAGAGCCGGCTGTGGTCCATGTTCCCGACTCTCATGCGGGGAGTCTTGTCGCTGCCTCAGATTGATCGTGTGCGGTGGATCCTGTTTCCCGAAGTGCGAGTCAACACCCAGATCGGCCTCTTCTCGTCGGACGATGAAGCCAGCGACTTGGTGCCCGACATCATGCGCGTGATGGACCTGCAACAGGAGCAGCTAGCCCGCAGCTTGGGCGAAGGCCACCGTGTCATCCACGGGGTGGCTGGGTCCGGCAAGACGATGATCCTTAGCTACCGCGCGGAGTACCTTGCCAAGGCATCGGGGAGCACGAAGCCCGTTCTGGTGCTTTGCTACAACCAGCCATTGGCGGTGAAACTCGACGCCGTCATATCGGCCAAGGGCCTCGCCGCCAAGGTCCACGTGCGCAACTTCCACAAGTGGTGTCGGCAGCAGTTGGTGGCCTTCGGTCAAGCGCTGCCTGCCCAGGGTCCGGACATGTTCGACCAGATGGTGGCCGGTGTCATTCGCGGCGTGGATCGAGGCCAGATTCCATCGGGCCAGTACCAGGCCGTGCTGATCGACGAGGGGCACGACTTCGAAGCTGCCTGGCTCAAGCTGGCCGCCCAAATGGTGGACCCCGCGACCAACAGTCTGCTATTGCTCTATGACGACGCGCAGAGCATCTATCAGCGGCGGCGCGCGCAGCAGTTCAGCTTCAAGAGCCTGGGTATCCAAGCCCAGGGCCGAACGACGATCCTGAAGATCAACTACCGCAACACGCGGCAGATCCTGCAGACAGCCAGCATGGTGGCTGCGGACCTGCTCAAGTCGGAAGACAGTGCGGACGACGGCGTCCCGCTCGTGCGACCAGTGAGCTGCGGGCGTGAAGGAGACGAGCCCGTCGTCATCCGATTGCCGAGCCTGCGAGACGAAGCCGTCAAGATCGCCGAGTTACTGAGCGCAGCACATCAGGAGGGCTACGCGTGGGGCGACATGGCCATCATCTGCCGCCACTACGCGGAGATGGAACGCTGCGCCGCGGTGCTGCGGTACCGACAGTTGCCGCACGAAGTGCGCAAAGGCTCGGGCACCTTCAACCCGCTCGCCGACACGATCAAGCTGCTAACCATGCATGTCAGCAAGGGGCTCGAATTTCCTGTCGTTGCCGTCTCCGGCGCAGGCCAAATGCCCGAAGAGGGGCAAGATGAAGCGGAGGAGGCACGCCTCTTCTACGTCGCGGCCACGAGAGCGACCCAGCGGCTGTTCCTCCCGCTTAGTGGGGCGGGCAAATTCGCGAATCGTCTGCTCGGCGCACCGGCGTAGAGGACACCTCCGGAGGCGCCGCCCACGCCTCTGCGTCTGTTCGAGTCGAGCCTCCTGAACGTGCGCGAAAGCGCCGGAGGGCGCTCATCCACGCTCATGGCTAGACTTCCGAACAGCGCTCCTCAAAGAATGCGCGCAGGGAGAGTATGAAGACGAACTACGTCCTGATCGACTACGAGAACGTCCAGCCGGATATGGCAGAACTGCTCGCGCCGGAGCACTTCAAGGTCATCGTCTTCGTTGGCGCCAACCAAGCGCGGGTCAACTTCGATCTGGTGAGCGCGCTGCAGGCAAAGGGCGCCAGCACCCGCTACATCAAGATCTCCGGTAACGGCCGCAACGCGCTCGACTTCCATATCGCGTACTACATCGGTCATCTCGCCACGACCGAGCCCGAAGCGTACTTTCACGTGATTGCGGAGGATCGTGGCATGGATCCACTGATCCAGCATCTGCAGACGCAGGGGTTGAAGGTGACGCGCAGCGTGGCGATCCAGGACATCCCGATCGTCAAGCTGGACAGTGAGGCGCCTCGCGACGACAAACTGTCGGCCGTACTTGCGTACCTCGTGTCCCGTGGAAATCAGCGGCCCGCATCGATGAAGACGCTCGTCGGATCCATCAGCGCGTTGTTCAATCCGCGCCTTGCCGAACCGGCCACGAAGGCGCTGATCGACGAACTCGAAGCCAACGGCATTTTCACGCTGAACGGTACCAAGATCGTCTACAGCCTGCCGGACTAGGCCTGCCGTTGCGCGCTACTCGAGCGCCGTAGCTTCCACGATCGATACGAATTGCTCCAGCATCTCCGGCTGCTGCTGCTTCAGGAACTTCGTCACCTTCGGGTTCTCGAGGAGCTTGGCAAGGTAGCCGCGGGCAAGCACGAGATTGAGGACATCGTGTCCGTAGGACTGCTCCACAAGGCGATACTGCCCCTGCAGGTTCGCCATCTCGCGTTCCATTCGCGCCATCTGATCGGGAGTCACGCCGTGGACCTTCCTCGGTCTATGCCCGTCGACCAGCGCCGTCGCCGGCGTTGCGACCAGAAGCGCCTCCGCGTAGGCGACGGTCAGGTTGTTGGCCGACACCATCAGTTCGACACATTCCACTTGGCGTGTGGGCTTCATCTTCCGGATGACGCGTCCAAGTTCGACCGAGAACTGGCGGTCTCGGAACAGCTCGACGGCCTCCGGGCAGATGCCTTCAAGCAAGTTCAGCTTCTTCGCGATTTGGCTGACATCCACGCTGAGCGCCTTGGCAAGCCGATCCGGCGACACGCCGCGCTCGATCGCGCGACGAATCATGAAGTGCTCCTGGATCGTGGACAGGCGATTGATCCGGTTGTTGTAGGTGTAGCCTTCATCGTCCTTCGCGACCAGGCATGCGGCGGTGGTCTCGCCCAGGTCACGCAACGCCACCAGGCGGACGTGCCCATCCAAGAGCAGGTGCTGACCGGTGCCCGCGTCTAGCGCCGCGACCGACAGAGGTTCAATCAGGCCCACCTCCTCGATCGAGGAGCGGACTTGCTTGAACTTCCGAGAGGTCGCCAATCCGGCCGGCACCTTGCGTGACGGCAAGATCCGATCGATGGGCACCAACAGCGGCTCCGGCACGAACCCGAGCGTAACGCCCGTCATATGCGCCGCCCGTCAGTCCACACTCGCTCGGCGAGGTACTTCGGCAGCGTGTCCAGCCCCTCGGCCCGCAGCAGATTGACGAAGTTCTCGTCCTTGAACAACTGCTGTAGGGCGCTCACCGCGAACAGCAGCCGCTGCTGGGCGAACGTTGCCTTTCGGACCATGGCCTTCTGCCGCTCGACCTCCTTCTGATACGTCCTGACCAAGCTCGACGTTGTCACGTCGCCGACCTTACGCGTCATGTTCCTTGCGATCGAGTGGCCGAGCGTGGCCCGGCGTTCGAGTACTCGTCGAGCATCGATCAGCTTGCGCCCTCGCAGGGTGCCAGCCTCGTAGGCATCTTGCAGCGCCGCCTGTACGGCCTTGTCGTCGTCCCCCGCACTGGCGATTGCCAAAGCTGCATTGAGCGGCACATCGCCCTTTTCGACCGCGACCAGCAGCCGCTGCTCGCCACGTTGGATCAGCGTGACGATGCCTTGCACGTAGCTCAGCGTCAGCCCCGTCTTGGTGGCAATCTGCTTCGGCGTGTAGCCGCGTTCGCGCAGCTGCTCGATGCCGGCCAACAGTTCCAGCGGCCTCCACTGACGCCGAGCGATGTTCTCCGTCAGGCTCATGATGAAGGCGTCTTCGTCGTTGACTGCGACAACGAGCGCTGGGATAGACGCTTCCCCCAGCGCCTTGAACGCCTTCATCCGACCCTCTCCGCACACCAACAAGTAGCGCTCGTCCCCATCGGCCGCCCGTCGGGGCGTGACGACGATGGGCTTCTTCAAGCCGATGGACTTGATGTTGCCGACGATGTCGCTGAACGCCCGGTTGTTGCGCTCGCGCGGATTGAGCACCTCGATCCGGTCGATCGGGATCTGCCGAATCTCCCGCTGACGTTCGTCGCTCACGCCGCTATCCTCAGGCGTGCTCGTGCGGCCATGCCATAGAGGTAGTCCAGTGTTTCGAAGCGGTAGCTCTCCAGCTCAGCCGCGTTCTGCTCTGCCAGGCTGATGCGCGAGAGACCGAAGTCGACTCGCGGCAAGAGGTAGTAGTCGCGAACGGCCTGATTGCCGACATCGAGGCGCGCCGCCACCGAGATGTCGGGCGACAAACTTGAATCGAGCCGGATCTTCCAGCGGGTGTGGCCGCTGTCGACAACCAGGCATCGAGCCAAGACGATTGAGACGGTGAACTCCCGGTTAACCCACAACACGTCGGTTGCGGGGTCGCGTTCGACCACACCGCCGAGGCTGGCGATCTCGCGCTCAACGTGTTGCACCTGCTCGGGGTGCATGCGGCGAAGCAGGCGATTGATCTCAACGTAGCGGTAGTCGCGGTCTGGGGTGTAGCCAACGAGTTCGTAGGCCCGAACGAGGCTGCCGAAACGGTGTGCGTAGACGGCCGCGCAGGGCATGCCCTCCGCCTCGTTGATCACCAAGCCGGACAGAAAGCCGCGGTTCCGGTACAGGCCTCGCAACCGCTCGATCAGCTCCTCGTCGGTGTAGCGACGCGCACGCGCTCGAATGATGCCCTGCGCGGTGTAGAACACGTCGGGCGCGACGATCCCGGCAAACGCACCTTCCTTCCGGATCCACATGTCTGGCGGATTGGTCACCCGCAGCTTCTTCAGCTTGAACGACACGCGGTTGTAGATGTTGTGGCCGACGTACTTCTCGTTCGTCAGAACCTCGTGGACCGTGGCGCGTGTCCACTCACGGTCGAGGTCCGTTCGCACGCGCATGCCATTGAGCCGTCCCGCGATCTCGGCCTCGACCAGGTCGTCATCGATGAACCAGCGGTAGATCTGGTTGACGATCTGCACCTCCTCGTCGGGACCGGGTGTCAAGACCACGCGATCGGTTTGGAGGCTCTTGTGTTCGCCGCGGGACAGTTCCGTCTTCACTGCGCCCCGCACATCCACCAATGTCCGCCGCAAGCCATAGCCGGCCGGGCCGCCTTGTCGAAAGCCCAGTTCAATCAGGCGACATTGACCAGCGAAGACCTTGGCCGACAGCTCGCGGCTGTACTCGCCAGCCATGGCTCGCTTCACGCCTTTCACAATGGTCGAGACTGGGGACCCGTCGTTCTCGAACTGTTCGGCGCAATAGGCGACCTGGATACCGGCTCGTCGGCAGATGTACTCGTAGTACGCGCTCTCGTCGGCATCCTGAAAGCGCCCCCAACGGCTGACGTCGTAGACGAGGATGACTCGGAAGTCTGCCTGCCCACTCTCGACGTCGTGGATCAGCCGCTGCAGCGCCTGTCGCCCATCGATCCGTAGGCCGCTCTTGCCCTCATCGGCATAGGTGCGGATGATCTCAATGCCGCGCCGAGCGGCGTACTCGCGAATCTTGTCCGCTTGGTTCTCGGTCGAGTACTGCTGGTGCTCCGTCGACATCCGAACGTACTCGGCTGCTCGAACCAAGGTTTCCGGCGTTTTCTCGTCCTTCCTGGCGTCTGGCGTCATGCTGCACCTCCGGCCCAATGAACCGACCCTCGGGCAAGGCACCAATGGGCGCGAGCCAACCCGGCCGAGCGACGCGTTCCGCGCGATTCGTCAAGGGAAGGGCGGGAGGCAGTCGCCTCGCATTGGCAAGGTATCAGCGATACGCGTAGCCGTCGATCGAGTAGGCTGTTTGCAATCCCTCGCGCTCGAGCTAAGTGCTGGTCAACACAACGATCTTGACCACCCACACGTCCATCTTTGCAACGCCTGTGGGCCCGATGGCGCGTAGGGAGTATGTGCCTGACGGCAGTGCGGAAGAGGCCGGTATCGCGCCCATCTTTGCAACTTGGGAGACCCTCTGAGTGGCGTTCCGCGCACGCTGCAGGTCGCGATTGCGCTCGACATAGTCAGGATGATCGGCTCGGTAGTGCTGCCAGTACTCAGGGTGCCCCTCACGCCACCGTCGCTGGCACTGCAGCTGGTTCTCCCGGTAGTCGGGGTCGGCCCTGCGCTTCTCCTGCTGCCAGAGCTTGCGCCGCTCGCGCTGGCACTCCGGCCGGCTGCAGTAGTTCTGCGCAGGCACGCGAGGAGAAGGCTGGAAGATGTCGGCACACGCCAGACAGCGCTTTGGACCCATGTGAACCTCCTCGGACCGAGGGCGGATTCACCGGATTTCGTCGAACCAAACGGTCGCTAAGCTCTCGCCATGGATCTCCCAGATCGCCAGCACATGCTCCGCTCAGCGGCATTCACCCACGTTCGGCGAATGTTGGAGATTCACGATCAACTTTCAGCGGCTGACCTGAGCGCCGGATTCGTGTTCGAAGGCGAGCGATTTCCCTTGGTGAACCCGCAGCGAGGCATCTTCAAGCCACGGCAGATGCAGCACCTGCTGTCGATCAGAACCGTCTTCCCGAAACCCGGGGCGAGAGTCTGGTACGACGACCAACGCAACGTGCATCGCCAGATCTACGACGGCCACGAGACCATCGACTATGCCTTCATGGGCAGCGATCCCGAGGTAGCGGAGAACCGTTGGCTGCGCGAGGCGATGGACCGGCAAGTACCCATCGTCTATTTCCTCGGCGTGTCCCCTGGTCGATACCAGGCGGTGCTTCCAGCGTTTGTTGTCGGTTGGGACGCAGGTTCGGCCAAGGTGAAGGTCGCTTTCGGCGAGCAATCGAGCTCAGTGGCGGTCGCTCCGCCAAGCAGTTCGTTCGAACGTCGCTACGCCCTACGCGAAGTTCAACAGCGCCTTCACCAGGCAACGTTTCGCGACGCCGTGATTGCCGCGTACCGCGGGCGTTGCGCCCTTTCCGGTCTACCGGAGCCCTTGCTGCTCGACGCCGCGCACATCGTCGCCGACGGCGACGAGCGTCTCGGGCAACCGGTAGTCCCCAATGGCATCCCGCTGTCCAAGATTCACCACGCGGCCTTCGACGCACATCTCATCGGCATCGATCCGGAATTCCGCGTCCACGTCTCTGACCGCCTGCTCTCTCAACAGGACGGGCCCTTGCTTGAGGCTTTGAAGAAGCTACATCACGGTCCGCTTCACCTGCCAACCCGGGCGCAGGATCGCCCCGACAGAGATCGCTTGGCAGCACGATACGAGCAGTTCAGGTCCGCCGCATGATATGGCGCACGGTTGCTGACCTGGCGGCGACCCACGGTCGGCTGAATGGTCTCACGAGTAGGCACCGCTCTGCATCCGCGAGATGAGCGACGCGACGATCTGTCGTCCGTCTTCGGTGTCCACAAACTCCCCAGGAGAGCGTCCTCCAAGAGCCGCATTCGGCCGGTCAAGCCATCGAGCTGCCCACCTGGCCGCATCGAAGTTCTCCGGGTTGCCCGATTCCACGACGATCTTCTCGACCAGCCCAATCAAGCGCATCACGCCCAAGAGCCGCTCGCCTTCGGACATGCTCAGTACAGCGTCTGCGCGAAGCCGGCGCTTCGCGGTAGCGCTTGACATGCCCACCCAGCCGAACAGCTTCTGCCGAGGGATGCCCATTGCCGCCGCAAGCTCCGACAGCTGTGTAGCGGGCACGCCGGCCTTCAACCGCTGGATCCGATCAAAGGGAGTCTCCTCGAAGAGGGTGACGTAGTCCACATGAGTGCCGGTCCGCGAGCCCGGCCTTAAGGTGATCATGAACTCAGTAGACCTTTCGACAGACGTCCAGAACCGTTCTGCGAACACATCAGCTACAGACCCTTACCTCCATAATTCGCCACTGACTGCATGCGCAGACAGTGGTGGAGCAACGGTAAGGTGCTCTTGCCCATCGACGAATTGCTCCGGCTTCCCACGGGCGAAAGTACTAGAGAACCGCGCACTTGCGGCTGACGCACTTCATGCGGTGGTGGTCGATCGCGTCGAAGAGCCATCCATGGGGACGCTCGAGGCGTTCAATTAGCTGGGCCAAAGGCATACGGCACCTCTCAAACTGAGGCTTGGCCCTGCGAGTCTTCAAGAAGTGCCTCCCAAGGCCCCGACTTGTAGCGCACTACTCGCGGTGGCAACCAGGGCTGCTCAGGTATCCAACTCACCGAGAACACCTTGCCGCCGCGAAGACCGCTCGGCCACACATCTAGCAAGCAAGACAAGCCAGGATCGTCAGGGCTCAGCAGCACGCCCTTCGCCAAGGAGAGGTGCCACTCGCCGGTATCCAGCTGCCACAACGCGGGACATCGTGAAGTAGCCGGCGAGTACGTGCCTAACCTCTCAATGAACTTCGGCAGCTTCTCGATCGCCCGCCGCGCGACAGCCAGCTTGTCCACTCGTTTCATTTCTTTGCTCCAAGGCGCCTGAGCGCTGAACTACACATCAACCTGAGCACTCGATGCGCGCTCGAGGACCGCCGCAACCTCGGCCTCAGATGGATCGCGCTCGATACCAAGTCGACGAAGCGCTGCAGACAGCGCTGGTTCGTACTCCATGGCTTCGAAGGTCAACTCCCAGACGCTGCCATCGTGAAGCTCGCCCACGACGGGGCAGGTCGCGCCGAAGTACACCGCGTCATGGCTTCGACACCCCTTCCTCGGCGCGAGCGCAAAGAGGAATCTGTCGCCGGCCACTTCCTCGACTCGTCGACTCCAGAGATCCAGCCTTCCGGCCAGATCGCCCGACACGGACACGACCAGAATGCGGTCGAGGGGAACGGCGTCATCGAGGTGCGCGCGAAAGGTGGTCCCGCCAACCATCACCGGCATCCCAAAGATGCTGCCCCACCAATCCAACTCGAGGTCGCCTCCAAGATCCTGTGTGTAGAAGAGTTGCCCCATACGTATCGAAACTGTGCCTGTGCCGGCCCTGAGATCCGCGCGAATCGCTCGCAAGACGCGAGTGAGGCGATCGACCGCCACGGTCTGATTGCACACGTACTGGCCGGGCATCACAAATCTGAAGTGGAACGCAACCGTCGCGGCGGCCCGGCTCACACCCTTCTGCCCCCGCGAGGGCTCACCTTGGCAGCACTCGTCAGTGCCCTTTTGTCCCAAGGCGCGCGGCACGGTCACTCCTCGACAAGAGACGAAGCCGCGGAGGGACGACCCTGCATGCCGCTTTGCCCAGTACTCGCTTCGTCAGAGTCGTCGCCGTCTTCCTGCTCGTCAACCAGCGGCCGAGAGTCCGGCATCTCCAGCTCAACGACACGCTGAAGCCACTGTCGAAACTCGGCGTCACGCCAGTTGGCCGCCTCGAGGCGCGGGTCGTGAACCTCCTTCACGAGATCGTCGTCGGCATCCACATCGGCAACAAGCCAGGCTCGGTCGACAAAAACTCTCGTGAACCAAGCGTCGAGTTCCTGGTCGTTGAAGACGGTGCCGATGTCGACGCCGAACTGCTCGGTTATCCGCTCGACCCAAACACCCATCAACTCGTCACGTGAGTCCTGCATCAGCAGTTCCGTCGGCAGGCCGTTCTCACGAATCTCCAAGATCTCCTGATAGTGGTTCATGCCGCAGGCCCTCGCCAGCTTGTCGAGCGCTTGATGGTGCTTGCAGCCCTCGATCCTCTTCTTCACGGCCCAGGCCATCTTCTTGAACGCCTCCACTCTCACGATTCCGATCTTCATTGCGTCTCCTCTCGTTTCCTTCGCCTCGACGAGGCCGTTCACCGCGCGGGGTGCGCCGCGTGTCGCTCGATCACATTCGATCGAAGCACAAAGTACTTGCGGCCACCGTCTACGGCGGGGCCGGTGACGCACTCCAGGCCTCTCTCGCGCGCCCATTGGTACGCGACCTTGGCCTGCACGCCGACCTGCGACGTGAGCTCGCACAGCGGCAGGTACTTGCGCTGAAACTCCTCTACCGAGGACTGGTGCAGTACCTGCACCTCGCGTCCGCAAATGACCGCCAGACGTGTCTGCAACAGCCGAGCCTTGACCAGTCCATAGACAACCTGCTGTTTCTCTCTGAGCCGCTGAGCCGCTTGCGGGATGGTGAAAAAGCTGGGAGTCCGGTCTTGTTGCGCTGACCAGCGATCGAGGTCTTGCTTGCACACAAGCAGCAACGCGATCCCACGCTCTTCTTCAACGCGGTAACACGGAACCACCTTCGCTTGCAGGGCCCGAAGGAACGCCGCGGTGTCGCTAGCTGGCACCTGGCGCCGGAACACCTCGACCACCGCCAAGGCCGCCCCCGGAGGCGAGCCGTCACAAGCGGCGTCGCGGACGCTTTTCAACAGTTCATCCAACTCGGAGCGGGCGAATGCGCCAGCGCTTTGGTGGAGGAGTCCATCCCGGGTCAGGCTGTGAATGCGGTGGACGCTAACGCCGAGTAGGCGCGAGGCCGGCTTGGCGCCCATCGGCTCATTCACTGCATGTGCGAGCGCGGCAACGTCTTCCTCGGACAAGACCCGGCGCGCGCGCCCGGACTGTGTGAGGCGTCTCGCACGTTCGGTTGCTATCCCAGCGTCAAGCATTCCGGCCACCGTCTCACTTCGCACCCTCAACGTCGACGCGACGCGAGCGATCGAAGTCCTGCTTCTCGCCAGCAATTCGTTGCGACCCAGCAGTGGCGCGTTCGAGGTCCGAGACCTGAGTGCATATGAGGCGAGTGCTTCCCTGGTCCTATCGGCCCATTCAGCGTCTGGGATCCGTCCAATCATCCTCAACAGAGCAGGGAACGCGTCGTTTAGCAGCTGAGCGGAGCCCATGCGCTCGGGCCACACACGGTGCCGGTCGAGGAGTTCATCGAATGTCAGAGGCCAACCCGCCGCGACCTCTGCTCCACGTACGAGTAGTTCGGCAAGCTCAGCCACCCCGCGACGCTGCGCCTTCTTTAGCGGCTTCGCCGACGGACCAAACTTCGACATTGCGCCCAGCCACAGCAATACACCAGCCGAAGCGCCCCCACTCCGCATCAACTCCCACGCTGTTGCTGTAACACGAGCCGAGGGCAACGACCGCAGGAGCCGTCCACAACCGCAGGCCTGCCACCCAACGTGGCTCCAACGAAAGGTCCGACCACACACGTCGCAGGAATCGACCAACCACACCTGGTGGATGTCACACCACAGAGCGTTCGGTTCCTCCCAGCTGGCGCGCCATAGCCAGCCTTCCAACGAAAGGCACTGCGAGCACAGGCGTACCGTGCCGAATGCCTTCAAGCCCGCGCGGGACATCACCCAAGTCGGGCGAGCGAGTCCATTCAGATGAGCCAAGCGAAGTGCGAACGCTCGTTCTCCCTCGAATGGTCCTCGCACCGCGCGAACCTGGAGGGTTAGCGCGAGATGATCGATTGCTCGCTGCTCGTTCCGCACCTCGCCCGCGCACGCGCCCAGACTTGCGTTCGGCCCATGGCTAGCGAATCTGGCAACAGCCGCGGTACCAGTCATGTCGGCGCTCATGCGACCTCCAGCAACGACAGCTGTCCGGCGAGGCTCCTCACGCGCATTCTCATCGCGGGTCTCCGCCCATTCGCGATGCCGGGTCGGACTGTCGGCACCTGCACCCTCGCCACGGGCTCAAGTCCCGCAATCGACCGCTGCAGATCACACACAGACTCGCAGATCGAACGCGCGACCGAACGTCGACGCAACTCGACCAAAACGTCAGTGCCGACCGCATATGCATTCAGGCCAACGAAGCCTGCGTTGCGATAGACCGGGAATCGGCCGGCACTGAGATCCTCGAGCACAGAAGGCAGTCCTGCCAAGAAGCGATGACGCCACACAGTCTTGGTGCCGAGTCCCACCAGGCCGTTGGCCTCGTGCGGTGCATCTACCGCGTTCGCTTCCAACTTCCTCAGCAGGCCGTCAAGCGCCGACGCGTCCAACCGCCGAATGCCGTGCACGTCCTCTCGCATCGAGAGGGCATGCGACAGTCGGAGAACCTCTCGTGCGCGGCCCTCGAGACCGGCCACGAGACTGCTCCCCGAGGTGAAGGCAGATGGCCGCAACGTCTTCAGCGTTTCGACCTGTTCAAGAGTGAAGACAAGTTGCCGATTGCCTTGCCGAAACTCCGTCACTGGCGTGAGCAGACCCTTGTTGACCAGAAAGCGGACATGCATAGGCCGGACGCCCGCCATCCGAGCGGCGCGCTTCATCGAGACCCGGCCTGCCGTAAGTTGTCCTGGCTTCACCCAACCGGCGGCGATGGCACGATCAGGGCTAGCGCCCAGGTCGGCGAGTTCCTGCGCCCACTGGAGCAGCGGAAGGCAGGACAGAGCCGATGGCGACTTCAACTCCTCGTGTGCAACGCGGCACACGACCGAAAGGGCGAGATTCAGGTGCGCAACCGACTGAAGCTTGGACCACAGCTTTGTTGCGTTCTCGACGCAGGGTGACAGGAGGACGCCTGCAGCCTCGGCCCATGCGATGTGATCGGCCTCGCCATTGGGCAACCAGTGTTGCTCCGCTCCGACCACGGGCTTCGCGGCGAGCTTGCGCAGGAGCCTCGTCAGTACCACGTCACAGGCAACCTGCTCCTGGTGCCGTTTACCGAGGTCGGCGGCGCTCTCGTCGTACCCAACCTGGGACCAGGCTTCTTCCACGCACCTCACGGGCACTTCGAACTGCGAGTCTGCAAGGACAAACCCACATCGGCATCGACCTGACACAGCGTCCCACAGCTTCCATCGCGCTTGACACCTCGGACAGCGATGAGCGAGCCGGACCATGTGCTTTGCGCAGACGCCGATAGACCGCAACTGCCACTCAATCTTCAGGAATGGGGCCTGCTGCAGGCACTGATGACAGACCTGGACGCTACTAGTCAAGCCACGCACAGCCCAGTGCGGAAGCTCCATGCCGGCGAAGGCTGCGCCGCCTGATTCGCACCGCTCCCCTGCGCGATGCTGGTTGACAACCTCCTCCGGGTACAGTGCCGCGAGCCTCGGCTCCAGCTGCCGAATCAGGTACTCGCGGTCGACCTGGAGACCGTTCCGATGCAGGGCGCGCAAGACGTATGCGCTCCACCACTCGCCTGGCTCCAGCGTCGTCGGCACCAGCGCCACGCGGGCACTGGTGCACCCTGGCTCAGCGATCACGCTCGGGAACGGCATAAGGTTCACCCGGCCCCGTAAGGGGCATGCCGTTGAATTTCGGCGAGAAGGGGTTCCTCTCTTCGGGGGCTTCGTCCCAAATCGCGTTCAGGAATGCCCGATGCAGCGTCGCGAGCGTGATGGCTCTCCTCTTGCTGCCGCAAGCAAGGTCCACCGCCTCCTTGAGAAGTTCAACTAGAGGCCTCAGCAGACCGTTGCACGCGAAGTAGATGCAGGGAAGAATCTCTTCACTCGTGAGGTCGATCGTCTCAAGCGGCTCGAGCCGCCGCTGAAACGACTTGACCGTCGATCGGAAGACCTTGGCACCCTCCACGGTCGCAAGAGTGAACGGCTTGATCGTCCGACGCCGACCGAAGCGATTGCGCAGCTGCTCGTTGACTTCGAAGAGCTTCTTGAGCCTTGGGATGCCGGTCAGGACAAAGGGCACCTTCAGCTCGTCTACCACTTCCTTCAATGCGTCGCCAAACTTGTAGTGAGTCTTCTCACGGCCCCGATCGACAAGGTGGCTGACCTCATCCATCAGCACGACATTGACCCCGCACTCCCAAAACAGCGTCTTGATGTGCTGCAGTTGGTCTTCATCCTCGCCCTTGCCCGCGAAGGGTGACCCCAGTGCAAGCTGGATTGCTTTGACAATCTTCCGCGGGGTCGGATTGCTCGGCATCTTCGCGAAGAGCACTCGAATCAACGTGCGGTCGGCGAGTTGTTGATCCGGGTATCGGTCAGCGAAGTTCTCCAGCAGGCGAGTCTTGCCAGACCCGGATTCGCCGAAGATGACCAAGTGCCTCGGCTTGGCGCGCCGAGCCCCGGAGCGATAGCAGGCTTCCAGCTCTTCGTTCAATCGATCGACGTGATCGAAGCGCAGGAAGACAGAGTCGATTGCATCTTTGATCTGCTCCGCCTGGGTGGGCGGAGCGACCGCATCAACGGTCGCTTCAGTCATCTCAGTGCACCTCCTCAGCGAACTCTTCAGCCGGAGTGTCGAAGACCTCGGGCGAAACCTCCGCCGCTGGCGAGACCGGCCCTTTGCCGGACGGCTTCGCTGTCGCCGGCCGTGTCTTAGCGCTGCTGTCCCCGCGGACCTTCGCGGCGCGCCGCGGGTTCTTCGACCCCTTCGCAGCCAAGAGGCCATCGACGTGGTCACGAATGACCGCTTCAGCCGACGCCACTTGAAGGCTGCTGTCGGGATCAGCCGCCCTGCGAAGCTGGCGCACGGTCTTGTCCTGCTCAAGGCTCAGACCGTCCTTGTCCGCCTTGACGTTGTCGACTCGGAAGTACTCCCTCGAAAACGGGTCAAGCACGAAGACGTGTCCCACGTTGGCACGGCGGTGCTTGACCTTCACCTTTGACTTCTCGGGAAGCATCCGACGCAGCGCGCAGAGGCGCTCTGAGGTATAGCGGTTGTTGTTGATCTCGACGCCTCCGCGGCCGAGCGAGCGTTCGTCCACTTCGGATAGTTCGACGTCCAACGTGTCGACATCGACTTTCAGGCGAGGGGGGTAAACCTCGGCGCTCTCTGCCCACACAGCCGCAGGCGTGCGCCCGTCCAGGCCAGCGTGGGGTCGTTGGTGGTAGACGTCGATCACCCACACATGGATGAGGCGCTCCAGCTCGGCCAGCGTGATGCACGCATCCTGCTGGAGCTCTTCCCCTTTTCGATCAGAGACCCGAGCGAGGCTCGTCCCCTTCAATCGATGGATGAAGCCGTGATTGAACGTCCGGAAGAACCGCTCAATGTGGGGCTTGTGGTTGGGCTCGTAGGCACCCGCAAACTCGAGCACGATGCCAAGGTTGAGAAGGGCCGTTTCGTAGTCCTTACTGGCGAACTCCGGCCCGTTGTCGGCCACGACCTTCTCCATCCATCCGTAGCAGCGCCACTTGCCTTGGACCTCGCGATACCGTTCCTCAACATACGTCTTAGGCAACAGCGCGTGCCTCATGGCACCAAACACGGTGTCGACACCGCGCGACTCCAACGAGAGGAACCAGCCGAGCACGCAACGACTGTGCCGATCCAGAAGGAGCGTCAGGTTCGGCTTGCTGAGCACGACGCCGGACTCATCCACAACCCATAGGTCGACCGGGGTATGGTCCACTTCGACGATCTGCAGAATGCGGGTCGTGGGTCTGGCGCCGACCGAGTCGCCGTACTTTCGATGCGCCTCGCGGACACCGTGACGCGCCACCGTCACGTCGAAGGCATAAAGCCTTGCGAGTCGACTCTGGATCGTGCGCAAGCTCGGGACGGGGAGCTGTTCAGTCTCGAGGCGGTACTGGTTCAGCCGCCTCACTTCGAGCTCAACTGCGTTCCTCACCTCGGCGGCACTGGCACGCTTCTGACCCAGGAAGATTCGGTCAACGGCGTTCGTGATGGCCGCTTCGACTCCCACGGGAAACCGCGTTCCGCCTCGACCGCCACGCAGGTCGAGGCGCGCAAACAGAGCTCTGACATCCTTCTTGGACTGCTGGAGCTTTCGCCGCCAGCGGCGAATCGTGCTGACGTGCGGCGGGCTTTCCTCTCCGAGCTCTTCGGCGACACGTTGGATGCACTCACCCATCAGACGAGGGCGCTCAAACGCACCCATGTCGTCCAGCTTCGTGATCCAGGTGATTCGCCGGATCGTGGCCGCGCGGGCCTTCTCGCCGAGCTGCTCGAGACCCGTGTCCGCGTTGGCACGCTCTGCGACGGGCCTCTCGGCTTGCTTGTCGTCCGGCTTGAGGCCGACCCTCAGCTTGCTGTCTGTGTACTCCTTGAGCAGGTCGTCGACCGTCGCGTCCCGCAGCTCGCCCGTCTGCATGTTCTCGAGCTGAAGCTTGTCCGGCAGCACGCGCACGACTTCGCACGGAACACCGGCTCGATAGAGCACGTCGTGGTACTTGAAGGGTTGTTGACTCATGCTGGACCCCTCAGGCGTGTGTGAAGTCTTGCGCCTGCTTCAGCGTCTGCCTGAAGTCGCGAGCCATGACGCGCTCAAGCAGCTCATCGCAGGCGATGGCCGCGCGGTTCCAGGCCGCCTGGTCGAAGTTCTGCTCGGCTTCCGCTGCCGATGCTTCGTCGCGGCACTCGATCCAGTTCAGCCGCCACGGGCGATTCCGCAACGCGATTTCGATAAGGTTGAGGAGGCCGGGCACCCACAGAAGATCGCTTTCCAGCACGACGAAGAACTGCGTTCCCTCCTCTTCAAACGCGCGCCACACGCGATGCAGCCTCTCGCGCACATCCGGACGCACGAACTTGGTGTCCGGCTTCACTTCGCCCAACAACGTCTCGCGCCAATGCGTGGTGATCGCGCAGTCGGGCGTGTAGCGAAAGCCGCCGTCCTCATCGTCGACGTCAATTCGGAAAGACGCCGGGTGCGTCACGAAGGATTCGACCGCGCGAGCCAGCTCAAACACGCCCCAGGTCCGCTCCTCGCCCAAACTCTGGAACCTGGCGGAGCACGTGGCCTTCAGCGACGGAAAGTTCCCTCGGACGCGCTTGCCCCTGCGCGTGACGACCTTGTTCGCGCCGCGCCGCGGCAGTCCCGGCGCGACGAAAGCCAGTACCTGGTCGCTGGGGTTGACCTTGCAAACCTTCGACATGAGTTCACTCCTTCGTGTTCAAGACTGAACACAAACCGGTTAAGGGGAAGGAGAGCAACTCGAGATGGCGGGCGGGCGCCACCTTGACTGGCCTTAGCCTTGGGAAGATACTGAAAACGCTATGTCATGGACTTGCTTATTGAGTCCAAGGCTTCAGTGGCGAGTTGCTCATCGGGTACTCGCCATTTTTCTTTGCGCTACTCGATAGGCGCCTCCTCATCGGTTGGCAGACGATTCCACTCTGCCGCCGGTTGAACCAGCCGCTTAAGCCGGCTGATGACCGTCCGCAACTGCTGTTCGCCGAGCTCCTGTGCGGCCTCGATCGCGACCGACAACGTCTCGATCTGGTGATCGCTTCGAAACGTCGCACGGACCTGGCGCATCAGTCGGTCGTAAGCGACAGCCCTGTACAGAGCAGCTCGCTCGGCGTCGCTGCAGGCCAGCGCCGTCGCAATCTGCTCCACCGGTTCATCGCTCACGGGCACCGATCTACCCCGTTCAATGGCGCAGACCCTCGCCGGCTTCACCTGCAGTCGTGATGCCAGCTCTGTCTGAGATACGCCCTTTGCCCGTCTCGTCGTTGCCACAGCCGATCCAAATTTCACATCGCACCTTGAACGTCAGGCGATTTAATTTCGCAGATCAGGCGGTGAATTTCCAGTAGGCGCGCTCGGTGGCACACCGGATCTAGCGGGCCATCAACCTTGCGTGAAACGGAAGAGTTTCCGCACGGCGGAAAGATCAGGCCTGACGACTCGCCAATGCAAGCGGCTTTCTGTCGTCAGATGGAAGGAGAGCACGTGACTGACGCAACCCTAGGACTTTCCCGGGTGTGGCGCAGCGACGCCAGTCTTCGCAAGGCCCCGGAGCGGTGCGGCGAGGACCGACGTGGTCCGCCAGCACAAACTCGAAGTGCCTCAGCGCGAGCTGGCCTGATCCTTCCCAGGATCAACGTTCACTTCGGGCAGTAGAGGCAAGCCAAGCTCCCTCAAAAACTTGTTGTGCTTCGCCGTCGCAGCCCTGATCTCGTCCTCGATCTTGACCAGTTGACGATGCGTAGCGGCGAGGTCGACCTCGGCTTCGTCTTGGGCCGTGCTCACGTACCGTGAGATGTTGAGGTTGTAGTCGTTGTCGACGATCTCTTTCATCGACACGCGGCGGGCGTAGGAAATCACCTAGGCTAGAAGCAGGGCTCTGTGCGTCGACGCAGACAAAGTCAACTCTGAGCACCTGCCCGGTACGTTGAAGCAATCGTTGAGTCAATTTAGGAGCTTGGGCTGGCTGATCGCCAGCGTGTCGAGCAAGCCGAGGCCGACATCCGCAAGTTGGTGCAGTCAGCGGCGACGCCCCGCGCGACGACGGCCCGACGATCGAAGCGACCAAGCAAGGCACCGGTGGCCCGCAGATTCAATAGAAACTTCCTCAAGCCCGAGGATTCAGTGATCACCGGCCGGTCCGGTCCTTGATGACGATCGAGACGGCCTCCGCCCGCATCCTCAACTCCAGGCGCACAGCTTCCGCGCGCCACCTGGGCACGTTCCAAGACTTCCACTGCGGCGAGTACCGCCCGTGGTTAGCTTTGGCGATGGTCTTGATCATCGACACGAGATCTGGGTCATAGGTGATCACCTTCACAGCGATGTCACCCGACGGAAACTCCTTGATCGAAACCCAGCGCCCCGAGATTGTGATGACCTCCTCGGGCAGTCGTTGCTTCGGCGTCGCACCGACTTCGAGCACAACCGACTGTCCCGGCGCTGGCTGAGGATCCGGCGCAGCTGCAGCTGGCGGCTTGGGCCATAGCCACGTCTTCAGGTGCAGCTCGTGCAACACAGCCGCGCGCACCGCCTCGGGCTCGAAGCCCTCGGGCGTGAAGGCCCGCAGGTCGATCTCCAGCGCCGGCAGGCCAAGCTGGGCAAAGCGGTCGATCTTCAAGAGGTCACAAAACGATGTGTAGGCCACCTCGATGGCTACCTGCAGGCCGGCGTGGGTATGCCCTAGCAGGTCGGGCCGGAGGTCCTGGACGCTTCGCTCGACGTCAAGCCGCGGCAGATCCAGCCTTGCGGACGGCGGTGTCGCTCCGTCCAGGCCCAGGTGCCCAATGACGGCCGAGTCCACCGGCACCTGCAGGCCGCCAGCCTCCTGGATGACTTGCTTGGCGTACCGGTGGAGCAACGACTCGTAGCTCACGTCGCAGGGCTCACGGCCCGATGCGTGAGCGAAGTGATGCTCGCGCACCACGCCCTGCCGGGCGATGAGAGGCTCGGCGCACACAACGCACCGGCACTCGCAGGCCAGGCCGCGCGGCACCTCACTGACGAAGACGAAGCGACCGGTGGGGTCCAGACCGAACAGGGAAGACATGGGCAGCTCCTCGGAAGCGGGAAGTTGGGGAGGAACTCAGTCTTTGCATCCGTCCGCCGCTCAACCACCCGCGAACCGCCCATGAACCGGTACAAAGGCGGCTATGAAACCGCTGTTGGACTGCCTGCAGGACTGGCTGACGAAGAACAGAGCCGATGTGGGCGCCTATTCACTTCTGGTCGCCCTGACCAGAGAAACCCTTAAGCGGGCCGCCAGCTCCGATGCAGCTCAGCGCGAATTCGATGCCGAAGCGCTGTCCGCGGCGGCCGGTGGCCCGGAGGGGTTCGACGCCGCGAAACGATGGGTAGACCGGACCAAGCTCGAATCCTTCGTCGACGCGCGCCGGCCTGGCATCGAGGAACACTTCCGGGCGGCTGGCCACCTCGAGGCGCTGAGGGTCGTGCGCCGGTCACCGGGTGGCAAGCACCGCGCGGTTTGGTACTTGGAGGCCTATCCGTTGACCGAGCAACAGGCCGACGCGGCAGCCCCGGAGCTGCACGAAGCGGAAGGCGAGCGACCCGGCCTGGAGTCGATCGATTACGAGTTCACGCCCCCAGGCCGGGTGCGAGCGGCCTGGTACACCCGGCCGCTCATCGGCGCAGGCAGCTTTGTCACCCGGTCTTGGCGGGGGCTCTTGTGGATAGCCCTCCTGCTCATCCCCCTCGCACTCGTGCTGCTCAGCGCCATCACCGTGTTCGGCATGACGGTGGCACGACGACCGGTACAGGCGAGCGACCTCGCGACCCTGGTGCTCACCGTGGCGTTGGGCTGGATGATCTGGCGTGCCTTCCTGCGTCCGATGGTCTGGCTGTTGGAAGACCGCATCGCACTGGCCACCGAACTATGGGTGGCCTGGCGAGAAGACGCTGCCCAGCTCGAGTTGGCGAAAGACGAGAACGACCGCCGGCGCCTGCAACTGGTCCGCTACTCTGCCGTTTGCCCGGTATGTGCCGGCACCATCGAGCTTCGATACTCCGAGGGATCCAACCGTCGCAGGCTGATCGGCTGTTGCTCCGAAGTACCCCAAGAGCACCGGTACACCTTCGACAGATTGCTTCGCAAAGGCTATCGACTGCCTCATCATCACGATTGATGGGGAGCCAACCAAGTTCGGCAGGCCAGCACTCATAGATCATCAGAAATTCAGGGAACGGGAATGACGACGCCTGAGGGACAACAACAAACGCTTCAACGCCTGCTGCTCGACCTGCTTCCACCCAACGGTGCCGCCGTGGGCAACGCCACCCTGCTGACTCGATGGACCGAAGCGGCCGCGGCAGCCGGCTTCAATGCCGGCCCCGATGAGTTCACCGCACTGCGCGAGGACCTGGTGGAGCGCGGCCTGGTGGTCAAGGGCAAGGGCCGCGGCGGCTCAACGGCCCGTAGTGCGGCCGGCGCGGACGCCAGCGACAGCTTCACGCTGTCCGTCGACCGGCAGGCGAGTACCGCAAATGAGAACGACGAAGCCCCACCGAGAGCCGCCAAGCCCCGCACGCCCAGAGCCAAGCCTGCCGACGCGGACCAGCCTGCGCAGGTGTTGAGCTACCGGCACAGCGACCGGCGCAAGAACAACCCCGAGGTTGGCCTCGTCAATGAGGCCAGTGACCCGCAGCAGCCAAGGCAAGTGTGGGCCTACAACCCGCACCTAGACCCGGTATTGAACTTCGACAGCGCCCGTGCGGAGCTGGAGAACTTGATCGACGAGTCCCTGGCTGCAGGGACCGACCACGTGCAGCAGCAGATTGGCGAAATCTTGGCCTGGCTGGACCACGCGCTGGCGGGCAGCAACGAAGCAGCCGTGCGCGAGGTGGTGACCAACCTGCGCCAGCGACTGACGAGCAAGGTGCAGCCGCCCCCAGAACGCGAAGCATTGCAAGAGATCAAGCGCCGCGGCTCACCCTACCTGCAGTGGGGCGGCAAAGCCGAGCGCACCAGCTTCGAGGTGGACACGGTCAGCCTGCACGTGCACGAGCGCATCGACCCAATGAGCATCCTTTCGGCAGTTCGCAAGCGCTTGGAGGAAGCCGTCGGCAAGGCATCGGCGAAGACCAAGGGCGACGACTCTTCATCGCTGGGTCTCCAGGCCAGCTTGTTCGAGGCGCCGTTCGAGAGCCTGCCGCTGCGCAACGCGGTGGACTTCTACCGCCACGACAAAGGTTGGGCCAATCGGCTGATTGCTGGCGACAGCTTGCTCGTGATGAATAGCCTGCTGGTGAAGGAAGGCATGGCAGGGCAGGTCCAGATGATCTACATCGACCCGCCCTACGGTATCAAGTACGGCAGCAACTTCCAGCCCTTCGTCGGTAAGCGGGACGTCAAAGATAAGAGTGATGCCGATCTAACCCAAGAGCCCGAAATGATTAAGGCGTTTCGTGACACATGGGAACTAGGTATTCACTCGTACTTGGCATACATAAGAGATCGGCTGCTGCTAGCCAGAGAGCTTCTGCACGCCTCGGGCAGTGTTTTTGTCCAGATATCCGACGAGAACCTTCACCACATAAAAGAGGTCATGGATGAGGTGTTCGGCGCGGAGAACTTCTGCAGTCTCATTACCTTCGCCAAGACCAGTGGACAGACGGACAACTTACTCGCTTCGGTCTCCGACTACCTCGTCTGGTTCGCGCGTGATCGGTCGCAGGTTAAGTACAACCAGCTCTACTTGGAAAAGCAGCTCGATGGCCCGGGCGGAGGAGAATACAAAAAGGTTCTATCTACCTTCCGTGGAAAGAGAGCCCTTCATGAGTCAGAGATAAACGGCTCCAAGGGGCTTCTCGACGGTGAGCGCATTTACCGCCTGGACAATTTGACGAGCCAGAGCCCTGGCACTCGCTATGAAGTGCAGCATCTTGGTCAGGTCTTCTTCCCGTCCGGCTACTGGAAGACAGAAGAAGCGGCTATGCCTCGCCTCATTCGCGCCGGCCGTGTTGAAGCACGATCCAACTCACTCGCCTATATCCGGATGCTCGAAGACTTTGCTGTCTTCGCCATTAACAGTACCTGGAACGACACTGCGATTGCCGGTCGACCCGGCGACAAGACCTATGTAGTTCAGACGGGTCCAAAGGTAGTTGAACGGTGCTTGCTGATGACCACAGACCCTGGCGATCTCGTTCTTGACCCGACGTGCGGTTCCGGCACTACCGCATTCGTCGCAGAGAAATGGGGCCGCCGCTGGATCACCTGCGACACCTCGCGCGTGGCTGTCACTTTGGCCAAGCAGCGGCTGATGACGGCTAGCTACGAGTACTACGAGCTGGCCTATCCGCACGAAGGCCTGAAGGGCGGCTTCATCTACAAGACGGTGCCGCACGTCACGCTGAAATCCATCGCGAACAATGCCGACATCGACGCGATCTACGATCGCTTGCATCCCGCAATCGAAGCGGCGCTGATCGTCTTGAACAAGCAGCTGGCCGCGTTCCCGCCGTCAGCGCCACTCGTAATCGCCGAAGGCGCTCGCAAGGGCAAGAGGATTGCGCTGGGCCAGGGAGGTGAATCTTGGCTGCAGGAGTGGGAGGTCCCGTTTCCCAGCGACGATAACTTTCTACCGCCAAGCTGGCCACCGGAACTGCGCGAGTCGTTTGAGGCGTTCCATGCTGCCCGTCAACGCATGCAGGCGGAGATGGACCGCTCCATCGCCGCCAACGCCGACAGCGAGACGCTCTACGACAAGCCCGAGCCCAGCAAGACCAAGCTGCGGATCACCGGCCCGTTCACGGTGGAGGCCGTGCCGTTCCCCACGGTACTCAGCCTGGAAGCGGCCGAAGGCGGTGCTGCCGCTACGCCGTCGGAAGACCAGAGCTACCAGACCAGCATCGCGCGCAGCGGCGAGACCAGCCGCCAGCAGCAGTGGCGCGACGAGTTGCTGAAGACCGGCATCCGGGGCAAGAGTGGCCAGATGCTGAAGTTCGCCGAATTGGAGGTGCTGCCCGGCACCGCCTGCCTGCACGCCACCGGCACGCTGGCCGAGAGTGGCGAACGCGTGGTGGTGAGCTTCGGCCCTGAACATGGTGCGCTGGAGCAGCGCCAGGTCGAGCACGCCATCGGCGAAGCAGGCGACCTGTTCCCGCGCCCGAAGATGATCGTGTTCTGTGCGTTCACCTTCGACCCGGAAGCTGCAAAGGACATCGATGCCCTCAAGGGCATCACCGCGCTGAAGGCGCAGATGAACACCGACCTGCTGACCGAAGACCTGAAGAAGGCCCGCTCGAGCAACCAGAGCTTCTGGCTGATGGGCCAGCCCGAGGTGAAGCCAACGCAGCTGCCGGACGGCCGCTGGCAGGTGGAGGTGATGGGCTTCGACTACTTCGACACCGTCAAGGGAGAGCTCGTCTCCGGCGGCAAGGCCAAGATCGCGATGTGGAGCCTGGACACCGACTACGACGGTCGCAGCCTCTTCCCGCACCAGGTGTTCTTTCCCATGGCCGGCAAGGACGACGGCTGGCGCAAGCTGAAGAAGAGCATCCGAGCGGAGCTGGACGAATCGCTGTTGGAGCAATTCCACGGCACGGTGTCGCTGCCCTTCGAGGCCGGCAAGAACGGCAAGGCGGCGGTGAAGATCGTCGACGACCGAGGCATCGAGTCGTTGAAGATCCTGCCGCTAGTGGCCGCTCCCGCCGGGGCAGCCGTATGACATGGCAGGACTGGGCCACGTTGGGCGGCGGCATCGGCGGCGTCTTCACGGCGGTGGCCGCCGTCGTGGCTGCATGGCAGTTGCGGCACATGCACCAGCAAGGCACGACCACCTTCGAGGACGCGCTGGTGCGCGAGTACCGCGAACTGGCCTCGACGCTGCCGTTGCCTGCCCTGCTGGGTGAGCCCGTTAGCGACGAGGCGCACCGAGAGAAGCTCGACGAGTTCTACCGCTACTTCGATCTATGCAACAGCCAAGTCTTCTTGCACGACCAAGGACGGATCAGCGACGCGACGTGGACCTTCTGGGAGCAGGGGATCCGCACAAACCTGAAGCGCCCGGCCTTCGCCCGAGCGTGGAGTGAGATCGCCGCCCGGGCCAATGGGGACTTCGCCGAACTGCGCCGGGTGTGCCCACCGCAGCCACAAGCGCCTGAAAAGGTGCCGGCATGAAGACGCCAGGCAACGTCATCATCAACTCGCCTTTTGAGGCACCGCGCCGCCACTGGCAGCCCCAGCGGGACGGCACGCTGACGCTAGTGGACGAGCGTCGTCCAGCGAGCTACGAGATTTACGACGTGCGCAACAACACGCGACGCGTCGAGACGCTGGATCAGGTGAATGAGATCCGTCAGCGCGTGGACCGCTGGCGGGCGGATGACTACCCCGGCATCACCACCGTCACGCGGCAGCTGCTGACGCACTGGCAGACCGAAGGCGCGCGCCAATACGCCTTCTACTTCTGCCAGATGGAAGCCATCGAGACGCTGATCTGGTGGGTGGAGGCGGCGGATGCGTACCGGCAGGGCGTCTTCCTCGAAGGCGACGGTGGGCCCTGGGAGCGCGTGTGCAGCAAGATGGCCACCGGAAGCGGCAAGACCACGGTGATGGCGATGATCATCACCTGGCAGGTGCTGAACGCGGTGACCTACCCGAAGCGGACGCGGGACTTCTCACGTGCCATCTTCATCGTCGCGCCGGGCCTGACGGTGAAGGAGCGGCTGCAGGTGCTTCTGCCGGGCAACCCAAACAATGCGTACGACGAGTTCTCGACCTGTCCGTCAGAGTCGCTGCGACAGAAGCTGAATCAGGCCGAGGTCCTGGTCGAAAACTGGCACACCCTGATGCCAGCCAAGGAGCCCGAGCGCTCGGTGGTCAAGAAAGGCCGCGAGACCGACGAGGTGTACACGCGTCGCGTACTGGGCCGACTGGCGCAACACCGCGACATCGTGGTGATCAACGACGAGGCCCACCACGCTTATCGCAAGCCGGCCGACGTGAAGATCAGCAAGGCCGATGCCGAGCGCCTGGGGGTGGACCTGGATGAAGCCACGCGGTGGATCGAAGGCCTGGACCGCATCCACCGCACGCGGCGCATACGCCGCTGCTTCGACCTGTCGGCCACCCCGTTCGCACCCACCGGCAAGACCAATACCGAAGAGGGCCTGTTCAGTTGGATCGTGAGCGACTTCGGCTTGACCGATGCCATCGAGGCAGGGCTCGTGAAGACGCCGCGCGTCGTGATCCGCGACGACGCGCTGCCGGACGCCAAGAGCTACCGATCCAAGCTCTACCACCTGTACCGCGACCCGGAGGTTCAGCAGGACCTGAACCGCCGCGGCGCCGAGCCGCACGAGGCGCTTCCCAAACTCGTGCAGGACGCGTACACGCTGCTGGGCGCGGACTGGCGTGAAGCTCTGAAGGCCTGGAGCGCAGCCGGACACACGTCGCCCCCGGTGATGTTGACGGTGTGCAATCGCGTAGAGACGGCCGCGCGCATCGAGCACTACCTCAACCATGGCGATGCGCACTGGCCCGAACTCAAGTCACCGTCGCAGACGCTACGTGTCGACTCCAAGGTGCTGGAGAAGGCTGAGATCGGCGAGAAGGCCGGTTCGGAGAGCGTGTTCAAGGCGCGCCTGAACTCGTTGCTCAAGGCCTTGGCGCTGCCGGACGGCCTACGCCAGAAGATCGACGACGCGAAGAAGGATGCTGAACGACTAAAGCTGTTGGCTTCACATCTCGACATCAGCGAAACGGCGTGGGCCGAGCACAGTGCCAGCAACGTCGATGCTCAGCTGGAGGTCCTCATCCGCCAGGCGCCGCTGCAACCTGCTGTGCGGGACTACCTGCTGGGCACCACCGAGTACGTCAACCGTCTGCGCGAAATCGTGCGTGCTGCCCGACTGCCGCGCGATCGTGAGGAGCGCTTGCTGGCCCTGGAGAAGGAAGATCTACTGCGCGCGATCGTCGACAACGTCGGCAAAGCGGGGAAGGCGGGTCAGCGGCTACAGAGCGTCATCTCGGTGGCGATGTTGTCCGAAGGCTGGGATGCGAAGAACGTCACCCACATCATGGGCCTGCGCGCCTTCACGAGTCAGCTGCTGTGCGAGCAAGTGATCGGCCGAGGGCTGCGCCGGGTGGGCTACGACCGGGACGAGAACGGACTGTTCGTTCCGGAGTACGTCAATGTGTTCGGCGTGCCGCTGTCGGTGTTCGTCGATGCGGGCGACGCAGGCGACGCACCACCACCGCCCAAGCCCAGCACGCAGATCGAGTCGTTGCCTTCGCGTAATGAATTCGAGGTGCGCTGGCCCAACTTGCTGCGCGTCGACACGATCGTGAAGCCGGCGCTGTCCGTGCAGTGGTCGAAGGTACCGGACCTTGCGCTGGATCCAGCGCGGACGGTGATCACGGCGGAGCTGGCGCCCGCGGTCGGCGGGGCCACCGATCTCAGCAAGACCACGAACATTGACCTGAGCAAGCTGCCGGAGGAGTTTCGCGAGCAGCGGATCGTGTTCCAGGCAGCCCGCAAGGCCTTCGATCAGCTATCGGGCAAATTCACGGGCAATCGTGAGTACTTGGTCTTCCAACTGATTCGGCTGGTGGAGCAGTTCCTGGGCTCGAAGAAGCTCGTCATCCCGAGCCTGTTCCATGCCGAAGGCATCCGGCGGCGGATCCTCATCGCGCTGAACATGGATCTCATAGTGCAGCACGTGGTGAAACACGTGGACCAGCAGAACGTGGCGAGCATCGAGCCCGTGTTCGATCCCGAGCAGCCGATCGGCTCGACCCGGGCGATGCGCACCTGGTACACGACCAAGGGTAACCAGCCGACGCGCAAGTCGCAGATCAGCCATGTGGTGGGTGACAGCTCCTGGGAGATCTACACCGCCACGCTGCTCGACAGCAGCGACCTGGTATCGGCATACGCCAAAAACGACCACCTCGGCTTTCAGATCCACTACCTATGGGGTGGCTCGCGCCGACGCTACTTGCCAGACTTCATCGTTCGATTGGCGAATGGCAAGAACCTCGTTCTGGAGATCAAGGGCGAGGACTCTCCGATGAACGTGGCCAAGCGCGACGCGCTGGCACTTTGGATCAAGGCCGTGAACGCGAAAGGTGGGTTCGGGACGTGGTGCATGGACGTGGCATTCCAGCCGGCGGAGATTCACGACGTGATCAGGCGGCACGGTGCCGAGGACTTGGTCACCACGGTAGAAGGATCCTGAGACTTGATCGTCAGTACCTCCTACCCGTCAGACGACAACGACCAGCTCAAGGACGTCCAGCACGAGCTGTATTGGCAGCTGGTGCCGCGGCTCTTTGCCGTAGCCCGCGCGGAGTTGCTTCGCGCTGATGAGATCCTCGATGCGAAGGTGTTGATCGCGGAGAAGGCTCGTGCCATTGAGCGCCTCGACCATCGCGTTCTGCAGGACGCACACGACATCATGGCCGCCGCCTTCCGCTACGGGCACGACGATGGTGGCCAGCTTCGACTCCTGGAGACCGAGGCCGACCGCGCCGAGCGCTATCGGGCCGCGTGGCTGGAATGGTTCGAGACTGAGTTGGAAGCACTGGCCAAGATGCCCCGCTTCGTTCGGTCGACGGTGCAGGCCGTGGTGCTGGCCAACACCGAGCTCGGGTATGCGGCTGAGCGCGATGTAGGCGAGCTGCTCGTCTCTCGGTACGGGTTTCAGCAATGGGGCTCTGCGGACGGCTACGCCAAGCGCTACCGGCAGCGCTCGGAGCCATGAGGTCATCACCGCACTGAGTGGAATCCCGCTGAATGCTTAGCGATCTGCCTGACACACCGCTGGACATCGTCGGCGATGTCCATGGGGAGCTCGACGCGCTGAAGGCGCTGCTCGCCGAAGCCGGCTATGACGCTGCAGGTCGTCACCCAGAGGGTCGCACCCTCGTCTTCATCGGTGACCTCGTCGACCGAGGACCGAACAGTCCCGGTGTGGTGGGTCTCGTGCGAGAGCTGGTCGAGGCTGGCCGCGCGTTGGCGATCCTGGGCAATCACGAGCTGAACCTGCTGCGCGGCGAGCGCAAGCATGGTAATGATTGGTTCTGGAATGAGCGGCGCGAGCGAGACGCCCGGTTCGCGCCATGCGCGCTGTTGGTGTCTGAGGCCGAGCGGCAGGACATGCTTAGGTTCTTTGCCGACCTCCCGCTCGTGTTGTCACGCCCGGACCTGCGAGTGACACACGCGGCCTGGCACGCATCTTCCGTCGAGATGTTGTCCTCGCTCGGCTCCGGCCACGACCCAGGGGAGCGCTTCCAGCGGTTCGATGCGGAGGCCGAGGCGCAGCTTGAGACGGGTGGCTGGCTCCTCCGGGCCGAGCAGGAGCGAGCCCGCTGGAACATCCACGACGCCGGGCTCGAGGTGCCGATGCTCGAGGCGGTCGCACATTGCGACGAGCTCCGTCAGATGGCGAACCCGATCCGCGTCGTCACCTCTGGCATCGAGCGAAGGACGAGCCGTCCCTTCTTTACCAGCGGCCAGTGGCGCTTCGCAGAGCGCGTGCGCTGGTGGGACGAGTACGTCGAGGACATCCCAGTGGTGGTAGGTCACTACTGGCGGCAGTACGTGCCACTGGATCGAGCACACCTCGGCAAAGGCGACCCGGATCTGTTCGATGGCGTTCACCCCTTGTCATGGTTGGGACCGCGAGGCAGGGTGTTCTGTGTCGACTATTCCGCCGGAGGACGCTACCAGGAGCGCCTCAACGGCCAAGCAGGCGCGCGTACGCGTCTGGCCCTGTTGCAATGGCCCGAACAAGTACTCGTGACCGAGACAGGCGAACGCGTGGGAACCACCAATTTCGGCGTGTAGGACGCTCGACCGGGTGCACTTCCGGCTCGAGACAACATGTAACCGTCACCTACGTCGCTCGGGAGCGGCGGTCAACGCTTCCGAGGGGCGCGTAGGCCAGTCGCAACAACTAGCGACCGAAATTCGCAGAACTGTGGCGCGAGTCGCAGCTAATTTGGCGCCCTACGTCCGGCAAGAGCCTCTCGGCGCCGGTGACCGCCTTGCTGTTCGGGCCTTCGCACTAACTCGTGGCAGTCACGAGGCAGAACTTCTGCGCATTTCGCACATAACTCTGCACCCAACGGATCTAGACGTTCACACGTCAATATTCGCCGCCCGCAGCGCGTTCGTCTCGATGAAGTCGCGCCGCGGCTCCACCTCGTCGCCCATCAGCATGGTGAACAC